>JGI12210J13797_11254550_pt1 | contig 10085 bp, 9 predicted proteins | sample ElkSlonscriptome_3_FD_13797 | JGI IMG/M metagenome (IMG submission 13797) | reverse complement strand
CACAGAAGTATGGCCACGTAACCTATTTCTGGAACGGCAATCGCAGCGGCAAGTTCAGCGACGAGCTGGAAGAGTACATCGAAATCCCGTCGGACGTGGTGCCGTACGAAGAGCGCCCGTGGATGAAGGCGGCGGAGATCACCGATGAACTGATCCGTCAACTCCGGACCGGCAAGTACCGTTTCGCGCGGGTCAATTATGCCAATGGCGACATGGTCGGGCATACCGGCATCTTCGACGCGGCGCTGATCGGCGTTGCGACGGTCGATCTCGCCTTGCGGCGGCTGCTACCGGTGATCGACGAATTGGGCGGCGTCGCGCTGATCACCGCGGATCACGGCAACGCCGACGAGATGTATGAGGTCGACAAAAAGACCGGAAAGCCAAAGACCAACGAGAATTCGTCCATCAAAGCCAAGACCAGCCATACTCTCAACCCGGTTCCGCTGATATATTATGATAATCAGACCAACGGCTCGATCGGGTTGCGCAAGGGCAACGATTACGGGCTGAGTAATGTGGCCGCCTCCGTTGCCAATCTACTCGGCTACGATGCCGCAGAGATGTGGGATGACAGCATGTTGGAGTTCAAGTAACAGGCGGTTTCGGATTTCCGGAAACAGCCCATCCGGACCGTCGCGATGGCGGCGAAACAGGATCGGTCTGTTCGCCGCCCCGTGCATGATGATCGCAATTGCCGGCGCGGTGGGTCTGTGCCAGCCCGCCGCGGCTGCCGATGTGGATGCTCCCAGCAAGCGCTTGCAAGGTGTGGAGCGCGCTATTCAGGAAAACCGGGCGGCGCGCTCCCGGCTGGACCGCGAAGCGGCGAGCCTGGCCAAGGAAAGCGAACGCATTCGGCGCGAACTGGTGAAGAGCGCGGCGACCATCCAAAGTCGTGAGGCGCAGATCTCCCAGCTTGAATCGCGGCTTGCGCATCTTGAGGGAGAAGAGGCCGAAACGATCGCGTGGCTCGCGCGCAGCCGTGAATACGCGTCCAGCGTTCTGATGTCGTTGCAGCGGTTGGCGCGTCACCCGGTGGCCGCCATCGCCGCTCATCCCATGAGCCCCGCCGATGCGGTGCGCGGGGGTATCCTTTTGCGGGCCGCCGTCGGCGAGATCGAACGGCGCGTTGATACGTTGCAGCGCCAGCTTGACCAGTTGGCCACGCTGCGCAGCGATGTGTTCGAGCGCCAGAGGGAGCTCGGCACCGCCCGCGACGCTCTCGAGTCGGAGAGAAACGAACTCGACGCCGCGCTCGCAGCCAAAACCGACCTGCAACGCCAAGTCAGCGCCAAGAGCCGCGAAACCGCCGCACGCGTTAAGCGCCTGTCATCGGAGGCTGGCGATCTGCGCGACTTGGTTTCGCGTCTCGAGATAGAGGCCAGGATGGAGGCCAAGGCGCGCGAAGAGGCCCAGGCACGGCTGCGGGTCTCCACGCCCACGGGCGCGCCCGTGGTGTTGGTCCCTCCCACCGACGCGGATGTCCTGCCCATCACCAAGGCCCGTGGCAGCCTCTCGTATCCCGTGGTGGGCCAGGTGGTCGCCCGCTACGGCGCGTCCACGGATTCCGGGTTGACCAGCAAGGGTATTTCCATCGAAACGCGGACCGGCGCGCAGGTGATCGCACCCTATGACGGCCGTGTGGTTTTCGCCGGACCGTTCCGCGGTTACGGGCAGGTCTTGATTACCGATCACGGCGAGGGATATCATACGTTGTTGGCTGGTCTTTCTCAGGTCGATACTGTGGTGGGCCAGTTGGTGTTTGGTGGTGAGCCGGTTGGCGTCATGAGACGGTCGGAAGAAGGCAAACCACAATTGTACTTTGAGTTGCGCCGGAATAACCGGCCGGTCGATCCCCTCCCCTGGCTCACCAAGGAAGAAGTAAAGGTAAGTGGATGAATTTTCGCATGCTGACTGCCGTTGTCGCGGTAACGTTGATGGCATCTTCCGCGGTTTTCGCGGAGGACAAGTCCGACTCTCCCGCCGACACCTACGAGATGCTGAATCTATTCGGCGACGTCTTTGAACGGGTGCGCTCCGATTACGTGGAAGAAGCCAGTGACGAAGAACTGATCGAGGCGGCCGTCAATGGCATGCTGACCGCGCTGGATCCCCATTCCGGTTACCTGAACGCCAAGCGGTACGGCGAAATGAAGGTCCAGACCCACGGATCTTTCGGCGGCTTGGGTATTGAGGTAACCATGGAAGGCGGGCTGGTAAAAGTCGTGTCGCCCATTGATGACACGCCCGCTTTCCGCGCCGGGTTGGAACCGGGCGATCTGGTGACCCACATCGACGGCGAGCAGGTCCTCGGCCTTACCCTCTCGGAAGCGGTCGAAAAAATGCGCGGCCCGGTGGATACCAAAATCAAGTTGACAATCCGCCGCGATGGCCGCGATCCGTTCGATGTAACGATCACCCGTGCAATCGTCAAAATTCAATCCGTGCGCTCCCGCCTCGAGGGTAAGGTGGGTTATGTGCGGGTCAGTTCATTCAGTGAGCAGACCGGGCCGGGCATCTCGGAGGCAATAGAAAAGCTCGAGGAAGAGGCCGGCGGTGAGCTGCAAGGGATTGTTCTTGATCTCCGCAACAATCCCGGTGGCCTGCTTTCCCAAGCGATCGCGGTTTCGGACGCCTTTCTCGAGAAGGGAGAGATCGTATCCACCCGGTCACGCCGCCCCGGTGATGCTCAGCGTTTCAATGCCCGCCCGGGTGATGTGGCTGACGGGTTGCCGGTAGTGGTGATCATCAATGCCGGTTCTGCGTCGGCCTCCGAGATCGTTGCCGGCGCCCTGCAGGATCATGGACGGGCCATCCTCCTTGGCACCAAGTCCTTCGGCAAGGGCTCGGTACAGACAATCATCCCGCTTGGCGGCCGGGGCGCCATGAGGCTGACCACCGCGCGATACTACACGCCATCCGGCCGATCCATTCAGGCGGTGGGTATCGAGCCGGATATCGTTGTCCCGCAAGCCCGAATCGAGTCCATCGATCAACCCCAGAGCCGCCGCGAAGCCGACCTGAGAGGGGCCCTGGACTATACGATCGAGGAGGAAGAGGAAACCGAAGGCGTCGATGACGAAGGTGCAAGTTCTGACGGTGCCGAAGACACAGAAGAAACCCAGGCACAGGCGACCGCCAAGGATTATCAGCTGCAGAGGGCATTGGATCTGGTGCGGGGACTAGCGCTGTTCGGCAATAAGGCGCCAACCTCCGACGGGTAACGCGGTTGAGGATAAGGCTGGTTTTTCAACGCCAAAGCGGGTATGTGGTGGCGATATTCTGAGGCACCAACGACGCCATGGCTTTGGACGCGCGAAAAAAATCTAGCCTTGCCCTGATCGGCGGAGCCGCCGCCTGTGTCATTGTTCTTGTCGCCCTGGTGGCGGGTGGATGGCTTTTCCTCAGAGCCGACATTGACCGTGGGTCGGCGACGGTGGTCGAGGTGGAGCTTTCGGACCGCGATGACACCGTTCGTGAAGGTGTGCTTACGCCGCCTGGGGTCTCGTCAGACAAAAAGCCAAGTGTGCCCGGTGATGGTGAGGGCGCGGAGGCCGGACCACGGGTGACGGTCGGGCTGGATGGCGTCGTGATGCCTTCGGTTACCGCGGCAGCCTATTCGAGAGCCCCCCTTGCCGCGCGCGATGAAACGGCCGTCAATGCCGCAGACCCCGCTCTGCTGGAACAGAAAGGCGATCTCGCGCTTCCCAAGATCGCCGAAGACGGCCGCATGGCATGGCGTGTGTATTCACGGCCGTTTGTCAGCCGCGATGATCGTCCGCGGTTGGCGATTATCGTGACGGGCCTTGGGCTCAGTGCGGTTGCCACCGAGGCCGCCATAGCTCGGCTGCCCGGCCCCGTTACTCTCGGCTTTCATCCGGACGCACCAAACTTGGAGAAGTGGGCTGAGATGGCTCGGCGGGCGGGACACGAAGTGCTTCTGTCCATTCCCATGGAACCGGCTGACTTTCCGTTCGATGACCCCGGACCGAATGCTCTGCTTACCACACTCGATACAGAAGAGAACCTCGTCCGTCTCGAACATTTGCTCGGGCGGCTTACCGGCTTCGCCGGCGTCATCAGCATCATGGGTTCGAAATTTTCGAGAGATGAAGGCCGCCTCAGGCCGGTACTGGAAACCTTGAACAGCCGTGGCGTGATGTATGTGGAGGCGGCCGGTGCTTCGCACAGCTTGGCTCCCGGGATTGCCACGGAGATCGGGCTTCCGCGGGTGATTGTCGATGTCGAGCTCGATGCCAAACCCTCCGAGAGTGCTATTGAGGCACAGCTGGCCCGATTGGAGAGCATCGCCCGCAAGCGATCCGTGGCAGTAGGGCTTGCGCGGCCTTATCCGGTGGCGATTGCCAGCCTCGCCAAATGGGTGGCCACGCTTAAGGAAAAGGACTATGTGCTGGCGCCAGCCTCCGCCGTCGTTGACCGCCAATTTCTTCCGTGAGCCTATTCCTCTCGTGACAAAACAATCTGCTAACACCGCCCGACCGGGCAAGCGCCGGCCCTACCGAAAGGGCGTGGGGGCGGTGCTCTTCAACCAGCAAGGCTTAGTGTTCGTGGCGCGTCGGATCGATACGGCGGTCGACGCATGGCAACTGCCGCAAGGTGGGGTCAAGTCAGGCGAGAAGCGCAAGGCGGCCGTGCTTCGTGAATTGGCGGAAGAGATCGGTACCGGCAAGGCCGAGATCGTCGCCAAGTCGTCTCGCAAACTTCGCTACGACCTTCCAGAGGAAATCGCCAACAAGGTTTGGAGCGGGAGGTACAGAGGGCAGCAGCAGCGCTGGTACGCTCTCCGCTTTACGGGATCGGACGCCGATATAGATCTTGCGGCAAGCAAGCATCCGGAATTCAACGCATGGCGATGGGTGCCGTTGGACGACCTTCCGGAACTTGCCGTCGAATTCAAACAGAAGATGTATCGGGAAATCGCGAGCGAGTTCGGTCACTTGGCGAGACGCCCATCCCGAGCTCGGGAGTGAGCGCCTCGCCTGAGTGAATCCTACGCGGTACCCGCTACCCGCCTTGGGTGGATAGGGAACCGGCGTAAGTGTAGGGCGGTGGAGGAAACGGAATAGGCCAATCGTTTTTCGGTTCATCGACGGTTGCGACCGACAGCGCGTGCTTTCCGAGATAGCAGAAGCCGCAGGATCCGACAGCCGGTACCGTGCCGGCCTTCAAGTGTGGCGCGATGTATTGATCGCATCCGAGGGTGTATGGATCAATTGCAGGGCCATGCGAGGTGACCGTGCGTCGGTCCGAGCTCGTGGATATCCGTGGCGCCGCCGGGGAGGACGTGATTTGAGGGATCGGACGCTCACCCGCGACGTTGAGGACGGGATTTTTGAGGCCATAGAAGCGGCGTGCACTGAGCAGGGCTTGGCGTGTGATGTGGACCCGCCCGGAAACCACGGGAAGGCCGCCGAGTTTTTTCGGCTCGCCAAGGACATCGACGGTGACGCCCGCGGCGCGGATGGCGCCATTGATGATCTGGATCGGCATAACGCACAGGAATTCAGCGATATCGTTGCGTAGACCGAACTCAAGGCAGCCGCACACCAGTTCTCCAAGGACCTGCCGTCTCTTGTCGGGAGAAAGGCCGCGGTCGATGCCGAAGCGCGTTGCCTCCCAGACGTTTTCGTCCGACGGCAACGTCTGTCCATCTACCAGGTCCGCCCATAGCTCCTGAATCATGTACGGAAGGGTCGTCGGAATGAGCCGGGTAACGGCCCGGGCTTCTCCGTCTTCATCCCGCCAGACCAGGTACACGGCGGCGGGCGTATCGAACTGGTCCCACTCCATATTGCGATAGGTGGGAACTTGGTACTTTTGTCGTTCCACGAACACCCGATGACGCAGGCGGTGCATAGAGGCAAGAGCGTCACCCAGGTGGTGGGCCGTTTCAAGTGTGATGGCGTCGATCATGTTCCACTCCCTGTGTTAGGAACGTTGGATACGTGATCCCGCGGATGTTGCCTAAATGTTCTTTTTGTTGTTTCGAAACCTGCCCGACCGGATCGTTGTCCTGCCGTGGCGATGATCGTCGTACTTTTCGGTCTGCCTTTGTCGGGATTTTCCAAGGTGAGAATGCCGACAATGGATCCATCCGAGTATTCGGATCATAAGCTTGAGCGGTAGAGTGCCCGTCGCCTGATGAGAACAAATAGTGAACATTTAAATCCCTGTCAATACAGATTCTTGCCGGTGGTCTGTATCAGGGGCGACTGCCGGACACGTCGACCGTGTGCCATAACCCGGAAATCACGGGATATTAGGGATTTTGCGGGAACCATGAGGATGGTACTTGGGGCGCGGGAAGTCAGTGCACGTTCGAGCGGATGGGTCTCGCGCAATGAAAGGCAAGCGACGGTTGCCGCTCAAAGAAATAGGCTGCCAAGCGCAGTCGGTTTCTTTTACGGCAACATCGCGATTAAGGGGATTTACTCGCTACCGCACCACTTCGGTAACGGCTTTTAGAATCTCTTGCCATGGAACATTGAGATACGCCGCGACGGCGCAGGTGGTGCCGATCGCAAGGCCGATAAGCAGTTTCTCGGTCATAGATACTACCTCCAAACAATCTGATTGAAAAGAACAAATAAGGAACATTAATGAGCATGTCAAGATAATATTCCTATATCGCGATCCGTTATGGCACCCCTCCGGATTGCTTGGATCGGGCTGTGGGAAGGCTGTACGGAAATCGAACTTGGGGGATGTTCGGGCTTGCCTTGACCGAACCCCGCGTGGCAAAGGAACCGGGTTCCCGGAGTTGCGGTTCTGATCTCCGGAGGGCGCGGGTGCCCGCGGAGCTCGGACGGATGGAATATGTTCAGGTTATTGGCGGTTTCGTGCTGCTGCTTGGCGGTGCGGAGGTGCTGCTAAGGGGATCGGTGGCGATCGCGCGTCGTTTGCAAATATCGACGCTCGTTATCGGCATGACGATCGTGGCGTTCGGGACGTCGCTGCCTGAACTGGTCGTGAGCCTCGATGCGGCCTTTTCGGGCTCGCCCGATATCGCCGTCGGTAATATCGTCGGCAGCAACGTCGCCAATTTATTGCTGATCATCGGCGTTTCCGGACTTGTCCTTCCCATTGCGGCTCGATCCAATCCGCTCGTTCGCGATGGTTTGACCTTGCTGGCTGTCACACTGCTCTTTGCCGCCCTGCTCTGGTACGGGTTCGTCGGCCGGGAAGTCGGCGTGGCGCTATTGGTCCTGCTGCTCGCGTTCCTCGCCCGCTCCTACTGGCAGGAAACACGAGGCCAATCGGACGTCTCGGCCGAACGTCTGGCTCAGGAAGCGGCCGAAGTGGGAGAAATCACCGCGGCGACGTGGATACTTTGGGTTGCCGTTGTCGCGGGCCTCGCGGGCGTTGCCTTGGGCGCGGACCTGCTGGTCAAGGGAAGCGTCGTGCTGGCTCGCGCGGCGGGCGTGTCGGAGGCAGTGATCGGCCTGAGTTTGATTGCGATCGGCACGTCGCTGCCGGAACTGGCGGCGTCCGTCGTGGCCGCGCTTCGCGGCCATTCCGACATAGCGGTCGGTAATGTGGTTGGCAGCAATCTGTTCAATATGCTGTGCGTGGGCGGAGGCGTGGCGGTCGCGGCACCGTTCCATGTGGCAGAGCAGATCCAGACCTTCGACGTCTGGGTGATGTTGGCGGCGACTCTCGCGTTCATGCCGTTCCTGTTGGCCCGGGTTCGGTTCGGCCGTATGATGGGCGCTCTGTTTCTTGTGGCGTATGTGGGCTATATGGCCGTATTGTTCATCGGGCCGTCGAACGTATTCTGACACTTTGCTGCGACTTTCACATTGGAGTGACGCAGCAGGAAATTAACGCTGCCGTGCGTTTCATCCTCGACGTACGGTTGATGACAGGGCAGGTGATCACACCGAATAGTGGCCAGCATCTTGGCTGGGCTCGGTCCGCTAGCGGTTCTGCCGACAAGGAATTAGCCATGGACCGGGCCAAGCGAGAGAGTTTCCTATGACCGTCGATGCCGCGAACACAGTTCAACCGTTGCATATCGCCGACGCGCGAAACGCCGTTCGCCACGTTTTTGTTCGCGACCTTGTCCTGTTCTGCAAGATCGGTGTCCACCGCCATGAACACACCGACGCCCAACGAGTACGGATCAACTTGGACCTTGCCGTGCGGGAAGGGCGGGATCTTGATGACAGCCTTTCCAACGTCGTTTGCTATGAACGGATCACCACCGGCGTTCGCGAGATCGTGTCGCGGGGGCATATCAACTTGGTGGAGACCCTGGCCGAAGAGATCTCGACAATGTGTCTCGAGGATTGGCGGGTCCGATCGGTGAGGGTACGGATCGAAAAGCTGGATGTCTTTCCCGACGTCACCAGCGTCGGCGTAGAGATCGAACGATTCTCAACAACTCCGTAACGTCTCGGTTTTTGCAGGTTTGTGACAGGCTGCGGGTGGCCGATCCCGGTCCTGCCGCCTGAAGTTGTACACAGGGCCGCAGGCCATGCGACCATACAACCCGCAAACGGGGAATGATTGTGATCGTGTAGGCTCGGTTTCTCGATTTCGAACAAAAACCGTTCGACATCAATGCATTAAAATTTCGTCCAAGTTTTTTGGCCATATCCGTATGTGCGGGAAGTGGTCAGCGCCATCGTTTGCCGATGCAAATGTTTCAACAGATTTGTCCACAGACTCCTTCGACTGTTTCACTATAGAAATTGAACCGTTAGACAGGTTTCCCAAAGCGCTGTTGACCGGACCTGTTGCTGTGATCAAATAGTTGGCATGGAGCCCGAACCTCAATCCAACGCGTCCGATCGTCCCGTCGCCGGCGTTCCCGTGATCGAATCCTACCTCCGTGGGTTGCCCCAGACCCCTGGGGTCTACCGAATGATGAACGAGGACGGCGATGCTTTGTATGTGGGGAAAGCCAAGAACCTCGCAAAGCGGGTTTCCAGCTACGCCCGGCCGCAGCGGCTCGGGTCGCGCCTTCACCGAATGGTGGCGCAGACGGCGTCCATGGAATTCGTCGGGACCCACACCGAGGCCGAGGCGCTTCTGCTCGAAGCTAATCTGATCAAGCAGCTTAAACCGCGCTACAATATTCTGCTGCGAGACGACAAATCTTTTCCCTCGATCCTGGTCACCGGAGATCACCCTTATCCCCGCGTGCTCAAGCACCGGGGTGCCCAGACGCGCGCCGGTGAGTATTTCGGGCCGTTCGCCTCGGCGTGGTCGGTGAACCAAACGTTGGCGGTACTGCAGCGTGCGTTCCTGCTGCGCACCTGCTCGGACTCGGTGTTCGCATCGCGCACCCGGCCGTGCCTGCTCTATCAGATCAAGCGCTGCGCGGCGCCTTGCGTCGGCCGCGTCGACGAAGCCGAATACGGTGCGCTGGTGGCGCAGGCCCATGCCTTTCTGCGCGGCGACAGCCAGCGCATCCAGCAGAACCTGGCCCGAAAAATGGAACAGGCCAGCGACGCCCTGGCATTCGAGGAAGCCGCCGGATACCGCGATCGCATCCGCGCGCTCACGGCGGTGCAGTCTCACCAGGACATCAATCTCGCCGGTATCGGCGAGGCGGACGTCGTCGCCGCGCATCAGGCGGGCGGCCAAACCTGTATCCAGGTGTTCTTCTTTCGCGCCGGGTGCAATCACGGCAACCGGGCCTATTATCCGGCGCATGCCCGCGAGGATGGAGTGGACGCGGTGCTGGAAGCCTTTGTCGGCCAGTTCTATGCGCCGCGCACCCCGCCGCCCTCGGTTCTGCTCAGCCACGCCCTGCCCAACCAGGCGCTGGTGGCCGAGGCGCTGTCCGTCCTCGGCGGCCGGCGGGTCCAACTGGCGGTGCCGCGACGGGGCGACAAGAAGGCTGTCATCCAGCACGCGCTGAACAATGCGCGTGAGGCGCTGAGCCGGCGGCTGTCCGAAAGCGCGCTTCAGCGCCGGCTGTTGGACGGATTGGCAACCGCGTTCGATCTCGACCAGGCGCCTGAGCGCATTGAAGTCTATGACAACAGCCATGTCTCGGGCACCGATGCGGTCGGCGCCATGATCGTCGCCGGCCCCGAGGGATTGGTCAAGAACGC
>JGI12210J13797_11239293_pt1 | contig 10086 bp, 5 predicted proteins | sample ElkSlonscriptome_3_FD_13797 | JGI IMG/M metagenome (IMG submission 13797) | reverse complement strand
CAAAATCCGCAAACTATGTTCTGTATAACGATTAGGAAGATGTAGCTTAAATAGAAACAAATGAGCGGCGGCAAACATACCCATCGATACCAGCAGCATCTGAGGTAACAGCCTAATCCCCCCACTCACCCGTTTAACTAAAGGAAACCGCGAGGGATAGTTTAACAGAAACGGCAACGAAAAACTAACCCAAACCTGTGGCGGTACTAAAAGAATCGAATACTTTGCCATCAACCGACACCATTCCCTTGGCAGCATACCACTGCGCTTACCACAAACCCAATAATTCCAGGGGTCATCATTAAAAAAACTTGACCATCCTTCCGCCGAAAAAGCCGATAACTTCCTCGCTTGTGTTACCGTAATTACAGAACCAAATTCCGATGGGTTTAAATAGGGTAAGAGAACCAAAAAGGCGACTCCTAATCCCCAGCCACAGAACCAATAATCTGAGCGCACTGGAGATAAGCGAAACCGCCCCTGTTCCCACCGCCCTAGCTGAACAATCAATAATCCAGCCACAATAAAGACACACTGAGGATAAAATACCCCCAAAAGCGCGATCGCGACAAGCGTTGGCAGTAACAATCGGCGCAACCAATAATACAAAAAAGCGAGAAATAGCGGATAGACAAAGGCGACAGGTGTAGCCGATACCAAATCATCTCTCATCCAGAGATTTTGATTCAACAGCAACGACGCGATAAATCCCGCCACGGGTACAGGCAAAAGTTGTAGAGTTATACCAAAACAGTAGGCGGTAGCCACCAATCCCAACCCTAAGGGTAAAATCTTACTGAAGGTCATCGGATCAACCCCTACCGTGGCAAAGAGGCGGTAGAATGTAGCATATCCCCACGGAGCAACTGATTGAAAATAATCGGCAATCAAATCCCCAGAAAACAACTGTGAGTCAAGAAACCGACGCATCCAAAAGACATGCTGCCGCGCATCATCCTGCACAATATAGTCATGACTCAACGCCTCTTGCAGTGCCGGATATGCATAAATAGCAGCAAAAGTCAAGCTCAAACTCAACCAAAACACCTGCTGAGTGCGAGAGACTTTGCCAGTAAGTAGGTGGGAAACATTAAAGTTAACGGCTCTTATCGTCATTCGTCATACTCGCTTCCGAAAAGAAGCAAACTACGTCTTATGTAAAAAAGTTTTCAAGGGCTGTAGGGGCGGGTTTCACTATTATCGTTTTTTTTCAGCCCTAATGTGACTAAACCCGCCCCAGCCAAGGTTTTAGTTTTTGACTATTCCCTGTTCCCGATTCCAAAGACCTAGCATAGAGAATATAACGCGAATTTTGATAAGCGATCGCAAAATCCAGAGGGTGAGTGGTACTTGTCAGCAGATAATCAGCGCCATACTTATTCATCACAGCCTGAGCTTGGTCAGTGGTTAAACTGTTATAACCAGCCCTAAGCGCCTGCTTCATCTTACTGAACGTGACTCTCTCACCCGGTTGGGGCCAAGGGTTGAGTGTACCACTCAAGTCAGTGAGACGTTCATACCAATCCAGTACTCCCACCTTAGTCGGGGGGATAAACTTAAATTTGGCGACAGTGGGGCGTTCTGCTACCCAAGTAAAGGGGGTAAGTTCTGCGGGGGGTGTAACAATCAGCGCATCATCAGGGGTGTTAGTGCGAATCCAATCACTGATAGCTTTACCTTCCGGCTCTATCCCCTGTTGTTCACTGGGAAACTCAGATAGTGCAACGAAAGCGCGGTGAAATTGTACAGCCTGAACAGTACAAGCCCCACTCAACAGGACAATACAAACAAATAACAAAATGGGTCGTGCTTTACCGATAAAGCTTTGCTCCAGAGCGCAAGCAAACAGCAGACAAGTAGTTAGGGGTAACATCACATCCCCCAGCCGAAATGGGTAATATTGTAAGAACGTACCCTGAGCATCAAACGGCGCGATCGCGAGTCCTAAGCCAAACGGTACCAAAGTCAGTAGTGTGAACTCCGCCAGCCCCATCCGCACCCCATGTTCCTCAGACTGTCGCTTGCGCCAAAGTATTCCCACACTCAGCGCCAACACCAGCAAGTAAACCGCAGGTTTTATCCACCATTCCGCCGACCAATAAAGGGGATTCAGGTGGTGAGGAGTACGGATAAACACATAAACATAGGACGGTTCAATAGCACCTGTGGGACTAGGTGTCAATAAATGTTCCAGAATCGTGTAAATCGATAGCGCACTGGCTATCAGATAAATAACGACAACGGAACCCAGATACTGGATATTTCTAAAATGGCGGCGGCGTCTGAGTAGCAACCATCCTCCTATCACCAGAGACGCCCAACCCCCAACAAAAATGTGGAATAATGTGGCTAGCCCTAACAAGAGTGCCATCACGCGATAGCGACCCGTTAACATTAACCCAATGGCGAACAGCAATAAACCGTAAGCCACAACTTTCGGCTCAACGCCTCCCACCAACCATTCACGGGCAACTATACCTTGATGGTCATCCACATACAGAAATAAGCCAACCGCCAACAGCAGCAACGGCAAACTCAACCCCAGTTTTCGACCCAGAAACACTAACCCGGAAGCCATCAGGGTGTAACACAGCAGCCGCCCGATTAAAGACGCGGCTAAAAACCCCCAAGCCGCCGCCATTGAGCCAAACAAAGCCAGGAAGGGGATACGATAGCCCGGAGGCTGATTGAGATACCAGTCTCCCGGAATCCAACTTGGGTCAGCATACTGTCTGGCAAAGGGTAAAATATTGACTTCATTACCGCCGCCCATATTGCCATCCAGCAGGAACCCCAAACTGAGGAATGCGGTGACGACCACAATTTGAACGCTGACTTGCTTCCAGTGGGTTCGGTCTAGATGAACCGGATTGGTGTGTATGGAATGGCTTGATATCATCTCGTCTCGTTGGTCACTGGCGTGATACTTCCCAGAATTTAAACCCTAATCGTTGCCAAGTCTAGTATGTCAGCGTCCCGTGAATAGCTCTTCCCCAGAACCCGTTGATTTGTGGGGGCGGGTGCGTTCAAATTAATCGGGATTGTTTCCCCTACCTGAAATGTTAAACTCGCCTTGAGCATCCGATTCAATGGTATCAGTCTAACCAATGCCGACATTTATAAGAGGAATTCAAGTGTGGTCAATGTTTTAGTCACAGGTGCAGCCGGCTTTATCGGATACCACCTCAGTCAACGGTTACTTGCCCAGGGTGATACCGTGATTGGACTGGATAACCTAAATCCGTACTATGATGTCTCCCTCAAACAAGCTAGACTAGCGCAACTGGAGAACCAACCTGGGTTTCGCTTTTATAAACTCGACTTAGCCGATAGAGAGGGAATTGCCCAGTTATTTGCCCAAGACTCCTTTGAGTATGTCATCCATCTGGCGGCGCAAGCGGGGGTTCGCTATTCCCTGAAAAATCCCTACGCCTATGTGGATAGTAATCTGGTGGGTTTTACTAATATCCTGGAAGGGTGTCGCCATTCTGACATCAAGCATCTGGTGTTTGCCTCATCCAGTTCGGTGTACGGCGCGAATACGAAAGTGCCATTTTCAGTACAGGATAATGTCGATTGTCCTGTTAGCCTCTATGCGGCTACCAAGAAAGCCAATGAATTAATGGCTCATGCCTATAGTCATCTGTATAATATCCCGACAACAGGCTTGCGCTTCTTTACGGTTTATGGGTCGTGGTATCGTCCCGATATGGCTTTATTTTTATTTACCAAAGCTATCCTGGCTGAACAGCCGATTAATGTTTTTAATTATGGTAGGATGCAACGGGATTTTACCTACGTTGATGATGTTGTCGAGGGGGTGGTGCGAGTCATGGGTAAGATTCCCCCGCCGGAAGCGTCAGGAAATGCTTCACCGGGTTCGAGAAGTTCTGCTCCTTACAAACTCTACAACATTGGCAATAATCAACCGATTGAACTCTTGCAACTCATCGAAACCCTAGAACAGTGTTTGGGCAAAACGGCGGTGAAAAATATGCTACCTATGCAACCGGGAGATGTGCCGATTACTTATGCGGATGTGGATGATTTAATCCAAGATGTGGGATTTAGACCGAATACGCCGATTGAAGTGGGTGTGGAACGATTTGTGCAGTGGTATCGGTCTTATTACAATATTTAGGGGCTGCTGAATAAGAAACCTCTCTCCAAACCTCTCTCCTGCGAGGAGAGAGGCTTTGAATTCTCCCCCTTCCGTGCCAAAAAAGCGAAGCATCCTTTGTCATCCCCCATGCAAAACAAGTGAAACATCTTTTGTCCTCCCCCGTGCAAAAAAAAGCGAAGCATCTGCTGGCTTCCCCGTGCAAAAAAAGCGAAGCATCCTTAGTCATCCCCCATGGAACAAAAAGCGAAGCATCCTTAGTCATCCCCCCTCTTGTAGGGGGGAACGAGGGGGGTAAGGGGGACGGGAGGGGGATTCAAAGGGAACCGAGGGGGGTTAGGTCTGATATAGATTTTTCTAGATGGCGTGAAAAGTCAGACACAGACGCCATTCCTGACGAACGAAGTGAACGTTAAACCTTTTTCATTGGTTATCCTTCTGGTTTTCGTCATCCGGCTGGATATTTTCCTCCATCCGTTTCATCAAGAGCTGTTTGGCTTTGAGGATATCGGATTCGGTTCCATAGTGATTGTGATAGTAGTAGTAAGACCGGGTAGTATACCCTTTAACACCATTGGCAACCACTCCTAACACGGTAGCGTTAGAGATTCTCATACCATCTAGGGCTTGCATTAATGCCGAGCGATCGCTCTTACCCAAGCCCACTACCATCATCACACCATCCGCGTGAGCCGCCAAGAGACGACCATCAGCTAGTCCTAACACGGGTGGTGTATCGTAAATCACTAAATCAAAAACCGCATGAAATTGTTCCATCAAATGTTGCATCTTCTTGGAACAGAGCAGCCGACTGGGATCAGGGGGGACTTGTCCGGCGGTGAGGACATACAACCGATCCCACATGGGGAGGCGCTGGATTGCTTGTTTCGCCGTTAATCCCGTGGCAATGACGTTACTTAAACCGACCTGGTTGTCTAGGTTCAAATAGTGATGAACCTGAGGGCGTCGTAAGTCCGCATCCACCAGCAATACTCGTTGACCCATGGCGGCGGCGGCTTGGGCGAGGTGGACGGAAACAGTAGATTTTCCTTCTGAGGGGGTAGCTGAACTAATAATAATGGAGTGAACGGGTGTATCGCTACCCAGAAACCGAATATTCGTCTGGAGCGAACGGAATGATTCTAAGAAGGGAGAAGCGTTGTAGCTTCGGGATGAGCGGCGAGATTTTTCACCATTGGCGGAAGGGGAAGCTGATGCCACCTGGGTTAAGTTTGCCGTAGACATCATCTGTTGTTTGAGTTGTTTTTGGTAGGGGATAATGCCGAGTAAGGGAAGTTTGGTCAAGTCTTTGAGTTCATCGGGAGAATGGAAGACATTATCCAAACGTTCGATCAGCAACGCCACGCCCAAACCTAACAATAATCCCGCGATCGCACCTAATGTGATATTGCGCTGGGTATTGGGCCACACGGGGACTTGGGGGACTTCTGGCTTTAATATAATCTGCCAGGGTAAGGCTTTCTGGGCGGCTTCAATTTCCAGATTTTCCCGCACCGCCAGAAAGCGATTTAAGCTATCGGTGGCGACTTGGAGTTCTCGCTGTAAATCTGTGTAGCGGCGGGCGATGACGGGAATTTGTTTAACCTGGAGGTTGAGCAGTTGAGCCGATCGCGCGATCGCACTTTGTTTGACTTGCAAGACTTGCAGTTGATTAGTCGCTTGCACCAGTTGCTGGGTCAAGTTTGTGCGAATCGAATTGGGGGAAGCACCGGACACCCCAGCCTCGCTCAGGCTTGCGCCCAATACGTTTTGGGATTCTTGGTTGAGTAAGGGTAATAGATTATCCCGTTTCTGGCGCAAGGCTTGCATCGTGGGACTTTGGGGCGTAAACCGCGCCGATTCTAGGGCGATCTGGGATTCAAGTTCCGCGAGTTGGTTGAGTAACTGTTGGTAGCGTGGGGCTTCACTGAGGGTTACAGTGGCAATGGCTTGCTGGGGTGATAATCCCAACTGCTGTAAGAGGGTATTATAAAGCGATCGCGTTTCTTGATACTCAACCTGAGTTTGTAACTGCTGCTGTTCAATCGCACTTACCCGTTGGGATAACTCTTGAGCTTGAATTTCCGGGTCGAGGAGGTTGTGTTGTTGGCGAAAGGCTTGCAATTGTCCTTGCAGCTTATTCACGCGATCGCGCAGCACGGGTAACTGGTCATCCACAAACTGAATTCCCTGTTTCAGGTTCAGTTGTCGCTCTTGTAAGGAGTAGCGTAGATAGCCTCGAGCCACTTCATGTAAAACCCGCCGCACTCGTTCGGGTTCAGTATCCCGATAACGCCCTTCCAGAATCTTGGTGTCCCCCAGTCGGCTGACAATTAGCTGAGTCATTAAGGACTCGTAACTGACCTCAGGATAATGCTTGTGGATCTCTTGGACAATAGCCTCCATTAGCTGAGGAGAGCGTAACACCTGAATCTGGGTATCATAATCCAGTGTGGAATTCCGTCCATCACCGCCACCCACCACTTCTGTGAGTTTGTCTAAGTCTCCTTCTTCCGTGACGGGTTCGACCAACAGTTGAAACTTGCTTTCATACTTCGGTGTCTGATTCAACGTCCAAAAACTGATCCCCGAGGTTACTGCGATCGCGACTCCAGCAATCACTAACGCCCGACGCCGAATGACGTTGACCAACTGTCGCAATGTCCATTCATCCGGTTCGGGTTCCGGAGGTGGCGTCCGGTAGACCATCGGTGGTGCATACTGCGGGTGTTTTCCATTACCATTAGGCGATAATGGTGGCTGAATCTGACCGATTTCCATCTTCCCCCTACTCCTTCTGCGTGGATTGAGCGCGTTCGTCAAAAAATCATTTTACCTTGTTTAATTGTGTATCAGGTTGGCTCAAAATCGTCACGAATACCGCTGAAATTTACAAATTTGATCGGAGTAGGGAATCAGCCATCAACAATCAACCCTTGATTCCCTATCTCTCCTAAAATACTGACATACTGATTCAGTCATCCAATTATCGACTGAAATTCCTCAAAAACGGTAACAGAAGCGACAATATCCCTCTTTTCTGTAGAGACGTTGCATGCAACGTCTCTACTAACGGCTATTACGCCAGCCAACGCTCTAGAATCCAAAAAATCTAAACACGGAGAACACGCTACCAAGCGGACTGACAATTGTACCCAATGTATCCGTGACGCGGGTCAAACCGGAACGTCTGACGATAATCACATCATTAGGGCGCAATGGCGGATTGCTTTCATCGTTAACATCAGCCGTAAAATCCACATCGATTTCCCGTTTTTTAACGGTACCGTTGGGTTGCAGACGAATCAACTCTACAGAACTCTTGCGGGCGCGGCGATTATCAAATCCGCCAGATGCTAGCAGGGCTTGATTTAAGGGGGCGTTCGCTGGGATTGATACTGTACCCGGTTTCTCGACTTCTCCCACTACATTGACATTGATAATTGCCGCCGAAAAGCTCGCTGATGCCAATTTTGTAGCTTCTGAAGCGGTTAGAGTTTCGGCTTCCGGGACTCTAATCGTGTCTCCCTGTTGCAGAATCACATCTTCAGAGAGATCTCCCTCTTGCAGGAGTTCCCAAAGATTGACAACGATCAGTTGCTCAGAGCCATCTCTGGTGGTGCGTCGCACTTCAACGTTACGAATATCGGCAGATTGAGTAATACCTCCCGCCACTTGAATTGCCTGGGTCACTGTTGGCGGTTCTGTATTGTTACCACCGCCGCCACCAGCCTGGTCAGCCGTAGCCGCTCCCGATGTGGCGGCGGTAACGGTATAAGGACCTGGACGCACCACTTCCCCAACGACGGCTACTTTAATTGGCTTAACCGCCTCTGGCGAAAAACTCGCGGTTGCCAGTTGACGGCTTTCTAAGGGGTCAATTCCGGTGGTGGTGGGGATAAAGATTTCATCACCATCTCTCAAGGTCACGTCTTGAGCGAGATCGCTATTTTGCAATAACTCCCAGAGATTAATTGTATAGGTTTGGCGGGTATCTGAGTTAGTCAGACGGCGAATTTGCACATTTCGCACATCAGCCGAGCGACTAATTCCGCCAGCAAGCTGAACCACTTGAGTCACGGTGGGAAATTGTTGCCCTTCGTTCAGGGTTACGCTGTAGGAACCTGGACGATTGACTTCCCCGGCGACGGCAATTTTTAGGGGGCGAGCATCAATCAGGGTTAAGGTGACTAAAGGGCGTCTGACATAGGGAGCATATCGCTGAGAAATCCGTTCACTAGCCGCGTTGATGGTTAATCCTTCCACAGGGATACTGCCAGCAACGGGTAAATTGAGGGTTCCATCGACTAAAACCTGGTAGTCTCCACTGTATTCGGGAACATCAAAGATGGTTACGCCCACGCGATCGCCTGATCCGAGGGTATAGGGTAAGTCTGGTGGTGGATTCGTAACCGTCGTGGGTGCAAGCGGCGAAAATGTGGGGACTTGCGCCATTCCCGGAAGCGGTGCGGTTACGGCAAAAAAGGCGAATAGGGTTAAACCTGCCACAGATGGTGTTAAATGCTTGCTCAAGTTGATCCTCCCGATCCCCATAGTGCGAAAATTATAGTGCGAAAATTGTCAATGGGTCTTTTAACTCTCAGTTTAGTCATATTTATTACAGATGTCTTGGCTCATGCGTGATCAGCTCACATTACCGTTGAAGCGAATTGGGACGAAAAAGTTCATGCTTAGAGTCCATATTTAACATTCTCCCGTGTCACCCGACCTTGAGGAAACGGGGAACAGGGAACTGTATCGGCAAGACTTAGAGAATTCTCCCAACATTGTCTAATATCATTTTAGCAAGCCAGCGATAAATTATGAGTTTTATATTTATTAGCCCGAAAACTGATTTTGCCTTCAAGAAAATCTTTGGCTCGAAGGACAGCAAAGATATCTTGATTAGCTTTTTAAACGCTTTAATCTATAATGCTAATCCGGTGATTCAGGATTTAGAAATCATTGACCCGTACAATCCTGGAGATGTTGTCGATTTAAAAGACAGCTATCTGGATGTCAGGGCTTTACGGGACAATGGCTCAACGGTGTTAATCGAAATGCAGGTGCTGAACGTAGCATCTTTTGAAAAGCGCGTCATTTATAACCTGACCAAAACCTATGCTAATCAATTAAAATATGGGGAAGGATACTCCCACCTTAAACCCGCGATCGCCTTAACGATAACGGATTTCCAACTCTTTGACCAGACTCAGCGGTTCCTGACTCGTTTTGGCTTAAAGGAAAAACAGGAATTATTTGACTATACCGATCCAGAAATCGAACTAATTTTTGTTGAATTACCCAAATTCAATAAAAAGCTTGAGCAGTTAGACAATTTAACCGATAAATGGATTTACTTTATTAAAGACGCTCCCAGCTTGGAAGTCATTCCACCCACGTTTAGACAGGTTCCCGAACTCGAGAAAGCCATGAATATTGCTAACCAAGCGAATTTAAGTGTAGAGGAATTAGAAAAATTACGTAAGCGAGAAGTATTCCTTGAAGATCAACGGGGATTTATTGTTAAGGCAAAGCAGGAGGGACGAGTAGAAGGACGAGGAGAAGGACGAGTAGAAGGACGAGTAGAAGAAGGAATCCGATGGACATTACGTTTGCTGGAGCGTCAGTTTGGGTCAATTCCGCCAGCAATCATTAATCAGATTCAAAACTTGTCTGTTGAAGAATTAGAAGGTCTAGGTGATGCTATTTTAGATTTTAACGATTTAGAGGAAGTATCGGCTTGGTTACAAGACAATAGAAAAGGCGGGTAATTAAATCATCTCTAATCAACAAGAAACTCGGCTAACCCTAAATAACGAATCCCTTGGGGAGTAATGTCAAAACGACAGGGTAACACCTCAAGTCCCTGGAGAACCCCTTCTCGCAAGAGTTTTCCATAAACGGGGTCAGTACTATCACCCGGACTGAAGCGATCGCAGTCCCCCCGATTGATAAAATAAAGC
>JGI12210J13797_10387728_pt1 | contig 10090 bp, 8 predicted proteins | sample ElkSlonscriptome_3_FD_13797 | JGI IMG/M metagenome (IMG submission 13797) | reverse complement strand
TTGGCACGAGCCGCGCTGACGGCGTTCTGACCCCACGAGGGTTTCACCACGGGCTGCTAGTCGAGGTCTGCGACCCACCATGGGCCCAGGGGACCGGGTGCACGGCGCGGCGGGGGGCGAGGTTGCGCTCGGCGAGGGGCTGGCCAATGCTCGGGCCCGCGATGCTCTACATCGTCGCCACTCCCATCGGAAACCTCGAGGACGTCACGCTGCGGGCCATCGAGGTGCTGCGCGCGGTGGACGTGGTGGCGAGCGAAGACACGCGCCACACCGCGAAGCTGCTGACGCGCTACGAGATCAAGGCGCGGCAGATGCCCTTCCACGAGCACAACGAGGCGCGAGTGATGGGCAAGATCATCCGGCTGCTGCAAGACGGGCGCGACGTGGCGCTGGTGTCCGACGCCGGCACGCCGGGCATCGCCGACCCCGGCTTCTCGCTGGTGCGAAGGTGCCACGAAGAAGATCTCGCCGTCACCATGGTGCCCGGCCCCGCCGCCTTCGTGATGGCGATCGTGCTGTCGGGCCTGCCGCTGCACTCGTTCACCTTCCGGGGCTTTCCTCCGCGCAAGTCGGGGAAGCGCCAGCGCTTCTTGGCCGTCGACGCCGAGTCGCCGCACACGCTGGTGTTCTACGAGAGCCCGTACCGGGTGCAGGCGCTGGTCGAGGACGCGCTGGAGGTGTTCGGCGATCGGGAGGCGGCGCTGTGCAACGACCTGACCAAGAAGTTCGAGGCGGTGCATCGCGGCACGCTGCGGCAGCTAGCCGAGCGGCTGGAAGAGGAGGGCGCGAAGGGGGAGTACGCGCTGGTGGTGGCCGGCAAGGAAGAGGAGCGCGAGTCGTCGCGTCGGCGGGCTCGCTACGCGGCCGAGGCCCGGGCGGAGGCGGAGGCGGCGGAGGACGACGCGGAGGCGGAGGACGCGGACGATGCCGAGGAGTCCGAAGAGGACTAGGGTGACCCCCGAGCCGCGCGAGGGCTGCATCCCGGGCGGCGGGGCGGGGTCAGGCCGGCGTGGCGCCGTGCTGCTGGAGGTGGGTGGCCAGCTGGGCGTAGAAGCGCAGGTTGTGCAGCGTGGCCAGGCGCAGGGCTAGTGGGTCCTCGCAGCGGAACAGGTGGTGGAGGTAGCCCCGGGAGTAGCGACGGCAGCACAGCGCGTCGCAGTGGGGCGACAGCGGCTCGCGGGCGGTCGCGTGGTCCTTGTCGAGGATGTACAGCCGCTCGTAGAACCCTCGCCCGGCCGGCAGCGGCCCGTCGGGCAGGGCCTCGCGGAACCGGTAGAGGCGGTGGTGGCGAGCGTCGCGGGTGGGCAGGCTCGAGTCGAACACCGCGGGGCGGCCCAGGGCGGTGACGGCCGCGAGGTGCTCGGGCTTGCCCACGCCCAGGGCGAACAGCGGGGCGTCGGCGGGCAGCAGGTCGTGCAGCACCCCGAACATCTCGAGCTGGAGCTGGCCGTCCTCGCGCAGCGGCCACCCGCCGAACCCGAACGCGCGCATGCCCGCGTCGATCAGGGCCTGGCCGCACTGCCGGCGGAGGGCCTCGTCGTTGCCGCCCTGGATGGGGGCCACCAGGATCGGCGGCGGGCCTTGGGTGCGGCGCTGGGCGATCTGGCGGTCGAACTCGTCGAGGGCGCGGCGGGCCCACGCCACCGTGCGATCGACCGCCTTCTGCTGCTCTTCGGGCGGTGCCTCGGGGCCGGTGCAATCGTCGAGCGCCACCATCACGTCGGCGCCCAGCCGGAACTGCGACTGCACCACCTTCTCGGGGGTGAGGATGAGCTTGTCGCGACCGCCGGGCGGGCGGAACACGATCTCGCGGTCGCGGATCTGCCCGTGCTTGGGGTTCTGGCGGATGAGCGAGAACACCTGGAAGCCGCCCGAGTCGGTCACGATGGGCCCCGACCAGCCCGAGAACGCATGCAGGCCGCCGAGGCGCTGCACCACCCGGATGCCCGGGCGGGTCATGAGGTGGTAGGCGTTGATCATCAGGGCCGGGATGCCCACCGACTCGACGTCGCTGGCGTCGACCGAGCGCACGAAGCCGCGGGTCGCGTCGGGGATGTAGCACGGGGCCCGCAGCGGGCCGTGGGCGGTGATCAGCTCCATGGGGGTGGGGATATCTCGGGGTCAGGGGGTCGGAGACCAGGTGTCGCGCAGGGCCTCGGGGAGGCCGGGGCACGCCTGGAGGCGCTCGACGGTCTCGTGGAAGGAGGTGCCGGCCTCATTGGTGGCGTCGGCGACGGCCACGGTGAAGCTCTCGGCGAGATCGGCGTTGTGCCGGCTGCCGATGCACAGCTGCTCCTTGGGCTTCAGGACCTCGTCGAGCCGGGCGCGATCGGCCTCCCACTGGTCGATGAGGTCGAGGTGCCGGCCGCAGCTGCGCTCGCACAGGGCGCGGGCGAGGTCGGTGTTCTGGTAGAGCCACGCCTCGATGCTGTAGTAGGGGGTGATGGGGCAGATGCGGTAGAGCCGGGCGCGGACGTCGGCGGGGCCGTGCGGGAGGCCGCGAGCCTGGAGGTTGGCTTCGACGATGGGGCGCAGGCCCTCGACGAAGTCGCGAAAGCTCTGGGCGTGGGGAGATGCCGCGCGCGAGGACCAGGCGCAGTCGCCATCGACGTGGAACAGCACGTAGCCCGGGACGTCCGCCTCGAGGACCTTGGTGGCGAGCGTGCGTCGCAGGACCTTGATCTTGCGGTCGTCCCGGCGGCTCGGAGATCTCCAGGACTTCCAGAGGTTCGCATGCACGCCGCCCCGCGTGACGTCGTCGGCCGGCTCGAAGTGGACGAGGTTCGTGCGCACACCGGGCAAGACGAGCTGGAGCATGCGCTTCGCCAGCCGGCTGATCGTCTGGTGAGCGTACGGTGAGCTGTCTTCGGAGAGGATCAGCAGCGACAGGGTCGAGCTCACCATAGGCCCTTGCTCTCCAGAATCTCCCCCACGTGCTGGATGCCGACCTCGAGGGCTCGATGCACCGCGGCGGCGTCGTCCTCGGACATGTTGCGCCAGGTCCAGGTGTCGTCGTCGTCGTCGCGCTCGCAGAGGATGAAGCGGCGCTGGACCTCTTCGGGAGAGGAGAACTGGAGGTGATCGAGCAGCAGGGGGTTCTGGCTGGTGAGGAACGCCTGGCCCTCGATGGCGTCGAGGCAGGTATTGATCCACTCGTAGTGCAGGCCGTTGACCAGCTCGTCGGCGATGAGGATCTCGGGGTTCGTGGCGGCGTGGTAGAGGAACATGAGCAGCCGCTTCTCGCCGTAGCTCAGGTCGCTCTGCGTGAAGGTGTGGCCGGTCTTCGTGGTAATGCGGAACAGCGGGCGGCCGAAGCGAGAGCGAGTGCCGGTTCGTTCCTTGATCCGATCGAGGAGGTGCAGGGTGAGGTGCACGTCCTTGGCACGAAGGGCACGAGCGAGGACGGCGAGGAAGGGGATGTCCCTGGACTCGAGTGTCTTCGAGTCGGTGTCCGTGAGGGGATGATGCTCGAACTGTTCGAGTATGGCTCGCGGGATGTAGGTGTGATTCGCGACGAGGGTTATTCGTCGAAGATCTTGCAATTCATCATCGAGGCTCTCGTTTGCGGTGGTAGACTCGATGAGTGGCGTGAGGCGCCGATCGGAGGGCTCTCCCTCGATGAGGTTGCGAAACGAGTCGAGACCTTCATCGAGCCGGTAGCAGGTCACGTTGAGATGGAACGTGTTCGCAAACGCGTTCGACGAGTCGTCAGTGATCCACAGTCTAGCCGGGCCTCCTAGCAACTGAAGGAGGATGTCACTGAGGAGGAACTTCGAGAAGATGGTCGGATTGGACTTGGGGGCGCTCGAGAGGCTTCCGGGTACTCGATACTGCATGCCGTGAGGTGACACGGAGATGTCGAGTCGAGAGCCGCTAGCGTCTGAAACTCGAAGCTCGTACCTCCAAGAAGGAGTGCTGGTGACGAAGGGCCGCACGGCGGCTCGAACGTCCTCGTCGATCTCGCGCGGCGCGTTCTCGATGTGCACCTCGATCCGCGTATCGCCGACGCTCATCTCGTACTCGACGTCGAACGTCTGCTGCTCGTACGCGCGGATGTCGTTGCGCACGAGCGCGGAGATGAAGTCGAGCAGCGTCGTCTTCCCCGTGCCGTTGCGGCCCAAGAGGACGTTGATGCCGTCGTCGAAGGTCAGCTCGGTGCCGGCCGCGAGGTTGGGAAAGCGGTGGATCTTCAGGCGGCGGAGCCGGGGTCCTGCTTCCGTCGCCGTCTCGCTCTCCGGCCGGTGGGGTTCGTTCTCCATGGTCCGAATGCGCTGAGACCGCTATCCGGGTGCCTACCACGCTCGACCGCGGGTGCCCATGTCACCGATGGTGACAGGCGCAGCCTTCGCCGGGCCGAGGTGATCGGTGTTTCGCCACTTTCTTGGTGGTCCCTCCCACCCCATGCCACCACCGCGGGCACCGTGGCACGCCCCCGCCTCGACCCCGTCTCGCGACGCTCCGCGCGCCCGCTGCCGCCCGAGCGACCCCGGATCTTCCTGCTGTGCCCCGAGGCCCTCGCGGCCTCGGCGTTCTGCGTGGAGGACGCGCTGCGCGCCCGCGGCTATCGAGTGACAGTCGAGCTGGGTCGTCGCGCTCGGCGCTGGGTGCGCAATGCACCCGAGGGCTCGCCTGCGCTGCGGGTGCTGTGCGTGGCGCAGATCGACCCGGCCCACGCCGAGCAGCTGCGTCGCGGACGAGACGACTTCCACATCGTGGAGCTGACCACCCCGACCGTGGTGGTGCAGGAGATCGAGCGGATCGTGGGCCGGCCCCGCTCCACTCGCCCGCTTCGGCCCACGCGATCGATCCTGGCCCATCCCACGCTGATGGAGCAGTCGCTGCACACCGAGCGGCGCTTCGGGCTGAGCATGGCGCTGGGCGCCCTGGCCCTGATGGTGGTGGGCGGAGGGCTGGGCGCGACGCTGGCCGGCCGCAGTCCCTCGACCGAGGCCGCCCCCACCGCGAAGCGCTCGAGCACGAGGGTGATCGAGGAGGACACGGTGGCGCCGCGCGAACGCCCGCCCGAGCCGGTGCTCTCCTCGGCCGCCCCTCGCCCCCGACATCGCCCCCGGGCCGCCGACTGAGCCTGCTCCTGCGCCTGGTCCCGAGCCTCGCGCCCGCCTACGGCGTGGGCACCTCGATGGTGCCCTCGAGGTACAGCACCGCCCGCCCGGCGATCTCCACCCGATCGCCCGACAGCGCGCACTCCAGCCTCCCGCCCCGCGCCGAGACCTGCTGGGCGACGAGCCTGGACTTGCCGGTGCGATCGGCCCAGTACGGGGTGAGCGTGCAGTGGGCGCTGCCGGTCACCGGATCCTCGTCGATCCCCACGTGCGGCGCGAAGTAGCGCGACACGAAGTCGACCGTGTCCCCCGGCGCGCTCACGATGAGCCCGTCGCCCTCCATCGCGGCCACGTAGCGCAGGTCGGGCGCGAGCGCCCGCACGGTGGCCTCGTCGTCGAACACCGCGAGCGTCTTGGTGGCGCGCAGCATCTCCCGCGGAGCCACGCCGCCGAGCGCCTCGGTCAGGCCCGGCGGCGCATCGATGCGCGCGGGCGGCCGAGCGGGGAAGTCGAGCACGAACTGCTCCCCCCGCGCATGCACCGTGAGCACGCCCGACTCCCACGAGTGGAAGCGCAGCAGCCGGCGGCCCGGGTGCCGCTGCATCAGCACGAACGCGGCGGCCAGCGTCGCGTGCCCGCACAGGTCGATCTCGGTGGTGGGCGTGAACCAGCGCAGCTCCCAGTCGGCGCCGCGCGGCACGAAGAAGGCCGTCTCCGAGAGGTTGTTCTCGGCCGCGATGGCGAGCAGCGTGGCATCGGGCAGCCAGCGCTCGAGCGGGCACACGGCCGCGGGGTTGCCCGCGAAGACTCGATCGGTGAAGGCGTCGATCTGGAACAGCGGCAATCGCATGGGGCACGAGAAGCGTGGGATCGCTCGTCCGTCGCGTCGTGCCACGGGCAGAGACGACCGCGTATGCTCGTCCCGATGATACTACGCATGAACCCTACGGGATGGCTCGCGACCCTCGGCGCGCTGGCCCTGATGGGGTGCCCGGGCGACGACACCACCGCCTCGGGCGACAGCGGCTCCTCGGGCGAGGGATCGAGCAGCGGCGCGGGCTCGTCCACCTCCACGGGCCCCGCCGATCCCGACACGGGCTCCACCAGTCGCGACGACGCGACCGACGACGCCGATGCCTCCTCGGATGGCCCGCCCCCCACGTGCGGCGACGGCCTGGTCGGCGCGGGCGAAGACTGCGACGACGCGGGCGAGTCGGCCGCGTGCAACGACGACTGCACCGCGGCGGCCTGCGGCGACGGCAAGCTCAACGCGAGCGCGGGCGAGACGTGCGACGAGGGAGCCGAGACGGCCACGTGCGACGACGACTGCACCGCGGCGGAGTGCGGCGACTCGGTGACCAACCTCGCGGCCGGCGAGGCCTGCGACGACGGCGGGCCCTCGGCCGGCTGCGACGCAGACTGCTCGTTCGTAGAGTGCGGTGACGGAGACATCAACCCGAACGCGGGCGAGCTGTGCGACGACGGCGGGGAATCGATCACGTGCGACCTCGACTGCACCCCGGCCGAGTGCGGCGACGAGTTCATCAACACCCTCGCGGGCGAGGAGTGCGATGATCAGGGCCAGACCGAGACCTGTGACCTCGACTGCACGCTCGCCATGTGTGGCGACGGCACCCTCAACGTCACGGCGGGCGAGGAGTGCGACCTGAGCGGCGAGGCGCCGGGCTGCGACGCGGACTGCACCTTCTCGGAGTGCGGCGATGGCACCCTCAACGTCACGGCGGGCGAGGAGTGCGACGACGAGATGGCGACGGCGGCATGCGACGCAGACTGCACCGCGGTGGAGTGCGGCGACGGAGTGGTGAACTTCGTCGCGGGCGAGCAGTGCGACGACGGGCTGCCTCCGGCCGACGGCGACGGCTGTGATGCGTTCTGCCAGGGCGAGGCCGGCGGCTTCGCGTGCGCCGAGGGCCTCGACCCGATCTCGGGCGCGCCGTGGGTGGTCTGCGCGGCCGATGCCACCCAAGCCTGGGTGAGCCACACCGATCCGGCCGGCGGCGAGTTCCACCCCGAGCTCATCTGCGGGATGCTGGGCTACTCGGGCTACACCCTCCAGGGCGGCACGTGCGGCAACGTGTGCGGCTACTGCCAGCCGGAGGTGACCTCGTGCATGGCCAACGGCGTGCAGACGTTCGACGGCGGAGGCGAGTGCGGCATGGACATGGGCGGACCGATCCTGTGCTCCACGGTGCAGTGGCTGTGCGTGAACCCGTAGGCGTCGCGTACACGCCGGCGCGGCCGCCGAGTCGAGGGATCGACCCGGCGGCCACGGTGAGCCCGCGAGGGCCTACGCGGCCTCGCGGGGGCGCCCCGCGACGAGCTTGGCGTACATCCGCTGGCGCGCGGCGGGCTTCAGGGGGCGCACCCAGTCGAAGCCCATCGCCTCCCAGTCGGGATCGTCGGGATCGAGCCCGAGGGCCTCGACGTAGTGGCGGGTGACCACCAGGTACTGGTGGCGATAGCCCAGCAGGTAGCCCGAGGTGAGCTCGCGCGTGCGCCGAGCCTGCTCGTACTGGGCAAACCACTGGTTGGTGAACCCGCACGTGCGGGGGTACAGCAGCGTGCCGAGGTCGGTCTCGTCGTGATCGCCCGCGAGCACGCGCGTGGCGTGGGCCCAGCTGCGGAAGCCCAGCTCGCGGGCGATGGCGGCCAGGCCGTGCTTGCGCTGGACCTGGTCGGGGGCGGGCGGGGTCCGAGCGAACTCGGGGAGCGCACCGATCCGCCCCAGGGCGTCGGCTTCGCCGGCTTGGGCGCGGCGGTGAAGCAGCCGCGCACGGGTCTTGAGTTCTTCGACGGCGTCGATCATCGCAGGTTCCTCCATGGTGGCCGGTACCCGCACTGTCTGGCCAAGGGAACGCCGCGTCGGCGGTCGAGTTGTAGGACGCAGGGTGGACACGCCTTGTGGCGGGTTGGGCGCCCCTGTGCACCCGAGGCTCGGAGCATACGGCATGTCCGACGGGGCGCAAGCGAGAAGCGGACGCGGACGCGGACGGCGAGGTCGATCACCGCGCGTGGCGTGGCGTGGCGTGGCGTGGCGTGGCGTGGCGTGGCGTGGCGCGGCGCGGCGTGGCGTGGCGCGGCGTGGCGTGGCGTGGCGTGGCGCGTCAGCCTGCGCCGCGCTCGGTCAGCCACTGCTGGATCTCGACGATCCGCTCGCCGATGTCCCAGCCCTCTTCCTTGGCCACCACGAAGTTCTGGGCGGCGGCACGCGCCAGCTCGAGCGCCCGCGGTCGATCGAGCCGCGCGTCCCACCGGGCCCGGGCCAGGTCGAAGCGAACGGTGCCCAGCCGCTCGGGCCGAACCTCGCGGGTCAGCGACAGGGTGAGCGCGCGCTCGAGCTGGGGCACCGCCTCGGCGGGCCGGTCGAGCTCGTGCAGCACCCGGGCCAGCCCCAGCAGCGCGGGCACCACCTGCGGGTGATCGGCGCCCAGCGATCGCTCCGTCCGCGCCAGGATGTCCTCGTAGGCGATGCGCGCGGGCTCGAGCTGGCCGCTGAACATGTGGACGGCCGCGAGGTTGTTGAGGTAGCCCAGCGTGTGCATGTGGGCGGGGCCGTGGATGGTCTCGTTGAGGGTGGCGGCCTGGGTCAGCAGCGACGCGGCCTGCTCGTAGTCCTTCGTCATGGCGTGGAACATGCCCATGCTGCCCAGCACGTTCACGTAGCGAGGGTCCTGGTCGGTGAAGGTGCGGGCGGCCGCGGCCAAGACCCGCTCGTAGGCGCGCGCGGCCTCCTCGTCGCGGCCGGCCTCGTGGAGCGCGGCCGCCTGCGAGTTCGAGGCCGCGATGGTGTCGGGGTGGTCCAGGCCGAACGTGCGCTCGAAGATCTCCACGGCCTCGCGGTGGGACTCGAGCGCCAGGTCCACGCTGCCCCGATGCGACAGCGCCACCCCCAGCGAGTTGAGGTGGTGACCGATCGTGGGGTGCATGGGGTAGTGCGCGCGGGCGAAGGCCAGGCTCTCCTCGAGGGTCTCGATCTGCGCGGCGTGGTGTCCCTGCCGCCCCAGCACGTTGCCCAGGGCCTGAGACGCCGCAATCCGGGCGAAGTCGTCGGGCGGATCCTGCTGGTTGGCCAGCGCGATGCTGCGCTCGTAGTGCGTGCGCGCCTCCTCGTTGTCGCCGCGGCGGTAGGCGGTCAGCCCCTGGGCATTGGCCAGCCGGGTGCGCAGGGGCAAGGTGTCGTGGTGCTCCACCGCGGCCGCCGCGTGCTCGGCCCAGCGGCGGGCCTCGTCGTGGCGGCCCTGCTCGGCCATCAGCATGGCCAGCTCCATCGCGCTGCGGGCCACGATCTCGGGGTGATCGGACGCGACCGCAGCATCGAAGGCGGCGTGCAGGCCCTGCTCGGCCTCGTCTTCGCGACCCTGCACCCGGTGGGTGAGGGCCAGATCGTAGTCGGCCTCGCCGACCAGGGCCCGCAGCCCCAGGCGGCGGGCCTGCTCGCGGGCCTGCTCGGTCTGGGCGAGCGCCTCGTCGAAGCGGCTCATCGTGCGGTGCATCTTCGCCTGCGACAGCGCCGACTCGATCTCCAGCACCTGCTGCAGGTCGACGTCGGCGTAGCGGATCTCGCCGTCGGCCTCCGCTCCGCACGTGGTGGGGTTGCCCAGCGACGCGGCGGCCTGGGTGGCGGAGAACACCGTGGCGGCGTCGGCCGATTGCAGGTCGTCGAGGAACGTCTCGAGCGCGCGCATCTGCCGGTGCAGGCACACGGTGGCGGCGGCGCGGCGCGAGGGATCGTCGTCCTCGTCGGGGGAGCAGCGCAGGGCCTGGGTGAGGCGCCACTGGCCCACGAACGGCTCGATGATGTCCTCGACCGCCCGCCAGGCCTCGGCGGCGTGGGGGACCCCGGTGGCGAGGAAGGCCTGGCGGCCGCGCTCGATGCTCGCCTCGTTCCAGATCGCGTCCAGGCGCGGGCCGGCCTGGTCGCACCACGAGCGCGCGGCGGGAGCGGGCGCGGGCCGGGCGAGCACCGCGGCCGACAGCCCCGCGGCGACCACCAGCCCCGCCGCCGC
>JGI12210J13797_10014100_pt1 | contig 10090 bp, 6 predicted proteins | sample ElkSlonscriptome_3_FD_13797 | JGI IMG/M metagenome (IMG submission 13797) | reverse complement strand
GGCGACACCACCGGACTCCATGCCCCCCGAAACCGGCACCCCGGCAGGGGTGCCAGCCTTCGCCCGCCATGCCCTCGACACACACATCCCTTCATTACCACCTTATCTTTGCGACGAAAAACCGGGAACCCATGATCTCCGCCACCTGGCGTGCCGAACTCCACTCCTACCTTGGCGGAGTCGCCAAAGGGCTCGATGCGCTTCCGCAGGGAATCGGAGGTGTGGCCGACCATGTCCATCTCCTGGTTTCGTTGAAACCGACGCATTGTCTCGCCGATTTCATGCGGGAGATGAAAAAATCTTCATCCTCATGGATTCGCGATTCCCATCTGACTTCCTTCCAATGGCAAGAAGGTTACGCCGCCTTCACCGTGAGCGCATCGGCGCGGAAATCGGTGAAACAATACATCGCCAATCAAGACGAACATCACCGGGTCAAATCATTCCGCGAGGAGTTGATCGAGTTTCTCAGAAAATCCGGCGTGGCCTACGACGAGCGGTATCTCGATTGATCTCATGCCCATTCACAATGCCAGAGGCATTCCATCATGTTGCCGGTGGTCCGCATCTCGTCTGGCATTCCTCCGGGATGCAGTCCGGTGGTGCCTTGGTGGCCGTTGGAATTATTTCTTGTGATCCAACCCGTATCGGACACGCACTTCGAAATCGGGGTAAGCCGCTTGCAACTGTTCGATCGCTTCCTCTGAAGGGTTCGAATCCGCTGTCATCCAGATATCGAGTTCTTGCAGGTCCGGTATTCCGTGGAGCGCTGCGAGACGGGCGTCGTCGATCGGCGTTCCCTGCCGGTATCCTCCCAACCGGATTTTTTTCAATGCCGGGTAATCGGTCAGGAGAGCGAGAGACTCCGGAGTATGCTGATCAAAATCGATCACGATTTCCTCGAGCGCAGGCGCTGCCTGCAGGTTGCGCAAGAGTTGGCCAGTAAACTCCGGGCGATTGACCGTGAGACGTTTCAAATTTGGATGTTTCGCCAACACCTTGCCCGCGGCGTCGGTGAGGCCGCCGTTGGCGTCACCGCCCGTACCGAAGGATTCCAGTGTCGGGATCGTGAGCAGCATCTCGAGATCTTCGTCCGTGATGACGCGCTGTTCCGGGCGCCATTTGGGCCGCCCATCTCCGATCCGGAACGACTGCAAGTTCGGATGACCTTTGAGCGCTTCCAATGCCGCCCACTGATATCGGCCGGCATGAAAAATGGAGAGGGTCTTCAGATTCTTCAACCCGCCGAGGGCGCGCATACCTGCCTCATCGGTCTTAACACACCCGCCGAGGTTCAGGATTTCGAGGTTAGGAAATTGTTGGAACGCCTCAAAAACGGCGGCATCCACATTGAACGTATGATTGAAATCAACCTCCGTTGCAGTTGGGAACAGTTCGGGCAGTAACGCCAGCGCATCAGCCGGGAAGTCGTGTCCGCCGATCCCGAGTTTCGTCACGTTGGAGAACCCTTGCAATTGTCGCATGCCTTCCGGGGTAATAGCAGGGCCCGGGTTCTTCTGGTCGGTCCGCATGCCGAGTACTTCGACATTCTTGAACATTGCTACGTGCCCAACGCCTTCGTCGTTTAGAAGGTTTGAGTTAATAGCGAAGCGTTCGACTCCTGGCGCAATCGGTTCGAGGATCGCGAGGTCGGGGTTGGCGATTTCGTCGAGATCAATCTTGCTTACATTATTGAGAGCAACGATGAGCTTCATCTGCTCGGCAGTCGCCGGATTTTCTTCATCTCCGGAAATACTCACTTGGTAGCCCTTTTCGGCATCGCCGCGGACTTTGGCACCCGATTCTTTAAGCTTCTCAACAGCTGCTGGTGCTTCGGCGCTGGCAACCGGAGGCGGCAGGCAAAGCGTCACGGCGGCGAAGATAGTGAGAAGCAATCGAGGACTGGGGAGGTATTGAATGAACGTCATTAAGCTAGAGCCTAAACAATTGATACATGACTACGCAACACCTCCGCTCCCCTGCGATGGTAGGGGTGTGTTCAGGTTCGAATCATCAATCCTGACCCGACGATATTATCTGCGGATTGCCAGGGTGGTTGCCACCAGATCTCCGAGCCCTCCTTGGCCTGTTCAGCATAGGCATTGATTCTCAAGACGCTCCAGGATGAACCGCTCCGGGAATCGAGTGCTTCGTTCGGAATGCGGAAGGTGGCGAGCTTGCCGCCCTCGAGGACCGTCAACTCACCCGGAATCGGACCTCGCCTCTTCCTTTTTTCGGACGCCTGGTCTGGCGCCACCGCCTGAAGCAGATCGTCAGGCAACCCTTTGCGTTGCGACAGGTAGCGGCGCAAGGGAAGTTCGTGAATGTTCCCACAGTCGATTGCGACCTTCACTTGTTCCGTTTCAGCCGGCACCGCGATTTTCAGCCAAAGGGCATCATCCCCAAGGGCCGCCGCTAAGTAGATGGGTGTATCGTGGCCGGGAATCGCCTCCCCCGGTTGCCACGCCTCGATGTTTTCCGCCGGTGCCGCTTTTACCATGTGCGGCTCCGCCAAGTCGGCTTCGCGCCAGACAGCCGGGATCGCTGCCTGCCATCCCAGGTAAATGGCTCCGACCTCGGTGGCACCTTCGGAGGCAATCGGGATGGGCAGACCCGGGTTCTCTTCGTGGAAACGAAACAGCGTCGGGTTCGCTGTTTTCCAATCGGCTGCGATGAGATGGCTGAAGCGTCCATTGGGGTAGTCGAGTTGTAACAAGCCACGCGCACCCTCCCCTTCCTCACTAACTTCCAGTGCTTCGGCATCCGGATTCTCCCAGGCGACCACCACGGAACCGAGCGGCTGCTGCGGCTCTTTTTCCAGGAGAAACCCAAGCATATTCGGCATCCGTTCGCGGCAGGCGCGTTCGCTATGACCCCCACCGAACTGCAAGGCGAATTGCACATCCTGCTCCGGCTCCCACCCTCGGGCCACGAGTCCTTCGATCATCGTGCGAATATGGAGATTCCGCTCGAAAAATTCGTGCCCGCCGTTGCCGAACCAGAATCGCGTGCCGCTGAATTCTCCCTCTTCTTCATTGGCCATGCGCGGCAGGTAGCCATTGCCATATTGAATGCTGGGAGATAGCGCGCCGACCATGCCGTAAGTCTCGGGATGACGATAGCCGAGCCAGGTGCATGCCAGGCCACCGAGCGAGAAGCCGCTGATCCCGGTCGAAGCCGCTTCGGGTCGCGTGCGAAACTTGGAATCGATAAAGGGCTTGAGACGCTCGGTGATGAACCGGTGCATCGCCTCGGTGCCACCCTCGCGGTTGTCGTCGATTTCCCGGGGGATCAGTTCATTGCCGCGATTGCCGGGTTTGGAATTCGGAATGGCGACGAGGATGGCGGGATTCGCGGCCCCTTTGCGCACGAGATCGTCGAGCTGCGCATCCATGTCCATGCCATTGCGGGTTTCATTGTTCACCCTGGTAAGGACCGCTTCCCCATCGAAGTTGTAAATCACGGGATACCGTTCATCGCTCGCCTCGTAACCTTCCGGCAGGTGAACGTATATCGGCCGGGGATGTTTCAGAATCCCATCGACCGGAAGCCCATCGATGCGGAAACGGCGTTCGGTCAGCGAAGTGATGGAGGGCGATTCAGCCATCGGTCAGCTCAAGTTAGGCAACGGCATGACACTGTTGCCGAACGATTGCAGATCGAGCCCCATCCGTTGCGCCACAGCCAGGTGAAGGTTACAGACCCGACGTTCATCATCGCTCTCATACCGGACCACGCGGCCAGGCCGGATCGAACCGCCGCCGCGACCCGCCAGGAGCAACGGCAGATTGGTATAATCATGTTTGTTGCCATCCATCATATTTGAACCGAAGAGCAACATACTATTATCGAGCAGAGTCGTGCCGTTCCCTTCATCCACCCCCTTCATCCGGTTTATCAGATAGGCGAACTGTTCCACATGATACTGATTGATCCGCTGATGTTCGGCCAGTTTTTCGGGTTTATTGTTGTGATGACTGATCGCATGGAGGGAATCGCCGCTGACGCCTTCGAGGAAATCGAAACGGACGTTGTAAGAAGCATCACTCGCGAAAAGGAACGTCGCGATCCGGGTTTTATCCGTTTGGAAAGCGACCACCATCAGGTCGAGCATCAGTTTGATATGCTCGGGGAGATTGAAATCCAATCCATCCTCGGGGGGCGCCATATTCGGCTGATCCAGGGTCGGCCGCCAGTCGCCGGGACCGTATTCCCGCGGTTGGGACAGCCGTTCGATCCGTTGTTCAACATTGCGGACAGAGGCCATATATTCATCGAGTTTTCGTTGGTCATGCCCGCTCAATTTGCGTCGGACATCTTTGGCGTCGCTCAACACAAAATCGAGGACACTCTTATCCTGTGTCAGCATTTGCGTGTTGAACATGCGATCGAAAGCCTGCCGAGGGTAGACCTCGGGAACGACGGGGGTGGTGGGTGATGACCAGGAGATCGTGAATGCATTGGCGGTGGCGCCATCCGCTTTGTTGCGGACCTGCGGAGGCTCGATGGCCAGGGTCAGATTCGGAAGCGAGGTTTGAGCCCCGATACTCCTCCCAAGCACGTAATCGAGGGTCGTGCCGGCGCGGCCAATGGCCCCTTTCTGATATTCCTGCCCGGAAAGGAAGCTAGTGAAATATTTATGGGCCGCGCTCGGGCTTTTATCGGGATAGAGTGTCATGTTTTCGAGAAAAAGCACCTCATCTTTCAGGCTGGCCAACGGACCCAGCGTTTTCGAGAGTTCGATATTGGAGCCGTTTTGTTTGGCCCACCATTCATTCGCGTTGACGCCGTTACTCATCATGAGGAAGGCCCAGCGTAAGGGAGGACCGCTCTGAGCGGCTCGAGCACCGCCGGCGGCCCAGGCGAGGCTTTCGAGCCAGGGTAGTGTGAGGGAGGCACCGATCCCTTTGAGGATCGCGCGGCGGCCTGTATTCATGGGGAGTTGATCGAGGTTCATGGTGTGGATTGGGATGCGGTGTAGGTTGAGGGGTGAGCGCCATGTTGCTCCGCCATGGGATGCTGGGGGCTCACCCGTTTTTGTAGGAACTGCGGGCTTTTAAGAATGGTCAGGATGGCGGTCTGGACCCGATAATCATTGCGCTTCAGGTTCTCCATCATCTCGTCGATCAAGGGGCGATCGGTTAGCAACACGGGACGGCTGATGGCATACCCGAGAAGTTTGCGGCAGAAATTGCGGACAAAATCTTCTTCATGTTCGCGAACGAAGTCGCGCAACCCTTCCAGCCCGGTGATGGTGTTCCCATCGCTGGTCCTGGTGGAAGCGTCGACCGCCACACCACCGGTATAGCTGGAGCGCCAGCGACCGATGGCGTCGAAGTTTTCCAGCGCAATCCCTTGCGGATCGATCCGTTCGTGACAGGAGGAGCAGGCAGGGTCCTCGCGGTGCTTCGCCAGTTGTTGGGTGATACTGAGGCCTTCCTCATTGGTTTCTTCTTCTGAGAGCTCGGGGACACCTGGCGGCGGTTCGGGAACCGGATGTCCCATCACCGAGGTCAGGATCCAAACACCGCGCAGCACAGGGCTCGTGCGGAGCGCGGTGGATGTCTTGGTAAGAAGCGCCCCCATCCCGAAGATGCCACCGCGCTGACTGGAATCGACCTGAACCTTGCGGAACCTGTCACCGCGCACCCCCTCGATTCCGTAATGATCGGCGAGACGTTCATTGAGGAAGGTGTAATCGGCCTCATAAACGGCGGTCACCGGGCGGTTTTGTTCGAAGAGATCTTCAAAAAACAGGGAAGCCTCACGCGCCATGGCGTTGCGCAGATCCTGATCGTAATCCGGGAATTTATTCGGATTCGGCACGGTATAACCTTCGAACCCCGCGAAGCCGAGCCAATATCCGGCAAACTGGGTCGCGAGCGCATTGGCGCGTTCGTCCTCTAACATTCGCTGCATTTGGGTTTCGATGGTTTCAGGATCGAGCAGGTTACCGTTGCGAGCCAGTTCGAGGAGTCGTTCGTCCGGGCGGGAGGCCCAGAGGAAGGCGGCCATCCGGTCGGCAAACTCGACCTGGTCGAGGTGCTCCCGTTCCCGGTCCCCTTCGACCGACACGAGACGATAGAGAAACCGGGGCGAGAGCAGCACAGCTTTCATCCCTTGTTTCACCGCAGCCTCATAGCTCCCGCCGATGCCGCGTTTGCTCAGGTAAATCTGAAGCAGGCCATCGACCGTCTCCTGACTGATCGATTCGCGCCAGGCAGTCTCAGCGAATGTGGCGAGCTGTTCGCGCGCCCTTGCGGCGAGCGCCTGTTCCACCTGGTTCATTTGTTCCACCAAACGCCGGTATTGCGCTTGTTGATTCGCCGGCCATTGACGAACGATCGAGGCGTCAGGCAGGACACCCTCGACGACATCTTCCACGCCTTGAGCGACGAGAAATTCAACCATATCCTGGTGCGGTTTCTGCGCCGCCATGACTAATTCGCGCGTGAGCCGGTCGAGTCGCTCCCGGCCCTCCCCGGTCATGGCAGACCGCAGGGAGGCGTCATCGACCACGAGCGGCTTTTTCGGTTCGATCTTCAGAGCTTTTTCCGGGATATCGGCTTCCTCTGGCGGCACCCCTTTCTGCCCGCCGGGCCAGGCTTCCGGATTGAGGTAAGCAAGATCGATCGTGTCGAAATTCTGGAAGAAAATATAATTCTGATGCTTGAGAAAGAGCGGTTGAGCACCGCTGTATTCACGTCGATCCCCGAGATTTTTTCCGAACCAGGCGACTTTGGAGACCTCCTCGAAAGCCTCCCCATTGCCAATCAATTTTGACCACGGTTTCATTTCCGGCATTTCCTCGGGGACATCGTTGAAGACCGTCACAGCGGCAAACGCATCGGTCAGCGTTGACTTGTCGATCTTGACCGAGGCTCCGCCGCCCCGGGTGTCATCGGGCAAGGTGAATTCATAAATGCCGGGCCCAACTTGCACCGACTCCGGAGCGTCCGGTTGCGAGCCATCGTAAATGACATTTCCAGTGGAGGCGTCCATGATGCGGACACCCAATTCGTGCATGGGCTGTTTGCCAGGTTGGTTCCCAGCCGACAATTCAATGGTGAGATCAGAGACAAAGGGCTGATTTCCCCCACGCTGATCGATCACAACCGCGGCAGTGTCGTTCGATTTTTCAGAACGGATATTGGCATGGGCAAACGATTCACCATCACTGTCAATCCCCACTCGCATCCATTGATTCATCCGCTTCTCGGCTTCTTTCGCGGCCGCTTTCAGGTCGTCGAGTTGGAATCCCGGTCCAGGACGGAGTTCAGCAAAGGGTGCCAGGATTTCCTGCATGACGACCGGCTCCAGCTCCGTGGTGAGTAAATCGCGGGTCAACTCGATGGAGCGGGGCACAAGACGAACGCCTTCTTTTTCTTCAATGCCTTGCGCGATGAACGCCGCATCGGCACTGCCCATACCCAATGATTCCCGATTGGCATAAAGCCAGGCCGCATAGAGATACCAGCCAAGGCCGAGCCCCGATTCTTTTTCCAACTTCCTGAAGTTAAAGAGTTCATCTTCCTGGTTGCGATGGAGAATCACCCATTCATCCACGAGGGCGAGCCGTGCGTCGCGTGGAGTGGCCGCTTTCCGTGGTTCGACTTTATGCCAGACAACCCCGCGTTCCGGGGTGATCCGGGCATGGGCCAGCACGCGAGCGGCGGCGTCGAGATACTTTTCAATGCGGGCGGGAGAAATATCCTGAGCCTGCCCCACATTGGTGAATCCTTCCCCGGCAACCGGCTCACCGGGCAACAACGTGGAGGCCTCGATTGCCTGTCCGGTCAGATCGCGGATCACCCGGTCGAATTCGGCATTGGTGAGACGGGGCATCACGACATGGCCGGGGTCGTTCGGACTGGCATTCTGCATGGCCAGCAGGGTGCCTTGCACCCAGGCGATCAGTTTTTCCCGCTCTTCATCCGAGGGCTGTTTGTCCGCTTTGACAGGCGGCATTTCGTGCTCCTCGATCACCCAGGCCATGCCCTCGAGCACTTCGAGGTTGCCTTGATAATCGGCGGGCGTGAGGAAGGTATGATAATCGATCCCGGACTGCTTCTCTTCCGGACCATGACAATCCGCGCAGTATTGATTGACGAGGCTTTGAAACTCGGGAAAGGGAGGAAGCTCGGCACCCCGCAGAGAAAGCGGGGCGGCCAGGCAGGCGAGACTGGCGAGACTGGCGAGAAGCGAGCGGAGGGAAAAGCGATGCATGACATGCACAAGATCGGATCTGAAGCGCCGCAAACAATCGGGAAGAATTCGCAACGTTGCGGGTTTTGCTTTCTGCGCCGGCTCTGTCACCGGGCATCGTCGTGACCTTCCCAGATGCTTTCTGCTCCAGTTTGCCCAGAATCAGCCGCCTTCACTTCGTGCTCCGTCTCTTTCGAGTCAGCCCTGGACCCGCATAAAATCGAGAGTTCGGAGCATTAGTGGACAGAAAATCGTCAGCACTGGCTAAACTTTTTGCCGCACGCTTCAAGCCCGGGATCCGGAATTCTTCCATCACGCCGTTCAACCGTGGTGAGGATTTCGAATCCCAGTCCTCATACCAAAGAACGAGAGCTCGACCCCGCTTGCAGCGTCAAAAGCTGTTTCGCCAGTTCCGAAATAGAAACTGCCGCCCGCGAACCGGGCCATTCTAATGTTAGTTCTTCTCTACGGCACCGGTTTTCGGGGATTTGAGCGAACCCCGATATCCACGACAGAAACAGGTCCGAGCGGAGCGCAGCGACAGAGTCGATCACTTTCTTTATCACCTTAAAATCGACAATTCCTCTACGACGTTTCGCGTGCCGCGGCCTCATCTCAGTCTCCGAAAGGCGATTCAATTCATGCAGAACCACGTTTTTTTCTTGGATTTGCATACTCTTCGCGCGAGTGTGCTCTAATGTTGAGCGTGATGTCCGGAATCTTCTGCGGGTCCATGATCTCCAGACCTTTGAAACATTTGTGCGCCTGTGCGCCGGACGAGTGGGCCAACTGTTGAATCTGACCTCACTGGCCAATGACGCCGGAGTGTCACCGAGCACGGCGCGCGAGTGGATCGGGCTTCTTGAAACTAGCTTCGTCGTCTTTCGCCTGACGCCCTACCACGCCAATCTGGGCAAGCGGGTGATCAAGTCGCCCAAGCTTTATTTTCACGATGTGGGACTGGCGGCCTACCTCAGCGGGATTGAGGAAGAACGGCACCTGACCAACCACCCGTTGCGTGGCCAGTTCTTTGAGAATCTCGTGGTGTCGGATCTTTTGAAGCGGCGCTTCAACGCCGGACGGGACAATCGTCTTTGTTTTTACCGGGACAGCGGGGGTAACGAGGTCGACCTTCTCTATCCTGTCGGGCCGAATGTCGCGCCGGTTGAGATCAAAGCCGGGCGAACACTGAACTCGGCCAGTTTCCGGGGCTTGGCGCACTTCAGCGATATCCGCATCGATCAGGGTCCCAAGGGAATGGTCGTATACGGTGGAGACGAAAACCAGACGCGAACCGCCGGACACGCGACGGGTCTTTGGGAAATGAACGGGCTCATCGCAAAGCTCGAAAACCAACCGGGATAAAAATCCAAACCTCACAAACGCTCGGGCGCAAAAAATGAAGCAGGCCATCGCCAACGACCGGGAGTTTGCGGGCATCGTCTACGAATTGCGCGCGATCACCCAAAATCTCATCCTCCACGCCCCAGATTCAGCCGACTCTACCCAACCTCACAAACGTCCCCACTCCCCCCTTATCTTAGTGCCATTCGGGTCAGCGCTATAAGTTTTGCACAAGTGAAATCTTCATCCGGTTCAGGGGCGGCGCGGGGTTTGATATTGGAAGTGGGTGCGAGCTAATCGGCCGTCCCGCTCGAATCCCTCAGCGCCCAGTTTCCGGTAGCGCACTCAGAAACTTGTTCCAAGTTCCTCTACGACTGAGCCACCCCGTAGAGGAACACGGAACGTGTTTCTGGGTCCAATACCGGCGTCCCGCTCGAATCCCTTGGCTCCCAGTTTCCGGTAGCGCACTCAGAAACTTGTTCCAAGTTCCTCTACGGTTGAGCGCACCGCGTAGAGGAACACGGAACGTGTTTCTGGGCCA
>JGI12210J13797_10010266_pt1 | contig 10090 bp, 9 predicted proteins | sample ElkSlonscriptome_3_FD_13797 | JGI IMG/M metagenome (IMG submission 13797) | reverse complement strand
AAGATGCCCACCACCGCCGCGATCGCGAACGCCGCGGTGATGATCAGCTGGACGATCCGGAGCATGATCACGATGGCGACCACGATCGCCATGATCAGGTTCAGCAGGACGATGAGGTTCATCCCGCGGGCGTTGGTCACCGCCGCGGCGAAGGCGCCGGTGTCCGACGCGTCCTGCATGTGCTCGCGAAAGAGGATGTTGTCGGTGAGACCGACCAGGTAGTAGAGCATCCCCACGAGGAAGACACACATGAAGAGGCCCATGAGGAGCACGGCGCCGCTCTTGTCAGCCAGCAGCGACGGGCGCTCTTCGGGCAGCTCTCGCGAGCCGCCTCGAGGGCCGGAGTCGGTCTGGGTCAGCAGTCGATGGAGGAGCGCCATCAGCCGCCCTCCTGCTCGCTGCGGTATTCGTACTCGGCGCCCTGGTAGGTGAGCGTCGCGTCCGCCCGAAGGATGTAGTAGACGCCGCCGCCGTTCAGCAGGGCCACACCCCGCGCGAGCGCGCCGTTCATCTCGTTCCAACCCTCGGCCTGGTTACCGGAGAGCTCGCTCCAGCTGTCGCACATGATCTGGGCGGCGCCGGGAACGAGACAGGCGTACGAGTAGCTGACCCGGGTGGTCAGCGGCAGGTTCGACCCGCGCGAGTACGCGAAGTCCTGGGTGCCGGAGGTGTTGGCCCCGCCGGCGCCGGGGCCGCTCGGGAAGGTCACCGCGGCAGCTTGCGTGAGGTAGAGCAAGCCCGCCGCGAAGCGCTTGCCGGCGGCGGCCATGCCGCGGCCGTGGCCGACGGCGATGAGCACGCTCTCTGCCGACTCACCCTCACCCGGTGCATAGCGGCTGAGCGACATGGGGTTGTCCAGGTCGAAGACCGCATCTGGCGGCGGGATGATCGCGAGCAGCGGCCGGAAGGCCGCGAGGCGCACCCGGTTCAGCCGAGGGTCGCCGGTAGCCATGAAGTTGGTCGGCAGGTCGATGCCCAGCAGGTTCGCGATCCCCTCGACCGCGTCTTGGACGCCACCGCCGCCAAGGGTCACCTCGTTGAACTCGATCGTGTTCTTGGCGCGGTCACCGTACTTCCCCGGATCGTCCGGGAGCACCACGATCGCCGAGCGGCACGCGGCGTCGGCGGCGTGCTGGACCACGATCTTCCCCGTGAAGAGCAGCGACGTCTGCGTCAGGCCCAAAAAGAGCATGAAGAGCGGCATGAAGACGACGAGGAACTCGACGTAGACCGCCGCGCGCTGATCGTCTGCAAGGCTTCTTCGTCGCATCGGGTTCGGAGCTTCGGTTGGGGGTTGGGGGTGAAGAGCGGAGAGGCGCTCAGGAGTAGAGGTTGGGCTGGCGGACCAAGAACGAGAGGATGGTCGCGGCCAGGAACGCGCCGCCCAATCGCACGGTGTTCATCAGGCTGGGGCTCACCTTGCGTCGCCACTTCTTCGGCAGGAGTGGGTTGAGCGCGAGGTAGAGGGTGTTGCCCAGCGTTCGCAGGAGCTTGCCCTCCCAGGCGAGCCTTCCGAGGGCGTAGAGGGCGGCGATGACGAAGGCTACGAGCTCGATCTCGAGCCCAGCCATGAGACCCGCCGTAGCGCCGATGGCCGCCACGAGCTTCACGTCACCCCCGCCGATCCCCCCCTGCCACCAGAGGACCAGGGTGGGGAGCCCACAGAAGACGATGCCCAGCACCGATGCCACCGCTCCCATCTTTCCGAGCAAGATCCCGTAGGTGACGGGAGCCACGACGAGCGGTGGGAGAGTCAGCCAGTTGGGTATCTCTCCCTTTCGCCAGTCGGTGATCGCGGCGGTCAAGGCCAGGCCGAGGGCCGCCGCGATCCCGTACAGCTCATACGCAGCTGGGAGCTGGAGCATCAGAGCCGATCAAGGCATGCCGTTGATCTCGTCCGTACCCTGCTCGATGCGGGCCGTCACGGCCTCACCGAACTGCTGCCACAGCGCGATGGCTACGACGGCGATGAGGATGAGAATGATGATGTACTCGACGGTCGACAGACCCGCCTGGTCCTTGCGGAGCTCATCGATGCGAATCTTCAGGTCGATCCAGTGCTTCATCAGGTTGTCCATTTGCATTCCTCTCATGTCCGGCTCTCACACCGGGTCGTTTTTTCCGGGCCCCCCGCGGAGGGCCATGGTCTTCAGGGAACGGGAATCACGATCCAGGAGGCACCCCAGTCGTACATCCGCAGCAGGGGAATCCCCAGGGCCAGGATGGCGGCGGAGGCGAGGATGGTGATGAAGAGCGAGATGACGATGTACTCGACAAAGGCGACACCCGCCTCGTCCTCCAACAACGTCTGATCGTTCTTTCCCGTGAGCATCGTCCGTGATCCGCCCGGTGCGTCTGGTTATCGCGGCCCCTGTGAGAGAAGTCAATGCCTCTCGAGCTCGCAAACGCCGGGCCTTTGGCTCGTTCGTCGTGTCCCTCGAAGCTATTGCAAGGTCGAGGCCAGCGATGAGGGCAGCCAAATCATTGAGCTTTCGAGGATCACCGCTGGGGTATCTAGGCACCACCGGGTCATCGCGACCCCCTAGATCGCGACACCCTTGCGCACCCGGAACCGGCATCCGCCCTGGTCGATTGTCACCATTGCGTTTCGAATGAGGAGAGCGGGAGACGAAACGGCCTCACCGGAGGCCCCCGATGCGAACCGGGGTCGCCGAACGCTCGGAGGCGTCGCCGCCCAGCTGTTCCTGGTCGTTCGAACCCCAGCAGCGGACCTGGGTGCCGGAGAGCGCACAGCTGTGGGCAGCGCCCAGGGCGAGCTGGTCCGCACCGGTTCGGATCCGCTGGATGACGCCCTCGCTCGGCACCGAGGTGCCGGTCTGCCACTGGTCGCCCGCGCCCCAGCAGTAGACGGTGCCGTCCTCCGCCGCGCAGGTGTGGTTGGCGCCGGCCGCGAGGATCGCGACGCTCGGGACGTCGACATCGACCGCGCTCGAGCTCGAGGGACCGGGGGCGCCCTGGCCGAGCTGGCCCACGCTGTCGTCGCCGAGGCACGCGACGTCGCCGTCGTCATCGAGCACGCAGGTGTGGGCGCGGCCAGCGACGACCGACACGAGCGCTCCGAGCCCCGTGCGGATCCGCCGCGGTGAATCGACCTCGGCGGCGCCCGCCTGGCCGAAGTCGCTGGCTCCCCAGCAGTAGAGCTCGCCAGCGGCGATGGCGCAGGTGTGGCGCTCGCCGAGGGCCACGTCGCTGACGTCCTCGAGATCGACGGCCACCGGCCGGTACCCGCCGTTGCGTCGCCCGTCGCCGAGCTGGCCCGCGTCACCGGCCCCCCAGCAATAGAGCCCTTCTTCGGTGATCGCGCAGGTGTGGGCGCCACCGGCAGAGAGCTCGACCGAGCGGGCGCTGGGCAAGAGGGTCAGGGCCGCCGGTGGCGCGTCTTCGGAGGCCGGCGCTCCCGCCTGACCGCTCTCGTTCGGCCCCCAGCAGATCACGCGGCCGGTGCCATCGACGATGCAGCGGGTGCCCCAAGTCGCGAGACTCAGCGCTTCCTCTGGCGAGCCGGAGGGGCGACGGGGACTCGCCTGGCCGGCGCCCCAGCAGCGCACGGACGCGGTCGTGGGCTCCGGCGGCGGCGGCCCCGCGTCGCGCGGAGGGGTGAAGGCGTCGACGCTCGTCCCGCCGTCCGTCGGTGCCCCCGCGTCCGTGGGGGTCCCGCCGTCCGCCGCGACGAACATGTCGGCCGGGGTGAACATGTCGATGGGCGCGAACATGTCGACCGGCGCGAACATGTCGACGGGCGCGAACATGTCTTCCGTGGGGCCGGCGTCGGTCTCGCCGAGATCAGGGACCACACCGGAATCGACGACGCCCGCGTCGCCGCGGATGGTGACTTCCACGAGCACGCAGGTCTCCGCTGCGCCGGCGAAGAGCGCGACGGGGCGACGGCTGACCGGGCTCACCTCACCGGGCGGCGGCGGCTCGGCGCAGCCGAGGAGCGATGCCAGCGCGAGGAGACCCCGAAGCGGAGAAGAGCGCACCGACGGAGGGTATCAGCTCCGGCGGCGACGGCGGAACGTCACGAGAGCGAGCCCGACGAGCGCCAACAGGCCACCGGTCGGAGCGCCCGCGCCGGCGCTGCAGCCACCGCCGCCACCAGCCGTCGCACACAGACCGCGACCGGCGTCGTCCCGCTCGCACGCGAGCCCTTCCGGGCAGGCGCCCTCGACGCCGCACTCACGGGTGCAGGCGCCGCCCACGCAGAGGCCGTCGAAGCACTCGGTGTCCATCGCGCATGCCTCACCGAGCACGGTGAGGTCGGGCACGCAGTGGCCCTCGGCGCAGCTGAAGCCCTCCTCCGAGCACTCGCCCTCGCAGGAGAGTGCACAGATGCTCGGGTCGCCCACGCACTCGCGACTGCCGAGGCAGTCGGCGTCACGGGAGCAGCGATCGCCCGAGTCTCCGGCGGGCCCCGGGCGGCACTCCGAGCTCACGCAATGGAAGGTGCCAGAGCAGTCGACGTCGCCCGTGCAGGCCCGCGAGCACACGTCGCCGAGGCAGAGGCCGGAGCCGCAGTCACCGTCGTCTCCGCAGGGCTCGCCGAAGCCGCGAATGCCGTTGACGAGGCTCTCGTCGACGCACGCGCCGCACGCGCCGACGGCCGCGGCGCAGACTTCATCGCTGGCGCATTGGCCGGCGTCGCCCTGGCAGCGCTGCAGGCAGCGGCGCTCGCCGTCGCCGGGGTCGATGCACGCGCCCGTCGCGCACTGCGCGTCGTCGGTGCACGCCTCCTCGAGGCCGAGGTCGCCGGTGCCGAGGCCGAGGCAGGTGCCCTCGCAGCCACTGGTGGGCACGCAGAGCCCCGGGTTCGGCATCACGACCTCGGTCGAGCCACCGAAGGGGTCTTCCGCCCTCGCGCAGCTGGTCAGCGGGCGGAGCGGATCGCAGGGGCGAGTGCACACCCGACCGGCGCTCGTGTCGCCACAGACCACGGGGTTGTCGAGCAGGCCATTCAGACCGACGCCCCAGCTCTCCGGGAGCTGCGCGAAGGCGCATTCGTCGTCGGCCGTGCACGCCTCGCCGAGACCGAGGCAGCTCTCGTCGACGGTCCCGTCGCAGTCGTCGTCGATGGAGTTGCACGCCTCGGCGAGCCCCTCGGCCGGGCAGCCGCCGGCTTCGTAGATCGCCATGTCGATCATGCCGAGGTGACCGTCGAGCGTGTTGTGCCCGTCCTCGATCGCCGGGCAGGCGTCACCGGTGGCGGAGCGACCGAAGCTCGCGACACCGACGATCTCGCGCGGCGCGCCCTCGAGGATCATCGGGCCACCGGAGTCGCCTTGGCAGATGTTACCGGCCGACGAGATCACGCCACCGCCGACGGCGGTGATCTCGCCGGTGCGGCTGAACTTGAACGCGTTGCGCGCGTCGGTGTCCGTTCGGCCGAAGCCGACGAAGGTGACGGTCTCCCCGACGAGGTCCGCGGGGGACTCGCGCCGGTAGGCCACGGGGGTGACAGTGGGGAAGTTCCCGTCGCGGTCGGGACGGATGGTGATGACGCCGACGTCTTCACCGACCAGGCCAAGAAGCCCGGAGCCGTAGACCCCGGGGGTCGTGTCGATGCGCCGGGCGCGGTAGTCGACGGTGTCGTTGCGATCGTGGCCGATGCCGATGGAGACCAGGCCCACCGGGTAGGGCTCATCGGCCCCCTGCAGCTGCACGCAGTGTTTGGCCGTGAGCACGACGCTCTCGGAGATGAGGGTGCCGGTGCAGGAGGCGACGCCCCCGACGACCTTCACCAGCACGACGGCTTCTTCGCCCATCTCGCGGGTGCCATCGACGATGGGCGCGCTCCCGGGGGCGACGCCCTCGGTGGTGCAGGCGGTAGAGAAGAGGAGAGCGACGACAGCAGCGGAAGGTAAGCGCACGACCGCAACAGAGTGGCCCAGGCGGAGCCGACCACCTGTGTGGGATCTCAGCCCCGGCCGGCGAAAGACGTTCAACGAGCGGCTCGATGATAGGGTTCACCGATGCTCGAGGGGCTGGCGCGCTTCGTCGACCGGCGGCGCTGGCGGGTCTACTACCTGGCCCTCGGCGCGACGCTGCTCTTCGGGGTCGCGCTGCCGAAGGTCTTCAGCTCCTGGGACGGGCTCGAGGACCGCTTCGGCACCGTGGTCGGCGGCGACTTCGTCGCCTTCTACACCGGCGGGCGAATGGCGCTCGAAGGGCAGAGCGCCAAGCTCTACGATCTGGACGCGCAGAAGGCCTTTCAGGACGCGCTCTTCGACCGGAGCGCGAGCAGCAGCGTCGCGTTCCTGAACCCGCCCCCCTACGCGCTGGCGATGGCCCCCTTCGGCGCCCTGCCCTACCTCGCCGCCGTCGTCGCCTGGTGGCTGCTGGCGCTCGCGCTCTTCGGTGCGTCCGTGCGCTCGGTCGGTCGAGCCATCGGCCCGGACCGGCTCCCGTGGGGCCGCGGGCTGCTCTTGTCGGCGTTGCTGCTGCCCGCCGCGCTGGCGCTGATCATGGGCCAGAACACCTTCGTGAGCCTCGCGCTCTCGACCGCGGCCTTCCTCGCGCTGCGGCGCGAACGCGAGGGGCTCGCGGGTGTGGCGCTCGGCGCCATGGTGCTCAAGCCGCAGCTCGCCTTCGGCTTCGCCGTGGTGCTCTTGGTCCAGCGGCGCTGGCGCGTCGTCGGCGTCGCCGCCGCCGTCGCCTGCGCCGGGGCAGGGCTCTCCTACCTCCTCCTGCCCGGCGCCTGGGAGGCGTATCTGTCGGCCCTCCCGGACTTCGCGGCGCTGGTTCGCAACCGGCTGCCGGGCGACCAGTTCCCCGCCTACTACCAGGTGAGCGTCCCGGGCGCGCTCGGGCTCTTGCTCGACGAGCTCTCCCCTCGCGTCGGCGACGTCCTCTCAGCCTCGGCGACCCTCGCCATCGGCCTGGCGATCGCCCTCGGCTGGCGCCGCCGCGAGTGGGCACCGGGCACGCCGAGCTGGGACCTCGCGCTCGTCGCCGCCATCGCCGCCGGCTGGCTCGCGAGCCCTCACCTGCTCTTCTACGACGTCGCGCTCTTCCTGCTGCCGGGTTGGGTCGCCTACCTCCACCTCGGCCGCGGCCCCGAGGGCCGACCCTTCGGCGGCGGCCACTTCTACGGCCTGACGCTGCTGACCCTACTCATCGGTTCCCTCTGGATCCCCCTCTTCAGCGTCTGGCTCTGGGAGGCGCAGGCGGCCGCCGACCTGCCCCGGGTAGTTCCCCAAGCCGTCACGCTCATGCTCGCCTGGTGGGCCGTCGCGCTCCATCGCTGTGCTGGTGAGGTGGATTCGCGGGAAAAAGCGGTCGGTGCCGTGGGGAATCTCACGGCGAACGATCCCGGCCTCCGCCGTTCCCATGCCGAATGATCTGGGCTCACGAACGGCCACTAGGACCGATGTCGCCCGATGGGCGCGGCTGCGTCGCGGCCGGTGACGCGCCGCGGCAAAGCGGCCGTGATTTCAGCTCGTTGACACTCTTCGAGCGGACACCTAAAGCAAGATCGGCCTTTGTCCGGTGATCCCTCACCGAGCGTTCGGCCCGCGCTTCTTTCACACCTCCCGATGACCCTCCCCGCACGAAAGCCCGACTGGCTGCGCGTCCGTCTCCCGACGGGCGAGGGGCAGGAGCGTTTCAAGGGGCTCAAGGAGCAGCTGCGCACGCTGGACCTGAACACGGTCTGCGAGGAAGCCGGCTGCCCGAACATCTTCGAGTGTTGGGCCGCCGGCACCGCCACGATCATGATCCTCGGCGAGACCTGCACCCGCGGCTGCCGCTTCTGCTCGGTGAACACCGGCGACCCCGGCGGCTTCGCGGACCCGCGGGAGCCGGAGAACGTCGGCAAGGCGCTCGGCGCGATGGACCTGGCCTACGTGGTCATGACCATGGTCGACCGCGACGACCTGCTCGACGGGGGCGCCGACCATGTCGCCCGCACCGTGCAGCGCATCCGCCACCACGCGCCAGAGCTCCTGGTCGAGGTCCTCCTCGGCGACTTCCAGGGCGTTCGCAAGGACGTGGAGACCGTCGTCGCCCTTGGCGCGCCGGACGTCTTCGCCCACAACGTCGAGGTCGTCCCGCGGCTGCAGCGCACCATTCGCGACGCCCGCTGCTCCTGGGACCGCTCCATCGACGTGCTGAAGTGGGCCAAGGAAGCGACCGGCGTGGTCACCAAGTCGTCGCTGATGGTCGGTCTCGGCGAGACCGAGGGCGAGATGCTCGACGCGATGAAGCGGCTCCGCGACGCCGAGGTCGACGTGCTCACGATCGGCCAGTACCTGCGGCCGACGAAGAAGCACGCCGACGTGCAGCGCTACGTCGAGCCGGCGGAGTTCGAGAAGTACCGCGAGGAGGGCGAGGCCATGGGCTTTTCCTTCGTCGCCAGTGGTCCCTTGGTCCGGTCGAGCTACCGGGCCGCGGAGGCCTTCCTCCACGGTGTGCTCAAGGGCAAGGAACGCGGAAGCGCTCCGGCCGCCGTGGACAGCTATGGACGCAAGCGCCGCCTGCATGTGCTCGGCGGCGGCGCAGGAGAGTGACGGGGATGCATACGCAAGAACAAGTGGTGCCGATTCGAACCCCCGAGTCGTCCTTCGACGACGAGGTCGTGACGGTCATCGGGCCGGACGGAAAGGTCCGACCGGAGGCCGATCCGAAGCTCCCCGTCGAGCAGGTCCTGGACCTCTACAAGGCGATGGTGCGGACGCGGATCATCGACACCCAGCTCGAGCGTCTGCAGCGCCAGGGTCGGATCGGGTTCCACATCGGGAGCCTCGGTGAGGAGGCCTGCATCATCGGCTCCGCCGCCGCGATGCGCCCGCAGGACTGGATCTTCCCCTGCTACCGCGAGTTCGGCGCGCTGCTCTGGCGCGGCTTCCCGCTCCAGAACTACGTCGACAACATGTTCGGCAACGCCGACGACGTGTGCCTGGGCCGGCAGATGCCCGACCACTACTCGGGCAAGAAGTACCACTTCGGATCGGTCAGCTCGCCGATCGGCACCCAGATGACTCAGGCCGTCGGCTTCGGTTGGGCCGCCAAGAAGAAGGGCACCGACACCGTGGTCAGCGTCTACTTCGGTGAGGGCGCCACCAGCTCCAACGACTTCCACACCGGCATGAACTTCGCCGGCGTCATGGACGCGCCGGTCATCTTCCTGTGCCGGAACAACCGCTGGGCCATCAGCGTGCCCTCGGAGAAGCAGACCGCCAGCAAGACCTTCGCCGACAAGGGCGTGGCCTATGGCGTCCCCGCCGTACGCGTCGACGGCAACGACTTCCTGGCGACCTACTCGGTCGTTCGCGAGTGCGTAGAGAAGGCGGCCAAGGGCGAAGGGCCCTTCCTGGTCGAGATGCTGACCTACCGCATCGGTGGTCACTCCACCTCCGACGACCCGAAGGCCTACCGGGCGTCCGACGAGGTCGAGTCCTGGCGCCAGACGGACCCGCTCGTCCGCGGCCGCCAGCATCTGGACACCCTCGACGCCTGGTCGGACGCCGAGGACGAGGCCTTCCGCAAGGAGACCGAAGGCGAGCTCAAGGCGTGCATCACCGCCGCCGAGGCGAAGGATAAGCCTGCGCTCTCGACGATGTTCGAGGGCGTCTACGACGAGCAGCCCTGGCACCTGAAGGAACAGCAGGAGCAATGCGAGAACGGCCCGCGCGCCAAGGAGCACCACTGAGATGTCGCAGATGAACCTGGTCCAGGCCGTGAACTCGGCCCTCCGCACCGAGATGCGCAACGACGAGGACGTGATCGTCCTCGGTGAGGACGTCGGCAAGGTCGGCGGCGTCTTCCGCGTGACCCAAGGGCTCTTCGACGAGTTCGGCGACGACCGCGTGATCGACACGCCGCTCGCCGAAGGCGGCATCATCGGCACCGCGATCGGGATGGCCCTCTATGGCCTGCGCCCGGTGCCGGAGATCCAGTTCTCCGACTTCATCTTCCCGGCCTTCGACCAGATCGTCAGCGAGGCGGCGAAGTTCCGCTACCGCAGCGGCGGTGAATACACGGTCCCGATGGTCATCCGCACGCCGGTCGGCGGCGGCATCCGCGGCGGCCACTACCACTCGCAGTCGCCCGAGAGCCTCTTCATCCACACCGCCGG
>JGI12210J13797_10600755_pt1 | contig 10091 bp, 6 predicted proteins | sample ElkSlonscriptome_3_FD_13797 | JGI IMG/M metagenome (IMG submission 13797) | reverse complement strand
CAGGCCGAAACCCTCCACGTCGGGCGGCTCGCTCCGCGCTGGCATCACGAAGAGGTCGCAGCCGTGGTACCAGCCAGCGAGGGCCGCCTCGTCGACACTCCCGACGAACCGCACGCTCTGGCCGTGAGGTCGGGCGAGAGCTTCGAGGCGGGCACGGTCGGGCCCGTCGCCGACCACCACGTAGCTCGCATCTCCAAAGCGCTCCCGTACGGTACCCCACGCCGCGAGCACGTCGTCGATGCCTTTGCGGCGCACGAGCCGGCTCACCGTGAGGACCACCGGCCCGGTCGCCTCACGCCCCACCTCGGGCGGGCGGAACCGGTCGGGGTCCGTGCCGTTGGACACGACCGTGATGCGCTCGCCGGCGACCCCGAGCTCACGCAGGAGCCCCGCGGTGTACTGACTCACCGGGAGGCACCGATCCGCCCGCTGCAGCGTCTCCCGCCGGACTCGGTCGTACGCACGCTGCGGCCCCTCGGGCCAGGGGCGAAGGAGCAGCTCCCTCCCGTGGGCCGCCACCGCCACTCGGTCCACGCGGCCGAGACGGCGCGCGAGCAGCGCCCCCGGAGCGGTGTGCCACGTGGTGCAGAAGGCCGCGTCAGCCCATTCTTTCAACAGCGGCGCCAAGCTGCTGACCCCGAGCGCGTCGGGGGGACCACCGAGCCGCAACACCGGAAACGGCGCCTCGCGATCGAACGCCGCCGCATCGGGGCGTCGAGGCGCCACCACCGTGAGCTCGTGCGCCCGGGCCAGACGTCGCGCCAGCTCCCACGCGTAGGTCGGGATCCCACCGTGAACCGGGGGAAAGTCCTGGCTGATCATCCAGAGACGCACGTCGTCGGTGCGCTAACACGCGTGGCTGGTCCCCGGTAGAAGATTGACCGCAACGGCGGGTCGGTTCACACCGCTCCGCGCGGATGACGACGCTCGGGATCGACGCGCGCATGCTCGGCCCCTCGGGGATCGGGCGCTACCTCGGGGCTCTATTGCCCCGGGTGCTGCCGACGCTCGCGCCGCAGCGCGTCACGGTCTACGGCCGCCTCGAGACGCTCCGGGAGCAGCCTTGGTCCGAGCTACCGCACGTCACGATCAAGCGATGCCGGGCTCCGGTCTACGGACTTACCGAGCAAGCGGCGCTTACCCGCATCGCCGCCGGAATGACCTCCTTCTGGTCCCCGCACGTCAACGTTCCCATGCTCTACCGCGGCCGGCTGGTGGTGACGGTGCACGATACCTACCACCTCCTCCCGGAGGCGCGGCGCGCGGTCCGGATCGACAAGCGCCTCTACCTTCAGCAGCTGTACCGGGCCGTGGCCCGCAAGGCGGAGCGGATCCTGTGCGTGAGCGACTTCGGCGCCAAGGAAGTGAAGCGCCGGCTCGGCGTCCCCGGGGAGCGGATCACGGTGATCCCGAACGGCGTCGACGCCGAGACCTTCGGCGCACAGGCCGCCCCACCGGTGCACGAGCGCCCCTATCTCCTCTTCGTGGGCAACGACAAGCCGCACAAGAACCTCCGCCGGCTCATGCTCGCCTTCGACCGTGTGGCCGACGACGTGGAGCACGATCTGCTTCTCGTAGGCCGCTGCGCGGGCGCCGACGCCGACAACCCGCGCCCAGACCGGATCGTCCGCCAGGGGGCCGTGGACGACGACACGCTGCGCCGGCTCTACGCCCAAGCCACCGCCCTCGTGATGCCATCGCTCTACGAGGGCTTCGGCCTCCCGCCGCTCGAGGCCATGGCCAGCGACACCGCCGTCGTCGCCGCCCGGGCCGCTTCGTTGCCGGAGGTATGCGGAGACGCCGCGCTCTACGTCGACCCCTACCGCATCGACGACATGGCCGCGGCGCTCGCCACCATCTGCCGCGACGGCGACCTGCGCGCGCGGCTCATCGCCGCCGGTCGAGATCGCGTCGCGGTCTTTACCTGGCCCCGCTCCGCCGAAGCGACCAGCACCGAGTTACGAGCCTTCAGCTAGGCGGGTTCCCCGGTCTGAACGCGCCAGAGTGCGGCGTAGATGCCGGTGTCGCGGTCGATGAGGTCATCGTGGCTGCCCTGCTCGTGCACTTGGCCTGCGTCGAGGACGTAGATGCGGTCGGCGCTGCGCACGGTCGAGAGGCGGTGGGCGATGACGATCACGGTGCGATCCTCGGCCAGGCGTTCCATCGAGCGTTGAATGGCGGCTTCGGTCTCGTTGTCGACGGAGGACGTCGCCTCGTCGAGCACGAGCACCGGCGGATCGGTGAGGATGGCCCGCGCGATGCTGATCCGCTGGCGCTGCCCCCCGGAGAGCTTCTGACCACGCTCGCCGACCACGGTGTCGTAGCCGTCGGCAAGCCCGCAGATGAACTCGTGGGCCTCCGCTTGCCTCGCCGCCTTCTCGACGTCGGCATCGCTCGCGTCGGGTCGGCCGTAGGCGATGTTCTCCCGTACCGTGCCGTGAAAGAGGAAGGTGTCCTGACTCACCACGGCCACTGCCTTCCGCAGTGACGGTAGCGTCAGCGAGCGGAGGTCGCGGCCGTCGAGGCTGACCTCGCCCTCCGTGGGGTCGTAAAAGCGGCGAAGGAGCTTCACGATCGTGCTCTTCCCCGCCCCCGTCGACCCTACGATGGCCGTCGTGCGACCGGCCGGGGCGAGCAGCTCAAGCCCTCGCAGCACCTCGGCGCCACGCGCGTAACCAAAGTGCACGTCGCGAAAGCGCAGCTCCCCGCGCACGTCGGTGAGCTCGGTCTCGCCGCCCACGATCCCCGGCGGCGTGTCGAGCAAGTCGAGCACGCGAGCGGTCGAGGCCAGGGCGCGCTGGTACAGGTCGAAGGTCTGCCCCAACCGCGTGAGGGGCCAGAGCAGGCGCTGGGTGAGAAACACCAGCACGCCGTATGCGCCCACCGCCAGGTCCCCCCGAAGGGCGAGCTGCCCCCCGTAGACCAGGGTCGCGACGAAGCCGGCCACGATGACCATGCGAATGAGCGGGGAGAAGGCCGAGCTGAGCCGGATCGCGTGGCGGTTGCTGTCCTGGTAGGCATCGCTGAGCCCGCCGATCCGTGCGACCTCGCGGTCCTCGGCCACGAAGCCCTTGATGGTGGCGATGCCGCCGATGTTGTTGGCGAGTTGGGCATTGAGCAGACCCGCTTGCTCGCGAACGTCGGCGTAGCGGGGAGCGATCCGCTTCTGGAAGTGCAGCGACCCCCAGAGAATGAGCGGGACCGGCACGAAGGCCATGATCGCCAGCAGGGGCGACAGTCCGAAGAAGACGATGCCGATGCAGATGACCGTGGTGAGGACCTGGATGATGTCGTTCGCTCCCCCGTCGAGGAAGCGCTCGAGCTGGTTGATGTCGTCGTTGAGCACCGACATCAGCCGCCCGGTACTGCGGTCCTCGAAGTAGCCGAGCTCGAGGCGCTGGACGTGATCGTAGGCCTCGATGCGAAGCTCGTGCTGGACCGTCTGGGCAAGCCCTCGCCAGTCGAGCTTGTAGGCGTACTCGAAGACGGACTCGAGCCCCCAGATGGCGAGAGTGAGCCCGGCGAGGAGCCACAACTGCGCGTCGAGGTCGACCACCCCGAGGGAGGCGAAGACGGACGCCTCTCGCTTGACCACGACGTCGATGGCGGCCCCGATGAGGGCCGGCGGGGCGAGGTCGAAGAGCTTGTTGAGTACCGAAAAGAGACTCGCCCTCAGAGCGCGGGGCCGGTGTCGTCGCGCGGCGCGCAGCAGGCGGACGAAAGGATGGGCCATGGCCGGACCCATTAGGGCGCTGAGCCCGCGACGGCCAGTGCCACATCCACCCCGTCTAGGAGACCGCCGAGCAGACGATCGACTTGTCGTCCCGAGCCTGGGGGCGCTAGACCACGCGATGTGGCCCTACCGCCCGAACCCGAGCCTACCTCCCGCGCCCGTCGCGGCGACCTCATCGTGCTCGGCCTCGTGGTCGCCGCGCTAGGCGGCCTTGGCGCCTGGTGGTTCGGACGCGACGTCGAGACCGCGGCCGCCCCTAGCCCGAGCGCGAGCACCACCACCAGCGCACCGAAGCTCTGCGCGACCACGCTCCCCTCGGCCACCCTCCCCGTCGAACCGGCTCCGCCCTTCGAGCCGCCATCCTCGAACCTCGTCGTGGAGGCGCGCGTCTCGGTCGCGGCCCTCACGCAGGCGGTCGACGCGACCCTGCCGAAGACCCTCGACTCGGCCCAGCGAAAACCCATCGGCACCCCGGGCGAGATCACCTACCAGGTCACGCGGGGCCAGCCCGCGCTCTCGTTGAAGAACGGCGCCCTCGTGGTCGACCTGCCCATCTCCGCATCGGTGGAGATCTGTAAGCCCCTCGGCCCCCTCTGCCCCACCTACGGTCGCTGTCAGCCCACGCTGTCGAGCCGAACGACCCTGCCCCTCGAGCCGACCGAAGACTGGAAGCTCGAGGGGGCGGCGGTGGCGGTGTCGGTCCAAACGGGATGCTCGGTGGCGGGACTCGACGCCACGGCCGAAGTGAAGAAGGCCGCCGAGAAGGGACGGCAGCGTGCCCAGGGACAGATCGCCGCCGCGCTGAAGAAGGTGGAGAAAGATCTCGACGAGCAGCTGTCGCGTCTCGCCCGTCCGCTCCGCCTCGCCGCCGGGCAGTGCGTGAAGGTCGCCCCGGAGACCGTGCGCTACCAGCCCGTGGTGGAAGCCGAAGGCCAGCTCCGTCTGGTCGCGGCCGTCGAGGGGAGGCTGTCGAGCAGCCCCTGCGATGCCCCCGCGCAAAAAAACCACACGGTCCCGCCGTTGTCGCGGGGAACCCTCGGCGAGCCTGCGCTCCGCCTCACCACGATCATCCTCTACGCCGAGCTGCTCACCGCGCTGAACGAGAGTCTGCCCGACGGCGTGGCCGAGGTCCACGCGCTCCGGGCCCACGGTCCGAAGCTCGCGGTCGAGGTGACCCTCGAGGGACGTCGCTGTGGTCGCATGTGGGCCGTCGTCGAACCGCAGTGGAAGGATGGACGGCTTCAGTTGTCCGGGTCCGGTTCCGTTCCGGCACTCAGCGCCCCCTGGTCCTTCGAGCCTCTTCCCGGGCTGGAGCAACTCGACGCGGTCGAGGGCGTGACGGCACGGCAGGACCTGAAGGAGGTCCCGCCGCAATGGATCGTCACGCAAGGAGGGCTGGCCGTGGTGCGCGTGAGGACGGGCCGAGTCGAGCTCGTGCTCGACCCGGCGGCGCTCAGCCCTGCGAAGCCGAAATGAGCGCCCTCGTGACTACTGCACCGAGAGGCTCAGCGCGTAGTCGGCCTCGGCCCCGTTGTAGCCGAACACCCTGACGACGTAGCTCCCACCCTCGGCGTGGCTCACCGACTCGGCGTCCGATACGGAGCTCGACGCATCCACCTGCTCTCCGCTGCGCACGAGCCGCAGGTCGAGGTCGCCATCCTCGTGGGAGAAGGCGATGCTCGCCGTGAGCGTTTGCCCCGCCGGCACCTCGACGAAGTAGAAGTCGTCGTCGCCGCCACAGATGCTCAGCTCGGGATAGCTCCCCACGTTGAGCACGGACGCGCTGGCCTCCGCATCATTGTCTTCGTAGGCGTCGGGGACACAGCCGATGGGCTCACCGGCATCGGCCTCGAGCTCGCACCAGGCCGACCCTCGATGGTCCACGACCACATCGTCGGTGGTGTTCGCCTGGGGGCAGGTCTCGTCGGCCGACCAGGGCTTCCACAGGTGACCCCGCTCGGTGGCGGCCGCGTAGTCGGCAAAGGCCTGGTAGCCCCCATTGGAGGCCTTGAAGACCACGGGCTCCACACACATCATCTGTGCTTCCGCGTCCTCCTGCAGCCCTTGGTTGTACTCCACCGCGATCTGGTGCATCGCGGCGGTCGAGCTGTTCCAGCAGCAGGTCTTGCTCTGCTCGTAGTCGAGCTGCTGAAACACGTAGTCCTCGAAGAGGCGGTACTGGGCATCGGTGCCCGCCGCGTCGGTGCCGAACTCGGTGTTCATCAGCTCGTAGAGGTCCTCGAAGGCGTCTTCTCGCTTGATCCGAGCGGCACAGGAGGCCGGGTATTGGCGCAGATGGTTGCGGGCGTCTTCGATGACCTCGAGCAGCGCCCCGCGCTTCTGCTCCGGCGTCACCTCACCGAGGAGGGACTCGAAGCGCCCGGGTCGAGCTGCGAGCGCGGAGAAGTCGGTGTCGCTGATCCAGCTCGCTTCGTCCTCTGCCATCCAGGTGTTGGTCCAGTAGCCGTTGATGTTCTTGGTCACGCGGAAGCGCTTGAGGCCACCGCCGAGCTTCGCGTATTCCTCGCCGGAGCCGTTGCTGCCCTCGCCACCGGTGCGCTCATCGGTGAAGTATCCCTTGCTCGCGACGCCGGACTCCCACTTGGGCTGGCGGCGCGGCATCGAACCGCTCACGACCTGGGCTTCGAGCCCGCCCTCGGCCAGCGACTCCACCGACTTGACCACCAAGGTGTGGCCGATGCCTCGGCGCTGCCAGCGCTCGACCAGCACGTCTCCCTCGCGCACCGCTTCGGGCTCGAGGTTGTAGGTGTTGCGCGACCCGGCAAGGTGCATCGAGCCGAAGTAGGCGAGGATGAGCCGAAGGAAGTGCCCCGCCCGCTTGTTGAGGTGGATCTCGTCGAAGTAGGCGCCGGCGCGGGCGCCCTCCTCGATGAAAGGCATGTCGTCGCCGCCGCCGTAGAGGCCGCGACCGCGGAGCTTCTCGTCGCGCGGCCAGCCCTCACTCTGGAGCTTGGCGGCGCTCCAACCCGTGTAGTCGGCGTAGTACTGCGCGTACTTGGGGGTGTTCTTGTACCGCTGGGTGACGGTGCGGGCCCCGAAGTGACCGAAGTAGACGCGGGTCCCGTCACCGTCGACGGCCGTCATGTAGAAGGGCAGCTCGTACCAGGCGGCGAAGGTCACCCGCAGAAAGATCGCCATCTCCGCGCACTCGAGCTTGGGCGCCGGCACCTCTTTGTCCCAGGGGGTCGTGAGGGTGAAGGTCTCGAAGTAGGTGTCGTGACCGTCGGTGCGGACCATCGACGAGACCCACGCGGCGAACTTCTCGTCCCAGTTGAGTCCGCTGTCGGCGGGCCAGGCGATGCCCGCGGCCGGGTCGGTGTCTTCCCACGCGTTGCGCGCCGTCCACACCTGGGTGTCGCCGGTGTACGTCGAGACCTTGGGACCGGGGACCCCCGCGTCGTCGCCCTTGCCGTTGGGCCCGTCGACGGCGAACGGACCCTCGATCCCGTAGTCATCCTCTTCGCCCTCGCCGTCCGCCGGGGGAAGGGGCTCGTCGGCACAGCCGGTCGCGAACATGGCGACCAGCCCGACGAGAAGACGCAACACGAGCGTCAGCCGCGATCCGCGGCGCATCGAATCCAACATCTGGTGTCTCCCGCACCGCGGGCGCGAAGGGCGCCGCGGCTCTCAGCCTCGCCTGATGCACGATGTAGACCAATGTGCGACCGGGTATGTGGCCACCTGACCCCATGCGACAAACCCGAGCAACCTCGAAGGCTTGGGAATTCATGAGGAAGGGGTGGGCAAGCCGTGCCTGGATCACCGGTAACTCGGGAGGTGGGTGGCATTTTCCACACACCCGTACGAATCCCGCGCTCGCTTGGGCCATGCTCACGCGGAGGACCCCGGGACCGCCCGCCCGGCTACAGCGTCTTGAGGTATTCGAGGACCGCGCCGACCTCGTCGGGGCCCAGCGTGATGTCGTGGCCGCCGTTGCCCATGGCTTCGAGCGTCGTGTCCACGACGCGCCGCCCCTCCACCGTGTCGCGCTCCGGGGCCGTGTCCACCGTCTCGAAGGCGCGGCCGACGTCCGCCTCGTCGTAGCCCTCGAGGGTTCGCCAGCGCGCCGGGCGCAGGGCCGGGACGAGCAGCGCACGCAGGGTCGGTACCGAGCCATTGTGGAGATAGGGGGCGCTCGCCCAGATCCCGGTGAGGTCGGGCGCGAGGTAGCCATCGGTAGACGTCATGTCGGCCCCACCTCCGGGGATGAAGCCATTAAACCACTCCGCCTCGAGAGGCGTGAAGGCATCGACCCGAAAGGCGTCGGTGCCAATCTCATCGGTCGCGACGACGAGGTTGGGAAACGTGCCACCGCCGTAATCGCCGTGGCAGCTCGCGCATTTCCGCGCGAAGACCTCGGCTCCCTCGGTGGCCAACCCCTCGTCGATGGCGGCGAGCTCGGGATCGTCTCCCCAGCGCGGGGCCTCGAGCGTGCACAGGTAGCTCTGGATGTCGCCGAAGGTGGGGACGTAGGCGGCCAGCTCGGAGGTGGAGAGTCCGAACGCGAGCAGGGTCGACATCATGGTGTAGATCCCCGAAGCAGGCGCGCTGCCGTCGGTGTAGAGCCGCTCCTTGTGCCGTATGGTCCACCACGCGGGTGCGTCCTGGTACCCGGCAAACGTGTTCAGCGCCGGCGGCGGCGTGCCGTACCAAGACGAGGTGAGCAGGCCGAGGCCGAAGCCGTCGTTGACGCCGGCCGCCCCGGTGGGCACCGCGAGACCCGCGAAGGGCTCGGACACCTCCACCTCGGGCACCGCGGCCACGAACTGGCCGTAGGGCGCGGGCAGGTCCATCGCCTTCAGCGCCTCGATGGCGGCGGGCAGCGCCTTCAGGTCTTCGACGAAGGCGCGCAGGTCGAGGCGGTTGTTGCTCAGCCCAACGAGCGTCTGTCCGCGGTGGCGTCCGGCGTGACAGAGCATGCAGTCGATGCCGACCTGCCCGTCGTCCGCGGTCCCGAAACCGGCCGGATAGACGGCGCCCTCGAAGGGAGACGGTACGGTGCCGTAGCGAGCATTGAAGGCCGCCCAATAGGCGTCGGCGTCGCCGTAGTAGCGGGCCAGGGACGACAGGTTGCCGGGGTCCCAGGCGATGTAGAGGTGGCGCATGGCCGCGGGCGGCAGCACCCCCTGGACGAGCTCGTGCTCGGCGAAGGCCCGACGACCCGCCTGGGCTGCGGCCGCATCCGGCTGGTGGACGTCGACCAGGCCGACGTCACGGGGAGGTTCGGGCCCGGGCGGGGTAGCGTCGGTCTCGCCTCCGCAGGCGGCCAGACCGACGGCGAGAAGACACGTGAGAAAGCGTGAAGACATGAGACGCTGACCACAGCAAAGCACGCACCAAGGGTCTCGGGGCGTCTCATCGTGGAGATGACCGTGCCCGAGAGAACGGGCGTTCACACACCCGCTGCCCACGCGGCTCACACTTGCGCCGAGGTCGGCCTTGTCGCCGTGGGGCAATGGGTGCGCGGCCACGGCCACTTGCTGCGCCCCGTCAGCCCGTCGCCTCGGTCGCCACGACGGTCGCCTCGCCGAAGGTCGTGACGCGCGCCCCCTTCGCCATGAGCTCATCGCGCTTGGCGCGCCACACCACGCCGTAGCGGTAGAAGGGCACGCCGGGAAAGAGGTGGTGCACCAGGTGGTAGTTTTGGCAGAGCATCACCGGGGAGAGCCACTTCGACTCGATGATACGCGTGGCCTGAAACCGATCCACGGATGCGGGGACCTCGTGTGGATGGTGCGGCAGGTAGTCGAAGGCGAAGGCGAGGGCCGCGATGGCGAGACGAGCCGGCAGGAGCCAGCCGAGGACAACCACCGTCCAGCCGAGCGTCGAGCCCAGAACGACGATCACCGCGAGCATCGAGACCACGGTGCCGATGGCTTCGGCCTTCTCCCAACGGGGGCGATCGGCCCGGAAGTAGACGCTGTAGTAGGTGGCGTCCTGCGTGAGCCACCGCAGGGGGAGCTGCCAGGTGGGGCCGGTGCCGCTGTAGAAGTCGGGGTCCCGCTCCGGGTCGTTGGTGTGCCGGTGGTGGGTCAGGTGGATGTAGCGGAAGGCACTGAACGGCACGACGAGCACCACCGCGCACAGCCGCCCGACGAGCGCGTTGATCCACCCGCGGTCGGCCACGGCCTTGTGCGAGGCATCGTGCATGGGCGTAAAGGCCGCGAATCCAGCGATGAACATCAAGACGGCGCCGAGCGGCAGCGGGATGGCGCCGACGGCGAGGGCCGTCATCGTGGCCACCGCGCCGCCGAGCACGGCGACAGCGAGGAGCAGGGTCGGAACCGCCAGGGGCGGACGGGCGAGCAGCTTCTTCATGATCGGCCTCATCGTTGCG
>JGI12210J13797_10580002_pt1 | contig 10091 bp, 8 predicted proteins | sample ElkSlonscriptome_3_FD_13797 | JGI IMG/M metagenome (IMG submission 13797) | reverse complement strand
CGATCCCGATCCCGATCCCGATCCCGATCCCGATCCCGATCCCGATCCCGATGGCGATCCCGATGGCGATCCCGATGGCGACCGCAGCTGTGGGGATGGGTGTTGCGGGGCGAGCATTCGGTGCAGCCGTGGAGCGCCGGCAGAATCGAGTTTGACGAGCTCCCGAGCTGCGTTCGGTCGCCGGTCAGCTGTGGCCTTCGAGCACGACGACGCTATGCTCTGCAACAGGGTAGCGCCCCTGCTCGACGGCGGGTTGATCCTGCGGCTCGAGCGGCACGGGTTGCTGTGCCGTGTCGATGGCGAGGTGCCAGCGACGCCCGTCGAGCATCGGCAGCGCGAAGCCAATCTCCGCCGACGACATGTTCAGCATCACATGCAGAGGGCTTTCGTGCGCCTCGACGCCGGCGAGCGTAAAGGCGAGGGCTTGCGCTTCGAGGTCGTCCCAAAGGGGCGCATCGAGCTCGGGCCCGTGCCACTGGACGTCCGGCAAGGCCTGATCTTCACCGGCTTCGCCGCTGAGGAAGCGCCTGCGGCGCAGGCTCGGGTGGCGGCGGCGCAGGGCAATGATACCGCGGGTGAAGGCCAGCATCCCGCTATCGCCCGTGACGCGACCCCAATCGAGCCAGGAGAGCTCGTTGTTCTGGCAATAGGTGTTGTTGTTGCCGCGCTTGCTATGCAGGACCTCGTCGCCGCTCAGCAGCATCGGCACCCCTTGACTCAGCATCAAGATGGCGACGAAGTTGCGCGCCTGCCGCTGTCGCAGGGCGTTGACCGCCGCATCCTCGGTCTCGCCCTCGACGCCGCAGTTCCAGCTTCGGTTGTCGTCGTGACCGTCCTCATTGTCTTCGCCGTTGGCGTCGTTGTGCTTGCGGTCGTAGCTGACCAGATCGTGCAGGGTGAAGCCGTCGTGGCAGGTGATGAAATTGACCGAGTTGGATGGCAGTCGCCCGCGGTGCTGATAGAGGTCGCTGCTGCCGGCGATGCGGGTCGCCATCTCCCCGATCAGGCCCTTGTCGCCGCGCACGAATGAGCGGACCAGGTCGCGGTAGCGACCATTCCATTCCGCCCAGCGAAAACCTGGGAAATCACCGACCTGATAGAGCCCCGTCGCGTCCCAGGCCTCGGCGATCAAATGGGTTTGGGCCAGGGTCGGCGTCAACTCGGTGCTCCAGAGCATCGGCGCATGGTATTGCGGCGTGCCGTCTTCCCCGCGTCCGAGCGCGCTGGCGAGGTCGAAGCGGAAGCCGTCGACATGCATGTTGCGAACCCAATAGAGGAGGCAGTCGAGCAGGTAGCGCGTCACGAGCGGGTGGTTGGCGTTGATGGTGTTGCCGCATCCCGTGTAATCGCGGTAACGGCGTTTGTCCATGGTATCGAGGTGATAGAAGATCTCGTTGGCCAAGCCCCTGAAGCTGATCGTCGGGCCCGCAGCGCCGCCTTCGGCGGTATGGTTGAAGACCACGTCCAGGATGACGCCGATCCCGGCCTTGTGCAGCGCCTTGACCATGTTGCGAAATTCGTCCCGGGCACGGGCTGAATTGACCGCGTAGCCGGGGTGGGGGGCGAAGAAGCTGTGGGTGCTGTACCCCCAATAGTTCTCGAGTCCGAGGGCCTTGGTCTGCGGCGGGACGTCCTGCGCGTCGAAGGCCATCACCGGCATCAACTCGACGTGCGTCACGCCGAGCGACTGCAGGTAGGGAATCTTTTCGACGACCCCGGAGAAGGTTCCGGGATGGCGGACTCCGGACGAGGGGTGGCGCGTGAAGCCGCCAACGTGCAGTTCGTAGATGATGGCGTCGCGCAAAGGGATGTGGAGTCGTTCGTCCTCACCCCAGTCGTAGTCGTCGCGCCGCACCAGCGCCCGCATCGCCGTGAGGATATTGTCGCCGGCGGCGCAGGCCTTGGCGCGATCCCAAGCCCGCGTGCTGATGGTCGTCGCCCAAGGGTCGAGGAGCGCCTTCTCCGGGTCGAAGCGGCAGCCGCTGCATTGCGTATCCGGGGGGCCGTCGGCCCGCCACGCGTAGTAGGTGCCTTCCGGCAGTCCGGCGACGAGCACGTGCCAGAAGAAAAAGGTACGGTGGGTCTCCGGGTCGAGGTCGATGACCTGGAAGGGCACGCGGCTATCGGCGCGCTTGAACAGCAATAGCTGGAGTCGGCTCGCGCGGCGCGAGAAGACGCAGAAGTTCACACCCTCGTTGCAGACGACGGCACCCGACTGATTCCAATTGCCTGGCCGAGTTGAGTAGGTGCGCGTTGCCATCGGGTCTCCTAAGGCTGGCCGGTGCGGGCGCCTTGCCACGCCCGGTGCTGGCGGGCTCGAGCCGCCTATCAAATTACGGCAAGCCGCGTGTAAAGCCAATCTTCGCAATATGGCCATCGCGCATGGCGCCTCGGTGTCATTCCCAGTTGACGATCGCAGGGCACCCAGGTAACTTTTTTGCTTATGAGTGCGCCCCCCGCGACAACGGTAACACCCAGCCGCCCGCCGAGCCTCGCAGCGGTGGCCGAGGTGCTCCATCCGATCACCTGGTTTCCCCCCATGTGGGCCTTCGCCTGCGGCATGGTCGCCTCCGGTGTGCCCTTCGAGGGCCGCTGGTGGCTGGTCGCAGTGGGCGTCATCTTGGCCGGTCCACTCGCCTGCGGGACCAGCCAGGTGATCAACGACTGGTTCGACCGCCACGTCGATGCGATCAATGAGCCGGACCGGCCCATCCCCTCGGGGCGGATCGCCGGTCGCTGGGGGCTCTATCTGTCGATCGCGTTCAGTGTCCTGACCTTGCTCGTGGCCGCGTTTTTGGGGCCCTGGGTGTTTGGCGCGACGGCGCTCGGCGTCGTTCTTGCCTGGGCCTACAGCGCACCGCCCGTCCGCCTGAAGCGCAACGGCTGGTGGGGCAACACGGCCGTCGGCTTCACGTACGAAGGCCTGGCCTGGGTGACCGGCTCGGCGCTGATGCTCGGCGGGGCCATGCCGTCCTGGCAGAGCCTGACGCTGGCTGCCCTCTACAGCATCGGTGCACACGGCATCATGACCCTCAACGACTTCAAGTCGGTCGAGGGCGACCGGCGCCTGGGTCTGCGCTCGTTGCCGGTCCAGTTGGGCGTGGCGCGCGCCGCGCAGCTCGCCTGTGTCGTCATGGCCGTCCCGCAGGTCGCCGTGATCGGGTTGCTGTGGAGTTGGGGATACACCGGACACGCGATCGCCGTCGCCGGTGTCTTGCTGGCCCAGTCGCTGGCGATGCTGCGCCTGCTGCAGCGTCCCCGCGAGCTCGCGCCCTGGTACAACGGCACCGGGGTAACCCTTTATGTCGCCGGTATGATGATCAGCGCCTGGGCGTTGCGCATGGCGGCGGCCTGATGGCGCTTGGGCCGGTGACGTCTGCCGGTCTCGGCGTCACGCAGTCAGATGGTTCAACCTTTCCCTTTTTGCTTGTCTCGGCAACATGGGCGCCGGCCGCAGCGCGGCGTGGCGCCATCGCCCCCTGGTGGCCGCGCCGCCAGGGTGTCGAGAACAGGCGAGGAACGCCCGAGCGGAGCGGTGTGCGATGAGCGATACGCGGGTTTACGATGCAGTGGTGGTCGGCGGCGGACCGGCCGGAGCGACGGCGGCAACCGAGCTGGCCCGGGCTGGACGGCAGGTGCTGATGCTCGACCGCGGCGGTCGTATCAAGCCGTGCGGCGGGGCCATTCCGCCGCGCCTGATGCGCGATTTTGCGATCCCGGAGTCCCTGCTGGCGGCGCGCGTCACGAGCGCGCGCATGGTCTCTCCGGCGGATCGCCGCGTGGACATGCCCATCGAGGGCGGCTATGTTGGGATGGTCGATCGCGATGTGTTCGATGAATGGCTGCGCGTGCGGGCGGTTCAGAACGGTGCCGAGCGCGAAACGGGGGGCTTCGAACGGCTCGACTATGACGACGATGGCCTGGTCACCGTGCATTACCGTCCGTCCGGCGCCGAGCGGGGGCCGCAGGGACTGACGAGCCTGCGGGCCCGCGCAGTGATCGGCGCCGACGGTGCCCGCTCGCAGGTGGGGCGCCAGTGCGTTCCGGGCTCGGCGGAGATGCCCGCGGTCAATGCCTACCACGAGATCCTGCGCACCCCGAGCAACGGCGGTGCGGATTTCGAGCCGACCCGCTGCGACGTCTACTATCAAGGGCGTTTGTCACCCGACTTCTATGCCTGGGTCTTTCCGCACGGGCACTCGATCAGCATCGGTGTCGGTACCGCGCAGGAGGGCTTCTCCCTGCGCGGCGCCGTGCGCGAGCTGCGGGCGGCGACGGGGCTCGCGGAGGCCGAAACCCTGCGTCGCGAGGGCGCCCCGCTGCCACTGCGGCCGCTGAAGCGTTGGGATGACGGACGCAACGTGGTGCTCGCTGGCGATGCCGCAGGCGTCGTTGCGCCGGCCTCCGGCGAAGGCATCTACTACGCGATGGTCGGTGGCCAGATGGCCGCCGAGGCCGTCGGCGCCTATTGTGAGAGCCGTGATGCGCGGGCACTGGGCGAGGCGCGGCGCCAGTTCATGAAGGCGCACGGACGGGTGTTCCAGGTGCTCGGTGTGATGCAGCGCTTTTGGTATAGCAGCGACAAGCGCCGCGAACGGTTCGTCAGCCTCTGCCGCGACCCGGATATCCAGAATATCACCTGGGACGCCTACATGAACAAACGACTGGTGCGGGCCAAGCCGGCCGCCCATGTGCGTATCTTCTTCAAGGACCTCGCTCACCTGCTGGGGCTCGCCAGGGTCTAGGGATGGCGGAGCTTTTTGCATCGGGGCTGGTCCTCGACGTGATCCTCGTTTTGGTCGTGTTAGAGGGGCTCTTGCTCCTGGGTTATTACCGCCTGACCGGGCGCGGCCCGGCTCCGGCCGACGCCCTAGTCAATCTCGCAGCCGGCCTGTGCCTGATGGTCGCCGTGCGCGCAGCGCTCGTCGATGCAGGCTGGCAGTGGGTGGCCTTCTGGCTCTTCGCCAGCCTGATCGCGCACTTCATCGACCTGAGCCGCCGCTGGCCCCGCTAACGATCATAGGGCGAGGCGAGCCTGCCAGATGATGAAAGGTCGCCTTGCCCCTGATCCTTCCCTCACCCCAACCCGCTTCCGGAGGGTCAGGGCGCGAACCTGCTTCGCGAATCGACGGCGGGATCCCTCCCGCCGACGGTCGCAGCGACCCGCCTGCGATTACTTTCGGGACGATTGATAGTGAGCGCGCGCGCCCGACACCCCTGTTCACGGGGCGTCGATCGCTTATGATTGTTGTCGTAACGAATGACGACAGCAGGCGGGCAGTGGGCCAAGATGGCGAACTTCGCGACACACCTCTACGGGGCGGCAGCCGTCAGCAGCCCGGCCGCCCTGGCGCTCTATAGCGTCGGTTTGGCCGACGCCGGCGAGGCACAGGCCTACTTCGCCCTCGGCGTCGTCGGTGGGCTGCTGCCCGATATCGATTCCGACAGCTCCACGCCGGTACGGGCCTTCTTCTCGATCATCGGCGCGGCGGCGGCCTTCGTCGTCACCTTCGCCCTCGTCGAGCGCTTCCCGTTGCTCGAGCTGGCATTGATCTGGGTGCTGGTCTTCGCCTTGGTGCGCTTCGGGGTCTTCGAGGTCTTCGCACACTTCACCGTCCATCGCGGCGTCTGGCACTCGTGGTTGGCGGCCCTGTTCGTGATGCTGGCGAGCGCCAACATCGGCTATTGGCTGGTGGCACTCGATCCTTGGCGGTCCTGGATTGCGGCCCTGTTCCTGGGCCTCGGGTACCTGACTCACCTGTGTCTCGATGAGCTGGCGAGTGTCGACCTGCTCAATAGCCGGGTAAAGCGTTCCTTCGGCACGGCCTTCAAGCCCTTCAGCCTGGCCTCGGGGTGGGCCTCGCTCGCAATGTTGAGCGGGGTCTTGCTGCTGGTGCTGACGGCACCCAGCCCGATCCCGGTGATCGAGCGAGCGGGGCGCCTTGCCAACACCCCGCCGGCGCTCGCGACGCACCAGTGGGACGTGCCGCCGTGGCTGGCGCAATGGCGGGCCGTCGTAGGCCACCAATTGGGAAACTTGGATTGGCTGCGGTAACCATCGCGGGTTTGGCCAGCGGCGGCGCAACGAGGCGGCGCACCGGCGAATCCTGCGGCCGCTTCGCACCCCGCTCGCCGTCCTCGCCACGAGGGTGTTCGGTGCACCGCCTGTGGCGCCTCGTAACGGTATCCCTGGACGGGGCGATCGTTTAAACTCCCGCCGCCATGGATCCACACTTCCTCGATTTTGAACAACCCATCGCCGAGCTCGAGGCGAAGCTCGACGAACTGCGGCGCGTGGGAGACAACAATGCGTTGAACATCGGCGAGGAGATCGAGCATCTGCGCAACAAGTGCATGACGCTGACCGAGTCGGTCTTCTCGTCGTTGACGCCCTGGCAGATCTCGCAGCTCTCGCGTCACCCGCTGCGTCCGTATCTGCTCGACTATGTTGCGCTCTTGTTCGATGATTTTCAGGAGCTGCACGGTGACCGGGGCTTCGCCGATGATCGTGCCATCGTCGGCGGCGTCGCCCGCTTGGAGGGGCGCTCGGTCATGGTGATCGGCCATCAGAAGGGGCGCGACACCAAAGAGAAGATCCTGCGCAATTTCGGCATGCCGCGACCGGAGGGGTATCGCAAGGCCCTGCGTTTGATGGAGCTCGCCGAGCGTTTTCGACTGCCCCTGTTGACCTTTATCGACACGCCCGGGGCCTACCCCGGCGTGGGCGCCGAGGAGCGCGGCCAGAGCGAGGCGATTGCGCGCAACTTGCAGGCCATGGCCGCCTTGCGTACGCCGATCCTTTGTACCGTTGTCGGCGAGGGGGGCTCCGGCGGCGCACTGGCCATCGGCGTCGGCGATCGGGTCCTGATGCTGCAGTACAGCACCTATTCGGTGATCTCCCCTGAGGGTTGTGCCTCCATCCTCTGGAAGAGTGCCGACAAGGCCCAGCTCGCGGCCGAGGCGATGGCCATCACCTCGGAGAAGCTGCGCGAGCTCGAGCTGATCGATGCCGTCATTCCGGAGCCTCTGGGGGGTGCGCACCGCGACCTCGACGCCATGGGGCGAGCATTGAAAACGGCCCTCATCGAGCACTTGGATGCACTCGTCGCCATGGATCCGGACGAGCTGTTGGCCGGGCGTTATCGCCGCTTGATGGCCTACGGCCACTTCAAGGACTAACCAGGCGGCCCGCCAGATCGGCGAGCCGCGATGGTCGCTGGCGGTATCGCACTCGGCATCGAGATGCGCTGGAAGAGGCGCGATTGCGATCCGGATTCCGGTTTCTCGCGAGACCCTTGCGCACCATGCCCAGGCTGAGGCCGGCGGACCTGCTAACCGTTCTGGAGCCCTTGGACGGCGATTGCGCATGGATCGCCTTCAGCGGCGGGCGCGATTCCACGGTGCTGCTGCATGCCCTGGTGTCCGTACGCGCGCGTCTGCGCTGCGCCGTTCGCGCCGTGCATGTCGACCACGGGCTGCAGCCCGCCTCGGGGGACTGGGCGCGCCATTGTGAGAGGGTCTGCCGCGAGCTGAATGTCCCCTTCACCGGGCTCAGGGCAGCGCGCAGCGCGGCGTCGCGCGGCGAGAGCCCGGAAGCGCGCGCGCGGGCGGCGCGGTACCAAGCACTGGCCGCGCTGTTGACGCAGCGCGATCTGCTCCTCACTGCGCACCACCTGGACGACCAGGCCGAAACGCTCCTCCTTGCCCTGCTGCGCGGCAGCGGCGTGCACGGGCTCGCGGCGATGCCGCAGGTCGCGCCCCTCGGTGCTGGCCGCCTGGTACGCCCGCTGCTGGGCTATGCGGGCGGCGATCTCCAGCAGTATGCGCAGCAGTATGGCCTTGCCTGGATCGACGACCCGAGCAACGCGTCGCCCGATCACGACCGCAATCGGCTGCGGGCGCAGATCTTCCCGATTCTACGCCAGCGCTGGCCGGCGGTGGCCCGGACCCTGGCCCGCAGCGCGACGCATTGCGCGGAGGCGGCGCGGGTCGTGGACCAGACCGCCGCGAGTCTGGTCGACGCGCTCTCCGACGATGGTGGGGTGACGCTCGCAATTCCCGGCCTGCAGTCGCTGGCGCCCGAGCTGCGTCGCGCGACCCTGCGCTACTGGATTCGCCGCCGCGGCCTGCCAGTGCCCGACCGGGCGCACCTGCAGCGCGTGGAGAACGAGGTGCTCGGTGCTCGGGCCGACGCCAATCCGCTCGTCGCCTGGGCCGGCTGCGAGGTCCGCCGCTATCGCACGCGCCTGTTCGCGCTGCGCCCGCTGCCGCCGCGTCCCGAGAGCGGCCTTGCCATCCGCTGGACCGAAGACGAGCTGGCGCTACCGCAGGGGCTCGGCCGGCTACGCTGGCGGGGGCCGCCCAGCGACGGCGAGGACGCGCAGCGCCCGCTACTCGTGCGTTTCGGGCTCTCCAGTGCCCGGTTGCGGCCACGACCGGGCGCCCACCGGCGCCCAATGAAGAAGCTCTTCCAAGAGGCCGGCGTGCCACCCTGGCTGCGGCCCTATGTGCCATTGATCTTCGCCGGGGGTGACCTGCTCTGGATCGCCGGCGTCGCGCCGCTGGCAGGTTCCGGTGCGAGCGATCCTGTCGTGCTCTGGCTGGATCACCCCTGGGAGGCGCTGGGGTTGTTCTCTCCATAATGCGATCGGCCCGACGCCGGCCGGTGATCGCAACCGCCGCGGCCGTCGAAAGGCCATCTGCGATGGGTATGATCAACGAGGAAGGGCGCCGGCTTGCCCGCGGCGTTGGGGGCGCGGCGCGCTAGTCGCGCAAGTGCTGCGCAACCACGGCGATGTCGTGCGCAGGCGCGGGCTCGTCGTCCTTGTCTGCCCCCTCGACGCCGATATCGCAAAGGTTCTCGACAACCAGCGCTGCCCCACGCTCGGCCAGTGCTTGGCGCTCGTTGTCGCGGTCGACGCCAATGACCAGCCCGAAGCGACCGCGGGCACCGGCGGTGACGCCGGCTAGGGCGTCCTCGACGACGGCGGTCCGAGCCGGGGTGACACCGAGGCGCGCCGCCGCCTCGAGAAAGGTGTCCGGATCCGGCTTGCCGTCAAGGTCGAGACGCTCGGCCTCGATGCCGTCGACCTGTGCATCGAAAAGCTCGGTGACGCCTGCCTGGGCCAGGATCAGGTCGCAGTTCTTGCTTGCGGAGACGACGCCGGTCTTGATCCCGGCCCGGCGCAGGCGTCGAATCAGGTCGATCGCACAGTCATAGACGGCGACACCGTCTTCCTCCAGCAGGTGCCGAAAGATCTCGTTCTTGCGGTTGCCGAGTCCGCAGACGGTCTCCCGCTCGGGCGGGTCGCTCGGCTCGCCGCTCGGTAGCTCGATGTAGCGCGCGTAGAGGAAATGCTTGACGCCCTGATAGCGGGGGCGCCCTTCGACATGGCGGCGAAAGTCGCGCACCGCGTCGAAGGGGGCCAGGTCTTCCCCGGCGCGGGCCGCGCGCGTGTTGAGAAATTCATCGAAGAGGCGCTTCCAGGCCGCGGCATGAACCTCCGCGGTGCGCGTGACGACCCCGTCGAGGTCGAAGAGCACGGCGTCGAGCCGGGCACGGGAGAGTAAGGAGTGTGGGTCAGCCATGCTTGCGATTTTCGCAGCTGATTGGGCCTGTGGGGAAGTGGCGCGGGACTGCAGGGGCGCAGAGAGGACGATTCTCCACGGGGTGCGCTGCATGCAACTCATCAATCGTCCCGAAAGTAATCGGAGGCGGGTCGCGGCGACCGTCGGCGGGAGGGATCCCGCCGTCGAGCCGACACGGACGTCCTTGCAGCCTGTCGCAGCGAGCCGCCTCCGATGACTTTTGCAACCCTCAATACCGCCGAGCTCTTCGCGTTGGCGGCCCGTCGGGTTGCAAAAAAAAGCCCGGCGGGCGCCGGGCAAATATCGTCTCAGTGGATCTGAGACGAGGAGGACTTGGTGGGGGTTCTTTGCGGGCGCCGTATCTGCGGCCACTCGGGCATGCGGGCCCGACCCCGAGGACCTTGGTCTTTGCGCTTGTTTGCACGGGTTATGCCAAACCGTCCGGCCGATCGGGAAAGGGCGAGGAAGGCTCTCGGCACTGCCCCGCCAAGTCCGGCTCATAC
>JGI12210J13797_10435901_pt1 | contig 10093 bp, 6 predicted proteins | sample ElkSlonscriptome_3_FD_13797 | JGI IMG/M metagenome (IMG submission 13797) | reverse complement strand
GATGAGTCCTGCTAGAGTTTCTTGAGTCGGTGCAGACTCGATTTGTCCTTGGTTGCTCAAAAAGTCGCCCAGCGCACTCATGTGGTCTACCAAATAGATGTCGCTGGACTCATCTGATAGCATCTTGACGTTGTTTTCAGGGTTAGTCAGGTCTACACCTTGCAACTCCGTGGCCACATCCTCAGGACTCAGCTCTAGCCACTTTGCTGCAAGTTCTAAGGCTTCATCGGTATTGGTGTCCAAGAAATCAATTGCTTTGTAGATGCCGTCGATATGCGCTTGTACTGCGGCTGGATTGGCCTCTACGAATTCTGTATTGAACATATAGGCATCCACGATCGCCGTCGGCATCTTCGAGGTGTCGTAGATAATACGTCCATCGGTTTGGGCATCGTTGGCCTGCTTCAAAAATGGCGAGTAGGTCACTGCGATATCAACTCGATCTGCTGTGTATGCCGATGCCGCTGCATCAGGCGTAAGGTTTGTGATGGTGACATCATCGGCAGTGAGTCCTGCTTCTTCTAGCACTTGCAGTAAGAAAAAGTGGCTGACTGCCCCAACTTCTACAGCAATTTCTCGTCCTTTGAAATCAGCGACATCGGCCACGCTGTTGCGCGCGAGGATGCCGTCTCCCCCTAGCGATGTATCGGCAATTTGGACAATCCGATAGTCCACTCCTTTAGACGCTAGCGCGACTGCCTCAGAGGTGACAGAGCTTTGAGCGTCGATGCGTCCAGCGCTAAATGCCGCATCAGCTTCTCCGCTGGCTCCAAAAATGTTGTACTCCAGGTCGAAGCCCATTTCTTGGAAGAAGCCTTTTTCTATGGCAATGTACATGGGAGTATAGCCGATCCAGAGCGTACTGCCTGACTGGCCGCTAACTAAATCGGAGGCAGCGTCATCACCCGTTTCACTAGAGGTATCGGTGGAAGAGGTGCTAGTGGAGGATGGAGAGGTGCAGGCGTGGAGCATGAGACCTCCCGTAGCTCCTCCCATCATCCAGAGGGCACGGCGACGAGTCATAATTGGGGGTTTAAAAGGCATGGAATCTTACTCCTAATGGGGATGTATCGTGTTTGAGCTTAAGTCTAGGTCAATAAAATAGAAGCAAAACAAAATAGAAGCACAATCGATTCAGTTGAGTTTTAGCTATCTTTTGCCATCATTTCCCTATGGGCACAACTTGCACTCAGAAAATGGAACTCAAGCTCGAAGAGGTTCAAAGTTTTGACTATGGAATATTGAGTGAGGGATTTGACTTAGCACTGACGACGTCTTGGTTAAGCGGAAATTCTGAAGCCAACACAAAAATTTTGGTTTGAGATGTATCGATAACGAGATGAGACTATGATGTCCAGAAAAACGTATCAATAAAATCATGGTCAAACTGTTCAGAACACACCAATCCTGACTTCATAGAGCAATCTCAAATGATTTGTGGGAGGAGAGCCCAAGGAAGTGAAGAGATAACCTGCGCCAGCGATCGCCACGTTAGCTATTGCGATCGCCCGTTTTCTCACTGGCGTCTGCTCGTAGGGCATGAATGATGTCGCTTTTGATGTTGATAAATTCTGGAGTCAGCTTGATGTCTAACTCGCGATTACCCGAAAAATGAACAGGCACTTCCATCCGAATGGTGCCAGGATGAGAGTTCATCACATACACTCGCTGCGCTAGATAAACCGCTTCTTCAACGTCGTGGGTGATCATCAAGACGGTGGTGTGGGTTTTTTCCCACAGTTCTAAAAAGAAAAGCTGCATTTGCTCTTTGGTTTGAGCATCGAGTGCGCCAAACGGTTCATCCATCAGCAGCACTTCGGGATCGTTGGCTAGGGCACGGGCGATCGCCACCCGCTGCTTCATTCCGCCCGATAACTGATTGGGCATCGCTTGGGCAAAGGAGGTGAGCCCTACAACATCCAGAAAATAGGCCACACGCTCTCGCCGCTCAGCTCGGGACACGCCTCTCAGCTTCAGACCAAAGGCAATATTGTCGGCAACAGTCAGCCACGGATAGAGCGTATAGTTCTGGAAAACGACCCCTCGATCGGAACCTGGGCCTTTCACGACTTTTCCATCGACTAAAACCTGTCCAGCACTCGGTTCGGCTAACCCTGCGGTGATATTAAGCAACGTTGATTTGCCACAGCCGGATGCTCCAACCAAGCACACAAACTCACCGGGAGCCAAGCAAAAGTTAATGTTTTTCAAAACCATCAACTCTTTGCCCCGCACCGAAAAGGATTTGTAAACTCCCGAGATCTCCATTTTTGGAGTCTCGGTCGTGAGCGTTTCCTGCTGAGCGGACTCAGCCAAGTTTTGGGCAGATAAATTGTTGTGAGTTGGGCCTACAGATACGGTATCCATTTGAGTTTGAGAGGTCATCTTGTTCCCTTTAGCGTCCCAGCACCGTTCGAGTCAGCTACTCAGATAAACATGTGGTTCGATTCTATGAACCGAGAAATCTTCGCCGTATCTTAATCCAGTTTCAAGCTTATTCAAATTCACAAAGATGATGCTGAATGAGAATTAGCCGAAAAAGGGCAATGCACATTTGAAGAATGATTTTCGTAAGGGTATCGCACTGCGATGCTCCTACAAGAGGGAACCCAACGTTGAATGTTGCCCGATCATTGCCAGATTGGGCAACGCTCGAAAAAGGATACCAACTCTAGCTCAATAATTCGAGCATCGTTTTCGCCGATCATGCCATTGCCATCGTGCCACTGCAATAGCGACAGGGTATCCAGATCGCTTGTAGATACTCACATGTCTTGTTATCCAGTTAACCGGAGATTAGCATACAGAACTGTTTGCCTCGAACGGCTGGCACTCTATTCCAAAAATTTACTCCAACTCTTTTGAGTCTATTTCGTCGTCATGGTGTAGACCCCATCCCAATCTGAAGCGGGTGGATTCAACTTGTAAATGTGCGATCGCTCTAAATGAGTCAGCGTTGCTTTGTCGTTGGATTTCAGTCGGTGTGCCCGCTCAAAATAGCGCACCGCTCGCTCAAAATCACAGTCTTGATAGGCACTGCGAGCTGTTTGATAAACGTTTAGAAATTCCTGAGTCTGGTCGTCTAAGGCGGTTTGGCGATCGCCAATCAGTTCGTAGATGTTGATGGGACGGTTCTTTCCCTTAACTCGAATGCGATCGAGTTCTCGTGCCAAAATCTGATCTTTGCAAAATTGGTAGGTAAACTCGCTCAGAATGATGTCGCAACCCTGTGGATCAGTCGTGCCATATTGCTTGGTCAAGCCTTCTAGCCGAGAGCTAATATCTACGCCGTCTCCAATGACGGTATAGTCCATCCGCTTGTGGGAGCCGATATTACCCGAGACGACCTCCCCAGAGCTGATGCCGATGCCAATCTTAATTTTTGTTTCTTCAGGGCGATCGCGGTTAAACTCTGCCAACCGACGACGCATCTCCAGCGCCGACTGTATCGACATCCAAGCATGACTTTCGAGGGGCAAAGGCGCGCCAAAAACGGCCATTAGGGCATCACCGATGAACTTATCGAGGGTGCCTTCGTAGTTAAACACGGCCTCAACCATGGTCTCAAAATAGGTGTTGAGCAGCGATACGACCTCTGATGCTTCTAGCTTTTCTGTCAGCGACGTGTAGCCTCGGATGTCAGAAAATAGAATCGTGACATCTTTACGTTCACCCTCCATGAGTGCGTCATCGCCCAGCGCCAAGACTCGCTCAGCCACTCCAGGGGTCATATAGCGGTACATGGTTGTTTTCATTCGCTTTTCCTGGCTGATATCTTCAAGTACCACCAGACCACCCCGGACTCCACCCTCCGGATTGTTCAACGGATTAACGGTTAGGTTAACGCTGCGCTCCAGCTCATTTACTTGGTTAATGGGAACTTCAGTATTGCTCTCAGCAAGAGGTCGATTCCAGAGGCGATATTGGTTTGTTTGGCGATCGCGCGCTGCCAACATCCACAAATCGGCAGTTCCAGTCGGAACCATCGAAGGGGCGATCGCCTGCCTGCTATCGATGATACTGGCGACAACGTGACCATTGCCGTTCTTTTGCACGAGAGAACCATTGCTGTGGGCAGGTTTTGATTGCCTAATATCGGGAGCAGAAGAATGAGAAGAACGGCGCTGCACAGACCTTCCTTTGACAACGCCTACCGTCAGAGACTGCTCCGGCACATAGTGACGAGCCCCCGTTTTGAGACTATCTTCTAGCCGCATCCGCAAGTTTTCAATCGGAACGACCTCCCAAACTTGTCGTCCTACCATCATTTGTCGCCAATACAGTTGGTTAGAACGAGCATCGCCCCCCTTTTCTGGACAGCCCAAAAGAGTCAGAGCGGCATCGTTAATCGTGACAATGCGACCTTCTGGATCTGTAGAGATCACTGCATCCGATAGACTTTCTAAGATGTCTTTTTGATATTGCTTTTCCTGTAAGACGCTTTCAAATAGCTGGGCATTTTCTAAGGCAATTCCCGCTTGGGTGTTGAATGCCCTCATGAACTCTTCATCGGAGGGCGTGAAGTACCCTTTTTCTTTGTTGATTAGCTGGGTCACCCCAATGAGCTGATTTTTAGAATTGAATACTGGCATACAAAGGACGGTGCGGGTGTGATAGCCAGTTCTTCGGTCAGTAGAGGGGTCAAATCGAGGATCTTTGTACGCATCGACGATATTGAGGGAAATCTTGGTTGAGGCCACATATCCGGCAATTCCCTTATTGGCCGGAATGCGAATATCTATCGTGGTTTTTCCGTCCGCTGCGGCGATGCGAGTCCAGAGTTCTTTGCCGCTCTCATCAAGCAAAAACAATGTGCTCCGATCCGCATCCATCAGCTTTCGGGCTTCGTCCATGACCGCTTGGAGCGTTTTTTCTAAATCTAGACTCTGAGCGAGACAAGCCGCTGCTCGCAGCAAAGCATGGACACCTTTCTGGTTGCGAGCAGCAATGTAGAAGGAATTACAGCTCTCAAGAATGATGCCAATCGAGCCTGCAAACTGCCGAAAGAGCTGCTCGTCCGAAGCGTTGAACGGCAAGCCACCCTTTTTGTTCAGCAACTGCACAACCGCGATGACCTGACCGCGATCGCCACTAAAGATTGGCATGCAGAGAATATTGCGCGTGTGATAGCCCGTTTGCTTATCCACTTCCCTGTTAAACAGAGGATGGCTGTAGGCATCGGGGATGTTGAGACACTCACCGTGGCTAGCAACATGACCTGCAATTCCAGCCATGATGGGAATGCGAATTTCGAGAAACTCTTCTCCTTCTCCCTGGGCAACCTTCGACCACAGCTCTTCCTTTTCTTCATCTACAAGAAAAATGGTCGTTCGCTCGGCCTGAAGAATCTGCCCGATCTTGAGGGTGAATGCCTCCAAAATCTGCTCCAACATGGTCTCCAAGGCATCGTTGTTGATCATGTCGATCGCTTGGAGGAAATGCTCGAACTCTTTGGTGATCTGGTCGAGCAGCGTTGTGAATTGAGGAACGGGAAGATCTTTGACCTGACGCGTCAAACTGCCTTTCTGATCAATCTGAGAAAGGGTCGCAAGCATATTAGAAGAAAGGGTGGAGGATGTCATGACCGCTGACTGCAAAGGCGCAGCCCAAGTATTTCTGCAAGTCATTCAATTTGCCGTGGTAGATGAACCGAGGAGATGAACCTAGTTCAGTTATTCCAGAGAAGTGAAGACGATCGCTGATCGTTTCTTTCCACTTCTTGTAACGGCACAGCACACCCTGATGTCTCTAGACTATAGCGTGTCGGAAGAATGTGAGGAGATAAAGATGAAGCTTTTATCAAGACTGCGGAAAATACGGACTTTTGGGTCGAAATTTCGGATTTTAGAGCAGGAAGTTCGGGCGGTGAGTGTCGCTGTGGGGTTAGCGTTGTCGGTATTCGTCGCCGCAATCGCCAATGCGCTCAAACAGGTCGTGCGATCGCCCAATCACAGCTTCAAGGTGTTCATAGTCCTCAGCGTCTAGCTCAAAGCCAAACACCCTAGCGTTTTCATCAATGTGTTGAGACACGCCTAGCCGGGTTCCGACAATGACTCCAGCAACAGCGGGTTGTTCCAATACATAGCGCACAGCCACGTTTGAGACGCTCACCTGATGTTTGGTGGCGATCGCCTTTAGTTGCTTCAACAAATCTTGAAATAGTGACCAGCCTCCCCAGGTATCCACCATATTTTTATATTTTCGAAGTGATGCGGTTGTGAGATCCCAGGCACTGGGTTCAGGCTGGCCTAAATAAGACTCTGAAATCAGTCCACCGCACAAAGTTCCGTACGCAAGAAGGTGTACATCGTGGCTCTGACACCTCTGTGCCAGTTGCACAAGTGGCCGTCGGTCAATCAGAGAAAACTGGACTTGATTCGACACGATGGGAATGCCGTGATCCAACACGAGGGTCAGATGGCGGGTGTCAAAATTTGTCAGCCCCAAATGCCGAATCGCCCCTTCCGTCTTGAGGTCAACCAGGTGCTTGAGCGCGTCAATGTAGTGGCGATCGCGATAGTTCCACCAGTGAAACTGCATCAGGTCGATCGCCTCTGCCCCCATGCGTTGACGAGCCTTATCGACATTCTGCTTCACGAGATTTCGGGGCATGGAGCCAGGCTGAGGAACCCACTTGGTCAAAGCCTGAACCTGATCCAGAGCATTGCTGCCGTGGCGATCGGCCAACTTTTGCCGAAACGTCCCCATGAAATCTTCGGCAGGGCCGTAGTGATCGGCCAAATCCCAAGTGGTAAAACCCGCTTCGACGTAATCGAACATCGACTCGACCGCACGAGCGGCAGGAATGCGACCATGAGTACCCGAAACTTGCCACATGCCGTTCAGCACTCGGCAAATCTTCAGGTCGGGCGCGATTTGAATGTAACTTGACGCAGGCAAATTCATAAGCTGAATTTTGGGCATGGGACAAGAAAAGACACTTCAGTCTTCAAGCATTTTTATCCACGACCGGGGAAAGCATCTTGCAACCTCAACAGGATTCGATGGCTCCATAGACCGCTTTGAGATTGGTCTGCTCTCGCTCTCCCATGAGCCAAGCCCAGTACTGATCACCGTAGGAAAAATGCCACCACTCATTAGGATGGCGCTGAAATCCGGCTGTACTCATTACCTGGAGCAGCAGTTGGCGATGGGTATGGGCGCGATCGCACTCTATTTCAGGTGTTTGGTCTGAATCGGGGCGAAGGGGAGATAGGGGAGCAAAGTAATCCGGATAGGAACGAATCGACAGTTCATCAATGGGCGACCCCATTTCTACAGGCTGTCCTTGTTCATCCATCAACGTCACATCCAAAGCCGCTCCTGTACTGTGGGGCGGAGGAGTATCAGGATTGTCGCTCGGTGGAGCCCAAAATTGATAGACCTCCTGAAGTAAGGTCTGCTGCTGTTCTGAGCTGAGAGAGCGATCGCCCCACCCCTTTTCTTGCAACAGTTCATCGTAGGCATGGTTCACCATAAACTGCTGCACCGCAATCGGACGATAAGCATCAAAAATTTGCATTTTCCAGCCCGGATGCACCTGCTGAAGCTCAGTCTGTGCCTTCAACAACCGATCTAGCACTCCCTGCCGCAGAAAATAAGGAGACTTGTCTCCATAGGGCGCACCTAACTGGACATAGGGATGAGGATCAACAAATGCAACCGCATCGGCGGATATCGGGACGAGGCGATCGCCACAGTCTGCAATGGGAATCTGTTGATAAGGTTTCATAAAGGCGCTCTAAACGACGGGACTGACCAGAGAAATGAGGAACGATGCAGCTTGAATTTTATCAGCGGGTGAACAAAGCCCTTCACCACGGAGCCGTGGCGATCGCCACCGTGATCGAAATTAACGGATCGGTTCCCCGTGAGGTGGGAGCCAAAATGATGATTGAACCAACAGGTATCACCGCAGGCACCATCGGCGGCGGTGCAGGCGAAGCCAGCATCATTGAAGCGGCGATCGCTCTGCTCCAAAATCTGGATTCCTCTGACTCTGATTTCTCTGCTCCTACCGACCAAGCTTCTGGCACTGCTGTCACCATCGACTTAACAGGAGCAACACAGCGCCAGACTCAAGGAGTCTGCGGTGGCACGATGCAAGTTTGGGTGAGCTGTTGGCTACCGTCTTGGGGGCGGGCGATCGCCCAAGCTCTCTGCCAGCGATTAACCCAGGGAAAAACTACCCTCTTGGTCACGCCTCTCCACTCGGCCCAATTGCCCTACTGGCAAGAACCTTTCCCTTCGACTTCTTCTACCGTTGAGGAGCCTGAAGTTCAGACAAGTCCTGAACATGACCCAAATTTTTCTATCCCGATGGCTGAATTTATAGAGTATATTCGCCCAAACCCGACTCTTCTCATCGTTGGTGGGGGACATGTTGGCATCGCTCTAGCCGAAGCGGCGACGTTCGCTGGGTTCCGCATCATCGTCCAAGATGACCGCCCAGAATTTGCAGAGGCTCATCGGTTTCAAGCTATTTCACCCAATGTTGAAGTGAGTGCAGAGGCGATCGCAACCGTGCTTAAAGATTTTGCAGAAGTGGATGAACTCTATATTGCGTTGGTCACGCGTGGCGTCATCTACGACCTGCAGGCATTGGAATGTCTCTTGTCGCCAGACATGGCTCCGGTGTGGCAGCGGATTCGATATATCGGCATGATGGGTAGCCTCAAACGAATTCGTTACGTCTTTCAGTGCCTTGAGAAAAAGGGACTCGCGAGCGATCGCCTCAATACAATTCACGCACCAATTGGGGTTGAAATTGGTGCCCTGACCCCAGCCGAAATCGCAATCAGCATTTGTGCTGAGCTAGTTCAGACGAGACGAAAGTCTGTAAATTCAAGCTCTACAGGCTTCCCACCAATTTTGAATTGAAAACTCCCCAGGTAGGATTCGAACCTACGACCAATCGGTTAACAGCCGATCGCTCTACCACTGAGCTACTGAGGATCGCGTTTACCATCGTATCTACAACGTTGGACTTTGGCAAGCTTCTGCCCAATTTTTTTATGGTCTCGTGACCTCGAATCATTTCTCGATTTCACGAAACAAGCTCAACGTTAGAACTATCAAGGTTTTATGCCAAACCGCATTTGCGTCAACCGCTGCCGAGCGACGGGGTCAATCGAGTTAGAGAGCAATCCTCTTGAAGGCTTTTGTTTGGAGCGTAACTTGTTGCGGATTCTCTGTCGAGCAGATTCCATCTCTGCAAGTAGTCGAGGCGCGGACATGCAATCTGCACCATATCCCACGACGGTTAGTTGCTGAGCCCGATCAGAAGTCGCCACCATCAATCGACGGTTAAACTTACGAACATCGTTCCGAAATCGAGCGCAGGCTTTCTCAATGTAGGTATCAGCGGTTTGGTTGAAATCGGTGTAGCAGACTTTGAATTGCTTCGAGATCCGATCCTCAGTTCTGTGGGTGTCGCTGTATTGCGCGTCAAAAATGACTTCCGTTTCGTACCCTCGATAGGCGCTGTACTCAATCAGCGAATCAACCAAATCTCGTCGAGCAGTTTCGAGTCCGTGGCGATCGCGCACCATCTTAAGTGACGGGCATGCACCAATCACGTTGTACCCGTCAACCATGAGAATGATCGAGAACTTGGAACGTGCCATGTTCAGTTCCTAATATGCCCGTAGCGGTCAAGAATGTTAAAAAAGATAAACTCTTAACTAATTCTTATATATTTTTTGGGTTTTAACAACTGCCCATGGCGAACAGTGGAGTACGAAATATGTCACGCACCCGTTCGAAAAATCTACGGCTTCTGAGTTGAATTCTCTAAGGCAATTTCCGAGAAAGACTACTTCTGTAGTGGCGCGACACGGCTAAAATAGTGGAATGGAGTAGGCTGGATTGATGTCACGAAACCCAATAACAGCAATCTTTTAGTTGGGTTCGCTATATCGCTTAATCAAGCTATCAAATTGGACGTGTCATGTCGGTAGTGGTACGACATCTCTAAAGTTGTAGGTTGTGGTTGAGGAACGAAACCCAACAAAACATTTTCTGTCGTTGGGTTTCACTCCGTTCAACACCAACCTACCTAAAGCACGATTTTAGCTGTGTCGATGCAGTAGTG
>JGI12210J13797_10379444_pt1 | contig 10097 bp, 7 predicted proteins | sample ElkSlonscriptome_3_FD_13797 | JGI IMG/M metagenome (IMG submission 13797) | reverse complement strand
CCCCGATGAGGGTCCGCGAACCAACCGCGATCTCTTCGCCGAACGCACCAGCTCCGCGGACTGTCAATCCTGCCACGAGCGCATCGACGGCTTCGGCTTCGGCTTCGAGAACTTCGACATGGCCGGCCGCTTCCGCACCGAAGACAACGGTCTGCCCGTCGACGCCACCGGCCTCGCGCTGGGCATCGGCAACGATGGCGTCTACGACGGAGCGACGGAGTTGCAGGAGCGCTTCGCGGACAGCCCGGTGGTCCAGGACTGCGCCGTCGAGACCTGGTTCACCTACGCGAACGGGCACGCTCCCGAAGGCGCCGACGCTTGCCAGGTCGACGCGCTTCAGCAGGCCTTCGGCGAATCCGGCGGCGACCTCGACGAGATGGTCGTCCACCTCGTGACCCGCCCCGAGTTTCTCCTCCGCCCCGCCATCGAGACCGACTGACATGAGCACCTTCCGCAAAGACCGCCGCCGCTTCATGACCGCCCTCGGCCTCGGGGCCGGTTCGCTCTTCCTCCCCTCACGCATGGGCGGCCGCAGCCGCACCAACGCTCAGGGCTCCGAGATCCCCACCCGGATCCTCTTCTTCGTCACCCCCCACGGCATGACCCCGCCGTTCTGGCCCATGCGCGACGAGGCAATGCTCGACTCGGACCACGAGCTCGACTTGAGCTCGATGGCCGAGGGTGACTTCTCCCAGATCTTCCGGCCGCTCCATCGGCACCGGCAGAAGATGCTGCTGCTCGACAACCTCACCCAGGCGACGAGCATTCGGGAAAGTGGCCGNGTCCGCGACGGCATCGGCCACGACGCGAACGAGCACCACCTCTCCCAGGCGCACCTGCTGACCGGTACCTGGACCGTTCAGCGCAGTGGGTCGACGGCCATCGGCGGCGGCCGCTCGCTCGACCTACACATCGGCGACATGGTGGGCCAGCCGGGGCGCTTCGCGAACCGGATCTACGGCTTCCGGCACCAGCACCCCTACAGCTTCCTCGGTCCCAACGAGCCGGCGCCCCGCGAGCAGGACCCGTCGACCGCTTTCGCGGACATGATGGGCTACCTGCCCAGCGAGCCGGACATGGACACCGGCCCCACGCGCGACGATCTGCTCCGCGCCGGTCGCGGGTCGGCGCTCGACTTCGCGGCGGCCGAGTTCGATCACGTGCTCCCGCGCCTCGGCGCCGAAGACGCCGACAAGCTCCGCGCCCACCAGCAGCTCATCCGCGAGCTCGAGCTGAGCTTCAGCGGCGCTGGCGGCATGCCTTCGGTGAGCTGCGATCCCGACGTGAGCCTGAGCGGCAACGAGATGAGTCAGTTCATGCAGCTGACGACCCTCGCGTTCTCCTGCGACGTGACTCGGGTGGTCACGCTGGTCGCGCGCAAGCTCCAGCCGGCGGACTTCGGCGCGCCGACCACTCTGAACATGCACCAGGACATCGCCCACAACTCGACGGAGAACGCCGGCGGCTACGATCCGCAGATGGCCCAGTACATGGCGGACTACAACGCCGCCTATGCGAGTCAGTTCGCCGAGCTCCTCGACCACCTGGACTCGGTCCCCGAGGGCGACGGAACGCTCCTCGACCACACCTGCGTCGTCTGGGTCAACGAGCTCAGCACCGGGACTCACTGGCGCGACCGAATGCCCTGCGTCATCGCCGGCGGCGCGGGCGGCTACTTCGACACCGGTCGCTACGTCTACTACGCGCCCACCAACACCGCGCCCTTCGCCTACGGCCGCGCCAACCCGGTCGGTCCGGCCGACAGCCACCTGCGGGTCAGCCTGATGCACGCGATGGGCCTCACGGACCAAGACTCCTTCGGTCTCGACGAGATCGACATCAAGAGCACGGGGGAGACGCTCTCGCTGCGCGGTCCCCTCCCGCGGCTCACCGCCTGAGGGCGATGCGCCTCGGCGTTCTGATCGCGTTCGCGCTCGGCTGCGGCTCGACGGGCGCGGTTCCGGATGGCGGGCCAAGCAGCGATCTCGCCACCGACAACGACGCCTTCACCGCCGACGCCTTCGAGCCCGACGCGCCGGACGCGTTCGTCTGTGAGTGCGCGCCCTTCGAAGGGTGCGTCGCCGGAAGCTGCGCCTGCGACGGCGACCCACTCTGCGGCACCGCGGGCTTCGCCACCTTCCCGATGGTCGCCCCCGTCGAGCGCACGCTGAGCGCTCGCGATGGCGTCGTCGATGACGCGCTCACCGGGCTGAGCTGGGAGCGGGCCATGGATGGCGTCTCCCGCACGCACGCCGAGGCGAGGGAGCGCTGCGACGCGCTAGCTCTCGACGGTCACGACGACTGGCGACTCCCGGCCCGGGTCGAGCTCGCGACGATCCTCGACGCCACGCGCACCCCGACGCTGGATGCGGCCGTCTTCGGGGCGGCCATCGAGGACTACGTGTGGACGGCGTCGGTCGCCGCCACCGGCGAGTCGCGCGCGTTCGCCATCTACTTCGGCCAGGGCGAGACCATCCTCGCCACGGCCGAGCTGGCCGGCGCTCACGTCCGCTGCGTGCGGGGCGAGCGTGAGCCGGCGGCCGCGAGACGGATCGAAGGCGACTGGCTGGTCGACGAGGGCGCAGGGCTGGAGTGGTCGGTGGCCATCGAGGCGGCGTCCACGCTCGCGGACGCCCAGCTGGCCTGCGAGCCCCGCGGGGCACGTTTGCCGACGCTCTACGAGCTCCATACGCTCGTGGACGAGGGCCGCGTGGCGCCGGCGACGGACCGGCGGCTCGACGAAGCGAGCGCTCCGGTCTGGAGCACCACCGAGCGCGATTTCGGCGAGGTGCTCGCGTGGGTGATGGACTTCGAGGAAGGCACCTCGGACCTACGCGCGGTCGACCAAGCCATCGCCGCCCGCTGCGTTCGCGCGATCCCCTGATCCGATGACGGCAGTGGGCCGCCGCTGTACGCTCACGCCCATGGGCCGCCTCGCTTCGTTGTTCCTGGTGCTCGCCGCGTGCGGCGGCGACGATGGCTTTCAGTCGTACACGCCGGAGCCTGGGTCGCCGGAGGCGATCGCCTTCGAGGCGGGCATCACGGACTTGGTCGGCGCGATCCGCCCGAGCGGAAAGACCGTCGATGGGCCCAACACGGTCTACACCTTCGATCCCGAAGACGGCCCGGTCTGCATGCGCGGTGACGAGTTCTCGATGTCCGTCCAGGAGCGCTCCGGCGACGACCTGCTCATCTTCCTCCAGGGGGGCGGCGCCTGCTGGAGCGACTTCTGCCTCGCGGTCACCAAGGCGCAGCCGCTCGTGCCCGACAACGACATCCTCCTCGCGGAGGATCGCAACCCGGCCGGCGACTTCGACATCACCTACGTGCCCTACTGCGATGGGTCGCTCTTTGCGGGGCGGAACGACATCGACGAGGACGGCGACGGAACCCCCGACCGCTTCCACCACGGGCTCGCGAACCTCTCGGCGGCGCTCACCCAGAGCTACCGCCACTTCCCCGACCCGGGGCGCATCGTGCTCGCCGGCAGCTCCGGCGGCGGCTTCGGGACGATCTTGGCGACCTTCCTCGTTCGCTACGTCTACCCGGACGTGCCGATCTACGTGCTCAACGACGCGGGGGTCGGTGTCGCCCAGAGCGCCGACCCGGCCTTCGTCGGTCGGCTGATCGACGACTTCGGCGCGCGCGACTTCATCCCGGACGATTGCCCCGAGTGCATCGCCGACGGCCACGTCACCGGGCTCATCGACTACGCGCTGGAGCGCGACCCGAACCTGCGCGTCGCGGCGATCAGCTCCTGGTACGACTCGGTGATCAGCGGGACCTTCCTGATGCTCGACCCGGTCACCTACGCGACCGACGTCGACCTCGAGACGACCGAGCTGATCGAAGCGCACCCCGATCGCTATCGCCGCTTCCTCTACGCCGGCTCGGCGCACACGGCGCTGCTGAACAACGTCAACGGCGTCGTCGGCAGCGACTTCAGCGCGGTCGAGTTCCCCCCGGGCGTGCTGATGATGCTCAGTGGTCTGAGTATCGAGTCGATGTACAGCCTCGAGAGCGAGGGAGTGCTGCTCCGCGACTGGATCGCGGCGATGCTGGCGAACGACCTCGACGGCTGGGTCGATGTGCGACCGGACCCGGGCCCGCCGCCCGAGCCGGAGCCCGAGCCCGCTCCCTGAGGCCGGCTCCTTACATGTGGGTTTTTTGACCACACGCTCTCTTCCGCCCGACCCTGGAAGCGGAGGATGGGAATGACCGAACGACTGACGACATTGGCGGCGCTCTGTGCGCTCCTCGCCGCGCCCGCGGCGTTGGAGGCTCAGCCCCGCCCACCGAAACGCCCGCCGGCACCGACGAGGGAAGCGCCGAGAGCGATGACACCGAAGAAGCCGAAGGGGAGGCGCCCCCGCCGGACGATCGCTGGAGCGATCCGCCCCCGCCGCGCCAACCGCCGCCTCCACCGCCGCCGACCGAGACCGTGGTGGTGGAAGAGACGGTCGACGAGGGAGGGGTCGATTGGCTCCCGAGCTCGCGGCTGCCGGCCAGCTTCGGACTCGCTTTCGGCTGGACCTTCCCCGGACCGGATCTGTGGACGCCGAACACCATCGCGGCCCGCTTCCGCCTCGATGGCGGGCTGACCATCGAGCCCAACCTGACGATCCGCGCGAGCGGCTCGGGAGACAACGACGACTTCACCGACGATCCGCGGCTGCTCCAGATCGGACTCGGGACGATGCTCCGCGTGCCGGTCGCGAGCGCCGGGCCCATCGACTTCCTGGTCCTCGGGACGGTGGGCGTCAGCACCACCATCGACATCGAGCCGGGGAACACCCGCAGCCTGAACGCCTCGCTCGGCTACGGCCTCGCTCTCGAGCTCTGGCTGGCGACGCGCTTCTCGATCGGGATGGACGCGACGAACGCGCTCTTCAACCTGACCTGGAACGCGACCGACAACCCGGTGACCGGCGACACGAGCAAGTCGATCAACTGGGCGGTCGGAGTGGTCTGGAACCCGCAGCTGCGGGTGCTCGCGACGCTCTACTTCTGACCGGGACGGTCCACGCGAACGCCCCCGTGTATACGCGCGGGGGCGTTCGCAATTGGTCGCCGCTGCGAGCGCTGCGTCGAGTAGGGTGGGCGCGTGAAGCGGGTCGACGTGGGGATCATCGGCTGCGGGACAGCTGGCGCGGCAGCCGCGCTCTTTCTCTGTCGCGCCGGTCATCGGGTCACCGTCTATGAGGCGGTCCCCGAGCCCAGCGCCGTCGGTGCGGGGATCATGCTGCAGCCGACGGGCATGCGGGTGCTCGAGACCCTCGGACTGCTTGAGCCGGTGCTCACGCGCGGCAATCGGGTCGACCGGCTGCACTGCCTGACCCGCGAGGGCAAGGACGTCATCGATCTGCGCTACGCCGACGTTCACGACGGAGCCTACGGGCTCGGGCTGCACCGCGGAGTGCTCTTCGAGGTGCTCTTCGCGCAGGTGAACGGGGAGGCGATCGATCTGCGGCTCGGCGAGCCGATCGAGGGGCTCCGGACCCGGGCCGGCAAGCGAGTGGTCATCGGCCGCCACGGGCTCGAGATCGGCGCCCACGATCTCGTGGTCGTCGCGGACGGCGCCCGTTCCCAGCCCCGGCGGGGGATGCGGGTGATGCAGCGCGCCAAGCAGTACCCCTGGGGCGCGCTCTGGTTCATCGGCGACGACTACGCCGGCGACTTCGAGGGCACCCTCTACCAGAAGGTCGACGGGGCCGAGCAGATGATGGGGCTGCTCCCGAGCGGCTTCGGTCCGGAAGGGACCACGCCGCAGGTGAGCCTCTTCTGGAGCATCCGTGCCGACCGGGTGCAGCCGTGGCGCGACGCCGGGCTCGAGCCCTGGTTGGCCCAGCTCGCCGAGCTCGAGCCGCGCGCCGAACCGGTGCTGGAGCAGATCACCGATCCGGAGCAGGTGCTCTTCGCGCGCTACTGGGATGTCGTGCTGCACCCCTGGCACGCGCCGGGCTTGGTCTTCGTCGGCGACGCTGCGCACGCCACCAGCCCGCAGCTCGGCCAGGGCGCCAACCTGGCCCTCGTCGACGCGATGGTCCTCGCCGAGGCGATGGCCGAATGCGACTCGGTGGGAGATGCGCTCCGCACCTACTCCGACCAGCGGCGGTCGCACCTGCGCTACTACCAGTGGGCGACCCGCTTCCTGACGCCTTTCTTCCAGTCGAACAGCCGTTCGCTCGGCTGGCTCCGCGACACCTTCATGGGCCGAGCCTGCAAGTGGCCCTTCGTTCGCTCGAAGATGGTCCGCACGATGTGCGGGCTCGAGCGCGGCATCCTCTACGCCGACCCGCTGCCGATGCCGGAGGCGTTCGGCCCGGGCTGACGCTTGGCATGGCCGCGGTGTGCGGATTGACTCAGACTCCTCCCCGATGACCAACGCGCGAATGACGCCCGGGGCCTGGCGCCGAGCCGGCCGCACGATCGAGGTGCGGGGGAGGCGGATCTTCGTCGCCGACTCCGGTGGGGACGACGAGCCGACGCTGCTGCTACTGCACGGTTTTCCCACCGCCAGCTACGACTTCGCTCGCGCGTGGCCGGCGCTGAGCGAGCGTTTTCGCTGCGTCGCGCCGGATCTGCTCGGCTTCGGCTTCTCGGACAAGCCCAAGGGCCACCGCTACTCGATCCACGAGCAGGCGGACCTGGTGGAGGCCGTGGTGGAGGCGCTCGGGCTCGAGCGGTTCTGGGTGCTCGCCCACGACTACGGCGACACGGTCGCCCAGGAGTTGCTCGCGCGCGACAATGCGCGCGAGGTCGGGCGCTGGCTCGGCTGCTGCTTCCTCAATGGTGGGCTCTTCCCGGAGACCCATCGGGCGCGCCCGATTCAGAAGCTGCTCGCGTCGCCGGCGGGTCCGCTGTTGAGCTCGGTGCTCGGTGAGAAGGCCTTCGCTCGGTCGTTCAGCCGGGTCTTCGGCGCGGCGACGAAGCCGAGCCCGGTGGAGCTCGCCGACTACTGGTCGCTGATCACGGCGGGCGACGGCCGACACGTCTTCAGCTCGCTGATCACCTACATGGCCGATCGCCGCGAGCATCGACAGCGGTGGCTCGCGGCGCTCGCCGACGCTCACTGCCCGCTGCAGCTCATCAACGGCTCCGACGATCCGGTCAGCGGCGCGCACATGGTGGCGCGCTTCCAGGAGCTCGGCCTCCGCGCGGACATCGTCGAGCTTCCCGGCGTCGGGCACTACCCACAGGTAGAGGCCACCGAGTCGGTGGTCGGCGCGTTCCTCGCCTTCGTCGACGCGCACTCGAAAGAGCCCCGCTGGGACACCCTGATTCGCGGGGCGCTCGTGTTCGACGGAACCGGCCGAGCGCCGCGACTCGAGGACGTCGCCATCGCCGACGGACGAGTGGTCGCCCGGGGCGCGCTCGACCTCTCGCTCGCGAGCGAGGTCATCGAGGCGGAGGGCCGGTGGCTGATGCCCGGGCTGCTCGACATCCACACCCACTTCGACCTCGAGGTGGAGCTGGCACCGGGGCTCCCGGAGGCCGTGCGCCACGGGAGCACCACCGTGGTCATGAGCAACTGCTCGCTGGGGCTCGCCTACGGCAGCCAGCGTCGCGACGGCGCGGACCCGATCGTGGACTGTTTTGCGCGGGTGGAGAACGTGCCCAAGGGGGTGCTGAGTAAGGTGGCCGACCAGGCGACCTGGAGCGACAGCGCCGACTACCTCGCGCACCTGGAGTCGCTGCCGCTCGGGCCCAACGTGGTGCCGATGATCCCGCACTCGATGCTGCGCATCGAGGTGATGGGCCTCGAGGGGAGCATTCACCGGGAGCCGACGGAGCGCGAGCGATCCGAGATGGTGCGCTTGATGGAGAAGGGGATGGCGGAAGGCTACGCCGGCTTCTCCACCGACGCGCTGCCCTTCCACTACCTGGCGAACCAGCCGAACCACCGCGAGCGGATCCCGGGCCAGCACGGCTCCTACGAAGAGCTCAAGGCGCTCACCGATGTGGTGCGGCGCTTCGATCGGGTCTGGCAAGCGACGCCGCCGAAGGACGACCCGGTCGCGGTGGCGCGGCTCTTCTCACTCACGAGCGGGCGGCTGCACGGCCGGGCGCTCAAGACGACCGCCGTCGCCGCCCTCGACGTCGAGAGCAATCGAGGCTTGGTCCAGCTCGGCCGGGTGCTCACCCGGGTCCTCAACGGACCGCTCGACGGGCACTTCCGGCTGCAGGCGCTGGCCGCGCCCTTCCGCATCTGGTCCGAAGGCGCGATCACCCCGCTCGCCGAAGAGATCCCGCCGCTGCGCTGGCTGAACGAGCTCGAGCTCGAGGACCGGACCGGGCGCGAGGCGTTGATGGACGATCCCGAGTGGCAGGCGGAGTTCCTCGCCATGTGGCGCGAGGGCAAGAGCGGCTTCGGTGTGGCGCGGCTGCGGCGGCTGCTGCGCCTCGAGGACTACGCCATTCGCCGTGATCTGAGCGAGATGTGGGTCGAGCGCAGCCCGGTGGCGGTGTGGGCAAGTGAGGATCTCGAGTCCATTCGCCAGCGGCACGCGCGCTTCACGGCCGGCGACGCAGGGGTCGCCCGCAGCGACGAGGAGCGCGCGACCTTCGCGGCGGTCCCGCCTTGCGCGGACGACGCGGAGTTCTTCCTGCACTTGCTCCGCCGTTTCGATCGCGACCTGGTCTGGGGCAGCGTCTCCGCCAACGCCGACCTCGACGGGGTGGCCGCGCGGTTGGTCGACCCAATGCTGATGCCGGGCTTCACCGACTCGGGCGCGCACCTGACCAACATGGCCTTCTACGACGGCAACCTGCGCGCGCTGAAGCTCGCGCAGGCAGACGGGGAGGGCGCGGTGGCCCGAATGGTCTTCCGGCTCACCAAGGAGCCGGCGCGCTTCTTCGGCCTCGACACCGGCGGGATGGCGGTGGGCGATCGCGCGGACCTGGTGCTGCTGGACCCGGGGGCACTGGCGCGCTGGGATCCGGAGGCGACCGTCGAGCGGATCCACCGCGACGTCTTCGACACCGAGCAGCTGGTCAACCGGCCGCCGGGGGTGGTGCGTCAGGTGTGGATCGGCGGTCGCTCGGCCGTGCGAGAGGACACCTTTGCCCCCGAGCTGGAGCAGCGCGCTTTCGGCCGCCTGCTGCGGCCGGTCAACCACTGGCCGTCAGCGGCCTGATCGCCTCAGGGGGGGGCGCAGGTGGTGCGGTCGCCCTGGATGCCCTCGTACTGCTCTCGGCAGAGCAGCGGGGGCCCGTTATCTCTGTAGTCTTCGCAGCTGATGTCCTCGAGGGCAGGGAAGCAGCCGTCGAGGACCTCGCGGGGCTCGACCACCCGGGAGATGTAGGCACAGCTGGTGGTCAGCCCCTCGCAGGGACCGTCCGCCCAGGTGAGCCACACCTCTGGCTCTGGGAACACGATCCCTGGGCAGCGAGCCGCGAGTTCGTTGATCAGCGCGCGATGCTCTTCGCAGACCTCTTCGGCGGTCATGGCGCCGCAGCTGCTGAAGGAGAGCGCGAATGCGCCGATCAGACCCAGCCGGATGACCCACCGCTTCATGGGCAGCAGCCTATCAGCGGTGCCGTGCCCGACGCCAGTGCTCGAGGATGGGTGCCCGCCAGACTCGACGGTGTTTCGGGCGCGTCACGATCCCGAAGCCGTCGACCTTCGGGTGGGTGCGGAAGTTCCGGTAAGCGGTGGCCCGGACCACGCCGCGGGCGTTGCCTTCGATGATGTGCAGCGTGCTCCCTTCGACGCGCTCCACGATGGCGCTGTGACCCCAGGTGCGGGTTCGGATCCGCACGTAGTCGCCTGGCTCTGGCTCGAAGGTCGCGAAGCCCGGGTCGCGTTTGCCGACCCAGAGCCCGCGCCGCTCGAAGTAGATCCGCAGCGCGCGGTTGTTGGTGACGAGCCAGCCGCCCTCGTAGCCGCCGCCGAGCGGCACTCCCGCCACCCGGTAGACCCACGCCACGAAGTCGGTGCACCAGAGCTCGTCCACCGGCAGGTGGTCTCGCAGGGCGCCCGGATACTCGAGCTGCTCGAGCCCGATCGTGGGCAGCTCGCGCCCCACCTGCTCGCGCGCCACGGCCACGATCTGCTCCCCCGCGACCTTCGGTGTCGGCTGGGGGGCCTGCGCCAC
>JGI12210J13797_10041284_pt1 | contig 10100 bp, 5 predicted proteins | sample ElkSlonscriptome_3_FD_13797 | JGI IMG/M metagenome (IMG submission 13797) | reverse complement strand
CGAGCCCGCCGGAAATCCGCGCCGTCTTGGATGTCACCTACGGCATCGATGTTGGCGGAGTCTTGATTGAACCAAGCTGTATCTGCTTGAAAAAAACCTGAAACGCGGATCGCCGGAAATGCTGGCTTTGCTGCTGCTGGGACGGTGTAAAACACCGGATCGTTGATCGCATCGATCTGACGCTGCATGTTCTGCAAGGCAAGTTGGACGTCACTTGAATGGACGGGCAAAGCGGAGGCTTCTTCCATCATCCACTCTTGATCCTGAAGTCCAGTATCCTGCGTCTCAGCATGCAGGTATGTCATTCCAGTTAGGGTGAGCAATAAAACTCGTAGGACGCTTTGGCAATCCATTGCTCGGGTTCCTTTGTTAAGAGTGTAGCCATCAGGCTCGTGACATTCGAGAACGTATTTGTTCTACTCATCGGCAATGAAGTGAATGAATTTTCGGTTTGACCGCATCTATCGTTAGATTTACTCTGCCTCACTTAACCCAACGGATGGTTCTGCAATTTCTTGCACACCGGCTGCAAATGTATGCACGATCTACGGTGGGGCAATGGGGTTTAAGCATGGCTGGGACTGTTTCGCATTATTTTCCTTTATTCCGATTTGCAAAACAGAGGTAGGTTTTCTAGGCTGGCACCGAAGTGTTGACTCTTGGAAAAGCGGAACGGATCTAGGGAACACGAAGAAAACTATCTCAACCCCATTTTTCACTCAAAGCAATTGCTATGTTTCGCGTTTCCGAAGCTGAAAACGGTAAGACTTATCGATTTGCAATCGCGTCATTGTTGATCCTTAGCGTCACTGCGTTACTGATTACAATTTGGGTTATGGTCGATTTTTTAAGAGAACGCGAAATTGTTCATGAACTGATCGGCCAACTGCCTGCCGAAGCTCGTGCTTCGGGAAAGGAGCTAGAGAGCGAACTCAAATGGCAATTCCGTTTGTCTTCGCTGATTGTTCTCAACTCGATCGTTACCGGTACGGTAATGTTACTGCTTTGGAAGGCACTTCAATCAAGTCGACGGTCACTAAGAGATTTGAAAACACTTGCCGGAGACATTCTCAGCAGTCTCGATCAAGGCGTGATTACGACCGATGAACACGGACTCATTTCCAGCATTAACGATCGGGGTTTGGAACTGCTTTCGGTCGACCACGATCCGATCGGAAGACCGCTTCGGCAACTGACCGAACCGATTGGATTGCCCAATTTCCAGGATCTTGGTTGCCACGGTAGCACCCATGCTGAAGCCCGCGATTTCACGGTCCAAATGAACGACTCGGTGCAGACTTTACGCACTTTTACACAAACACTTCGTGACCACCAGGATATCGACATTGGTTGTATCATCCAGCTTCGCGATGTTACCGAAAGAGTCTTGATCGAAGAACAGATGCGGCGGATGGAACGCTACATGGGACTTGGGACGTTGGCGGCTGGCTTAAGACACGAGATTGAGAATCCACTAACCGCTTTGTCGCTGCATGTGCAATTACTGGACGAACATCTGAGGGATGGTGAGATATCGCAAGAGACGGATGACATGTTGAAGATCATCAAAAAAGAAATCAATCGAACGGTTTCTGTCTTGGAGGACTTTCGAGATTTTGCTTCACTGGGAGGATTGAATCTCTCGCCAGTCGATTTGCGAGACATTGTCCAGCGGCAAACGGCTCTAGTGACTCCTCAAGCTCGGAAACACAAGATCAACTTGAATGTCGAAATAGATCGCTCCTTCGCCGGAACGGTACAGGCGGACGCAGGGCGAATTGAGCAAGTGTTGCTTAACCTACTGATCAATGCAATCGATGCAATGAAGGACGGTGGTGAGTTGACCGTTCGTTTGTCCGCTGAACAAGATGGACGGGATTTGGGTCTACAACGAGTGGAGGTGATCGATACCGGGCTCGGCATCCCAGACAATTTGAAGGATCGTATCTTCGATCCCTATTTTACGACCAAGGGATCGGGAACCGGCATGGGACTTGCTTTGTGTGACAAGATTGTTCGACAGCATCTTGGAAACCTCAGCTTTCACCGTTCAAATGAAGGAACCGTATTTGAATTCACTCTCCCCATCCATACTTCCCAGCCGGAATGATCGGAAGCAAGACAACATCGTGGAAAAGCAATTTCAAGTCCTGGTCGTCGACGATGAACCCAACATCCGTAGCGGGTTGGCGAAAGGATTAATCAAGGTAGCGGACAAAATTGAAACGGCATCCGACGTCAACGAGGCGCTCGACAAATTTGGATCTGGCGACTTTCAACTCGTCATTGCCGATGTCCGCTTGCCCGGTGATCGTGATGGGCTCGACTTGCTGACGCTGATTCGACAACAAAAACCTGATACCTCGGTCATCGTCATTACGGCTCACGGGACCGTCGAGACCGCCGTTGATGCGATGCGTCGTGGCGCGTTCGACTTCATTACCAAACCGGTGGACCTGGACCTGATTCGCGAACAGGTTACCAAGGCGCTTAATCACTACCGATTACAATCCGAAAATCGTGAACTGAAGGGCCAACTTGCAAACGCCGGTGCAATTTCAGGAATCATTGGCAATTGCTCCGCGATGCATGACGTGTATCAACAAGTGCGACAGGTTGCTGCGACCGACGCAACCGTATTGATTCAAGGCGAAAGTGGTACCGGCAAAGAGCTGATCGCTAGGGCACTCCACGACCTAAGTACCCGCAGCGCGAACCCGTTCGTTGCCGTCAACTTGGGTGCTCTGCCGGAAACACTTCTCGAAAGTGAACTCTTTGGTCACGAGAAAGGTTCGTTCACAGGGGCATCGCGACAGAAGCCGGGTTGCTTCGAACAGGCGTTCGGAGGCACCTTGTTCTTAGACGAAATTACCGAGATTCCACCTAAGAGCCAAATCGATCTGTTGCGAGTGCTCGAAACAGGCCAGTTTTCACGACTTGGAGGCGAGGAAACACTTCAGTCGGATGCTCGAATTATTTCAGCGACAAACAAAGACATCGGCGAAATGATCCAAGATGGATCGTTTCGGGACGATTTGTATTACCGGCTCAATATCGTTCCCATTCGTGTCCCCTCTTTGAGAGAGCGGCGAGAAGACATACCTCTGTTGGCCGACCACTTTCTTACCTATTTCTGCCTGCGACATCAACGTCCGCCAAAGCAACTCAGTGACGAAGCAATGAAAATGCTAGCGTCGGTAAGCTGGCCTGGCAACGTACGTCAACTTCGCAATTTGATGGAACGTCTTGTCGTCACGATCAGCGGGTCCACAATCGAAGTCAACCATCTGCCTAGTGAGATACAACAAGTAACCGTTGGCGGTAGCCATAAAATCAAACCCTTGGTGGAGGCAACGGAAAAGGCCGAGATTGACGCGATTACGTCCGCGCTTACCGTCTGTGATTTTCACCGCGAACGATCCGCCAAAATGCTGGGCGTTAGCGTGCGGACGCTGCATTACAAGATGAGTCGCTACGGGCTTCACTGATTCGATGGTTCCGATTAGTGCAATGTTAAACCGCGTGCCCAACGGGCCGCGCGTCCACATTCTTAAATCGCGCGGCCCGCTGGGCACGCGGTTAAACGAAGAAGGCCGATGTTGGCAAACGACTAGTCCATTTGATTTTGGATCTCTTGGATCGCTTGCTCGTCTAATCCGATTTTTTTTGCGATCTCCATCGCCGTCTCGGACGCTTTCGGTTTTAGCGTTTCATCGTTTGCAGCTAAAACGGCTAGATCCAGCATTTCCGCGTTTGGATAGCGACTGAGTACGTCAAGAACCAGCATTTTTTCTGCGTCTCGCGCATCGCTCTCGAGCACCGTTTGGCACATTGCTGCTCGCTCGCTTTCGTCCATTGCAAATTGGCGGGCGAGTCGAATGTAGCCTCGAGTTCCGCGAATTCCATACTTACTCGATCCTTCGGTTTCGGCCAACTTCCAAAGGATCGGGGCTGCGGAGGTATCGAGCCATTCACCAAGTGATCGAGTGGCATAATCCTTCAGCAATTCATTCTGTCCCATCGCCATCTCCGCGACCAGTGCCAGTGCCTTATCGCCCCCGATCACTCTTAGTTCATTCATCAAAAACGCTACCGTCTGCTCGTTGGCGTTGTCTAAGTATCCAGCCAAGGTGGCGGCGGTTTGGTCGCGATCTGGTTGCCGATAGCAAACCGCATGAAGTGCCGTTCTGGCTGCTTCACGAACCTCTGGCGATGAACGATCGATTCGCTTTCCAAGCACATCCACATTCTCTAACTCGATCGTTTCTCCTAACGCTTTGATGACTTCTATTTCGTGTTCGCCGTCGACCATTTTTAGCAGTATCGGCACCGCTGCCACAATTTGACGTTCTCCAACGAGATCAATCGCCTGCCTTTGCTGTTGAGGTTGATCTAGCATTGACAAGATTTCGGCATCAACTTCTGCGCCCGACAACTCACTAAGGGTTGCCATCGCGGCGGCTGACGTTGCCGGATCGTCATCGTCGGCAGCCTCCAATAAAAGCGAGACATGATCGGCGGTGCCCAAACTTGCTAGTGCTTCGATCGCTGCGATGCGAATCTCGGACTCGTTTGACTTTGCAGCATCGACGATCGTTTGCAGACTGATCGGGGCTTTCAAATCACCGAGCAACTGAATCAGTAAAACCGTTCGCTCTGAATTCAAATCCGAATTCGAGGCGGCGTCACGAACGGCTTCGGCTGCGTCGTTCGCCGGGATCAACCGAGCTGCCCGCAAAGCCGTTAGGAACTCACCTTCGTCATCCGCTGCCAATGCCTCAGACAACATGTCGGATGCATCCGATTGTAGAACGTTGATCGCCTGTAGCATTGCGGCTTGGCGAATGTGTTGCGGTGTATCGTCCAGCTCTTTGACAGCCACCAATAGCTGAACGGCTGCGCCGACGTGTCCCTGATCGGCCAGCGTTCGTCCGCAAACCAAACCGGCATTGGCAAACTGGGTCGACATCGCCTCACCGAGGATCTCGCCCGCTTTGAGCGTTCCCAGCCGAGCGATGCTGTGGGCCGCAGCCGATGCAACTTGTTCATCGCTATCAGACAATTTCTCTACCAATGCATCAATCGCTTCCGGCTTACCTCGATTTGCTAAGGAATAGATGACACCGATTAGGTGCGAACCACTTAACGTTTGCATCGCTTCGATGAGTGCTTCGTCCACTTTGGGTGACGGAATCGGCTCGAGTCCATAGCGGGCGTAGTGAGCAAATTGGTCGTCGTCCAGCAACGCCACTAAGACCGGAATCGCCTTCTCGCTACCCTCGGTCGCGAGTTGTTTGCAAGCGAACATGCGATCGAAAAGCGGAGCGTCTTGATCTTCGATCGTGGCGAGAAGTTTGGTTTCTGTTTCCGAAGCGTTCAGAATGCTGATCGCGGGCAGAAGAAATAGGACTAGCAATGTTGCGGTGAGAAATTGGGGTCGGCGTCGATACATGGCAGGATAACTCGGGTGGGAAAGGGGATAATCGTTGACGGACATTTGAAACGAAGCAATCGAATTCTTCGCCTGATTTCGACTTCATTCGATTGATGTTACACGGTCCAAGGCACGCGTGTCGCTCGCGATCTCATGCGGTTTGCTTCTTCATCACCCACAAATTCTTCCTTCACGGGATCAAACGTAAGCTTCCGTCCGAGCTGCCAAGCGATATACGCGGCGTGGCAAGCGATATGCGATTGTCCTGCTACGCTGGCGTTAGAGCGAGTGAGACTGCGTGACTTGACGCAGTCGAGGAAATTGCCGACATGGGTGAACGCCGACGTGCCGCGCATCTTGAACACCTTCTTCTCAGCCAGCAGCGACTCAGGTTCGACTTGCATCGCCCCACTATCGCCGGTTTCCACAAACCCATCTTCGCCAACAAACCGAACGCTACAAGTTCCTAGCCCCAACCAGCCGTCTTTACGCATGACCAACTTGACGCCATTGGCGTACATACAATCGACACCGGTTGCATTTGGAACGTACTCGACCGGGGCCGTATCGTCCGCCCTATTCGCAAGTTGACAAAGGTCAACGGTGTGTGCCCCCCATTCCAAGATACCGCCTCCGTGAAAGTCATAATGCCCACGCCATCGACCTTGAACATAATGTTCGTTATAGGGACGCCAAGGACAGGGACCCAACCAACGATCCCAATCGCAGACGTCAGCGTTAGGCGTCGGTTCGGCAGGAAGCCATTCTTGTGAGACTCCAGGAGCGAGTGTGTTGGCGTGAACTTCGGTCAACTTTCCGAGTTTTCCAGTTTGCGCCATCTCGATCGCAAGTTGAAAATTGCCGATACTGCGCCGCTGTGTTCCCGCTTGGTAGACGCGGCCGTGCAGATTTACCACGTCGGCCAACGCTCGGCTTTCTTGAATGGTCATCGAACACGGTTTTTCACAGTAGATATCTTTGCCCGCCCGAGCCGCGGTGATCGACGCCATCGTATGCCAACGGTCGCCTGTCGCGATGAGAACCACGTCGATGTCTGGCCGATCGAGAACGTCAAACATATCGCGAACGATCACACAATCTTCGTTGTCGTAATGCTTATCCACCATCGCTTTCACTTGTTGGCGACGCGACAGTTGGCAGTCGGCATCGGCCACAAATTGCAGTTGCGGGTACTTCAGAAACTCGCTTAACACGTAGCTTCCACGCCGTCCGACCCCGATGCCTCCCATCACGATCCGATCGCTCGGCGGAACGGTGCCGCTTTTCGCTCCGAGAGCACTGGCAGAGATAATCGTGGGTGCCGCGATCACACTTGTCGCGACAGCCGATTTCTTCAAGAACGCGCGGCGAGAAACGGACGATTTCTGAATAGTCATCAGCGGACTCCGATCATGTAAGGTGGGCGGACATGGAAATGCCCGTGCAAAAGACTCGAAGCAGTACAGCCGGTAGCCGTTGCTGCAAGCCGAAGGTGGGTTACCACCCCATTGTAGCACGGACTGTGGTCCCGTATCTACGGGTCGTTAGATTGTCAGGGCAAAAAAAATAAGTGGAGTCAGCAGCGAAAGTCGTCAAGATGATCATCCGTCCGTCACCTAGCCGCCGGTAATCTTTTCGCTTATTTGCTACCCCCAAACGAAGCTGTGACAAACATCGATCAAGTGGCTCAATGAGCGATTTCGCGGCGTCGCTCTCGCCGCTGCTTCTTCTGCTGCGACACTTTCTTTGGCGATTCAGATCCTTCGTCCGGCAATCCGACTCGATCATCGCTTGGCAGTTTCCCTTCGAGATAGAAATCAAAATAGTTTGTGGCAGCTTTCGACATGGAGCCATTCGTAAGCCCGGTAGGTGACAATTCGCTTGACCATGCGACCAACTTTTTACGAAGTCGATCGGCAATTTCAGGATGCTTTGATGCAAGGTTGTTTTGTTCCTCGATGTCACGACTCAAGTCGAACAAATATTCACGATCACCACCGCGAAGTAACTTCCAATTTCCTGCTCGGATTGCCGTTTGTGCGATCCAGCGCCAAGTCAAGAAATCGTGGGGGGGCTCGGGTTTTTGGCCTGAAAGATAGGGGATCAGGTTGACGCCGTCGAGCTCGCCAGAATTCACATTCAAACGAGCAATCGCCGCAGAAGTTGCAGCGACATCCAATGCGCTGATCGGATGATCGTAAATTTGATTCGCAGGGATAGTACCGGGCCACGAAACGACGAAGGGAACGTGCACGCCGCCTTCGGTAAGCATGCCTTTTTCACCGTTGAGTGGATCGTTGAGCGAGCCATCCCAACCTGGTCCCCCACCGGGCGCGTCACGTTTGTGGATCTTCAAAGGTGCTCCATTGTCGCCAATGTAAAAAAGGAGTGTCTTTTCCGTCAAATGGTGTTTGGCCAATGTATCGGTGACCAAGCCAACGCCATCGTCGACGGCGGAAAGCATCGCCAACGCTTGCCGGCGTCGCTCGGGCATCTCCCCAGGAAAACGATCGAGATACTTCTGCGTTGCGTCGAGGGGTACGTGCGGTGCGCGGTAGGCGATGTAAAGAAAGAACGGTTGGTCTCGGTATCGTTTGATTAGTGACGCCGCCGCTTTGCTACATCCATCCACGTGATACATTTCCGGTCGAAGGCTCGACATTTCGCGATCCTGACCATCCAAGTCGATGTTTGCTGCGAAGGGTCGCTGCGAGTTTTGGTTGAAAACATGCTTGAAGCCATGGTCGGTAATGTTGGGTCCGTCCCCCAGATGCCACTTTCCGAACTGAGCGGTGATGTACCCGGCTTCCTGAAGTCTTTCGGCGATCGTCGTCTCTCGATTGAAACCCTCCAAACTGTTTCCATTGGATTCGACACCGAATCGAGATTGGAATTTACCGACCATCAATCCGGCCCGGGACGGGACGCACTGTGGCGCGGTGCTGTAGCCGTGGCGAGCCAACACACCACTGCGTGCCAAAGCATCGACGTTGGGTGTCTTGATGTCATCGAATACGCCTTGGCAACCCATGTCGGCGTAGCCATGGTCATCGGTGTAAAAAACCACGATGTTGGGACGATCGTCGGCCCGGGCGAGCATTGGTGATCCGACTACCAGGAGCAGCGGCAGCAGGTTTCGAGCAAACATGGGACGTTTCCATTGCTTGTTAAATGGAGATCGAAGTGACTGTTCGAACATGTTTTCATTACTGAATTCTGTCTGTGGATCACATCATGATCAGTGCCATTATGTGTTAGTTTTTTGCTTTTTCGGCTGTTTCCTTGGCCCATTTCTTTTCGCGGCGGGACGGATGCCTTCCAATTCAGGCCGGTAACTCGCGGGATCGAAATTGGGATTGGGGATCGGTGTTACCGCGTGGGTGTCAGCCAAGAACTCAGTGATCAACGCATCCAACTGTTTGACTTTCTCTGGATTTGACTTCGCCAGATCTTGCTTTTCGCCGATATCGTTGGTTAGGTTGAACAGGTGGTATCGATGGCCGCCGTGTTCTCCCGCATGGAACACGCGAATCAGTTTCCAATCATTCTGATGAACCGAAATCGACGGCGGAATCCAATCTGGCACAGGCGGTGAGTGTGGAAAGTATTGAAACACCGCATCACGTGGCAGATCATTTCCTGCTAACGCGGGCAGAATACTGATTCCATCAAACTGCTGATTCGGCTCTGGAGCGAGGCCGAGTCCGTCGAGCAAAGTTGGGTAGAAATCTTCGCTTTGGATCAATGCGTCCGTCGAGGTACCGGCCGTCGTCTTTCCCGGCCAAGCGATGATGCATGGAACTCGCGTGCCGCCTTCGAACATCGACGCTTTCCCACCTCGCAACGGCGCATTACTGGTCGGTGTTTCTCCTTCGACTTCGTTGTACATGTTCCCACCGTTGTCCGATGTGAAAATGATAATTGTGTTGTCGGTAAGATCAAGGCGGTCGAGTGTATCCATTAAAGTGCCCACGGCATCGTCCATACTTTCGACCATCGCTGCGTAGGTGGGACAACGCTGGGGATCGTCTTTGTTGACCGTTTTGCGATACTTTTCGATCAGCCCTGCCTTGGCGTCAAATGGAGCATGGACGCTGAACATCCAATAGTTCAAGAAGAATGGTTCGTCTTGATGCTTTTCAAGAAACGAAACGGCCTCGCTAGCCATGCGATCTTCGATATGTTGATCGGGAACGTTGGGATCGTGGTCAAAATCCTTGAATTTCCATGGAGCGACATAACTGCCCGCTGGTCCTGGTCCAGGCCAATGGGGGATATCGACATTGAAGCCCTGCTCGATTGGCGAATAGGGTTCTGGGCCCAAATGCCACTTCCCAAAATGCCCTGATACATATCCCGCCTTCTTCAGCGATTTCACGATCGTCGGATAGTCCGTTTTCAAACGTGTGATGGGTATTGGCTGGATCGCGTGCTTGTTCGGCGGAGCGTTCTTACCCACGGTCGCTTCCAATACAACCTGAGGCAGGTGACAATTCGGCGTGGTCAATCCGGTTCTAGCCGGACTTAGACCTGTTAAGATAGCCGAACGAGTGGGCGAACAGAGTGGACTCGCCGAGTACGCATGGGTGAACATCAACCCTCGTTCTGCTAAACGTTGAACATTGGGTGTCTGATAGAACTCGGTGGTTCCATGCAATGTCGTATC
>JGI12210J13797_10590418_pt1 | contig 10104 bp, 6 predicted proteins | sample ElkSlonscriptome_3_FD_13797 | JGI IMG/M metagenome (IMG submission 13797) | reverse complement strand
CATCTTTATTATTGATGTCTTAGAAAATGGAACCTTTGAATATGTTGAACTAAACCCGATCCATGAGCAACTCACCGGAATTTCAACCGCAGAAATACAAGGAAAAACCCCCGCCCAAATTCTTCCCCCGGAAATTGCCCAAGCAGTCGAACAAAACTATCGCCGTTGCGTAGAAACAGAAACCATAATCACCTACGAAGAATTTCTTCCCTTTCGCGGACAAGATCTTTGGTGGCTGACGAGTTTAGCACCCTTAAAAAATGACACTGGGCGAATTTTTCAAATTATTGGAACAGCAACCAATATTACCGCTCTCAAACAAGCCGAAACTCGTTTTCAAAATCTAGCCGCCAACATACCCGGAGCGATTTTTCGCTATATTTTGCATAGCGATGGTTCTGATTCAGTTATTTATATGAATTCGGGTTGTTATAAACTCTGGGAAATTGAAGCCAGGGAAGTTGAACACAATACCGAAATTCTCTGGAAGCTCGTACATCCCGACGATTTACCCGGTATGCAACAATCAGTATTGCTATCGGCTCAGACCCTAGAACCTTGGTCTTATGAATGGCGAATTATCATGCCCTCCGGTATTCACAAATATGTGCAAAGTGCAGGTAAACCCGAACAACAAACCAATGGTGATGTGATTTGGGACACGATGATAATAGAGGTAACAGCCCTCAAACAAGCCGAAAAGCGTCTGCAAAACCTAGCGGCGAATTTACCGGGAGTAATTTATCGCTACGTCTTGTCTGCTGATGGCTCTGATGCGGTGACTTATATGAGTCCAGGTAGCCGAACACTCTGGGAAATCGAATCCTACGAAATCGAACAAGATGTTAAAGTTCTTTGGAAGTTGATCCATCCCGAAGATTTACCTAGAATGCAAGAATCGCTTCAGGTGTCTGCGGAGACTCTAGAACCCTGGAGTTGTGAATGGCGAATTACCACCCCCTCGGGTTGTCAAAAATGGCTACAAACCTTAGCAAAACCCGAGCGACAACTCAATGGTGATGTGATTTGGGAAGGTTTAATTCTCGATATCAGCGATCGCAAACGAGCAGAAATGGCATTGCGCGAAAGCGAAGAACGCTATCGGTTATTGGCCGAAAATATGAGTGATCTCGTTTGTATTCACAATGCAGAAGGTCAATATCTCTATGTGAGTCCTTCTTGTCAGCTTCTACTCGGATATGACGACAAAGAACTGATTGGACAAGATCCTTATACATTCTTTCATCCCGAAGATTGCGATCAGATCTTTCAAACTTCTCATCAGGCAGCTTTGATCGGTCAATCCATCCCCATGACCTATCGGATGCGAAAAAAATCAGGAGACTATATCTGGCTAGAAACCCTAACTACACCCATTTTAGATGATACGGGTCAAGTCGTTCGTTTACAAACCACTTCTCGGGATGTGACAGATCGAGTCCAAGTCGAACAACAACTGAGATATGATGCTCTACATGACTCTCTGACGGGATTACCCAATCGTCATCTATTGATTGATCGCATTGAACTGGCTCTCCAACGTTTAAAACGCTATCAAGACTTTCAGTTTGCGATTTTATTTTTAGATCTTGATCGGTTTAAAGTGATTAATGATAGTCTAGGTCATCTCGTCGGAGATGAACTGCTGATCTCTGTTGCTCAGACCTTACAGGGATTAATTCGCCAAGTTGATCTGGCGGCTCGGTTTGGCGGTGATGAATTTGTGATTTTACTCGAAGAAATCGACAATATTAATGAAGCAGTTCAAATTGCTAAACGTATTATCACAGAACTCCAATCTCCATTTATATTAAATCAACAAGAAGTGTTTATTACACCGAGTATTGGGATTGTGTATGGTTCGAGTGATTATCACCAAGCAATTGACTTGTTGCGGGATGCGGATGCAGCCATGTATCGAGCGAAAGCAAAAGGGGGAGAACGCTATGAAATTTTTGATCCGTCTATGTATCTACAAGCTCTCAAACGTTTACACTTAGAAAATGATTTACGTCAGGCTTTAGATCGAGAAGATTTTATTTTATATTATCAGCCGATTATTGCTGTAGAAACTGGAAAAATCACGGGGATGGAGGCGTTAATTCGTTGGCAACATCCTCAAAATGGGTTAATTCCTCCGTCTGAGTTTATTCCGGTGGCTGAAGAAACCGGACTAATTGTTCCGATGGGAATGTGGGTGTTAAAAACGGCTTGTTCTCAGATGAAAACTTGGTATCAACACTTTCAAAACACTCAAAATTTAAAAATAAGTGTCAATCTTTCAGCGCGACAACTACGAGAACCGACTTTAATTGAACAAATTGATCAAGTGTTAACAGAACTCGATTTTCCTCCCCGTTGTTTAACTTTAGAACTGACTGAAAGTATGTTATTAGATGATGTCGAAAATATTATTACACTACTCTCTCACATTCGCTCCCATTCTATGCAACTCAGTATCGATGATTTTGGTACGGGTTATTCTTCTCTGAGCTATTTACAACGATTGCCGTTAAATACTCTCAAAATTGATCGATCTTTTGTCAATTGTATTGGAGAACAGGGAGAAAATAGCGCAATTATAGACATTATTATGACTTTGGCAACGAAGTTAAACCTAGAAGTAATTGCAGAAGGAATTGAAACCCGAACGCAGTTTGAATACTTAAAAAACATCGGATGTCCCTTTGCTCAAGGTTACTTAATTGCTAAACCTTTAACGGTAGACGCTTTAACCACATTATTTCAAGAGGATTGGCAATATCAACTATAGCAGGGGAAACGGAGATCGCTAATCACAGTTAAAGTCGAGGTCTAAGCGAAAAATGACGATAACGTAGATAATCTTCTAAAATCCGATCATGATCAAAACAAAGATTAGTTGGAATACGCCACGGTTCAAAAATCTCTAAATTTTTAGCATCATCGGCTGCGACAGGTTCTCCTTTTGCAGTTGCTAAAAACACAATTGATAAAGTATGTTGACGTGGATCACGATTCGGGTCAGAATAAACATAAAATTGTTCAATTAATGTTACCTCCAAACCCGTTTCTTCTTGAGCCTCTCGTTTAGCCGCAGCTTCAACAGATTCTCCATAATCAACAAAACCGCCCGGAATTGCCCAACCATAAGGCGGGTTACGACGTTCAATCAAAACAATTGGTCGTTCGGGTTTATCGCTCAATTCAATAATAATATCAACAGTCGGAGTCGGATTACGATAAGTCATTGGGATTTAGATTATATTGAGGGGGTTTTGGAGATTCTGTTTTCAAAGCAGTCGGAATTTTTTCGAGAATATGATCCACCACCTGTTCTGGGGTATCATGGGGAGTAATCGTCACTTTCACATCCGCTTCAGCATAAAGAGAGGAGCGCTGTTCGAGCAATTCTTGCAATCGACCCAAAGGATTATCATGTTGGAGTAGAGGTCGGGTTGTATCTTCTTTTAAGCGTTGATAAAGGTCTTCAGGAGAAACATCCAACCAAACAATTAAACCATGATGGAGATAACCCCAGTTCGCCCGTTGGAGAATAATACCTCCTCCTGTCGCCACGACCAAACGTTGATGAGCGCATAATCCTGACAATACCTGAGATTCTAACGTTCTAAACGCTTCCTCGCCTTGTTCTGCAAAAATTTGGTTAATAGACTGACCCGCGACTTGAGTAATCACCTCATCCGTATCGATAAAGCGATAATTAAACTGTTTTGCCAACAATTTTCCGACAGTCGTTTTACCTGCACCCATCATACCGATGAGATAGAGATTAATTCCTCTCAATAAATCATTCACGAGATTTGTTTTCAAAAAACTGCAATTATTATAGCAATCTGCTCCCCAAACACAAAGGGAAATCAATTCAAACAGGTTATCATTGACACTCAACCCTTTTCAAACTGCAATAAATCTCGTAAACTTGACAAGGCTCAGTTCAGGCTCAAGAATGTCTAATCCTTACTCTCTGTTAACCGGAGTGAAGTCCCAAAGATCTCAACAGCAAACCCCGCCGACAACAATCCAAGTCCAATCTAAACGGGATAGACAATCCTTAATCCAACTGAGAGATTATCAACAACAGGACAAACAACAACTCTATCAACTGATTCAAAACGGATACAAGCGAGTCTTATTTGTTGCGCCTTGTGCTTATGGGAAAACTATTGTCTTTTCTTCAATTGCCTATGATGCTATTCAAAAAAACGGTAAAGTTTTAATTGTTGTTCCCTTTCAAGCCCTGATTCAACAAGTTTTAAAAAGTCTAGCATTATTTGATCTCAAAGCCGGGGTCATCGCCGGAGGTTGGAAAGAAGATCGACAAGCTACAATTCAAGTTGCGATGAGACAAACCCTCGAACGAGGTCGTCGAGAAACATGGTTTGATCCTGATCTGGTGATAATTGATGAATGTCATCAAGTCATGTGGTCAAAATGGGCAAAAAAACGATTTCCGCGTCTGAATAAAACCCCAGATTCATTAACCTATTCTCCATTGTTAATTGGGTTTACAGCGAGTCCTTGGAGACTGAGTAAACGGGAAAATTTTGGTCATATTTTTGAAGTTCAAATTGCCAGCCAATCTCCCGCCCGTTTAATAGAAAAGGGTGATTTAGTTCCAACTGTTTATTATGGCATAGCCGGGGCAGATATCAAAGGGGTTAAAATTCGCCAAGGAGACTTTGCCATTGGTGAACTCGAACTCCGATGTAACGCCCCTGGGGTGGTTAAGGCGACGGTAGACAACTATGAAAGATTGTGTCCTCAGCGCTTAACTCTCGTTTATGCAGTCGGGGTAAAACACGCTCAATCTCTTTTTCAAGAGTTTACAACTCGAGGTCATCCTTCAGCTTTAGTCACTGCTAAAACATCCGATGAAGAACGATTAAAAATCTTTGATTCTTTTTCTCAAGGTGATGTTAAAATCCTGATTAATGTGGGGGTTTGTTCGACGGGTTTTGATCGACCCGAAGTCAGTTGTATTATTCTCGCACGACCAACTCAATCTAAAGCCCTTTATGTTCAGATGATTGGTCGAGGAATGAGGTTATGTCCGCAGCAAGGAAAATCAGATTGTTTGATTTTAGATCAGGGCGGAAATATTCAGCGTCATGGGTCAGTTGAGGAAATTGAGTATGAACCTTTGACCGAATTAGAGTTATCTCAAAACCGAGGAGAACCTGCGGTTAAAGCTTGTCCTGAATGTGGTCATGTGATCAAATTATCTCAAAAACAATGTGATCATTGTGGGTATGAATTCCCCTCCTTAGAAAGACCTGAACCGGAAGATGAACTCAAGTTACTCTTTCATAGTCATGCTAAAAAATCAGTTCATCAAGCCTTTAGAACCCTGTTAGAACAGTGTTATTTTCTACAACTTTCTCCAGAAATTGCGCGTCGAGAAGCCAAGATTTTTCTGCAAGAACAAGGCTTAAAAAGTGTTCCGGTGTTAGCGTGGTCGCGAGAAATTGCCGGGTTAAAATCAGAGTGTTTTGAAGATCAAGTTAGTTATTTATCTTATTTATTGAAAGTTGCAGAGTCCGAGTTTTCCATTCATCCTCGACAGAATTCTTGGATTTTGTATTGGTTTCTGGCGGTATTTGGCTTTCCTCCTCAACAAAATCAGTTGTGGGAGTTAGCCCGATTGAAAGAAGAATAAATTTTGCTAAAAGCTAAAGTTTAATTGGTTTTCCACCTTGTTGGAGAGATTCACTTAAACCACAAAGAACCCGAACTAAATCCGTTCCGACTTCACCGGAAGAAACCGAACACACCTGATTTTGACGAACACAATTTAAAAAGCGATCGCAAACTTGGGCTAACGGTTCCCTCGGTTCAACCTCCACTTTTTCACATTCAACTCCTGCTGCTTTCCACCCTTCATTAATTGTCTCTAAATATCCTCGTTGCAAAGTTAACGGTTGATCTTTTAACATCTCATCAAAAATCAACGTTCCTTCACTCCCAACCACCGCTAAACGTCGCTGTTTATCTGGATTTAACCAACAAAAATGTAAAAAAGCTTGAAAACCCGACTCATANCGAATCGTCGCCATCACCAAATCAGACAACCCCGAAATCCGATTAGAAATCGGAAAACTCGGACTATTGAGATCAAAACTTCGATCCGGTTGTAGCCAAACCGTCCCTGTCGCTTGTACCTCAACTGCTTTTTGTCCTAACCAAGTGCTAAAAATTCCCANATCGTGAATCGCTAAATCCCACAACACATCTACATCCTGTCGTACAGGTTCGAGATGAGTTCGTGTCGCATACCCATAACGCAATTGTCCTAAGCGTCCTTGTTCAATTACCGCTTGACCTTGAGTAACCGCCGGGTGAAACAAATAGGTATGATCAATAAACAGTTGACGATTATGCTGTTTAGCCAAGTTACAAAGGCTCTGTGACTCCGAGAGTTTGAGCGTGAGAGGTTTTTCAGCAAAAACATGATAACCTCGCTCTAGAGCCTCAGAAATCAAAGTGTAGTGCGTTGAGGCGGGAGTTGCAATCACAACCGCATCCAGGTCATAACCATGAATCACCTTTAACCAATCCGTCTCCAACTTCACCCGATTATCTAACCTCAACCGTTCCTTCACCGTTTGTAGGCGTTGAAAATGAGGATCAGCGATCGCGATCAGTTCCGCGTGAGGATGCTGATTAAAATTGCGAATCAGATGCGTTCCCCAGCGACCCGCTCCAAAAATAGCAATCTTGATCGGATTTGTGATCACAATACAACCCTCAAATTAATCTGAATTTTGATTCTTCGGAGAAATCACCAAAGCCGTATACGCTTCTTGAGCCGCCACCTGTTCTGCTGCTTTTATCGAACGTCCGCGACCTTCACCCACCGATTTACCTTGAAACCAAACTTGCGCCGTGTACCGCTCCTCATCGCCCATCGGCCCGCTTTCAGTCACCGTATATTCTGGTAAAACTTTATAATAACTTTGCGTCCACTCTTGCAGTGCCGCTTTGTAGTTTTGACGAGCCGGATCACGTAAAATCTGGGTCGCACCCTGTCGGAAGTGAGGTTCCAGCCAAGGATGGATCAGTTGTAAATTGTGGGTACTCAAATAAAAAGCCGCCAATATTGCTTCCAAACAGTCAGCCAGACGAGACTGTTCACCCATGCGATCTTGCGCCGCACTCCCGCCAATCAGCAAATATCGACCCATGCCATAACTTTCAGCAATTTCTGCCAAAAACCGATCGCTAACCAACACTGAGCGAATTGCACTAAACTCTCCGACTGGTTGCTGGGGATAAGTTTCCCACAAAAACTCAGAAGCAGCTAGTCGTACAACAGCATCTCCCACAAATTCTAACTGCTCATAGTTAGCTTCCATGGAGATCGAAGGATGCGTTAGGGCCAAATCTAACAAATGCCACTGAATGGCGTCTTGTTCCGACAGTCCCAAACGTTCAACCAGCTTCTGTAACTGGCGTTGGCGGTTTGGATAGCCGATTTTCATCTTAACTTTTCTCAAGTATCATTAGTTCGGAGTTTTCCGAAAAAGAGAGAGCCAGACATAAGCCGGATTCTGTTTTCTCAACTGTATACAGTCAAGAAGGCAATTATCTATCTGGGATGTTTGTTACCAAACACCTCAAGCGGTACCTCTTAAACCGGAACGGGGAAAAGACCAACCTTAGTTCCTCCGACCTTGCTCCCACCTGGGGTTTACCGAGCCAACGCCTCTCGACGTTGCTGGTGCGCTCTTACCGCACCTTTGCACCCTTACCTTTTCCGTTTTCAATGATCAGTGATCAAAGAACTGTTCACGGTTGACTGAAAAGGCGGTATTTTTCTGTGGCACTATCCTCACGATCACTCGCACTGGGCGTTATCCAGCAGGTTTAGTCTTTTGGGAGTCCGGACTTTCCTCAGACTCAGGTCTTGAGTCCGCAATTGCCTTCGCTGACTCTCTCTAATTCATAGTATCTCACAACAGGATGCTTCTATCAGGGGTGAAAACCGTTAGCATACCGAATGTGACTCAGCGACATTTACAGAACTCTAGTTTGTGAGGTTTAATTAACGGTATTGTGTGAGGGTTGTATAAGGAGAACTAAATGCCACGACTATTTCGTTGGGCCACCACGGGGATCAGTAGTTTGGCGATCGCCTTTTGTGTAGGATTAACTCAAACGTTACCGATGTGGGGTTCATCCAATGATGTTTATGGTGCGCGTTCCTTAAGTGAATTAATTGAACTGCGCGATCAAATTATTCAGGAATTAGAAACTCCAGATCAAGATGCTTCTGAATCGGGTTTTTTAAATTCTTTATTATCTGAATCTCCCGCATCGAATCCAGATAAAATATTATTTCAAAAGTTAAAAGATGTAGAACTACAAATTTTAATTGAACAGCGCTCAAATGATAACTGGAAACAAGCGATTCATTTAGCCACAGAAGCCACAAAAGAGGATTCAAACGCTTCAGATTCTCTCGCTCAGAAAAAACAAATTAAAGTTCTTTGGCAACAAGCAATCGGTAATCTCGAAGAAATCCCTAAAACTTCATTAATTGCCGCTCAAGCGTCTCAAAAAATCAAAGACTATGAGACGAGCTTAACTTACTTAATCCAAGATATTCAACTCGCTCAAGCATCTTTCCTCGAAAATATTCGCACGGAAAGCCGATTATCAACAACAGCGATGATTAGTGTTTGTAATCTCAATCGAGATTGCGCTCATCTGCGAGGTGAAGATCCTCCCGCTAGTCCGGCAAGTTTGATTAAAGTTCCGATTGCTGTTGCACTCTTAGAGAAGGTTTCCAAAGACAATATTAGTCTCGAAGAACAAGTCTATGTCGATGGCGGAAACTTCACCGAAGATGCGTCTTCAATTAGAGCCAGAACTAGCTATTCTCTCAATCAATTAATGGGAGAGATGATCGATCATAGTAGTAATATTGCGACTAATCAACTGATTGATTATTTAGGTCAAGATTATATTAATCAAACCCTGGAAAAACAAGGTTATAAAGAAACCAAAGTTAAATTCAAATTAATGGGGGATCGGATTATGCCGAAACGCCCCGGAAGTGGTAAAAATCGCCTGACTAGCAGCGAACTTACGGAAATGATGATTAAAACCTATAATCACGAATATCCGAATGCTGATGCTTTAATTCAAGCTCTTAATCGTCAGTATGATCGAGAAATTGGTTATCAGGCTTTAGAGGACTTAGTAGACGCTCAATGGTTAGGTGAAAAAACAGGTCAAAATTCTCGGGTGATTGGTACAACTTTAGCCGTGAGTATTGATGGAGAACCCTATGTAATTACGGTGATTGATAATAATACAGGTAAAATTCCTGAAATTCGTAAAGCGATCTCTAAAATTGCCGATCATCTTCAACAAAACGGTCATCTATAATTCTTGTTTTTAACGATTATCTCAAATGATGGAACCTTTACCGCTTAATGTCAAAATTCAAGGCGAAGGATTTCCGATTCTTTGTCTTCATGGTCATCCGGGTTCTCGTCAATGTATGTCTGTTTTTACTGATTATTTATCCCGTCGGTTTCAAACCATTGCACCTGACTTACGTGGATATGGTCAAAGTCGAGTTTCTCAACCCTTTCAAATGCAAGATCATTTAATGGATTTAGAGAACTTACTTGATCAACTTAATCTTCAGCATTGTCTGATTTTAGGATGGTCTTTAGGCGGAATACTCGCCCTGGAACTGGCCTTAAAATTTCCTCAACGAATTACTGGATTAATTTTAGTCGCTACCGCCGCTTATCCTCGTGGAAGTCATCCTCCAATCACATTGCTCGATAATATTTATACAGGTTTAGCCGGAATCATTAACTGGTTTATTCCCGGTTGGGATTGGAATATTAATACCCTTGGGAAGCGATCGCTGTTTAGATATCTGATTCAACAGCATACACCCACCGCCTACCAATATCTCGCTCGCGAAGCCGTACCCGCCTATCTGCAAACCTCACGTTATGCAACTCAAGCTTTAAATCAAGCCCTCAGAGCTAGGTATAATCGTCAAGCCGATCTCGATCAGATCCAATGTCCCTGTTTGGTGTTAGCAGGTGAAGCCGATCGCCATATTACCGCCGAGTCGAG
>JGI12210J13797_10513759_pt1 | contig 10104 bp, 8 predicted proteins | sample ElkSlonscriptome_3_FD_13797 | JGI IMG/M metagenome (IMG submission 13797) | reverse complement strand
CTGAAACCTGAACCCTTGAACCTATCTTCAAAGAAGATCTACGTCGCCGGCCACAACGGCATGGTCGGCAGCGCCATTACCCGCCGCCTAAAAACCGAAGGCGCTGACAACCTGATCCTTCGGAATAGGTCAGACCTCGACCTAACCAACCAAAGCCAGGTCGAAGCCTTCTTTGATGAAGAGCGCCCGGAGGTGGTGTTTCTCGCCGCCGCCAAAGTCGGCGGCATCCACGCCAACAGCACCTATCCAGCCGAGTTCATACACGACAACCTGGCAATTCAAAATAACGTCATTCATTCGGCGTGGAAGAATGGGGTAGAGAAATTCTGTTTCCTGGGATCGTCTTGCATCTACCCCAGGCTTGCGTCTCAGCCGATCAACGAGGACGCGCTTCTGACAGGCCAACTCGAAAGCACCAATGAGTGGTACGCAATCGCCAAGATCGCCGGAATCAAGATGTGCCAGGCCTTTCGCCGCCAATACGGCTTCGACGCCATCTCATTGATGCCGACCAATCTTTACGGACCCGGGGACAACTTCCATCCGGAAAACAGCCACGTCCTGCCCGCCCTGATCCGTCGCTTCCACGAGGCAAAAGAGCAGGATGCTGATAAAGTCACGATCTGGGGCACCGGTACCCCAAAGCGCGAATTCCTCCACGTCGATGACCTAGCCGACGCTGCTGTGCATCTGACCGAACACTACAGCAACGAACAATTAGTAAACATCGGCACGGGCAAAGATCTCAAAATCATCGATCTAGCCCATCTGATTGCTGAAGTGGTGGGCTATCAGGGGCAGATCGAAACCGACCCAAAAAAACCCGACGGCACCCCAAGAAAGCTCCTTGACGTGACAAAAGCCACCCAACTAGATTGGCAATCCAAGATCGACCTGGAAGAAGGCATCCGCCAAACCTACAAATGGTTCAAAAAGCTCAGAATGCCGTCGCCTAAATCGAACATGATCAAGTCTCAAAGAATATAAGTTGTTCCTTGTTCCTGAAACCGGAAACTGACGCGACGCATCATCCCGGCCTTGAGCCGGGACCTAAATCATCTTCGACACCTGAAGCCCGAACCCGCAACCCATGACCTCTCCCCAACCTCTCTCTCAATGCCCGACCTGATCTTCCATATCGGCCTGTCAAAATGCGCAAGCAGCACGCTTCAGCAAACTGTCTTCCGTCATGAGGCTGGCTATCTTGGTACCGCGCCCGACCTCAGACGAGATGTCAATTTAGCAAAACAGCTGGAGGAATCTACTCCATTTATTGGCAGGCAAACCACAAGTCAAAAAGGTCTGCGGCAATGGGTGGATAGAGTTCGAGAGATTCAATCCGAACGATGGTCCTATGTTGATCGCCTTATTCTTAGTAATGAGATTCTGTCATCGGCCAGCAGGCTCGATGACCGACCAATACTTAAGGTTTTGGCAACCATTAAGAATGAGTTGTGGCGCAACGGACAAGTCAAGGTCGTGTTGGTGCTCAGAAGTCAAGCGACCTGGCTTGCTTCTAGCTACGCGCAGAGCAGCAGCACTCGGTGCAATCCAGGGCAATTAGACTTTGAACGCACAGTTCAGCGGCACTTAAATAATCGCCGACGACCACGCCTTTTTGATTACTCTTCCTGGGTAGACGGGCTTTGGGCATGTGTAGGGCAACGCAACGTTTGCGTCCTCCTACTTGAAGAATCTCGGACGCTCCAATTCTGGCAGCGTCTCGCTGATTTTTGTCAACTAGATCAATTTAATCCTGAAGAAATGGTGGCGGCGGTTGGCGACACGAGAAATGTTCGTAAGCAGGCTGCTGATCAATGGTCCCTCAGCCCGCTTGATATCGGGATTTTAGCCAAGACCAATGCCGAAAAATGGCTGAATTTATTCTGGCCAAAGTCAATAGATTACGGCGTAAGAGAAACGTTAAAAGCGGGATTGGTTAGATTGATTGAGGCCCGATATAAGAGAGTCAGCGGCCGAGTTGATTCTGCAGAACGGGAAACTTTTATTCGCATTAGCCCTAGGGTAATGAATTCGATTCGCGCCAAATGCGGACAGTACAATCAACGGCTTGCGACGCAGCTTGATCAAGACCTTAGCTCACTTGGATACTGACCAGAAGTCTTGCCAGATTTTGTAACCAGCGTCCTAATTACAACTGTGCATGTGTTGCATGACTTACTCTATGGTTTAAGTGAAATACTAGAAACGCAAAAAATAACTCGAAAAAATTAAAGCGAAAACTACATCTTCTGTGTCTCTCAATACCACTAATAAATTCATCCTCCAACAATTTTTCAGCCACCTTTCCCGTCGCCGCCGGCTTCAGCTAATGGGGTTGTTGGCGCTGATGCTGATTGGTGCGCTGGCCGAACTGATCACCATTGGAGCTGTGGTTCCCTTTATGACCCTGCTGGCAAGGCCGGAGGAAGCGGCCGAACTGCCGGGACTGCAGCAGCTATTTGCGATGCTTGGCTGGCGCCAGCCCGGTGATCTTGCCCTGCCGATGACGGTGGCGTTCATGCTTATAGTCGCCTTGGCAACCGGGCTGAGGCTGTTGCTGACCTACGCCAGCAATAAGGTGATCTTCGCTATTGGCCACGATTTAAGTGTCCGGCTTTATGACACAATTCTTGACCAGAGCTATGCATACCACATCTCTCAGAACACCAGTGAGACTATCGCCGGGGTCAACAAGGCGCAGATGTTGCTTAGCGCATTACTTCAACCGGTAATGCGGGGCACGATTTCACTGCTTATTGGGCTGGGAATTCTAACGGCACTCCTCATCGTCGATTCCGTAATGGCGCTCTCTGCAGGATTGGTCTTCACTGGGCTGTATTGGATCATTATTCGATTATTTCGAGCGAGGCTACGTAGAAACAGTAGTATCATCTCGCAAGCGCAGGGTAGTCGTATCAAGAGCATCCAAGAGGGGCTGGGCGGGATAAGAGATGTGATTCTGGATGGCAACCAGTCTCATTATTTGCAAACCTTTTCTCGGGTCGATCGACAGCTACGCAATGCCCAGGCCACCAATGCATTCCTGGGCCAAGCCCCTCGGTATGTTGTGGAAATGATCGGCATTGCTCTCATTGTCGGACTGGCGTTTACGCTCACAGCGCAGCCCGGTGGCTTGGTCGCGGCCCTTCCGATACTGGGTGCCCTGGCGCTCGGGGCAGCAAGGCTACTGCCGCTGATTCAGCAGATCTACCAGGCTTGGGCTAGCTTTAGCGGGAATTTCAGCGTGATGGAGGATGTATTGACGCTGCTTGACCTGCCGCGCAACGCTCATAGTTGTGGGTCAGTCCAGGAGCTGGCTTTCGAACACTCGATCGAAGTCAAAGGTATCGAATTCGTCTATGCGCCTGGCCAGCCGGCCGTTATTCAGAATCTGAACGTGAAAATCCCTAAAGGGTCTCGCGTGGGCATAGTCGGCAAGACCGGAAGTGGGAAATCCACGCTGATGGACATCATAATGGGTTTACTGCAGCCCACGGGTGGGAAGTTGCTGGTCGATGGGCAGACAATTGACGGCGCGAGGATGCGCGCATGGCAGGCGCACATCGCCCATGTGCCCCAGTACATCTACCTGTCAGATTGCTCCATCGCCGAGAATATAGCATTGGGCGAAAAGCCTGAACAGATTGATAGAAAGCGAGTGCGAAGGGCTGCCCAACAGGCGCAAATAGCTGATTTCATTGAAGCGCATCGCCAAGGCTATGAAACTCGCGTAGGCGAACGTGGCGTCCAGTTGTCTGGCGGACAGCGCCAACGCGTGGGGATTGCCCGCGCTCTGTATAAGTCCGCCGACGTTCTTGTGTTCGACGAGGCTAGCAGCGCCCTCGATATGGCCACCGAGGCGGCGGTGATGGAAGCAGTCAACCGGCTCGACCCAAACCTCACGGTCTTCATTATTGCCCACCGATTACAGACCTTGAGAGACTGCGATATCATTTTGAAACTGGACGACGGCAAGTTAGTGTCAGCGGGTGGTTACGATGAAGTGATCGGGCAGGAAACACAAGTCGATGCGTTGGCTGTTCGGAATTAGGGCCAGGCAAGCAACAATACCAGGGAGAAAATCCAGTGCTTGAAGGAAAATCCATACTGATTACAGGTGGCACCGGCTCATTCGGCAACGCCTTTGTTAGAACAGTGCTTCAGCGCTACCCCAACATCCACCGCCTAGTGGTTTACTCGCGCGACGAACTCAAACAGTTCGAAATGAGCCTGGTTTTCGGAACCGACCGCTACAAAGGTCTGCGCTACTTTATTGGAGATGTACGGGATCAACACCGTCTCAACCGGGCAATGGAAGGAATCGACGTAGTGGTCCATGCTGCGGCACTCAAGCAGGTTCCGGTGGCCGAGTACAACCCTTTCGAGGCAGTCAAAACCAATGTCCTAGGTGCGCAGAATGTGATTGATTGTGCGCTTGACCAAGGTGTCAAACATGTGGTTGCGCTTTCCACCGACAAGGCCGCTGCTCCTATAAACTTGTACGGTGCTACAAAGCTTTGCTCGGACAAGCTTTTCACCGCTGCCAACAACATTCGTGGCCAACGTGATATCCGCTTTTCTGTCGTTCGGTATGGCAACGTGATGGGCAGCCGAGGCTCGGTTATCCCATTTTTTCTGCAAAAGCGCAAGACCGGCGTTCTGCCGATCACCGATACGAGTATGACCCGCTTTAATATCACCCTGCAGGAAGGGGTAGACATGGTGCTGTGGGCGTTGGGGAACTCCTTGGGTGGCGAAATTTTTGTGCCGAAGATTCCTAGTTACCGTATCTTGGACGTGGCCCAGGCGATTGGGCCAGAGTGCGAAACGCCGGTTATCGGCATACGGCCTGGTGAAAAAATTCATGAGGAAATGATCACCACCAGTGACAGCTATAATACCGTGGATTTGGGACCTTACTATGCCATTCTACCCATGGCAGGCGACTACACAAGGCGAAGCTACATTGAGCAGAATGGTTGTCACGCAGTCGAGCCAGGTTTTGCGTATAACAGTGGAAGCAACGAAACGTTTCTTGGAATCGAACGCCTGAGGGAGCTTATCCGCGAGCATGTAGACTCGGAATTCGCGGTCTGAAAGCATTCCTCTATGAGTTCAAGAATCCTTCATGCAGGATTGCATAAGACTGGATCGACGTACCTTCAGCGTTGCGTTTTTCCGAAAATGAAAGGCATCGTTTATATACACCAACATGATTTTGGCCGGGGCCCATTACTGTCAGGTAAATCGAACAAGTCGATCTTATTTTCATCCGAGGCTGCTTGTGGCTATCCATATCCTGACACACCAATATTCTCGCCCGAACGTCTTTTGACAAACTGTGTGTTGCTAGGGATCGACAAGGTACTTCTAGTCAAGAGAGATTTCTATGACTGGATTCTCTCCCTCTATTTCCAGACGCTGAACGAAGGGCGAACGTGGCAACTGAATGAATTTGTTAAAGCAAATCATGCTGCGCTAAAAACCTGGGAAAGCGCGACTGAACAGGCCATGCAGGCACTTGATGGCCGCGGGGTTGCTAGTCTGATTATCAGACAGGAGGCGCTCCTCTCAGATCGCGATGAAACGATCCGCCAGATATGCGATTTTATAGGTTGTCCAGCCGTAGAGGCAGTGCAGGAAAGCTCCAATAGCACCAGGTGCGGTACGGCCACAATATTTGCGTATCGATTTCTCAACCGGGCTTATATGAATATTATTTGCAGAGCATTGTTCAGAACTATTGCGAAGACACCTCGGAAGCTTATTCAGCGCGGACGCTTGGGTGAGCTTACAGAACGAGTTTCTCGTCGTCGTTTATCTTCAAGCGATATCAAGGTTCTATTTTAATGATCCCCTACGGCCGCCAGGAAGTCAGCCAGGACGACATCGACGCCGTCGTCGAAGTACTGCGCTCCGATTTCCTCACCCAGGGCCCGGTTGTGCCGAAGTTCGAAGATGCCGTGGCGAATCGAGTAAACGCAAAGCACGGGATAGCAGTAAATTCAGCGACATCGGCGCTACACATTGCCTGCGCCGCGCTGGATCTCGGGCCCGGAGACTGGCTCTGGACCTCGCCGATCACTTTCGTCGCTTCAGCGAATTGCGGTCGTTACTGCGGCGCAAAGATTGACTTTGTTGACATTGATCCGGATACCTTCAACATGTGCCCGGAGGCGCTGGAAGCAAAGCTGGCCGAGGCTAAGGGCCAAGGCAAGCTGCCAAAAGTGATCGTCCCAGTCCACATGTGTGGCCAGTCACCGGATATGGTTCGAATCTCGCAGTTGGCTCGTCGGTACGGCGTGCGTATAGTGGAGGATGCCAGCCACGCGATCGGCGCTGAATATCACGGCCGTCCGGTTGGCGATTGCACCTACTCTGATATCACCGTATTCAGCTTTCATCCTGTGAAGATCATCACTACCGGGGAAGGCGGGCTGGCCACCACAAACGATCCAGCCTTTGCCAGGCGCATGGCGGAACTCCGCACCCACGGGATTACGCGAGAGCCGTCGCGCATGACCAAAGACTCGGAGGGCCCTTGGTATTACCAGCAGATAGAGCTCGGCTGGAATTACCGAATGACGGAGATGCAGGGTGCGCTGGGGCTGAGCCAGATGGAACGCCTCGATGAGTTTATATGCCGCCGGCGTGAACTAGCCGCAGCCTATAACGAGTGCCTTTCCGATTTACCGATTCTCCTGCCCGGCAGCGTTGAAGGTTCGAATTCATCCTGGCATCTCTACGTTATTCGCTTGGCCGACGTCGATCGGCGGCGTGAAGTGTTCGAGGCGCTGCAGGCGGTGGGAATCGGCGTCAATCTCCACTACATTCCAGTCCATCTGCAGCCTTACTACCAGCGCTTCGGATTTAAGCGCGGAGATTTCCCCGCGTCGGAGGACTATTACGACCGGGCAATCTCGATTCCTCTCCATCCAGGCCTGGAGGCCAGCGATCGGCGGCAGATCGTGGATGCTTTGCACGAGGCGCTCAGGTAATGAGTGTGTGCATCATCCCGGCGCGGGGTGGAAGCAAGCGGATCCCGCGAAAAAATATTCGGGAATTCTGCGGCAAGCCAATGATTTCCTGGTCAATAGAAGCGGCACGCGAAAGCGGTTGTTTCACTCGAATCGTAATCTCCACGGACGATGCCGAAATTTCGGAAGTGGCGAGAGCCCATGGCGCAGAAGTGCCATTTGACCGTCCATCTGAGCTGGCCGACGACCAGGCAGCCACTGTTCCCGTCATCGCTCATGCAGTGGAGGAGCTCGGTCTCTCGGCGGAGACGCCGGTTTGTTGTCTCTATGCTACCGCCCCGTTTGTATCCGTTAATGACCTGCGTGAAACGCTGGGTCTTCTTCAATCAAGCCCCGATTCATTCATACTTCCTATAGCGACGTTTGCATTTCCGATTCAGCGAGCACTTCGACGTGACTCATCTGGATATATTCAGATGATGAATCCTGAGATGGCTTTGAGCCGATCGCAGGACTTGGAGGAGGCGTGGCATGACGCAGGGCAGTTTTATTGGGGTCTCGCTGGATTATGGCGACCGGATCGCAGCATCTTTCACCCTGCAGCTATCGGTTATCCAATTCCTCGCAGTCGTGTTCAGGATATTGACACCTTGGAGGATTGGGATTGTGCAGAACGTATGCACAGGACAAACTTTGGAAATCCAGGAGCTGAGTCATGAACTCAGTCAGATTTCTACCAAGCTAAGATGCCGTGTCTGCTAAAATTTTAAATTGACGATGAATTAAAGCGAATGACTTCGGAAAAATTTAGAACTGAACAAGAGCAATTCTGGGCGGGTGAATTCGGCGACGAGTATATTGATCGCAATAAAAGCCAGCAACTTCTCGCCTCAAATCTTGTTTTCTTCTCCAAAGCGTTGCGACATGCTCAAAACGTAAATAGCTGTATTGAATTTGGCGCAAATATCGGAATGAATTTGCGAGCGCTCCATTTTCTTTACCCGGAATTGGATCGCCACGGTATAGAAATCAACTTAAGCGCGGCAGAGGAGCTTTGTTCTTTTCTGCCGAAGGAGAGTATTTATAATCAATCGCTTCTTGATTTCCAGCCAGAACGTAAGTGGGATCTGGTGTTGATAAAGGGTGTGCTGATTCATATTAATCCGAAGTATCTTGAAACTGCCTACCGGAAGCTGTTCGAAAGCACGTCAAGATACATTCTGGTTGGAGAATATTACAACCCGAGCCCCGTCAGTATCTCTTACCGTGGGCACAGCGAGCGGCTATTCAAGCGAGATTTTGCGGGCGAAATGCTGGATATGTTACCCGCATTGCAGCTGCTCGACTATGGGTTTACATATCACCGTGATCCCAGCTTCCCTCAGGATGACATGACGTGGTTTCTCCTGGGGTTGAAATAAAATTGCCTAATTTCGTATTGAGGGCGGACGCGTCGTTGCAGATCGGAACCGGACACGTCATGCGTTGCCTGACACTCGCCGAAGCGCTCCGAGAGAGCGGGAATGAGGTGTCCGTCATATCTAGAGACCTGCCCGGCAACATGATTGAACAGATCGAAGGGCGAGGGATTCCCGTCAAACGGCTTCCGGCCCCAGAAGGGGCTCCGCCCACCGGCTCACCCGCGCATGCCGCTTGGGCGGGCGTGGCATGGGAGAAAGACGCTGGGGAAACTCGCGCCTTGCTGCAGGAAATCAGGCCGGACTGGCTGGTGGTTGATCACTACGCGTTTGATGAGCGATGGGAGAAGGCGGTCAGAGAGGACGGCATGCGAGTTATGGCGGTCGACGACCTGGCCGATCGGCTGCATGACTGCGATCTGCTTCTTGATCAGAACCTTGGCCGCGATGCAGCAGATTACAAGCTTCTGGTGCCCGACCACTGCAAACTCCTGACAGGGCCTCGCTATGCGTTACTCCGCCCCGAGTTTGCTGCACGGCGAAGCGAGAGTCTTGCGCGCAGGAAGGACGGGCAGCTCGAACACATACTTGTATCGATGGGCGGCATCGACAAAGACAATGTTACAGCTCGGGTTCTCAAGATTTTGGAAGACTTCGAACTTCCCGCTGAATGCCAGTTGACAGTGGTAATGGGGCATAATTCGCCGTGGTTCGATGAAGTCAGCACCCTTGCCGCGAAATCATGTTTGCCGACGAAGTTGCTGCGCGGTGTCGAAAGCATGGCAACTTTAATGTCTGAGGCCGATCTCGCTATCGGGGGGGCGGGCGTGAGTACCTGGGAACGCTGCGCGATGGGGCTGCCAACGGTGCTGGTCACAATGGCAGAGAATCAATTGCTGATAAGCAGAGAGATGGTGAACGAAAAAGCTGCCTTGAACGGGGGAGCTGGCGAAAATCCTACATTTGCTATCGACTTCCGGTCTGCTATAGAAGAGATTTTGCAGCCGGGTAAACTTGAAGAGCTGCAAAAGCGCGCCGTGCAGCTTTGCGACGGTGACGGAGTAGCCCGCCTCATGCTTGAGATTGTGAACGGAGATATGTCATTCAGAGATGCCAGCCTGGCGGATTCATACCGGATTTGGGAGTGGCGTCAATACCCAGACCGAGCTAAATTTAACAAAAGTGGCGACGATCCAGACTTTGTGGAACATCATGCATGGTTCACCACCGCGCTTGCCGACCCGAATCGGAAATTCAGAATCGCATTAATAGGGCTGCTTCCTTGCGGCTACCTAAGAGTGGACCGCACGAGCGACGAGGGGGCCGCTATTAGCGTTTGCCTCGCAAAGGATGGAAGAGGAAAGCGACTAGGTAAGACTCTTCTTGAAGAAGGCGACCGAGCTGCCCGTAGTATGGGCGTCTCCACAATTAATGCTGAAATACACTATCAGAATAAGGCATCTATCAGGACGTTCGAGGCAGCCGGCTATGGAAAGACACGGTACTTGGGGCCATTCGTGCAATACGTGAGGAACCTGAAAAACTCAGTATGAGTAACTTTAAGATACAAGGTCGGCATATCGGCCAAAAATACCCTCCTTTCTTAATTGCAGAGCTTTCTGGAAACCATAATGGGAGCATCGACACCGCATTCAGGATTATCGAAGCCGCCAAGGTCTCCGGGGCCGACGCGGTCAAGCTTCAGA
>JGI12210J13797_11203043_pt1 | contig 10110 bp, 13 predicted proteins | sample ElkSlonscriptome_3_FD_13797 | JGI IMG/M metagenome (IMG submission 13797) | reverse complement strand
GAAGGTTTCTAAAGTCTTTCAATCTCGATGGATAATTCGGCGCGCGGTATCGGGTCAGGGCGACTATCGGCGATCACTCGATATGCGCCGAGGCGCGTTATTCGGCACCGCCGAAGTCGGCGTCCCAATCGGCTCGAGCCCACGCTTGATAAACAGGATGAAGCGTCTTCACGTCCCCCCATAGCCAGACCATGCGATCACAGAACCACAATTTCGCGAGGGTCGCCGCGTGCCAGCCGCCCAGAGCCAACCAGAAATCGCCTTTGGCAAATCCGTAAAGGGCGAGGGCGAAAAAGGCGAGCGAAAAGGATGTGGTGATCCACGCGGCGCGCGCATGTTCGCGGGGTACGGATATGCGTTTCCGATTGAGAAAGGCGCGTTCGCCCAAAACGGCTCTTGCCGCCCAGGAGCCGGCCGATTTTGGCGGCGGAAACAGCCGGGGATTCAACCAAATCCACAGCACGGCGGCAATGATTGGCGCGACCGCATGCCAGCCGATCCAGTAGACGCTCCAAAGCGCGAGAAACATTAGACTACCGCCCAGGATGCGGGAGTAGACACTCCATGGATTGGCGTGTTTGGCCCAGGTTCGGGCATTCATGTTCATGGCGCGCTCCGCGCCCGCGAATAGGTCCATCGATCATATCCCCCCAACACAAAAGGTCAGGCCGGATCGATCCTAGAGCAATCGTGCGGAGCACGCCCCCTTTTCCCGAATTCGAGAGCAAGAATCGGAGAGAAACACGGACCCTCCCCCGGTAACATAGAGAGACGAGGCAAATCGAAGGAACAGCAAGATGAACCCCACAGCCCCGGTCCTGCAGTCGGCCGAGGACCGTCTCGCCGGACATGATTGGCCGGCCGCTGCCACGGAGCTCAGCAACGTTGGCTACGCGGTGCTGACGGAGATCCTGACGCCGGAGGAATGCGAAAAGATCGCCGCGCTCTATTCCCACGAGGCGCATTTCCGCAGCCACATACAAATGGCCAGGCACGGCTTCGGCCAGGGCGAATACCGCTATTTCAAATACCCCCTGCCGGATCTGATCGGCGGCCTGCGCACCGCGCTGTATCCGCATCTCGCGTCCGTCGCCAATGAGTGGAACGCGCGCATGGGCGTCGACCAACGCTACCCGGCGGAACACACGGACTTCCTCGGTCAATGCCACGACGTCGGCCAGACGCGGCCGACGCCGCTGCTGTTTCGATATGTGCCTGGCGACTTCAACCGGCTGCACCAGGACCTCTACGGCGATCTGGCGTTCCCGCTTCAGGTCGCCGTGTTGCTATCGCAGCCGGGCGAGGATTTTACCGGTGGCGAGTTCGTGCTGACCGAGCAGCGTCCGCGCATGCAGAGCCGCGTTGAAGTCGTACCGCTTCACCGGGGCGACGCGGTGGCCTTCGCGGTTCACAGCCGCCCAGTCCAGGGCGCGAGAGGCATCTACCGGGTCCATCTGCGCCACGGTGTCAGCCCCGTGCGTTCCGGCCGGCGTCACACCGTCGGCATCATCTTCCATGACGCAAAGTGAGCGCATTTCCCGTCGAATTGCTGGTTTCAGTCTGCCGTTTTGGGTGCGACAACGTCGTTTTGTTGAAGGATCGCTTCGAGCCAGCGGAAAAACACACGAACTTTAGGCGAAAGGTTGCGACGTCTCACGAACAGGAATGAAAGGGGAGCGCGGGGCGGAATGTGTTCGGGGAGGACCTCGACGAACGCTCCCGTTTCCAGCAGATCGCGCACATCGAAGGCCGGAACCTGGATCATGCCGAGACCGGAGAGCGCCGCCGCGATATAGGCTTCGGCGCCGTCGACCGTCACGGCGCTGCGCATTTCGACGTCGTGCCGACGCCCATTCTTTTGGAACCTGAGCGTGGATGACGTGGCCGGGAGGCGGGTCGCGTAGTTCACAAGATAGTGCGTTTTCAGGTCATGGAGCGTCATCGGCATTCCCTGTCGCGCTAGATAGTCCGGGCTGGCGCAGGTCACGTCGGAAACCTCGCCCAGGCTGCGACAGACGAGTTCGGAATTTTCCAGTACCCCGACGCGCAAGGCACAATCAACGCCATCGGCGACGAGATCCACCAATCGGTCGCTTGAGCTTAGATCGACGGTCAAACCGGGATGCTGAGCCATCAGCTCCGGCAGCGCCGGGAGGACGAGCTTACGTCCGATGCGGCTCGGCACATCGACCCGCAGCCGCCCGCCAAGATGCAGGTCGGTCCGACGAAACATGCTTTCGGAGGCGGCCACCGCATCGACGATATCGCGGGCTGTATCCACGAACCGCCTGGCGTCGTGCGCCGGCACCACCTTCCGGGTGGTCCGCAGAAAAAGCTGGGTCTTGAGACGATCTTCAAGCGACTGGATTTCCGTCGATACGGTCGAGCGCGGGATGGCCAGCGTCTGGGCTGCCCGGGTAAAGCTCCCGCTCTCCATCACCTGAATAAAGATCTGCATCTGACGGATTCTGTCCATGGCGTATTGTTCGGATTTTGCGACGGCTCTTGTCAAGAATGCGGTCTTTATCTGAAATGCCCGACGGATCACTTTCGCAATGAAGTGCTGCGAGAGGCAGATGCACAACAGACAAGGAAGACACCATGTCGAGGAACGGTATCGACGGAAAAGTCGTTCTGATCACCGGGGGCGCGAAGAATCTGGGCGGGCTTCTTGCCCGCGAATTCGCTGAGCACGGCGCCAAGGCCGTCGCCATCCACTACAACAGCGACGCGACTAAGGCCGCGGCCGAGGAAACGGTCGCTGCAATCAAGAGCGCGGGCGCCGAAGCAGTGGCGTTTCAGGCCGACCTGACCAGCGCGGCGGCGATGGAGAAGCTTTTCGCCGATGCGGTTGCGGCCGTCGGCCGGCCCGACATCGCCATCAACACGGTGGGCATGGTGATGAAGAAGCCGATCGCGGAGGTCGGCGAAGAGGAGTTCGACCTGTCCTCGGCGGTCAACGTCAAATCGGCCTTCTTCTTCCTGAAAGAGGCCGGCAAGGCGGTTAACGACAATGGCAAGATCTGCACCATCGTGACTTCGCTACTGGGGGCCTATACGCCGTTTTACGCCGCCTATGAGGGGCTGAAGGCGCCGACGGAGCACTTCACGCGGGCCGCATCCAAGGAGTTCGGTGAGCGTGGCATTTCGGTGAATGCGATCGGGCCGGGGCCGATGGACACGCCGTTCTTCTATCCCGCCGAAGGCGAGGACGCGGTCGCCTATCACAAGACCGCCGCGGCGCTGTCGCCCTTCTCCAAGACCGGCCTGACGGACATCCAAGACATCACGTCCTGGGTCCGCTTCATGGTCTCCGAGGGCTGGTGGATGACCGGCCAGACGATCCTGGTCAATGGCGGCTACACGACGAAATAGGTAAGCCCGCCGGCGAAATCGTCAGGTCCGCCGGCTTGGTTGGCACGACCCTGCAGCGAAACCGCCGAGCGAGGTCGGAACGAATTGATCTTCATTCCGTTATATTCATGTTGCCTGCTCGGTACCCTTCGAAACATCCTATAGGGAGAAAACGTTATTAATTTTAAGGCGATAACCGTTTGTTTAGCGGTGCTCGCGCTCGGCGCCTGCACCGATTATGAAGAAGCACCGAAATCACATCACCAGTCGGGACATAGCCAACCGGCACACAGCCAGTCGGGACATCATCAGTCGGAGCACCACCAGAGCAATAAAAAACATGCGAACACGCCAACCTACAAGCAGACATACGGTGGCGATCCTGGTACGGCGAACATGACGAAGTGTTCCGACGGCAAGTTGCGCGAGGACTGCAGCTACGCACCCAAGGGATACTGACCGGCCGGCGGCGGCTCAGGGGAGGCCCGTCATCGGAAAAAGGTAACGCCCCGGTTGGTCTCCTTTTTCCAACCGAGAAGGACGAACGCGATGAAGATCCTGTTTGCGACGTTGGCGATGTTCGGGTTCATGCTCAGCGCGGCGAACGCTCAAAGCGTCGACTGCGCGAACGCCACCACCCAAGCGGCGATGACCGTGTGTGCGGAGCGCAGCTTTAAGGCGGCGGATGCCGAGTTGAATATCACCTATAAAGCTCTGACGCAGAAGGTCACGGAGCCGGGATTGGCGAACCTGAGATCCGCTCAGCGCGCCTGGATCGCCTACCGCGACGCTCAATGCGCCTTCGAAAGCGCGGGAACCGAGGACGGCAGCGTTCAGGCTATGGTGATTTCGGTATGTCGCGAAGATCTAACGCGCGAGCAGAACAGCCGGCTGGCGGGACAACTCACCTGTGAAGAGGGAGATCTCTCGTGCGGCGGTCAATAGCGCAACACTCGATGGGATCTCACCGAATGAAACGCTCGCTCGGCCTGCTTCCCTGCCGGTGGTTCGTCCGTATCCTGACCATGCTGCTCTTGCAAGGCGCCGTCCTCGCGCCGGCGTTCGCCCAAGACACGCCTTCCGCTCCGCCGGAGCCAGCCAAAACCCTCAGGGCCGGTATACATATCAGCCCGCCCTTCGTCATGCCGGCGGATGACGGATATTCGGGCATGGCAATCGACCTGTGGAACACTCTCGCCGCGGAACACGGGGTCGAGACCGAATTCGTCGAGTATCCCACGGTTCGCGCTCTGGTCGACGCCGCGAGCACGGGAGAAATCGATGTCGCGGTGACAAACCTGACCGTCACCAAGAAACGCGCCGAGCGTATAGACTTCACGCACCCCTGGTACGATGCCGGTCTTCAGATCATGATCAGCGACGTACCTCGGATCGGGTTCGACAGCGTCTTGCAAGGCCTGGCGGATACCGGTCATTTGCGCATTTACGCCTGGATCGCCGGTATCGTCTTCGCCGCCACGCTGCTTCTCACCCTGTTCGATCGCCGGTTCGACCCGGCCTTTCCCAAGCGATGGCGCGATGGCGTGGCCGAGAGCTTCTACACGGTTATGTCGGTCGCAACGTCCGGCAAGCCGCCGTCGCGCACAAAACTATTCGGATGGGTTGGGCGCATCTGGGCGGCGCTGTGGCTGGTCTGCGGCGTCGCGGTGCTGGCCTATGTCACGTCCACGGTGACGAGCGTGATGACGACGATCGCCCTGATCGACCGCATCAGCGGTCTCTCCGACCTCCCGGGTAAGTCAATCGGCGTCCTGGACGGCAGCACCGCCGAGGAGTTCACGACGGAGACCGGGCTGAGAACGGTGACGTTCCCGAACATGGATGCCGCGACCGAGGCGCTGATAGGTGGGAAGATCGATGCCGTCGTCGGCGATGCGCCCGTGCTCGACTATTACGCGCACAAAAACCCTGAACGCGATGTTGCGACGGTGGGAGACATCTTCGAGCCGGACAAGTACGGATTCGGCGTTGCAAACGGCAGTCCGCTCACGCGGCCGTTGACGATCGTGCTTCTTGGCGCCGAGGAGGCCGGGCTGATAGAGGAGCTGCGTACGAAGTATTTCGGGGCGGCACAGTAGCCGGCATAAGAGCTTGGAGCACACGACCCCCGATCCGGCTGCCTTCTTCCACGTCCGGGTCATCATCGGTGTCGTCACCGGCCTCGCCATCGCGCGGGTGCTTACCGGGCTTGCGCATTTCGCGCAAGCGCCGGAGCGGCGGCGCGCTTACGGCGTCCACATCGCCTGGTCGCTGGTCCTGCTGCTGATGATCGTTCATTTCTGGTGGTTCGAGTTCTCTCTCGCACACGTTAGCCACTGGACTTTCGAGACCTATGCTTTCGTGATCTTCTACGCCGCGCTGTATTTCTTCACCGCCGCCATCCTGTTCCCCGAACGGCTCGACGGGTACGCAGACTTCGCGGCGTATTTCCATGATCGCCGGCCTTGGTTCTTCGGAGCGCTTATCGCTCTACTGGCGGTCGACCTGGTGGACACGGCGCTGAAGGGGATGGACCACTTCCGATCCCTCGGCATCGCCTATCCCATCCGGCACGGCGTACTGATCCTGTTGGCCCTGATCGCGATCCCCATCGGCGACAGGCGCTACCACATCGCCTTCGTCGCCCTTGCCTTGGTGACCCAGGTCTGGTGGATTGCCGTCCGGTACAACATTTTGGATTGATGTTTGTGGAATAAGAACGAACCCGCAACCCAGTCTCCGCTGCTCACGCGTCCCCTCTCCCAAACTCCTTGCCGGAAGCCTGGATATCACGCCACAATGGATCTTGATCAATTGCCCTAGGTATCGAAACCGTGGCCGTTACATCTTCAGCCGTCCTCTTCTTTTTGCTTGTCCTAGCGCTGATCGGCGGCCCGGCGGCGCAGGCCCAAACCATCGATCCGCACGCGCTCTATGAACAACGCTGCTCCGGGTGCCACCTGCCGCACGCGGGCGACTTCGCGCGCGACACGTTCGAACGCACCGGCAACAAGATCGTGGTACGCAACACCGGCAAGGAGCTGCGATCCTTTCTTGCCCGCGGACACGGCAAACTGTCCCCCGCCGAGATCGATGTGATGGTCGATCACCTGACGTTCATTGTCGACGCGGGGGCGCTGTTCCGCAAGAAGTGCTTCATTTGCCACGGCCGAGCCGTGGTGTTTGCCCGCAGCGAACTGGTGCTCCGCGACGGCACGCTTTACGGCCGCTACTCGCGGCGCGAAACCGCTCCTTTCATGGAAAATCACGGCCGGCTGACCGGCGATCAAGTGGACACGGTCGTGACCATGCTGAGGGATCAGCTGGCTGGAAGCTTACGCTGACTAAAACGCGTCCGGCCAAGCCTGTGCGGCATGTCGAATTCGCAGCACTTCCACCCGTTCTCGAATGCGATAAACCGCGATGTACGGCGTGTCGACAATGATGAGTTCCCGCGTATCCTCGACCCTGCCGATCCGGCCGATGCCGGGATAAAATGCCAAGCCAGAGACCTGTTCCACGATGCGGCGGATGGTCCGTTCCGCTGCCGGAGGATCATCTTGGGCGATGTAATCGCCAATGTCATCGAGATTGCGGCGGGCGCGCTGTGTCCAGACGACATCATCCATGCGGGACGTATTTGCGGATGGTCGCTTTTAATTCTTCCGCAGTAGCAAAATCCCCGGTGTCCGCTTCCTTGATCGCGTCACGGGTCTGCGCGTCGTGCCATGCCTGAACATCCGCGCGCGCCTCCGCAACAACGGGTTTCGTCGCCTCGTCAAGGGTGAGCGGTTTTTCTTTCATGAAAAAGACATCTCCGATTATTGAGTAATCCGATGTTACCATTTTTTCATGTGATCAACACTCCGATTTGTCCTCCGTGCAATCATCGCCCCAGAAACGGTCTCGCCTACCAGACGTCCCGCGAGGTCCTTATGCACTTCAGACGGGATGCGCTTCCATTCTAAATTTGCCGGTCATCTCTATTCCTCTTTACTGCCATAAGGACGGCTGGGCGTCTCGGAACTTGTTCGGGTGATAAACGACTGAACGGAGATAACACGATGAAGCTCGCGACCCCTGTTTTTTGGTCCGGCGCGGCAAGAGCGGTCCGCGCCGCCGCCCTGTTGACGTTCGGCCTCATGGTGTGGGCCGCGCCTGTGCAGCGCGCCGAGGCGCAAATCGCCGCCGGCACGGTCACCTTCAAGAATTCCTGCGCCTACGGCCTCACCCTCTATTCCACCGGACCCGCTCTCGGCCGCCTGGCCGCCAACGGCGCCACATCGGTCGACATATCCGCGTTCAATCAGGGTGGCCAGAACCTGGTCATCCCCTACCCCAACCTGACCGCCGCCCAGTGTCCCGATTGCGATGACTGGACGGCGCTTGGCGGCGTGCCGGGCACCGTGCAACGCACCGGCGCCATGTGGATCGGGACCAATGCCACGTACGCCGCCTCGTGCAACCCGAACCTCAGCGGGCGCGGCATCTGCGCCCAGCAGAAGAACTGCTGCGGCCCCGGCATGGTGCAGGACGGCACCTTCGGCACCCATTGGGAGTTCACCCCCAAGGGAACGTCCACCGACGATTTCGTCAACCTCAGCACAAACTTCGGCACCGGTCCGGACTCACCGCCGCACCTCTGCGGACCCGGCGTCGATCCCGACAATTGCGTCACCAAGGCCGCCAACATCTTCTTCAACGTGCCCATCGCCTGGTCGTCCAACGAGACATGCTCCTTTACCTCGAAAGCAACGAATGTAACGGGCGGGACCTGCCTGAAGGCGGACTGCCCCGACGCCTACCAATACCCGGAGGACGACAAGCAGGCCTCCTGCCCGGTGGATGCGACACGCGGCTATCTCGTCGAGTTCTGCCCCTAGAGCAAGCAAATCCGAGGGCGATTGACATGCTTGATCTCAGGCAAACGGAACGCAGGTCAATAGACCGGATGGCTACTACTGGGCAACGTCCCCTTTTCCCGGCGATGCGCCGAGACGCTTCCGACCCAAACAATTCCCGGTGGTTTCAGACCAAATTGCCTTGAGCCGACGAAATTTCGGTCGACTGCGGCAGTTGGCGTGTCAATGCCGATACAAACGTCTATATGAACTAACATCGCGCTTCACGCGCGCCGGTGTTACCGCACCGCTGATTGGGAGACCCGAGTGAACGCGCAATTTGGCCTCTTTTTGTCGAGCCTTTCTCAATTTTTGCTATTCTTCGTTGCCGCGGCAGTGCTGACGCTCATCTTCGTCGTCGTCTATACCCGGATCACGCGGCACAATGAACTAGACCTTATCAAGCAGAACTCGAAGGCCGCCGCGCTGGCTTTTTCCGGTAGTCTGGTGGGGTTTGCCTTGCCGCTGGCCTCCATCATGATCCATACGCCAACGGTTGTGGAAATGGTGCTTTGGGGAGTGGTCGCACTGATCATTCAAGTACTGGTTTATCTGGTCCTTCGCCTGCCCATGCCACAGCTCTCAGAGCGCATCGACAAAGGCGAGATCGCCGCGGGGATTTGGCTTGGCGCCTGTTCGATCGTCGGCGGTATTTTGAATGCCGCCGCCATGACCCCTTGAAGAAGGGGTGCCGCGGCATTGTCAGACCAGATCCGCCCAAGCACGTCCACTGAACCCCGGATGGCAGTTAAATAACATATCCCCATAACGCCAACGACGGCGACGGCGAAAGATCCCCGATCGCCCGCGCCAGAAGCTCCGGCTGTGTGACCTCCCGACCCCGCGCCAACACCGCGCCGCCACCGTCAACCAAACAGATGTGCGTTTCTTTCAGAGATACTCCAAGCCGATATACTGTTCCATGGTCACGCTCCTTCATGGCCTATTGGGGCTGCTCAATACAGACCCCGCATCATAAACCCGGAGCGTGACCAGCCGCGATTACGGCCATGTCCCCAGAACTCCTCAATTCAACCCATACCGACAAAACAAGGTAATCAATGCTTGACACATCAACAATGGCTGCAGCCATTGCAGCACTTTCTACGGTAATTATAGTAGTTGTCACAGTTTCCCAATTCATCCTGCAAAGAAAAAAGCATCAGCACGAAATCGAGGTTGCGAATGCCAATTATCAAGTCGCGCTGTTTGAGAAACGTATCGAAACCGTTTTCTCTATAGAACAAATGATGGGCGAATTTTTCAAAACAGGACGGCCCTCGGTAGAAGCTGCACTGAAGCTTAGATACCAAGTTCGCCATGCAGACTATTTGTTTCCCGAGAAATCACTTGGATTCATTAAAGAACTTATTGATAAAGCCTTCGAGCATCAGCGTGCGAAAGATCGTTGGGAGCCGTTACGGGAACGCGCTTACAATCGCGAAGAGCTGACGGACGGAGAAGAGAAAGAGAAGGTAGAGGCGCTTGCCGAAATGCATAGGCTTGAGCGGTGGTTTCTCGAACAATGCCGAGAAGAACGCCTGAAAGCAGAGTTCGACCAATATCTTAAGCTTCCAGAAAGCCTTTGATCCTGTTCATAGTTGCTGGAGTCATGCGTGGACGGCCGCTGTGTTGCGACAGGAATTTGACTGAATTTGAACAATAGGCTTTAAACACTCTTTTTATATCAACACCTTACTGGACGCTAAATCTTGGATAAAGTACAATGGCGTCACTAAGGATTGATCCGGGAGCGCTTCTATTTCAATGGACCCCGTCGTTGTCAGAAACGATAAACGCATCATACTTTGCGTTATTGTTACATCTCATTCCCAAGATTGAGAGATCATATTGG
>JGI12210J13797_10268401_pt1 | contig 10110 bp, 17 predicted proteins | sample ElkSlonscriptome_3_FD_13797 | JGI IMG/M metagenome (IMG submission 13797) | reverse complement strand
TCTCTCGCTTTTGTCCAAAAGTTTCCTATAACCCCAATCCCTCGCTTTTCGAAGTAGAGGGGAGACAGTACCAATCTTTGGTTGATCGCAGATGTTCTTGCGCCGGAAACGGGACCGGAACATCGTAACAGCGGACGAGAGAGAGGGTTTGAACTTACCCCGGAGCGGTTTGCCCGCGCCGGATTTTTGCACGAATCAAAGGCCATTCCATGGAAACGACCTCCATTCTTAAATTCCAACGTATTTCCTCCCGTAAAGCGGTAGACATTGCGCGTGCCATTCAGGGCAAGCCGATTGCTGAAGCTTTAAACCTCACACATTTCAGCGACCGCAAGGCTGCAGGGCTTTTTGAAAAAGCACTTAAATCTGCCATTGCGAATGCTGAGCACAATGAAGGTGCGGACGTGGAAACACTTTTTGTTAAACGGGCTGCTGCTGAGCAGGGGCCTACCATGCGTCGCGGTTTCTATGGAGCCCGGGGAATGTTTAAACCCATCGCGAAGCGTACCAGCCATATCAAGGTCGTACTCAGCGACGAAAACTAATTTAACGATAACCAATTTATTGTAACCAGGAGCACCGTTTTGGGCCAAAAAGTAAATCCAATTTCATTACGTATCGCCGTCAATAAAGACTGGCGTTCCCGCTGGTATGCCGACAAACATGAGTTCGGTCGTCTGGTAGGGGAAGATAACCATATTCGGAAGATCATCAAATCCCGTTTGAAAGATGCCGCAATCCCTGAAATCAGCATCGAGCGTTATGCCAACCGTGCCCGGGTCACCATCTTTACGGCTCGTCCAGGGGTCGTGATCGGTCGTCGTGGATCTGAAATCGAACTGCTTCGTGAAGAGCTCAACGGTCTGACCGACAAAGACATTTTTATCGAAATCAAAGAAGTCAAAGACCCTGACTTGAACGCACAGCTGGTGGCGGAAAACATCGCCCAGCAGTTAGAGCGTCGTATTTCTTTCCGACGTGCCATGAAGCGGGCCATGCAAATGGCTATGGAATTGGGCGCAGAAGGAATTCGTGTTCAGTGCAGTGGCCGTTTGGGTGGGGCTGAACTTTCCCGTACGGAAAAGTACATGGAAGGTTCCGTACCGCTTCATACCCTGCGTGCAAAAGTCGACTACGGTCGTACTGAAGCACACACCACAGCCGGACGTATCGGCATCAAAGTTTGGGTCTGTACCAAAGAACCTACACAGGAGGATCTGAAAAATGCCACTTATGCCTAAACGCGTAAAGTACCGCAAACTGCAACGTGGCAAAAGCCGCGGACTTGCCACCAGCGGAAACTCACTTTCTTTTGGTGACTACGGTCTTCAGTCTCTCGAACGTAACATGATTAGTAACGTTCAAATCGAGTCATGCCGTGTTGCCGTGAACCGTGCGTTAAAACGTCGCGGAAAAGTATGGATTCGTATCTTTCCCGATTTCCCCTACACCAAAAAACCCCTCGAAGTTCGGATGGGTAAAGGAAAGGGAAATACCGACCGCTGGGTCGCCAAAATCAAGCCTGGCCGTATGTTGTTTGAGCTTTCAGGTGTTCCTGAATCCCAAGCTCGCGAAGCATTCCGCTTGGCTGCAGCCAAACTTCCGGTTCGTACCCGTTTTGTCACCCGGAATCCTCATAACTAGGAATGATTCAATGACAAAAGCACTCAATTACCGAGAAATGACCGACGAAGAACTGGCTGCCGCTCACCGCGAAGCCGGGGAAACAATTTTTAATCTTAAAATGCAGCAGACCTTAGGTCAGTTGGAGAATCCTTTACGAATTCGTGAAGTTCGCCGGGACATTGCCCGGATCCAGACTGTGCTTAATGAACGCGCCACCACCCAGGAGACGGCATAATGTCTGATGACGCATCCGTACACCACATTCGTAAAACCCGCACAGGTACCGTGGTTAGCTCGAAGATGAGCAAAACCATTGTTGTATCCGTCGAACGCCGTAAAGCTCACGCTCTCTACGGGAAAATCATCAAACGCTCTAAAAAATACTATGTTCATGACGAACGTGAAGAAGCGTTGCCTGGTGATTTTGTTCGTATCCAGGAAACCCGCCCAATTTCAAAGTCCAAAAGCTGGAAGTTGATCGAGGTTGTTCGTAAATCTGCAGATAACACTGTTCAACCTACTGCCTGAGGAACCTAAGAAATGATTTGTCAGGAAAGTAAATTAATGGTTGCAGACAATACCGGAGCCCGCCAAGTGCAGTGCATCCGTGTGTTGGGTCAACGTAAACGGTATGCTCACGTGGGTGACATCATCCGGGTGACCGTAAAAGAAGCGATTCCATCCGGAAGCGTGAAAAAGAGTGAAACCCATCGTGCGTTAATCGTTCGAACCAAGCATCCTATTCGTCGTAAAGACGGAACGGTTCTTCGCTTTGACTCCAATGCGGTCGTCATCCTTGACGCCAACGATAATCCACGCGGAACTCGTATTTTTGGGCCGGTTGCCCGCGAATTACGTGATGGACATCATATGAAAGTTGTATCTCTCGCTCCGGAGGTTCTGTAATGTCCCGCAAGAAATTACACGTGCGTACTGGTGATAAAGTACAGGTGCTTACAGGAAAAGATAACGGCAAAGAGGGCAAAGTTCTCGCCGTTAACCGCAAACATGAGCGTGCCTTGGTTGAAGGAATTAACCTCATGAAAAAAGCTACCCGCCCGACTGAAGACAATCCGGACGGCGGCATCACTGAAATTGAAACGACGCTTCACATTTCAAACCTCAAGGTTTTGGAATCTGCAGCTAAGGAGGACAGCTAATGGTTGCCTTTAAAAAACTCTACAATGAAAAAATCGTTGCCGAGATGATGAAGTCCGGCAAGTATTCGAACGTGATGCAGATTCCCAAGATGACGAAAGTCGTTATCAACATGGGAGTAGGTGTTCCGGGTGACCGTGATGAGCTCAAAGCCGTTTCGGGTGACTTAGCGAAGATTACCGGTCAACAGCCCGTGATTACTCATGCTCGCAAAAGTATTGCTGCCTTCCGGTTACGTGAAGAAATGGCCATTGGCTGTAAAGTTACTCTTCGTGACGTACGTATGTATGAATTTATGCACCGGTTGGTGTATGTCGCGTTGCCACGTATTCGGGATTTCCGAGGCGTGTCCTCTACTGGTTTTGATAAACAGGGAAATTATACCCTGGGACTCACTGACCAGACCATCTTTCCCGAAATTAACCCTGACAGCGTGAAACGAATCCAGGGAATGGATGTTTGTTTCGTCAACACTGCCACCAACCGGGATGAAGGCCTCGAATTGTTAACTCATTTCGGGATGCCCTTTTCCAAATAATGTTTTGCCCCTGAAGGGCCACTAAGGACTGATCCATGAATACCACATCCGATCCAATTGCAGATTTTTTAACCCGCATCCGTAACGCGGTCTCTGCTGGTCATAAGACCGTAGATATCCCTGCGTCAAAGATGAAAGAGGCTATGAGTAATATTCTACTGCGTGAAGGTTATCTTCGTAATGTAGAAAAAGTAGGCGATGCACCTAAACACGTTCTTCGTCTTACTTTGAAGTACGGTCCAGATAACGAATCCGTTATTACCGGACTCGAACGAGTCAGTAAACCTGGCTTTCGTCGTTATGTGAATGCAGAAAACCTTCCCCGTGTACTCGGCGGAATGGGAATCGCACTTCTCACAACATCCAGTGGTGTCGTAACGGATGGTGAGGCTCGTAAGTCTCATGTCGGTGGCGAAGTACTCTGTCACATCTGGTAACCACTCGACCACAAAGGAAAAATATGTCCCGCGTAGGAAACAATCCCATTTCAATTCCCTCAGGTGTAACTGCCGAGGTAAAAAATAACGTTCTCACTGTGAAAGGTGCCAAAGGCGAACTGTCTCAGGACATTCCCTCTGGTATTGAATTCTCTATTGAGGATGGAACTCTTACCGTAGAGCGTAAGAATAACAGTAAACGACTTCGTGCGTTGCATGGTACCTTGCGTGCCCTGGCTGCAAACATGATCGTAGGTGTGTCTGAAGGATATAAAAAAGAACTGGCCATTGAAGGCGTTGGGTTCAAAGGAATCCTCAAAGGCCGTGAGCTTGTTCTGAGTCTCGGATATTCACACGAAATTAATTTTAAGATTCCTGAAGGCGTTGAAATCGCGGCTGAAGGGAATGGAACCGAAATTGTGATCACCGGTTACGACAAGCAAAAGGTGGGTCAGGCCGCAGCACAAATTCGCAGTTATTACAAAGCCGAGCCTTACAAAGGCAAGGGTGTCCGCTACAAGGACGAAACGATTCGCCGGAAAGCCGGCAAGGCGGTTGCATAATGAGCTGGAAGACAAAGAAAGATCAACGGATTCGCCGTCACCTTCGGGTACGGAGAAAAGTGCGCGGAACTTCCGATCGCCCCCGTATGAGTATTTTCCGCAGCAACAATCATGTTGCGGTACAATTTATCGACGACGAAGCGGCTGTTACGTTGGCAGCTGTTTCAACTCAACAGTCCGACCTCAAAGGTCCAAACAACGTGGATACCGCCAAAAAAGTGGGTTCCAAAGCAGCAGAAGTTGCGAAAGCCGCTGGTATTGAAACCGTGGTGTTTGATCGTGGCGGATTCCGTTACGGTGGACGGGTTGCAGCACTTGCTGATGCAGCCCGCGAAGGCGGATTAAAATTTTAAGGTAAGGTATTTTTATGGCAGCACCCAATAAACAAGATAAAGACGAATTTTCCGACATTGAAGAGCGGGTTGTAGACATCAACCGCTCCTGCAAAGCAACCAAAGGTGGACGTAACTTCAGTTTCTCCGCTCTGGTCGTTGCTGGTGATCGAAAAGGTCGTGTCGGATACAGCATTGGAAAATCCAATGAAGTTGCTGACGCGATTCGTAAAGCAAGCGAAGGCGCCCGGAAGGATATGCACCTCGTACAGATGAAAGGGGATACCATTCCTCACGAGATCATCGGTGACTTCTGTGGTGGTAAAGTAAAACTGCGTCCGGCTTCTCCAGGTACTGGAGTGATTGCTGGAGGCGCGGTACGAGCTGTACTTGAACTTTCCGGTATCCGTGACGTCCTGGCTAAATCGTTGGGATGCGGAAATCCTGCCAATGTAACCAAAGCAACGTTTCAAGCCTTGGAACAACTTCGCAGTCGCGAACAAATCATGGCGCTTCGCCGCGCTGAATAAGACATCCGAATTTTCCGGAGAACCCTATGAATCTTCACTCTTTAAAAAATGTAAGCGGTGCTCGCCACCGTCGTAAACGTCTCGGTCGCGGACATGGTTCCGGTCTGGGAAAAACCTCTGGTAAGGGACACAAAGGTCAAATGGCCCGTTCCGGTCACAAACACAAAGAAGGTTTCGAAGGGGGGCAAATGCCGTTCTTCCGTTTAGTGCCAAAACGTGGTTTTAAAAACCCAAACCGTAAGATCACAGCTCCTGTAAATCTCTCCTTCCTTGAAACGAAATTTGATGATGGCGCAGAAGTTTCATTACAGTCCCTCTGTGATTCAGGCTTGGCCAATGGTACGTTCGACCGCATCAAAATTTTAGGTGACGGAGAAATTTCCAAAAAATTGAATGTTACCGCTCATGCTTTTTCGGCTTCAGCAAGAGAAGCGATCGAGAAAGTTGGCGGAACCTGTACCGTAGTAGGTGCACCTGAAGAAGTTGCTGCTGAAGCAGAAACTTCGGAAGAAAAAGGGGAATAAGGAGGTCAGAGTTAAGAGTGCAGAGGTCAGATTGACTTTTGACTACTTCTTCACTCATTACTCCTGCCCTCTGACTTCTGACATCTAAATCCTGACCTCTGACCACTACACATTATGCTTTCTGCTTTTTCAAATAGTCTGAAGATCCCAGAGCTTCGTCAGCGGATCATTTTCACCTTTGCTATGGTGTTCCTGTGCCGGGTTCTCACCACCATTCCTGCTCCGGGTATTAATCCGGCAGTGTTAGAAGAATTGATGGATTCGTTAGCGCAGAGTGCTGGTGGTGCCTTAAACATTGCCAATTTGTTCAGTGGAGGAGCGATTGCTCGTTTCGCAATCGGCGCGTTGGGAATTATGCCCTACATTTCCGCATCGATTATTATTCAGCTCATGACGGCTGTAGTACCTACCTTGGAACGATTGGCTCGCGAAGGTGAATCCGGACGGGCAAAAATTACGCAATATACCCGCTATCTCACCTTGTTACTTTGCGGAGTTCAGGGATTCAGTATTGCCAGTGTTGCCTTGAATGCACATCGGACGTTTGGTCTTAGCCAGTCTGTGGTTACCATTGATGAATGGGCCTTTCGTCTCTTAGCCACCGTATCCCTTACCGCGGCGACCATGTTGATGATGTGGTTGGGCGAACAAATCACAGAGCGGGGTATTGGGAACGGAGTGAGTCTGATCATTACCGTAAATATTCTCGGTAGTTTGCCCATGGCCGTTGCTGCGGCCAAGCAGATGTTTTTCCCAGGTGGAAACGTACAACCCACCCACAGCATGTTTCATCTGGTTACGTTGATCGTGCTTTTCTTCTTGGTGGTTGGCGCAACGGTTGCGTTGACGCAAGCCACGCGAAGGATTCCTGTTCAGTATGCGCGCCGAGTGGTTGGACGTAAAACCTACGGTGGACAAAGCACGTATATGCCTCTTCGAGTGAATTATGCGGGTGTGATGCCGATTATTTTTGCACAAGCCATTCTCATGTTTCCTCCTCCGGTGCTCAACTTCATTGGAAACCGAATGGGGTGGGATAGTCTGAATCGTGCTGCAGGATGGTTCCAGTTTGGAAGTACTCCCTCCATGTGGATGTATGCGGTCATGATTTTGTTCTTCTCGTATTTCTGGGTGGCCACTCAATTTAATCCCGTTCAAATCTCTGATGATTTAAAACGGAATGGTGGATATATTCCCGGGATTCGTCCGGGGGAACCAACCGCTAACTTTTTGGATAATGTGATGACTCGTATCACCTTGGCGGGTGCCTTATCCCTCACCTTGATTGCGGTAATTCCGACCTTGTTAGGTCAACACTTCAATATTGATTTTATTATCACCAGTTTCTTTGGTGGTACCAGTATCCTGATTATCGTTGGGGTGATGTTGGACACCATGCGTCAAATTGAGTCACATCTCCTAAATCGTCATTACGACGGTTTCCTGGAGAAGGGTAAACTTCGCGGACGCCGGGGATGAGATTGGACCCGGAGGAGATCGGGTGGAATTCCTGATTCTTCTGGGACCTCCCGGATCCGGGAAGGGGACGTTAAGCCGTCTACTTGAATCATACGATGGCTGGACACCGATCTCTACCGGAGAAGAAATCCGTAAACGTATGGCGGACTCCTCCAGTGAGCTCGGGCGTAAATCTACCCCCTATATGGACCGGGGTGATTATATCCCGGATGAACTCGCGCTGGAACTGTTCTTTTCTATAGCTGATAATCTTTCCCCAAATGCTCATGTGGTTTTGGATGGATTTCCAAGGTCGGTTCCTCAGGCCGAAGTTCTTTCAAACTGGGTCAAAACACAGGGACATCAAATAAGTGGCTGTGTGTTCCTGGAGTTAGATCCTGAAGTTGCGGCAGAACGCATGAGGAATCGAAGAGTCTGTCCAGACTGTAGGGAAACCTTTCCTACGGTTGCAGGAGATTCAGCCGGGAAAATATGTGATTCCTGTGGTGGCATTTTAATACCGCGAGAAGACGATGATCCGGAACGTATGGCTCGAAGAGTACGTCGACATGAGCAACTTACCCGGCCTTTGAGAGAGTGGTATCGCCAGCGGGGACGACTCATTGAGCTGGATGCTTCCTTTTCTACCGAGAAACTTCGTGAGGAAATATTCAACCACGGATGAACTCGGATGGACACGGATACGATGTTGTTGTACACAAGTTGTTCATTGGATGATGTTTTAATTCCCCTTTTCGAATCATCAATATAATCATCCGTGTCTATCCGCGTTCATCCGTGGTTAACACCAAAACAGGACTTTAGTGTGAGTAAAATTATCATAAAAAATGAACAGGAACTTGATGGGATGCGTGCGGCGGGCCGTGTTGCAGCCAATATTCGAGTGAAACTTGCCAAGGCCATTGCCCCTGGTGTTACCACTCAGGAACTGGACCTCCATGCGCGCGATTTGATTGAGCAGGCTGGAGCTCGCAGTGCATTTATCAATTACCCCGGCCCTAGAGGAGTTCAGCCTTATCCTGGATATACCTGTATCTCCGTGAATGAAGAAGTGGTGCATGGCATTCCCGGAAGTCGGAAAATCCAGCTTGGTGACGTGGTAAGCATTGATGTTGGCGTGGTATACAAAGGCTTTATTGGTGATAATGCCATGGCGGTTCCGGTCGGGGTCACAGATTTAAAAGTATTGGAACTGATTCGAGCCTCGGAGCTATCCTTGGAAAACGCCATTGCGAAAGCGGTTGCGGGTAATCGGTTAAGCGATATCTCCCATGCGGTTGAGTCGACCATTAAACCCCACGGATTTGGTGTGGTTCGCGATTTTGTGGGCCATGGGGTCGGTCGAAAAATGCACGAACCTCCGCAGATTTATAATTTTGGTCCTCCCGGGCGTGGACCCGTGCTTAAGGAAGGGATGACCTTGGCGATTGAGCCCATGGTAAATTTGGGCACTCATAAGGTTGAGACGCTGGAAGATGGATGGACTGTGGTAACCCAGGACCGCGAATTTTCAGTTCATGTAGAGCATTCGGTAGCTGTTCATGAAGGAAAGGCTGAGATATTGACGTTGCCGGATTCGTAACGTAGCCTTTTAGGCTGACCTGAATTTTCTGAGCACAGGCTAAAAGCCTATGTTACGCCATGCGCTGAAATGCGGCTTTAGAGACCTGATACTTCAAGGGTTCGCCTTTCTGATACCGACATAGCTCGTCTACCATAAACTGTCCCATGCGCCCGCACTCTCCGGCTACGGAACCTGCGATATGAGGGGTTAAAAATACGTTCTCTAAGGTGAAAAGAGGAGAGTCTGGTTCGGGCGGTTCCGGATAGGTCACATCTAAGAGCGCTGAAAGATCGGATCGTTCCTGAAGAACTTCAATCAATTCTTTCTCCTTCACGACTGCTCCCCGAGCCGTGTTGATAAATGCTCCCCCTTTAGGAATGAGCCGTAGCAGATCTCCGGTAATCATGCCCTCTGTTTCAGGTAGCCAGGGGGTATGGAGCGAAACGACCCGACCTTTAGCAAAGGCTTCTTCCAAGCTTACCAGAGTCACCCCCAAGCGCTGGGCTTCTTCCGGATCGATAAAAGGATCATAGGCTAAAACGTTCACATCCAGATTTTGTAACAGCTTTGCCACAAACTTTCCAATTTGTCCCAAAGAAATAAGGGATACTGTGGTGTGAAATGCGCCTCCGGCTTCAAAATGCTCAGGGAAATCTTGGGCTTTCGCTTTCCTCAGTAACCCGGGAAATCGGTGAACTTGTTTCAGGGCTAAAATAATTTGGGCAAAGGTGAATTCGGCTACGGGGACTGCATTGGCAACCCACGCGGAGCAGATGGGAATTTGTTTGGTCCAGAAGTCATCGGTAGCGATGGATTTCAAACTTCCCGCCCCATAGAGTACCAACTTTAAGTTTGGCATGGCATCAAGGACCTCGGAAGTTAGTTTGGGTCCACCCCATCCTGTAAACAAAACTTCAACGGGTTCCAATGTTGGGAGAAGATCTTGCAGGTCTTGCGTATTTCCCTCTACCAGAAGGGTGCAATGACGTTCCAAGCGCTCCCGAATCGCCTGAGGATAGATTCGTTTATGGTTCCTGTTTCCTAAAATGATTGCAGCGTTTGTCATATGATTTCTCTGTTAGATGCAGGCATCTGTTGCGACCAGAATTTCTTGTAAAAAGATCGCAGGATCTTTCTTCCAGTGGTGTTGAGAGAAGATTTCCACTTCCACGTCACCCTGATAGCCGGCATTGCTCATCCATCCTTCTATTTCGCGAATATCGATAACTCCTTCACCCATCAAACCTCTGTCCTGTAAGGGGTCGCTTTGCTCAGCTTTCCAATCACAGATGTGAAAGGCGTGTAGCCATCCCTTTTGCCCGGAGGCCATGATTTCCTCTTCTAGTTTATCATCAAACC
>JGI12210J13797_10137962_pt1 | contig 10111 bp, 9 predicted proteins | sample ElkSlonscriptome_3_FD_13797 | JGI IMG/M metagenome (IMG submission 13797) | reverse complement strand
AAACGTAGATAATCATCAGCGAGAAGTACGATAGCACCAAATTCGGGTGGTTCCTCAGCCCATGATAGATCTTCTGGCGATCGCTAGTGGCCCACTCGACAACGACGCTGGACTCCAAAAGCTGCCGCTGCTGAAGCATTCGCCACACCGCCTCATACACAGACCCCACTTTCATTAAAACCAGAACGTCGCTGGTATCTAGCGCCGTTTCCAAATCTGAAACCCCAGCAGATTCTGCTTCTGACGTTGCATATAGGGCTGGTAAAACCGTCAGTCGCTGGTCTCCCAATGCCAGGGGCAACCCCAGGGCCGCCGCCGCCGCAAGGGGAGAGCACACCCCCGGTACTGCCGTAACCGTGACCTCAGGGGCCAGCTGCTTCACATATCGAGACAGATAGGCAAAGGTGCTGTAGAAAGTCACATCGCCCTCTGAAACAAACGCAACGTCCTGCCCGCTGGCGAGGGCCTGAACAACGGTTTTTGCCGCAGCCTCCCAAGCAGTCCTGAGGTCTGCCGCATCTTGGGTATAGGGAAACTGCAGCGGCAGTAAGACATGATGGGGCTGGAGCCACGGCGTTATAATACGCTGGGCAATACCAGGGTGGTGGCTATCTTGGTCTTGGCCTTGAGTTACCGGCCTACCGGCGGGAAAGGCAATAAGAGTTGACGCCTGAATCAGCCGCATCCCCTTGACGCTGATCAAATCAGGATCCCCTGGCCCGGCGCTGACGCCATAGAGGGTGCCGAGGGTGCCCTGATGGGAGGTGGTGTCTTGAGCAGAAGGCGAGGACCCTAGCGTCATAGGTAATTTGGGGTAATTGGGATAATTTGGTTCCTACAGATTAAGACGTTGTTAAAATCGGGCGGGTTTAGCCAGACAGTGGATACCGTAACACTATAGATACCTCCTAACTGCGTTTCAGCCCCGCCAAAGTGGTGTATATCAGCTTGGTGGGGCTGCTCCTTTTTTGACTGCACTGAAAACAGTCCATAGGCAGTCCATAAGATAGCCTTAGGCAGTCCATAAGATAGCCTTGCCAAGACTGCTTTGCCTGGGTTTTGAGCAGGGCTCAGGCCGTGGGCGAGCTGGAGGGCGTTGGGTCTGGCTCCCCAAAGCAGAGACATTAGAGGCATTTGGCTCCAGGCGCAGCATCTCCACCCCTCTAGAGTCAACTCGATTGTGATAGGCTTACAGTCGTCCACGTAAGGCTAGGCCTTCGCCGTCAACCCGTCGAATCCGCGTCGGTTCACCATGCAACCACTCTCTGATGGCACCGTTTTGCAGCATCGCTATCATCTCCAAAACGTTTTGGGGCAGGGCGGATTTGGTCGTACTTACCTAGCGCAAGATAGAGGGCGCTTCGACGAGAGCTGCGTCATCAAAGAATTTATGCCCAATGCCAGCAGCCCCTACGCCCTAGAGAAATCGCGGGAGCTGTTTCAGCGGGAGGCTCAAATCTTATATCAAATCAAGCACCCTCAAGTGCCTCAGTTTCGCGCGGTATTTGAAGAAGCGGACCGTCTGTTTTTAGTGCAGGATTACATTGAGGGTCAGACCTGTCGGGAGGTGCTTGACCAGCGCAAGCGCACAGGGCAGTTCTTCACCGAGTCAGAAGTTGTCTCATTGATGCACCAGCTGACCCCCGTGCTGAGGCATATTCACAGCAAAGGCATCATCCACCGCGACATCACGCCGGACAATATCATTCTGCGCCAGCGCGATCGCCTACCGGTGTTGATTGATTTTGGCGTTGTCAAAGAGATCGTGACGCGGGTGCAAATGCCAGCGGAAGTTTCGACGCCATCCACAACGGTGGGCAAGCCAGGGTATTCTCCCAGTGAGCAGGTCCAGACTGGACGGGCCTACCCTAGCAGCGATATGTATGCCCTCGCGGTATCTGCGCTGGTGCTGCTGACGGGGAAGGAGCCCCAAGAGCTGTTTGACGACATTATGCTGACCTGGAACTGGGAGGCAATTCCGGCCAGCCGTCCCCTGATGCAAATTTTGTCGCGGATGCTGAGCTACCGGCCCAGCGATCGCTACCAGTCTGTCGATGAGCTGGCCCAGGCACTTCAATCCATGCCCCTGATGGCGACCAGCGCCCCCTCCACCACCCTAAACCCTCCGCCACCCCCATCGACACCCGCTAGGTCGCAGCCCCCCACCTCACAGATGCGCACCGTTGCTGTGGGTCGCCCCAACCCCACCACGGCGGCAGCGGCCCCACCCCCCCCTCAGGACAGAACATCTCAGCGGACCATCCAGGGGACAGCGACCCAAGAGCGATCGCTGTGGCAAAGCCTTGGGTCGATGCTCTTGATTGCAACCGCTTTGGCGGTGGTGACAGCCATTGGCGCATTTGCCATCTTCAACGCTATTTTTGACACTCGCACCGAGGCTCCGGTGGTAGAAGAGCCACAGCCTGAACCCGAACCCCAGCCCGAACCCGAACCTGAGCCCGAACCGGCCCCATCAGAGCCGGTGGAGTATACCCAGAACCTGGCCGTGGAGCCAGGCCCCCCCCGCGTTGTATCCGGTAACTTGCGCCAGAACGAAACGATCAACTATTTGGTCAGCGCTGAGCAGGGACAGGCCCTGTCGGCCTCCCTGGCTCAAGAAGGCGTGCTGATGACGGTGAAAGGCCCCAACGGGCGATCTGTAGATGGGCAGCGATCGCAGCGTGTCCCAGCGTGGAGTGGCGAACTGAAGCGAGCTGGCGACTATATGATCACCCTCGCCCCGGTGCAGGGCGTTGCAGCCAGTGACTATGCCCTGACCTTAGAGTTGACCGCGCAGCCTGAGCCCGAACCACAGCCCCAGCCCGAACCACAGCCAGAACCACAGCCAGAACCCACACCCGAGCCCGAACCACAGCCCGAACCACAGCCCCAGCCCGAACCACAGCCTGAGCCCGAACCACAGCCCCCAGAAATCGTGTCTCAAAACGTTCGCTTCCCGTCCAACACGACCGGGACAACAATTTCAGGTCAAGCTGCTCCAAGCCAAGTTCAGCGCTATCGCCTGTGGGCCGCTGAGGACCAGGTGCTTGCCGTAGCGGTGGCTCGTGGAGATGTGGCCCTCACGGTCCGCAATCCTGACGGAACAGACATTCGCGGAGCCCAAGGGGTTAGCGCTTGGGAAACTCAGATTCCTCGCACCGGAACCTATCTGATTGACGTGGTGGCCGACACCCCTAGCTCCTTTGTGGTAGATTTGAGCATTGTTGACGCAAATTAAGCCTGTGAGTACGCTACTGATTGCTGGGACGACGGCCCAAGTGGGTAAGAGCACCCTGGCTGCTGCCTTAGCCGCCTATTGGCAGATTTATTTTTCAGAGCGGACAATTGACGTTTTGACCCTAACCCCAGAGCAATTCGCCCCAGGCGCTGCCCCGGATACGGCATCCTCTCAAGAGACCAGTAGCACCAGCGTGCCCCGCAGGACATGGCTTGATTTGGCCCAAGCGTGGCAGCAGCTGACCCAGTTATCGAGCCCTATGGTGCTGATGGAGCTGCCAGGGGGCTTGGGTACGCCGCTGACCCCCGAAGTCACGGTGGCCGACTTAGCCTGGGATTGGCGGTTGCCGACGGTGCTAGTGGTCCCTGCAGCGTCGGATTTGGTAGAGCAGGCGATCGCCCATGTATCACTGGCCCGCCAAGCGCGGGTTCACCTCAAAGGCATCGTCATCAATCACACCTCGCCGCCGAGATCCAATGCCAGTGCAGAAAGCCTGGGGCACAGCTCATCTCTCCGGGAGGCCCTAGCGCTGATTCAGTCCTTTACGCAGATCCCCCTTTTAGGAGAGATCCCCTACCTGCCCGACCCGGAGGATGCTAGCGCCTTAGCTGCGGCAGCATCTAACCTAGAGCTAGAGCGCCTTTTTCCCCTATCCATGCTGCTGTCGCCAAGCTAGCGGCAGACGGTTTGTTGGCTGTGGCAGGCCCCGGCCTCCTTCACAGTATTCGGGCACAGTATTCGGGCACAGTATTCGGGCACAGTATTCGGGCACAGTATTCGGGCACAGTATTCGGGCACAGTATTCGGGCACAGTATTTGGGCACAGTATTTGGGTGAAATCGACCCGTGAAATGCACCTGCGGAAGACGCTAAAATAGAAGCTAGGAAGTTTTCCGTGACCGGAGAATAGTCTGTCCGTCCCTAGGTCTCCCGTATGGTTATCGCATCTCAGCGCAGTACATCCCCCATTCGCCCCTCCATTCAGGCTCTGCAGCCCCAGATTGTGCAGTGGCGGCGATCGCTACACCAAAAACCTGAACTCGGCTTTTGTGAGCAGCTGACGGCAAACTTCGTCAGTGAAAAACTCACCCAGTGGGGTATCCCGCACCAGGGCGGTATTGCCCACACGGGTATCGTAGCGGTGATTGAAGGCGATCGCCCCGGCCCCGTGCTGGCCATTCGCGCCGACATGGACGCGCTCCCAATTCAGGAAATGAATCAAGTCCCCTATCGCTCCCAGCACGATGGCGTCATGCATGCCTGCGGCCACGATGGCCACACAGCCATCGCCCTGGGAACAGCGTACTATCTGCAGCAGCACCGGCAGGATCTGGCGGGGACGGTAAAGCTGATTTTTCAGCCCGCCGAGGAAGGCGTGGATGGCGGCGGCGCTAAGCCCATGGTGGCGGCGGGAGTGCTGGACGCTCCCCAGGTGAACGGCATTATTGGGCTGCACCTATGGAACAATCTGCCTCTGGGAACTGTGGGCGTCCGCTCTGGTCCTCTGATGGCGGCTGTCGAGCTGTTTGACTGCATCATTCACGGCAAAGGCGGCCATGGCGCTATTCCCCACCAGACGGTAGATTCTATTGTGGTGGCGTCTCAAGTGGTTACGGCCCTGCAGGCCATCGTCGCCCGCAACCTCAACCCCTTACATGCTGGCGTTGTCACAGTGGGGTCATTTCACGCAGGTCAAGCCCACAATGTGATCGCCGATTCGGCTGCCATAAAAGGCACCGTGCGCTACTTCGATGATGCCCTAGACGGCTTTTTCCAACAGCGCATTGAGCAGACAATCGCGGGAATTTGCCAGAGCTATGGCGCGACCTATACGCTAGACTACACGCAGCTCTATCCGGCTACTGTCAACAATGCCACTATGGCGGACCTGGTGCGAGCGGTGGCAGAAACCGTGGTGGAAACGCCAGCTGGCGTCGTACCCAATTGCCAAACCATGGGCGGGGAGGACATGTCGTTTTTCCTGCAGCAGGTTCCCGGCTGCTACTTTTTCCTGGGGTCGGCCAATCCCGACCGCGGCCTAAACTACCCTCACCACCATCCCCGGTTCGACTTTGACGAATCTGCCTTGAGCATGGGAGTTGAGATCTTCATTCGCTGCACCGAACGCTTTATGGACCAATGACAAAAGCCGCAAATTCCCCCCGCTCAAAATCTCGACCACCCACCCGTGATGGGGAGCTAGGCCGACTGGCCGATCTGATGCCAGCGTCAGGCCGTATGTGGTGCCGCATCATTAGCAAGCCAAACCAGCCAGAGGCGATCGCCGTCAGCGCACCCAAGCCGTGGAACCGCAACTGCACGATTCGCATCAACCTGACGTTGTGGCAGCAGATGCTCCAGGGTCAGAGAGACCTGATGCTGTTGCGCACCGTATGCTGGGTAACCGCTATTCGGTGGTTTCAGCCCGGTGCGTACCAAGGTCTTTTGGGCGCAAGCTTGGCAGGGGCTGTTGTGGAGACATTTCGCGGTGAGGCCACCGGCATTGTGCTGTTTGCAGGGCTGAGCGTGGTAGCGATTCGACAGGTTTGGACATCCTTCCACGGTCTCGCAGTGGAGAAGGAGGCTGATGAGGCTGCTGTTCGCGTCGCCACAAGGCGGCAGTATGATGCTGCGGCTGCGGCAAACCATTTGGCGGACGCAATCAAGGCGGTGGCCGATATTGAAGGGCGCGTTGGCACAGTCAATGAGCTACTGCGTTGTCAAGCGCTCAAAGCTTTAGCGCAAGATGGTTCTGATGAGTCCTGATACACTGGGGCTGCTTATTACGCGCTGCCTCATTGTCAGTATTCTTGATACGCCATGGAACTTGTCGGCTATTTTGCTCTATTCGTCGCTAGCCTAGCTATCCTTGTCAAAGCGTCAGATGTGTTCACCGATGCCGCCGAGCGGTTGGGGCTTTCCCTCGGGCTACCGCCCTTCATCATCGGCGTCACGATCGTGTCCATTGGCACCTCCCTGCCCGAGCTGATTTCGTCGCTGTTTGCCATCTTGGAAGGGGCACCCGAAGTTGTGGTCAGCAACGCGGTGGGGTCCAACATCGTCAATATTTTCTTTGTGATTGGCACCGCTGCCATCCTCTGCAAGGGAATCATGACCATCTCCTACAACTTGGTCAACGTGGACTTACCTCTGTTTGTAGGATCAGCGTTCCTCCTAGGGCTAGCGGCCCTCGATCTGCGGTTCTCTCGGGGAGAAGCAGTCCTGTTTCTCTTGGCTTACATCACCTATACGATATACATCACCATTGGCAGCGAATCGGATTCCGATGAGGCGGACATTGATCTCCCCAGCGCTCCCGCAGCCCGGCGTCAGTCTGCCATGGTGCGCAACAGCGCCCTCGTTTTGGTTAGTGCGCTGTTCATCTTTTTAGGCGCTCGCTACACCATCAATTCTCTGATCCAAATTTCGGATACGCTGCAGGTGGGCCGGGAGATCATTGCAGTAACAGCGGTGGCCTTGGGCACCTCTCTCCCAGAACTTCTCGTCACCATCAATGCGGCCCGAAAAGGACAGGCAGAAATCGTCATTGGTAACGTCCTGGGATCTAACATATTCAACACATTTGTTGTCATGGGCCTGCCTGGGCTGTTTAGGGATTTGCCCATACCAGAAACCATGTTAACGACAAGCCTGCCCACTATGATTGCGGGCACCGTGCTGATGTTTTTCGCGACTCAAGACAAGCAGCTCTCGTCCTGGGAAGGTTGGCTGTTTATTATTTTCTACGGCTGGTTCATTGGGTCAACCTTTGGGGTGCTGTAATGCCAGCGGTAGGTATGGGCTTTGCTCTACTCGTCAGTAGGCAAACCCAGCGCAGTCTGCAGCGATCGCCGCATAATACCGACCGGCGCAGGCTGCTGTAGCCACAGCTCCAAGGCCACGGCCCCTTGCTGCACCAGCATCTCTAGGCCATCAATGGCGATCGCGCCCTGTTCTGCTGCCTGCTGGAGAAATCGCGTTGGGCTAGGGTTATAGATCAGATCATAGGCAACGCAGCCCGACGGAACGGCTTGCCAATGCTGGGCCAAGGGGGAGGCCTCAATGTGGGGATGCATGCCGATGGGGGTGGCGTTGACCACTAAACTGCTGGTGGCCAGCAGCTGCGGCACCTCTGCCCAAGAATGAACCGACAGAGTCACCGGGGAGACCAGCTGCCAACTCCGCTGGAAGGCTGCTAGGGCATCAGGGCGTCGCCCTACCACGCGGATTGTTCTGCACCCCAGCTGAACACAGCCTGCGACAACAGCGCGGGCAGCGCCGCCATGTCCTAAAATGAGCGCCTCGTCCCAGGTGTGGGACATATCCTTTAGGGGTGAGACAAACCCAGCCACGTCAGTGTTTGTACCGCTCCAGCCTGTCTCTGTCCGCCACACAGTGTTCACGGCCCCGACCGAAATTGCCAGGTCGCTGACCTGGTCCAACAGCGGCATGACCGCCTGCTTATGGGGAATCGTGACATTGAAGCCAGCGAGGCCGATTGCCGCAAAGCCTTGAACCGCCTGGGCGAGGCTGTCTCCCGCGATGGGGAAAGGCAAATAGACAAAGTCGGCCCCCAGGTGGGCGATCGCCGCGTTGTGTATCACAGGGGAGAGGGAGTGAGCGATAGGGTCACCGATGACCCCCAGCAGTTTCGTGGTTCCAGTAATCATGGGGCCAGTTTATCTCTTGTTCGCCCAGGGCGATCGCTGTCTGCCGAGATATTGCTTCTGCCCTATTCAAGCGAGTTCGAAAAATTCGAAAAAGTCCAAAGCCTTTAAAACCAATTGTGATTGACCGCTGTACCTATTACAGAACTGCTACAGACCTTTGGTCAATCAACTATTTTTGGAGACGCACTATGAATCCTTTCCTCGTTAACTTGGTCAACTTAATTATCGGCGACCTATTCGAGAATGCAGCTGGAATTCAAGACTTGGGCGATATTTTTATTGGAGGCTTTGGCGATGATCAGCTCCAAGGCGGAGACAACGATGATCTATTTTTCGGTGGCCCAGGTGACGATTCAGTTCTTGCTGGTGCGGGCAATGATGTCATTTTTGCAGGCACCGGCAACGATACCGTAGTCGGTCAAACGGGTAACGATGTCGCTTTTCTAGGTTCGGGTCACGACCGCTTCATTTGGAACAACGGCGACGGCAGCGACTTTATCAACGGCGGTGCTGGCTTCGACGTCACTCAAGTCAACGGTGCCGACGGTCCAGGCGACGAATTTGATCTCTCTCAAGTGGATGGTCAAGCGCTCTTCAACCGCCTCAACCTAGGGCTATTCACCCTCACCAACGAAAACATCGAGCAGTTTGAAATCAATGGCCAGGGGGGGGACGATTCTCTCACCGTGGGTGACCTGACCGGCAGCGATGTTAAGGCAGTTGTCTTCTCCGGCGGCGAGGGCAATGATTTCCTCAATGCTAGCGGGACCCTCACCCCCGTGGTGGCCGACGGTGGCGCAGGTGACGACATCCTCATCGGCGGCGCAGGCGACGACATCTTGATTGGAGGCGATGGCGCTGACCTCCTCATTGGGGGCGCAGGCAATGACATCCTGATTGGGGGCCAAGGTGCAGACCTGTTTGCGTTTGCCGTGGGTCTAGCGCCATCTGGTCTGGGTAACAACCTGATCCAGAACTTCGGAGCTGAGGACAGCATTGTGCTTGACACCAACCTATTCGCAGCTCTGACCAGCACAGTCGATGGGGCGATCGCCACGGGCGAGTTTACGGTTGTCAGCAGCCCAGAGGAGGCAGCACTCAGCGACGCTAAGATCGCCTATAGCTCTGCCACAGGAGCGCTGTACTATAACCCGAATGGTACTGCAGATGGCTTTGGCAACGGGGCTCAAATTGCCACCATCGAAGGAGCACCCGCCATCAATGAGGATAGCTTCGCGGTTCAGGTGTAGTTCACCTAGGCGAAATCCTCAGAGGGTCAGGGAACACCGCTTCTAATGGGTTTCCCTGATTCTCTCACCAAGCCTTCTCTCATCAAGCCTTCTCTCATCAAGCTCAACGAACAACTAGCCTGCAATTGATTGTAGATGGTGTATCAGCGTAGTAAGCTCAGTTGTGAGTTTGTATTGATGTAGCAGTGCGTTGTCTTTAACCATGGTCCATGGCTCGTTTTTCCGATAATGCCTCTGACGCTGAGCTGGTTGAACACCTGAGGGCCGGACATCAGGATGCGCTCAGGCTGCTATATAAGCGGTACAGTGGTTTGGTCTATACCATTGCCCTAAAGATGTTGGGCCGCGCCAGCGAGGCAGAAGATTTAGCCCAAGATGTGTTTTTGACGTTTTGGAAACAGGAAAAATTTGACCCGAATCGGGCCGCGCTGAGCACCTATCTCTGTGTGCTGACGCGAAGCCGAGCCCTAAATCGCCTCAAGAGCCGCAGTAGCCAGCAGCGATCGCTAGAACGCCTACAAACTGGAGTTCCCGCCGAGTTAACGGCATCAACACCGCTAGAAAACGCGTCCCTAGCAGAACAAGAGCAGACTCTAAAGCGCGTGATGGCACAATTGCCGGATCGTCAGCGCCAAATTCTAGAGCTAAACTTTTATCAAGGCGTCAGCCAATCTAGCATCGCCGAGCAGCTCAATATGCCGTTAGGGACGGTCAAAACAAACGCGCGCAAAGGATTGATGACCCTGCGGCAGCTGCTTGGACGTGCAGTCGAATGAGAGAAGATCCAATGCCATCGTCATTATCAGAAGAGCATCAGGCATTAGCGGCTGGGTATGTTCTGGGCGATTTAGCCCCCGAAGAAGAGGCGCAGATCAACCATATGCTGGAAACTAACCCGGCTATGCGGGCTGAGGTTGAGGCACTGCAAACAAGCTTGATGCTCATGCCCCAAG
>JGI12210J13797_10508793_pt1 | contig 10118 bp, 10 predicted proteins | sample ElkSlonscriptome_3_FD_13797 | JGI IMG/M metagenome (IMG submission 13797) | reverse complement strand
GCGCCCCACCTCTAGCAAGCGAATCGAGGGCCCACAACGCCCCCGCTCCGACCGCGTCCTGCCGCCTCGGAGAGCCAAGCCACGGGCCCCGTGAGCACGGTCTCACCGCTCGACGAGCCCGCCCTCCGGTACGGCTTCCACCGACTCGCCGAGCCACACCACCGCCGCCCTCGACCGCGGTCACCTCGACCCGCCGGCCGCCGCTAGATCTCACTGCAGCACGCCATCGACCGGGGACAGCACCGCGGGAACGTCCTCCTCGCCGAGCGTCTGCCGGAGGTTGATCTCGATCATCCGCGACAACGTCGACAGCGGCAGGTCGTTGACGTCGGTGCCGAACGGCTCCTCGATCTCCTCGCCGACCGCATCGAGGCCGAAGAAGGCGTAGCTGATGATCGCCACCACCACCGGCGTGGCGCTCCCCACCACGTCGACGATGCCGAAGGGCAGCCCGAACGTGTAGACGGCGACGATCCGGTGGATGAGCACCGTGTACGAGCTGGGGATCGGCGTGCTCTTGATCCGCTCGCACGCCCCCTGGATGTCGGTGAGCATGGTCAGGCTCTCCTCGAGCACGGGCAGGTGCATGGGGTGGACCTTCCCCTCTTGCCAGAGATCTCGAAACCGTGCCCCCAGCTCGCGGAGGATGGCCACCGGACGATTGAGCTGATCCCGCAGCGCCTCTCGCTCCGAGTCGGGGACCAGGCCCCGCAGCGACGCGAGGTCGTCCTCGTCGCGCAAGTGCATCCGAAAGCAGTGCACGTAGGCGATGATGCGGTAGACCAGCTCGCGGTGGACCTCGGCCTGCTCGGGGCTCACGCCGAGCTGCTCGCGCTGGGGGCCCACCATGATCTGCACCTGCCGCGCGAGGCTGCGGGTGGTGTTGACCAGCCGCCCCCACAGCTTGCGACCCTCCCAGAACCGGTCGTAGCTGGTGTTGTTGCGGAAGCCGAGGAAGATGCCCAGCGCGACCGCCACGAGCGAGAACGGGATGGTGCTGAGCGTCCACACCAAGGAGTCGAAGCGGTGATGGACCACGGTCACCACGGTGGCGACCAGGGTGACCACCATCAGCCGCGGCCACACCCGCGAGAGCGCCGTGCCTCGCACGGTCGCGATCTGCTTCCACCAATTTCCCCGCTCGAGCAGCAGCATTCGAAGCCCCTCGGCCGCGTCTCATACCACAGCCTGCCCCCCGGAGACCGCCACGGGCGACGCCCGTGCCGCCCACGATCACGCGCGCACGCGCGCACGCGCAGGCGCGCTCGGCTACGGCCGCTCGGCCTCGACCCGCACTTCGATCCGGCGCCGCCCCTGGGCGTCGGTGGAGTCGTCGATGTCGACGGAGGCGTGCTCGGGCGCGATGCCCTGGGCGACCAGCTCGGCCATGATGCGCCGCTCGGCTTCCTCGACCCCGTGCTGGTCGATCGTCACGTCGAGCAGGCGGTGGCTCAGCGCCCCGCCCAGGGTGCCGTGCACGGTCCCGGACAGCGGCACGTCGTGGGTCTCGGCGCCCGCGAGCTCGGGGAAGTCGCCTTCGATCTGCTGCCACAGGGACTCGGTGTCGAGCCCCTCGCCGAGCACGAACATCTGCAGGTGCACCTGCTCTTCGATCTGCTCCCGCCCCTCGTCGTCGACCCGCTGCTCGATCGAGTGCGACACCTGCAGCTCGACGCGCTCGGCCCCCGAGACCTCGTCGATCCGCTCCGCGAGCGCGTCGACGTCCAGCTCGGCCCAGCGCTCCGTATCGAGGGTGATTCGAAGCCCGCGCCCCAGGCTCATCGGGTACTCGGCCGGCATGGCACACGCCGCCACGGCCAGCCCCAGGCCCAGGCCACCGGCGAGGACCAGCCGCGGCCATCGCCAGCGACGCGGCGTCGGCCGGGCCGGCGCTCGCCGGGCGAACGCATCCATCAATGAGGCCTCGTGCGCGTCGCGATGCTCGTCGCCGCCGGAGGCCGGTGGCCGGTGGAGGGCACCCAAGCGTTGCTCGAGATCAGATCGCATAGCCGGCCGCTCCCTTCTGCCCCGTCGGGTCGAGCTTGGTCCGCATGTCGCGGAGGGTTCGTGAGAAGCGCTGCTTGATCGCAGCCTCGGAGACGTCCATGAGCTCGGCGATCTCCCGCAGGCGCAGGCCGTCGGCGAAGCGCAGCGAGAGCATCTCGCGGACGGCCGGCGGGTAGTCTTGCAGCAGCCGCCGCAGCTGGGCGTCGCGCTCGTCGTCCTCGAGGGCCTGCGCGGGGTCGACCGCCGCGTCGGCCAGGCGCTCGACCGCGTCGGCATCCCGCGCCCCTCGCTGGGCCCGAAAGTGGTCGATCACGGCGTTGCGCGCGATGCCCAGCACCCAGGCCTCGACATGACCACGCTCGGGATCGAAGCGATCGAGGTGCTCGACCACCCGCTGGAACACGCGCGCGACCAGGTCCTCCACGTCGGCCCGTGCGGTGATCCGCCGAGACGCATACCGCCACACCAGCGGGTGCGTGGCGCGATACAGCCGCCGAAAGGCGGCCGCGTCTCCGGCCCGGGCCCGGCGGGCAAGGCGGGAGAGACGCGCAGCAGAGAGCGTCTGGCGAAGCGACATGGGTGCGCTGCCCCCGGATACGGACGAGGCGCTCGATGGTGACACGAATTCGCGAATGGGCCGCAGCGCCACGGCACGGGCAGCCCTACGCACGAGCGCTAGCCACCCCGGCCCAACGCTACGGCTCGGGCAGCCCGACCAAGCGGGCGAGTTCGAAGACATGAGCGTCCTCTGCCTCGGGCACCCCGAGGGCCTGCAGGGCCTCGGCGAGGCGCACGACGTACTCGACGTTGGTGCCGCTCGGGCCTCGGCAGCGGCGGACCTGCTCGGCGATCGCCTCGATCGGAGCCGGGCCGGCGTAGTTGGGGTTGTCCTCGGTGGCCAGGTACATCAGCGCCCCGGACAGCGCGCCCCCCTCGGAGAGGCTCACGTCGACCGTGATCCGCCGGTAGCCGCCCTTCTCCCGGTGATCGAGGCCAGCGAGCACCCCGGGCGCAGCGCTGGGCTCCACGCGATAGGCCGCTCCCCAGCAGCGCGCTCGGGCGCCGGTGGCGATGAGGGTGACGACCCGACCGGGATCGTCGGGGACGCCGCGGTGATCGGTCGAGGCCTGCCAGAACCGCCGCGCCCAGCCCTCCACCCACCCCGTCCGGCGCTCGACGAAGGGAAAGGCCGGCCGCCACACCAGCGAGCCGTATCCGAAGATCCACAGCTCGCGCTCGATCTCGGTCTCGGTCATGCTTCATCCTCCATGCCGGCGCACACGAGCGCGTGGGGCCGGCCGGTCCTCGGGATGCATCCCGGCGCATGATAACGCCTGCGGGCTCGCTTGGGCCCCCGCGGGTCACGCTGTAGCATGGCGGCATGCGGCGCATGCTGGTGGGGGTGGGTCTGATCGCGGGGCTGTCGATGGTCACCGGCTGTGGCGACGACGCCAGCGGGAGCGGCTCGAGCACGACCGACGCTCCGGCGACGGATGCGACGGGCGGCACGGCGGACGGCGGCGCGTCGACGGGCGATCCCTCGGGGCCGAGCGACGTCACCGGGGTCGACGACGATCCGACCACCGCGGGGGTGACCACGCAGCCCGACCCGGTGTGCGGCAACGGGATCCTCGAGAGCATCGAGGAGTGCGACGACGGGAACCTGGTGGAGGGTGACGGCTGCAGCAGCATCTGCCGGCTCGATCTCGACACGAGCCTGTGGCAGGACACCCACGCGGGAGACGCGATGGTGCGCGAGGCGGGGCACGGGATCGCGGTGGACTCGCAGGGCAACGTGGTGGTGGGCGGCTACGAGGTCGATACGGTCGGCGATCCCAACATGTGGCTGGCGAAGTACGACCCCGACGGCACGCAGCTGTGGGCCATGACGATGGATCCCTCGGGCGGGCTCGACGATCGGATCTACGGGGTGGCCATCGATCCGGACGACCACATCCTGCTGGTGGGCGATGCGGACACGGCTCCGGCCTCGTCGGACATCTGGGTGGCGAAGCTCGACCCGGACGGGGTGGAGCAGTGGAGCACGACGTTCGACGGCCCCGACATGGGCAACGACGGCGGCCGCGGGGTGGCCAGCGACTCGGCGGGCAACGTGGCGATCACGGGGTTCGTGCGGGTGGACAACAACGACATCGACATCTTCGTGGCCAAGCTCGACGCGGCGACGGGCGCCACGCAGTGGAGCGAGGTGGTGCCGGGGCCGGCCGGCCTCGACGACCGCGGCCAGGCGGTGGGGGTGGACTCGACCGACGCGGTGGTGGTGGGCGGCTTCGTGTCGCACGGCGGCTTCGACCGCAACGTGTGGGTGCGGAAGTACGACCCGGACGGCGTGGAGCAGTGGACGGACGAGTGGGACAGCTTCACGATGGCCGACGACGCGGGCTTCGGCCTGACGGTGGCGCCCGACGACTCGATCGTGGCGGCGGGGACGACCCCGGTCATCGCCACCAACCAAGACGTGTGGATGGGCCGCTGGGACGCGGAGGGCACGCTCCAGTGGTACAAGCAGTTCGGCGGGCAGGACTTCACCAACGACCACGGGCTGGCCGTGGCGGCGGATCTCGACGCGAACTTCATCGTGGTGGGCTTCCAGGGCATCACCAACACCGACCACGACATCTGGATGCGCAAGGTCGACGTGAGCGGGGCGCTGGTGTGGTCGCAGTCGGTGGTGGGCATGGGCATGGAGCGCGACGAGGCCAACGGGGTGGCCACCGACGCCGACGGGAACATCGTGGTGACCGGCGAGATCCGCGACGCGCCGGGCAACGACGGCGACGTGTGGGTGGGCAAGTTCGGGCCCGGCTGAGCGGCGAGCTGACGGCTCGGCCGGCGCGGGGCTACACTCTGCGCATGAGCAGCGCCCGCCGCCTGGTGACCGAACGGCTCATCCTCGTCACCGCGACCAACCAGCACCTGCTGGTCGAGCTGGACGATCCGAGCAAGCTGGCCACGCTGGTCGGCGGCCGCGTGCCCGAGGACTGGCCCCCCGAGGCCGACGACGGCGCGACGCTGCGCGCGTTGATGGAACAGCAGGGGCGCGGGGGCGCCAAGGAGATCGGCTGGTGGATGCGCTACGTGGTGCTGCGGCGCGGGCCCGAGGGCAACCCGGAGCTGGTGGGCCGCGTGGGGCTGGAGGGGCCGGCCCGCGACGGGGAGGTGCGGGTGTACTGCCGGCTGCTGCCCACGGCCTCGGGGCGCGACTACGGGCGAGAGGCGGCCGGGCGGCTCGTCGACTGGGCGCTCGACCACCCGGGCGTGGAGCGAGCGGTGGCCGAGCCCGCGCTGTCGGCCGAGGGGTGGATCAAGGGGCTGGGCGAGCTGGGGTTCGAGCGCGACGGGGACGACTTCAGCGACGCGACCCGGGGCCACGCTCACTTCGTGCGCACGAAGGCGGCGTGGCTGCGCGACAGCGTGGCGCTGCGGCGCGGGGCGAAGCTGGTCTGCCCGCCCCGCGATGCACCGGTGGCGAACATTCCCACGCTGGCCCGCACGGTATTCGACCGGCTGCTGGGCGAGCCGCTGTTCGACCCCGAGGACATGTGCCGCGAGGTGAAGCTGTACGTGGAGATGCTGGCCCGGGCGGCCGACGACGACGCCTCGGTCGATCACGAGCTGGGCCGCGACATCGGCCGCACGTGCGAGGCGCTGCTGATGGCGGTGACCGAGGCCACGCCGGAGCACGCCCGGCGCCAGATCCAGGCGGCGGCCCGCTACTTCGTGACCGAGGACGACGGCGACAGCGACCTGGAGATCGGCGGCCTGGACGAGGACGCAGCGGTGGCCAACGCGGTGGCCGAGCACCTCGGGCGCTCGGACCTGGTCGCCGACATCGACTGAGCGCGGAGACGAGGCTCAGCGTCGGCGCCCATGGGCGCGGATCTTGTTGCAGAAGCGCTCGAGCTCGGGAACCGTGGCCAGCCACCGAGGGCGAGACAGCTGCTGCCGTAGAGCAACGGTGAGCTCGCGGTAGCGCTCACTGGACTTGTCCGGCTTGCCACGTCGAGGGCGAAGGAGTTCCGCGGACACCAGCACCTCCGCTGGATCCGCGATGTCCTCGATGCGCTTGCGTCGAGTGTGGGCTGCGACGAGCCAGGATTCCGTCTCTTCGCGCGGCAGCGCAATGATCGCCGACGGCGGAACGGGTGCTCCGATCCATTGCTTCACCAGGTCGCACAGTGCTTCGAGCCCGTCGTCTTCGACGAGACTGGCCACCGGCCCGAGGTGCCGAATACTGGCATCCACCTGCACGACCACCAGATCGAGCGGCGTGAGCTGGACGTTCCCGGCCTGCAAGAACGCGCGCACGGCCTGCCACCCGGTCGCCGGCCGACGCTCCCGCGGACGAGCGAGAGCATCGAAGTCCGGCTGGAGCAGCGAGAACGTAGGATCGTACCTCCGCAGGACCTCGGCGACGATCGCCTGCAAGACGACGTAGTCGGTGCTGCCCTCGCAGATGATCCCCACGCGCATGCGGATCCCCGGGCGTCAGAGAGCAGGGACGGCTCCCAGCAGGCCACGAATCCACATCTGGGAGATGGTGAGGCCGCTGTCGAGGGCCTTCTGTACGGCATCCGAGTGCTCGATCCGTGAGATCTTCGTGTGGCCGCTCGTGCTTCGCTCGACGGCCAGCAACCGCACCCGATCGTCGGAGAGATCGAGGGAATCGAGGACCAAGGGGTTGTGGGTGGTGACGACGACCTGTCGCCGTTCCTTGCGACAGATCCGAGCCAACACCGAGACCAGCCGGCGTGCGAGCCGAGGATGCAGCGCATGGCCTACGTTCTCGACTGCGTAGAACCTGGGCGCGTGGTGGTGAAGAGCCAGGGTGAGCGCGAACAAGACATAGAGCGCCCCCTCACTGGCATCATAGGCGGACAGCTCGTTTCGATCTTCCCGCATGAAGCGGTCGACGAAGCGGACGATCCGGGAGGTGACCGGGATCGAAGGAGAGATGAGCTCGGGCGACGGGGTCGTGGCAGACACGGACGACGACCAGTCGACCAGCGCTTCGAACTCCTGCGCGAGCTGCTCTCGAGGCCTGCCCTTGATGAAGCGAATGGCCTCGGCCAGACGACCACCCCCCAGGCCGATCGGCTCGTGCTGCATGAAGTCGGGCTGGGTGCCACGCAGGATGGACGTCTGGGGATCGAAGATCGCGAACCGGCGGAGGGCATCCTGCAGAAGATCCACCCCCTTCGGCCGTGCATCGGCGGGCAAGGCCACGCGCGAGAGGCCGAGGAACCCATCGAGCTTGGGCAGGCTCTCGTTCTTGCGCCCGTGCTCCCACACATTGCCCCCGCGAGGGCTACGGGTGAGAACCTTGCGCCCCTCGACCCCGATCGTCTCGGCGCTGAAGCGCCATGCGCTGGCTGGAGAGTCCCCGGGGTTGTCGAGACTCACCGAGTAGAAGTCACCGGTCTGCGACTCGGCCCGGATGGTGATGACGCGCCGGAGCTTCTGATCGGCGAAGGCGCTCTTGTAGAGCTTGGGAACTCCGGGGCGAACCCCTCGCCGCAGCAACGCTGCGTCGTCGACCTGGCCCTCGGCTGCCGCCCCGAGCACCCCAATCGACTCGAGCACCGCGGTCTTGCCCGTCCCGTTGGCCCCGATGAGGACATTGAAGTCGCCGAGCTCTACGCGCTGGTCGACGATGGACTTGAAGCCCTTGATGTCGATGCGCCGGAGCGAGACCTGGGCGGGACGCTTGGCCATGGGTACGCGTCAAACGCTAGCACAATGCCCCGCGTGCCCCTCCGAGGGCGATCGAGCGAGGGCCCGAACCGCCGGGAACCGCCGGGCTCAGTGCAGCTTGACGGCGCGGTTGGGGACCCACGCCAGCTCGAAGTGGCCGAGCATGACGGGCGAGTCTTCGGTCAGCCGCACGACGGCGTGGCTGGGGCCCTCGGTCATGCCGGCGGGGCGCACCCCGTTGGTGCTGGCCAGATCGTAGACCAGCAGCGAGCGCGGAGCCTCCTCGGTGACCAGAGCATGCACGCGCGAGAGGTTGCGGCCGTGGCCGGCCAGCGAGCACCGGTCGCTGTAGCGACCGATGAGCAGACCCCGCTGGAGCTGGCGGCTGTCGAGCTCGAGCTCGCGGACCTCTTCGCCCCGACCGGAGGGCTTGGTGGAGCGCAGCCGCAGCACGCCGCGGGGCTGCGGGCGGGCGTCCATGTCGAGGCCCCGGTAGCCGCCGTACTCGCGCGGCTCCTCGGCCCCGAGATGAGCGACGCCGGGCTCCGAGGTGGCGCTCATGGCCAGGCGCACGCCGGTGCCCGATGGATCGAGGCCGGTGAGGTTGCGGAAGGCGGCATCGTCGCCGCCGTCGAGCAGCTCGACGCCCTCGGGGCCGCCCGGCGCCACGAACACGACCGTGCGCCCCAGGCTGATGAGGCCGTGGGCCTGGAACGAGAACCCGGGCACGCGCTTGCCGTCGGCCAGCAGCACCCCGGCCCGACCGCCGAGGTCGTAGCCGCGATAACGAATGGGGCCGTCGCCGGGCCACGCGGTGAGCAGCACGTGCCGCAGGCTCACGCGGTTGTCGTTGGGGATGGAGAGGGCACAGCGATTGTGCCGACCAATGACCAACGCCCGCGGGAGATCGCGTGGCCGACGGAGCACCCGCTGGGCGACGGGGAAGCCCTTGCGATCGGTGGCCACCACGAGCGCATCACCAGAGTCGACCCCGGCCACCAGCGCTTGCAGCACCGGCCGGGCTCGGCCAAAGCAGCTCGCGAGCTGCTGCGTGGGGGTGGATGCATCACGCCCAGGCGACACCTCGCCGGGACGGTGCCCTTCCGCGCTGTCGTCCGGCTTGAGCGCCACCGCATTGCAGCGTAGGCCAGACCGCTTCGAATGGCCATGCCCAATGCGGGGAAACCGTCGGCCGAGAGCGACCGAGACTCGGCTGAACACCAATCCAGTAGGCACCAACGGTCGATCCCGGCTAGTTTGCCGACCGGGACGTCGGCCGCGCTCCTACCTCGACCTACCCCGAGGCCGGGGCGTCGGAGGGGGCGGGCCCGCGTCGGGGAGACGGGCATGAACGCGCCAGAGATCATCACCATCCTGGGCAAGGGCAGCGCCTTCGATGGGAAGCTCACCTTCGAGGGTACGGTCCGCATCGACGGAGAATTCTCGGGAGAGATCCGAACCAAGGGCACGCTGGTGGTCGGCGAGTCGGCCCGCGTGACAGCGCAGATCGATGCGGCGACAGTGGTGGTGGAGGGCCGCGTGGAGGGGGACATTCGGGCCACGGAGCTGGTCGATCTCCGCGGCACGGCCCACACGGTGGGGACGATCCACTGCCCCAGCCTGGAGATCCAGCGCGGCGCGGTGTTCGACGGCAGATGCGTGATGCAGCCGGAGCGCGTCGCGGAGGCGGCCGAGGCCCCGGCCGAGGTGAGCGCCCACGGGTGACGAGCCCGGTCCGGGCACCGCCGAGGCCGCAGGACAAGAACGGATCGGTCCCGATCACCCCCGAGACTTCGGGGTCCGAAACCTCACGCGTGGGGCCAGCGGGGGCGCGAACAGCCCCGGCCGAAGCAGCCGCAAGGCCCCGCACGGCGCCCTGGCCCACCGTTGACGGTCCTTCTATGAAGTGGTAGCTAGCCGCCGCGTCACACGGGGTATTTCACGGTTTGTGGCCACGTAGGCCGCGAATTTCCGCTGAATCTCACGCCCTGCTCCTCCCGTCGGCCCACGCCGTATCCGACCCGCGCTGATGGACATCGCAAGCCCTCTCCTCGCCATTCCCGTCGTCGACATCGACGGGACCATGTACGTCCAGCTGGGCATCTACCTCGTGCTGGTCTTCATCCTCGGCCCGTTGCTGTTCAAGCCGTGGCTGGCCGCCCTGGAGCGTCGCACCGCCGCGGTGACGGGCGCCCTGGTGAAGTCCGTGAGCATGCGCGAAGAGGCGGACGCGCTGGCCCTCGACTACGACGCGCGCCTCGAGGTGGCCCGCGAGAAGGCCCATGGGGTCCGCTCGGAGGCTCACCGCGAGGAAGACGCCATCCAGGCCGGCCGGCTGGCGGGGATCCGCGAGGAGGCCAACCTGCAGCTCGCCGCCGAGCGCGATCGGATCGCAT
>JGI12210J13797_10686294_pt1 | contig 10119 bp, 7 predicted proteins | sample ElkSlonscriptome_3_FD_13797 | JGI IMG/M metagenome (IMG submission 13797) | reverse complement strand
CGCAGCTATGCATTTATTAGACAGTGTACTGCTACAGCCTGACCCACAGGATAGGCAGCCTATGTTTATGTGGCTATCTTACTTTTACCCACATACCCCTTACCTCGCCCCTGAGCCTTACTTTTCAATGTACGATACGGTCAATATTCCAGCACCGGCCATAGAGCCAGAAGGACTGACCGATGCGAACAAGCCGTTTCGCCAGGTTTTCCATCAAGACAATACCAACAGGCTGCTTCCCTATGACGAAGAAAAAGTGATGCGGATGAGGCGCACTTACTACGGTATGGTCTCGTTTGTAGACGATGAAATAGGTCGTCTGCTGGACTATCTGGAAGAGAACCAACTGCGGGAGAACACCATTATACTTTTCACATCTGACCATGGCGATTATATGGGTGACCACGGCATGATGACCAAAAGTCCAGCTATGTATGACTGCCTGACCCGTGTACCCTTTCTGATGAGCTGGCCGGGGCATATCCCTACGGCACAAAAATACGATGGGGTAGTCTCTCAGATAGACATCATGCCTACCATACTAGACTTGCTGAATGTTAAAGTACCGAAGCGAGTACAAGGGAAAAGTTTTACGGGTGTATTGCGTGGGGATACTGACCAGCCCTATCGGCAGTATGCTTTTGCTACCTACGGCCTACCAGGGCGTAAGCCAGTGGCCTCTTTTGCAGAGATCAACGAGCTGATGCCGCATTACGAAAGCAACCCTGTCAACTGGGCACCTGGCATCCCCTGGGAAGGAAACCCTATCAGCCTGGCCGGGACTTTCCAGATGGTTCGGTCTAAGGACTGGAAGTTGGTGTACGAAGCTGGTGGCACTTCTGAGTTGTACGATATGGTCAACGACCCTCATGAGCTTACCAATTTATACGGACAGGCAGCTTACGAGGAAATACAGGGTACACTGTCGGAAGCATTGGCAAGCTGGAAAGAAGAGCATACGGATGATAGCAATACTGCCAACAATCTTGCTCAGGAGAATTTAAACCGGTATCTGAAATTTCGCCAAGCAGGCAAAAGCCCTACGGGGATGTACAAATAGCAATACTATAAACCTAATGCAAAACCTAATTCGCACCCTCTTACTGCTACTGTTGACCCAGTTTGGTTGCCAACAAAAACTAGTAGAGCAGACCAATGCAGAAGCAACCCGGCCCAATTTTGTCATCATCTATACCGATGACCAACGATACGATGCGCTAGGTTGCCGAACATCTACCACCGCCATTACACCTACATTGGATAGCCTGTGTGCTTCCGGGATGTATTTTAAGAATGCCTTTGTTACGCTCTCTATCTGTAGCCCAAGCCGAGCTGCTTTACTGACCGGCCGTTACGGTAGTGCCAACGGGGTGACGACCTACGGAGAGGTACATATCAACGAGGGCGAGCAGACCTTCGCCCAGCTACTCAGAGAGCTAGGCTATCAAACGGGCATTGTAGGAAAGTGGCATCTGGCAGATAGCCCGGCTAAGTTGGGTTTTGACTTTGCGACACACTTCTTTGGCAACGGCCCGTGGTACGATCGCAATGTGATCAGGCAGGGAAAAGATACCGTTGCCGAGGGCTTTATTGAGGACTATATCGCCGACGAGGCAATAGGCTTCTTAGAAGGAACGCAGCAATCTGAAGAACCCTATTTACTGTTCTACTGTCCACAACTTCCCCACCTTGATAATAAGTTCAATTGGGACGTAACCCAAGAAACGCTCGCGCAGTACGATGACCGGGCGATTGACCTGCCCAAAAATTGGCCAGATGAGAAACTTACCGGCAAACCAGAATATTTGCTTACCGAAAGGCACCGGCAAAAAGCCTTGAGCTACGGCTACCAAGACCCAGACACACTAGCCTACCAGACCAAACGCTACTACGCCGCCATTACGGAGATGGATGCTGCTATGGGGCGGATGCTCGCCAAAGTCAGGGCACTACCCAATGCCGAAAATACCTACATCATTTTCATGAGCGATAATGGCTGGTTTATTGGTGACCATTTGTTTACCAGCAAAGTATTGGCTTACGAGGAGTCTATCCGGGTACCGCTAATTATTAATGGCCCCGGTATCAAACCGGAAGTTAACGAAGATCTGGTGCTCAACATTGATGTGTTCCCCACACTTATTAACATTTTGGGAGAAACCACGCCACCGGAACTACACGGTGTTAGCCTATTACCTGCGCTCAATAAGCAAGACTGGCCGCAAAAGAGGGAGCATATTTACTACGAAGCTCCTACCCCCCAGCTAGGCAGCCAGCCACTTGCTGCTATCCGCACTGAGCAATATAAATACATTGAAACGTACGATGAAACAGATTCTACCAGAGTTGTATTCCAAGAGCTTTACGATCTGCAAGAAGATCCAAATGAGTTAAACAACTTAGCTTTGAACTTAGCCTACGAGCAGATTACTCAGCGATTACAAGTTACTTTACAACAAGAAAAGCAAAATTATTACTGAGAGTGGCTCTTCGGAATTTTTTCAGAAGGTTATCGTCCTATAATAACTCTAAGCTTATCGGTTTAGAAAGATTAACGGAGCAATTTACGTAATCGCCTCAATCTAATCCATCACGTTCTCCCATTCAAATACATCTTTCCAATCATCCTTAAAAATGCGAGGGATTCCGTAGACAATGGCTTTCTGAGCAGCATCGGAAAAGACTCCGCCCGGTAGCTGGTCGAACAGCAGTGCTAACTCAATATTAATATGGCCGAGGAAGAAATCGTAGGCCGCTTCCTTAGGTACGCCCTTGGTTACTACGGTATCTACCGCTTTTTTCATCACGGTGACTACCGCAGCCCCGAGGGTTTCGAATAGAGCTGGCTCCAAAATACCCATTTGTTCAATGGTAACTCGGTGGGCTTTCGTCACAGGCTTATACATTTCTTTAGCTAATGTTCACCCACAGCATAATCTTCCTCTGATCCCTGAATGAGGGCGCGCACAATAGACTGCTTGGCGGCAATACCACTAAAGTAATCGTAGTGGGCATTCTCTTTGGGTTCCCAGTTAAACACAGATGGATGCGAAGGATGAGCCGCAAAGTAAGTACCGTCATCGCGTTCGGGTAAGTGTCCGGCGCAAGGAGCGGTCGGGTCTAACGTAACCACCATTGCCCCAGATTTCACCTGAGGAACAATCTTCGGATTGAGAGACGCTCACGCCTTTTTCCTGCAAACGAGCCACCCCCGCTTCACTTACCTCCAGATAAGAGACATCGTAGTCTTCATTTCATTGAAGATTAGCGGTAGTTCGTATCCCCATTTTTCCTCCGGCTCCAACCAGAACAGTTTTTTTCATGATATTAAAGTGTTTAAGTGTTGTAGTTCAATAGTGCTTAGCCGGTCAGTGTTAAATGTTGTGTTCAAATGTACGGGTACTCATACCACCACCACTTTTACAAATCGGAATACTTGTTGCCGCTCTTGGAGAAGATGCTCACCGGGCCCCGGCGGCCGCCTTTTTTAGTATATCGCGCTCAACTTCTGCTTCTCGCAACTGCTTTCTTAAAATTTTACTATACTACAAACCTAAAGGCGGCGACCGTCAAGACACTTTCAAAACGCCACGGGACGCCCCGCTTACTAATAGGTCTGAGGCAATTGCCTTTACCTGAATTTCTATGGCACCGGCCACCCGGTTGAAGCTTATCTTGATAAAACCAGCCCAAGTCTAAATCTCGGTATAGGTCATTCCTAGCGTCGGTCTGAGTGCACTTAGGCTGGGGATCGAGTGATGAGTATGTGGATAACTTTGCAAGTTACCCACATATTCACACCTTAATAGCAATGATTGAATAGTTGCTGGTAGTGGTTAGAACGGATTTGTAGGGGTGATTTAGTAATTATTAGCTTCCCTATGCGCCTGTTATCTGGTTGCAGATTCGTCTTTGATACTGGCTTTGAAATACTGATTGAGTTTGTTAACTAGCTGAGATGTTAGAAAAGTCAAATTGCCTTGCACAAGCTAGAGATACAAATAACGACCGTATTGTTTACTATGTTAGTGTAAAGAGTTCAATCTTTTCTAACACAGAAAGTTGTTAATTGACAGAAATGATTCTTCAGTATTGTTCTGACCTTCATTTGGAATTTCCCGAGAACCGCTACTGGTTAGACAAAAATCCATTAGAGCCAGTAGGAGATATACTTGTTATCGCGGGTGATACGCATTATTTAGGCCGAGATTATCAGAAGTTACCAATCTGGAAAGAGCTTGCTAAGCAGTTTGAAGAAGTATACGTACTACCGGGCAATCATGAATACTACGGTGGCTATGATTTGTCTAACCATAGTGGGGAGGTGAAGCAACCGTTACGCCGGAACGTCTGGCTGGTCAATAATACTGTCATAGATAAGCCAGATGTACAATTAATTTTTACAACGCTTTGGTCAAAGATAGAACAGCACGTAGCCCCAGTGTTGTTGGGCATGAATGACTTCAAACGGATTCGCTATCAGGGTAAGGTCATTGGAATTGACCATTATAATCAGTTGCACCAGAATGCCCTTACGTTCTTAATTCACGCGCTGAAAGAGAATAGTGATAAAAAGCAAATTATAGTATCTCACCATTTGCCGAGCGAGCACTGTAATGTAGATGAATATAAAGGCAGCCTATTGAATGAAGCTTTCTGCGTAGACATGACTTCTTTTATTGAAACTTCTGGTGTAGACGCCTGGATATATGGCCATAGCCATAGAAACTTGCCCACCTTCAATATTGGACAAACTAGCATGCTTACGAACCAACTTGGTTACGTGCACTATGGCGAACATAGCTCATTTCACCGGAATGCTTGGGTAGAAGTATGAAAAACGTTCGGGTTTCTGACACAATTAATATAGCGTCATATGGCTACCGAAGCGGGTAAAACGTTCACCGCTTGCCCCTTGGTGTACCGGCTATTGAAGCATGCGAATGCCAAACGCATACTGTTTCTGTTAGATACGAAAAACCTGGGTGAACAGGCCGAACAGGAATTTTTGCGGTACCAGCCAACGACGATAACTGAAAGTTTAGCGAACGCTATAACGTTCAGCGGCTTAGTTCCAGCTATATCGCTATTGAACTTATTGATCGGATTGGTTGAATTAGAGATTAAAGCAACTGGTAAGCAATCCTTTCAATTTCAGTCTAGACAAATTACAACGCAACTGTCCGGGATTTCCAGTTAGTTGAGCTCTCGACACCAATGACAAGTTATCGCAAATTTTGCGACAACTGCCGGATAAAAAGTAGAATTGTCATATCACCCTGGTTTACCCTTTACTTTGTTACAAGATTTGCCAGAATTTACCCTTACTCTGTTACAAACACTTGAGATTTCTAGTATCCATTGTTATTTAAGAGAACGATAGCGCAGCATCTGGCGGAATGGAAGCAGAAGCCTAATCGGAAACCGCTTATACTACGGAGCGCCCGGCAGGTGGGGAAAACTACGCTCGTTCGGCAGTTTGGAGAATCGTACCAGCAGGTAATCTTCCTCAATCTGGAAAAGCCCAATGATCGACGCTTTTTTGAGGACTACAACGACGTTCGTACCATTACTGAAGCCCTGTTTCTTTACCGGAACCTGTCTTCGCCTCAGAAAGATACGCTACTATTTATTGATGAAATTCAGGAATCGCCCGAGGCTATTCACCTACTACGGTATTTTTACGAAGAACTGCCGGACTTACCGGTGATGGCGGCCGGTTCACTGCTGGAATTTGCCATGAGCCAGGTATCCAGTTTTCCGGTAGGGCGGGTAGAATACCTATATCTGCATCCGCTTAACTTTCCCGAGTACCTGGAGGCCACTGGGCATCAGACGGCGCTTAAACAACTTCACGAAGTACCGCTAAAACCCTTCGCCCATACTACGCTATTAGACTTATTTCATACCTATGCTATTATCGGCGGTATGCCTGAGGTAGTGCAGACCTACGTAGCGCAGGATAGCCTGATTCCGCTGCCCACGGTATACGAAAGCATTTGGGGCACCTACCAGAACGATGTAGAAAAGTACGCCCGAAACGATACCAAGCGTAGGGTGATTCGACATATCATGGATACGGCGCCCTTGTACGTCGATCAGCGCATCAAATTCCAGAATTTCGGTAATTCCAACTATCGCTCCCGCGAAGTAGGAGAAGCGATGCGAAATCTGGATGACGCCCGCGTAATCTGGCTTTTATACCCTACGACCGATGTACAGGCACCCCTAAAGCCCGATTTGAAAAAGTCGCCCAAACTTCAGTTTTTAGATACTGGTCTGATCAACCATGTTCTGGGTATTCAGGCGGAAATGCTGCGACTTCAGGATATGAGTCAGGCGTATAAAGGAGGTATCATTCCGCACCTCATTACACAGGAACTCATCTCTCTGAATAGTATCAACGACCAAAAGCCTCATTTTTGGGTACGGGGAAAAAGCAGGCTTCCTCCGAAGTTGATTTGCTGTATGATTACCAGGGGCAGGTGATTCCAGTTGAAATTAAATCGGGTGGAACCGGCAGTTTAAAATCTTTGCATCAGTTTGTAGACCGGGCCCAGCATCCGTGCACTATCCGACTTTATGCGGGAGAATTCAACATTAGTCGAACCAACACCCGAGAAGGAACGTCTTTTCTATTGATGAATATGCCTTACTATCTGGGAACTAAACTGCCCGAATACATTGAATGGTTCATGAACAATCACGCCTTATGACGGACTCATCATTACTTTCGAAAGTATGGAATTTTGCTCACGTGGTGCGCGGCTATGGTGAATATCTGGAACAGATCACCTATCTGCTGTTTCTAAATATGGCTGACGAAATGGCTCAGCCGTCCACGGTGGTACAATTCGCCCGCTATAATCATTTTCGCTTCGTATTCACTTAAAACTACCCCATATTTTCGCAACAGAGTCACTACTGCAAATTAGTGTTGAATGCCATACTTTTATTGATGAGAGTTCGTATTCTCTTCACCACACTAACCCCCTGTACTATCTGCATTTTAAAAGAATAGCTGTAATTTTTTAAGTACGCTTTATGTACTGGTGCTCTTGATCTCATAGCCTTACTTTTGATGTATCGTTATCTTAGGACAAGTCAGACGTATAAAAAAGCCATCTCATGAGACGGCTTTTTTTATTGCTCAAAATCTAATCTCCCCCTGAATCTTCGCTTCTCGTCAACTCCTGTAACTCAATCTTTTACAGTTGTGCTTATTTGGTACATCAGCATTTTGCTGCCGCAATATGTCACGCTTTTATTCCGAGACGAATACTCTATTTTTAGTGAAAGAGTACAGAGAATAGACATAAAACGGCGGGTTTCTATTGGTAAAGTGCAATTAATCCTGGATAGAAATTAAATAGTACTACCCTGCTCTCCCAACAAAATCGCCGAAGAATATCCTGGCTGTAAACCGAAAATTAAGAAAAAATTGCAGTGTACCATTTTAAGGGAAAACTACAAGGTAATTCAGAAAACGCTAAAGCCTACAATGATGATAAAAGGCAACACTTATATGAATATGAAAGAATTATATCTGATTAGTCTGTTGTGCTTAGGGTTCAGTCAGGTGCTCGTAGCTCAATGTCCTGTACTGATAAAGCATGAGGCCACTCATAGTGGGTTAGATACGAATGGAAGTAGCTTAAGATTTTTTCTCCAAAATGAAGATGGCTCTTCGTATAAGGCCGGACTAGAAAAGCATGAATACAGCTTATGGGATAAAACTACTAGAAGGTATCTCTACAACCCTAGCAAGCTAGATGCCGGATTTTATGAGGATAAGGAGATCAGGGTTCTCCTAAACAGGAATGTGGTAGAATTTAAAAACGTACCCGAGCGAGATAGCTATTTCCTAGTGATATACAGCTCGGATTGTAAAAAAGTGCTAGGACCAGAAGATGGAATTACGGTTCAAGAATCTGCTAGGTAATAACAAGCCATGACCAAGAATAAACATAGAGTGATAATTAGGGGCTGGTTGGTAGCAGTTTTTCTCTTGATGCAAATTTTGTCAATTGCTCAAACATGCCCTGATGGAACCGAAAGTTCTAGTACTATTTTGGTTACTCCTGAACAGTGTGTTGGAAGCAACAACGGGCAAATACAGATAGATTTTGTCGATGCTGGTGGTAGCTATGATATTAGTTTAGGGGATTTTACTCCGGGCATTGGGGATTACGAATATAATTTATTTGATTCTGGGGACGGATGGGTATACAGTGAGTCAGGATTTTCTGCGTTTAATATACCAGGAGTTAGTGTATCCTACACAGCACCCAACAGAATTACATTTACGGGATTACCGCCAATAACTGATGGGTCTGGTTACATCATATATCTAAGTGGCGGAACCTGTACAGTTCCGGCTCAGGAATACACCAGCGGTCCTTTTAATGTAGTAGTAGATGCCGCCACCCCGATTGTGATTGATAATGCATCGATTACTACCGTAGGAAACACCAAATGTATAGGACCTTTTGATGGTAATATTGATGCAACTGGTGCTGTAAGCGGTGGGGCTGGTTCGCTTGAGTACTCCGTAGATGGTACAAATTTTCAGGTTAGCCCGGTTTTTTCCAATCTGGAGCATAACACTTATACTCTTTCGGTACGCGACGCTAACGGTTGTATTCAAACAGAAAGTATTACCGTACCCGACAACCGGGTAGACCCAACGGCGGCTATCACCCCCAATCCGGCCAATGTTTGTGTCAATAACAATTTAGTACTCAACGGAAACCCAACGGGAGGTTCGGGTTCGTACACTACCCATAGTTGGACTGGTGATACTGCCCCACTCTCAGCCACGGGTATTCAGAACCCTACCTTCAACTCGGCAACAGCAGGCACATTTAATCTAACGTATACCGTTATTGATAATAATGGCTGTACCGCTACCGACAACATTACGGTCACTGTAGTAGAGGCTGCCGATTTAAATCTGACCGTATCCGCCCAAGTCGCCACTATTTGTGAAAATACCGGTACCAATATCTTGGTTGATAACTCAGAAGTAGGGTACAATTATACGCTTCGGGATGCCGGAAATAACGTGATCAGTGGTCCTACCGCGGGAAATAACGGACAAATCAGCTTCCCCACTGGAAACCTAACGGTTACTACCACTTTCAACGTACTGGTAAGTAATGGTTCATGCCCCGACCAGCAACTTGCCAATACCGCAACAGTCACGGTTGTTCCTCCTCCTGACTTAACGTTACCGGTGAGCCCCGAAACGGCTACAATTTGTGAAAATACTGATACTAACGTTCTGGTAGATAACTCTGAGAATGGGTTTATCTATCAGCTACGAGACGGAGTCACCCCTATTGGCCCTATTGTGAACGGAAATGGAGGTCAAATCTCATTACCTACCGGAAACCTGACCACAACTACTACCTTCAATATAACCGTTGATAACGGAAACTGCCCGCCTCAGCAGTTAGATAATACGGCTACGGTTAATATAGTGGGCAACCCTGATCTTACCCTAGCGGTAATCGCCGCCTCACCCGAGGTATGTCCAGGGACTGGAACTAACATTTTAATCAATGGAACGGAAGTAGGTTACTCGTACCAGCTTCGTAATGATGCGGGAGATGTTATCATCACTACTCCGGCCGAGCCTGGTACTGGAGGGCAGATTAGCTTACCTACGGGTAATCTGGCTGTAGCTACTACCTTCAATGTACTGGTTACCAACGGAATTTGCACTGACCAAGAACTAACTACCTTAGTTACGGTCGATTTACATACTCCCCCTTCATCGGCTACGCTATCAGGTGATGCTACCATCTGCGCCGGAAATAGCACCAACCTTTCGGTAGCTATCGTAGACGGTACTGCACCTTATAACTTTACCTTAAGCGATGGTACCGCAGTAACGAACTACAACAGTGGTGCTTCTATCAGTGTGACTCCGGTCACTACTACTGCTTACACAATTACTGGCAGCGTTACCGATGCTAATGGCTGTACTGTAGCCGGAAGTGGCTCAGCTACAGTAACCGTTGAGCCTTCGCCGGATATTAGTTTGGGGGTAAGTGCCCAAGACCCAATCATTTGTGAGAACACTGGCACTGATATTATTATAGCCAGTAGCGAAGC
>JGI12210J13797_10555298_pt1 | contig 10120 bp, 8 predicted proteins | sample ElkSlonscriptome_3_FD_13797 | JGI IMG/M metagenome (IMG submission 13797) | reverse complement strand
TCGATCCCCGCGGCCTCGGCCTGATCGCGGTAGAAGGCGGCGACGTCCTCGGGCGGCTCGTCGGTTTCGAACAGGATCAGGGCGCCCTTCCCGTCGGCCTGATCGACGACCGTGTTCTCGATGATCCGGGCGGTGTCCATGACGGTGAAGCCTGCTGGCAGATCGATCGCAACGTCCGGTCCCGAACGCAATTGCACCGCGCCTTCGGGCGTATCGACGGTCATCGTGCGTTCGCCGGTTTCGGGATCGATCGTGTATTCGCCGCGCCGGTCGTCGGCGGATCGTGAATCCTCCCGATTCGCTTCGGAACCGCACGATATCAATGCCAGGGCCGCCACCGGCGCAACCAGATATATCCTCATCATGCGACCTTCACCCATTTGCCATCCTCCTGCCGGAAAAAGGCGCGCTCGCGATCCGGTTCATCGCCCAATGAGGACCAGACCTTGCGCGCATCGGCCCGGGTCGCTTCGTCGAACAGCAGAAAGGCGCGGGCGAACCCGGTCGGATCGCGATAGGCTCCATCTGCGAAGACCACGTGGCTCGCCCCGTTTACCGCGTCGAGGGTATCCGACAGCAGGATCGGCTGGCGGTCCGCGCCAGGGGCCGATGCCTCGCCATTGGCAAGGAAGCTCTCTGCCCCGGCGCGCCACATGGCCCGCGCTATTTCGGCACGCTGCTCGGCATCGCCGCTGACGACGAGGAGCCGTTCGCCGCCATCGAGCACCCGGCGGGCGATGAGCGCCACGACTTTCTCGATTCCGTCGTTTGCGATTTGCCAGAAATCGATCTTCATCGCGTCGCCCTCGATCCCGCGCACATAAGGGGGAGGAAACCCGAAATCGCGGTCAACCGCCCTTCCCCCGCCTGCACCGTTCCGAACAATAGCGCACATCGTCCCAGTCGCGCTCCCATTTCTTGCGCCACGTGAACGGCAGGCCGCAGGTGGCGCAGGTCTTGGACGGCAGATCGGATTTTCTGCGCATCCGGGCCACGGCGCTATTCCAGGTTGGCCGCGACGAACCGGTCGATCAGGCGAACGCCGTAACCGGTCGCGCCCTTGTCCCAGGTGCGCCCGGGCTTGTCGGCCCAGACCATGCCGGCGATGTCGCAATGCGCCCACGGCGTGCCGTCCTTGATGAACCGCTGAAGGAATTGCGCGGCCGTGATCGATCCCGCAACGCGCGGGCCGACATTCTTGATGTCGGCGATCGGGCTGTCGATCAGCTTGTCATAGGCTGGGCCGATCGGCATGCGCCAAAGCTTGTCACCGGTCGAGCCGCCCGCATCCACCAATTGTTCGGCCAGAGTGTCGTCGTTGGAAAACACACCGGCATATTCGTGTCCCAGCGCGACCAGCATCGCGCCGGTCAGCGTGGCGAAATCGACGATCCTCGCCGGGTTGTACTCTTCCTGCGCCCAGTGGAGCGCGTCGCAAAGGACCAGCCGCCCTTCGGCGTCGGTGTTGATGACCTCGACAGTCTGGCCGTTCATCGTCTTGACTATGTCGCCGGGGCGCTGCGCCTTGCCGTCGGGCATGTTCTCGGCCAGGCCGATCACGCCGATGACGTTGGCTTTTGCCCGGCGCGAGACCAGCGCCAGCATGCCGCCCGCGACCGCGCCCGCGCCGCCCATGTCCCATTTCATGTCCTCCATGCCCGATGCCGGCTTGATCGAGATGCCACCGGTGTCGAACGTCACGCCCTTTCCGACCAGGACCGTGGGTTTCTGCTCCTTGGCCCCGCCGTTCCAGCGGATCGCCAGCAGGCGGGATTCCCGCTCCGAGCCGCGACCCACACCAAGCAGCGCATGCATGCCGAGCTTCTCCATCTCGTCTTCGTCCAGCACGGTGATTTCCGCGCCGGTGCCCTCGAACGCATCGCGGCACATCTGCACGAAGCTTTCCGGATATACGACATTGGCCGGTTCGGCGACGAGCATGCGGGTGAACTCCGATCCCTTCGCGACCGCTTCTGCATCGTTCCAGGCATCCTGTGTCCCGTTAGGTGCGCCGACGACATGAACCGTTTTCAGGGACACTTTCTTGTCGTCGGACAGCTTCGTGCGGTAACTGTCGTGCCGCCAGGCGCGCAGCCTCAACCCCAGCAGCGCGGCGGCGGCTTCTTCGCCCGAAAGGTCGCAGTGGGACAGGTCGAGGACCATTTCCGGCTCGCCCGAGGTCAGGTATTTCGCAGTAAGCGCAGCGCCCGCGCGCTCGATATTGGCGCGGCGATCTTTCGAATCGGGCGATCCCGCTCCGGCTATCGCGACCCGCCGCAGTGTCCCGTCCCTGGTGACGAAACCCTCGAAAACCTGCCCCGCATTCCCTTTGAACCGGGCTGCCGATGCGCCTTCGACCAGCGCTTGGTCAAAGCCGGTAACTTGCTTGCCCTGATTGACGATCGTCGCATGGAGGCGGATCTTGGCGGAAGGGGTGTCGGTGAACTGGATCTGCATGAAAGCTCCGATGAACGATTGACGCACGCATTGGATACGAGTTTTCAGGCGCCCGGATCCAAAAGCCGTGCCCACGTGGCGGTCATGCGATCGAACGCGCGACCGATGCGGGCTAAGGGAATGGCGATTGCGATTAGGCGCGAGCGGTGCAATAGGCAAGCAGGTCTCCGGGAGGGTCGCAGGGCGGCGTGCAGATTGACGAAAATTCGATTGGACGCGGTGCGACAGATCGCATGATTCCCCCGCTGATGCGCGGCACGGCGGCGTTGGCTTTGCTCGCCTGCGGCAGCGTCGTCGCGGCGCAGGATGGGCCGGTTGCCCCGGTCGCGGACGAATCCCGCGACGCGGTTTCCGACCAGATTGGCAACCTTGCCCAGGCGGGCGAACAGATCGGTTTCGAAGCCGACCAGCTCGCCTACGACGAGAACGCCGACACCATTACCGCTCGCGGAGGGGTGATCCTTCGCGGAGATACTGCATCGGTGCGGGCCGACGAGGTCGTGTGGAATCGCGGGTCGGGCACGATCATCGCCAGCGGCAACGTGCGCTTCGTCGACAATGCCGGAAACCAGATCTTCACCGATACCATCGAACTGACCGACGAGTTCGAAGCCGGGGCGATGGATGACCTGCTGCTGGCGTTGCGAGCAGGCGGAAGGCTCGCCGCCCGTTCGGCGACCCGCGGTGAGGATGGCACCGTCCTGCTGACCGACGCCGCCTACACGGCCTGCGCGGTTACCGACGAGACGGGCTGCGACAGGGAGCCGAGCTGGCGTATCACCGCGGACCGGGTTACCTACGACCCGGACGAGGCAAGGGTAAGCTTCGAAGGTGGAGTGCTCGAACTGTTCGGGGCGCGCATCCTGCCGCTGCCGGGATTGTCGGTCAGGACCGACGGCGGGGCGGAAAGCGGGTTGCTGGTACCCAATCTGCGCGTCACCCAGGTCAACGGGGTCGAGGTATCCGGCGAATATTACTGGCGTCTCGATGAAAACCGCGATCTCACGCTGGGCGCGTTCGTCTATTCCGAGGTCGCACCGATGGCGTCCGCGCAGTGGCGACAACTGACCGAGACCGGGGCCTACCAGATAACCGGCTACGCCACATCGAGCCGCCGCGTTTCCGATTTCGGAGGAACGCCGACCACCACCAGCGCGCCGCGCGGATATCTGTTTGCCAATGGCCGGTTCCAGTTCAACCCGGAATGGAGCCTGACCGGGTCGCTGCGCCTTGCCAGCGATCGCACGTTTCTGCGCCGGTACGATCTCAGCCGCGACGACCGGCTGCGATCGACCGTGAACCTCGAGCGGATCACCGACGATTCCTATCTCAGCCTGGCAGGATGGGCGACGCAGACGCTGCGGATCAATGCCCGCCAAGGACAGATTCCGGTCGCTCTTCCCGCATTCGATTACCGCCGGATCGTCGAGGACCCGGCGCTGGGCGGCGAGATCGAATTGCAGGCCAACACGCTCAACCTCATTCGCGACAACGGGCAGGACACCCAGCGCGCCTTTGCCGGCGCGCGATGGGACCGGCGAATGCTGACCGGGCTTGGGCAGGTCGTTACGCTGACGGGACTGGTGCGCGGGGACGTCTACCATACCAGCAACGTGCTGGAGACCCTGACCCCTTCCTATCGCGGCGACAGGGGATGGACGACNCGCGGTGTCGCAACCTCCGCGATCGATGCCCAATGGCCGTTCGTGGGCGAAGCCTTTGGCGGGACCCAGGTGTTGACGCCGCGAGTGCAGCTGGTCGCCAGCCCCGCGCTGCGCAATCTTGCCGTGCCCAACGAGGATTCGCGCGCGATCGATCTGGAAGATTCCAACCTGTTCGCGCTCAATCGCTTTCCCGGATATGACCGGGTGGAGGACGGGGCGCGGATCGTCTACGGCTTCGACTGGGAACTGACGAAGCCCGGCTGGCGGGTGAAGACCAATATCGGCCAGTCCTACAGCTTCTCGAACCAGCGCGACATCTTTCCCGATGGTACCGGCCTGTCCGAGCGGGTTTCGGATTTCGTTGGCCGCAGCGAAGTTCGCTTTCGCAACGATCTGAGTTTTACGCATCGCTTCCGGCTCGACAAGGACAGCCTCGCGATCCGCCGCAACGAGATCGACGCGACGATCGGCTCGCAGCGCAATTACGTCGAAGTCGGCTATCTCAGGCTCAATCGGGATATCCAGACCGTCGAGGACCTCCAGGACCGCGAGGAGATCCGCGCCGCCGGGCGGGTGACGATAGGGCGCCACTGGTCGGTCTTCGGATCGGGCGTATTCAACCTGACCAGCGCGGCCGAGGATCCCGTCTTCGCACCCGACGGATTCGAACCGATCCGCACCCGGCTTGGCATAGCCTACAGCGACGACTGTCTCGAATTCGGAGCCACCTGGCGGCGCGATTACATTACAGCCGGAGACGCCGAACGCGGCAATTCTTTCCAGCTGTTCTTCGCGCTACGCAATCTGGGTTTCCGTTAGGCCGGGGCGCGAATTGGCAAGGCTGAAAAAAACGGTTAAGGGGCGCTCCACCCTGCACTGCCGCTCAGCGGGCGTTAAGCCGACAGCAGGCAGGCAGACACGAAGGCACGGCGCACACTTCAAGCGCGACCGATGCCGAGGCGAACGCCGAGAGGGCTGGCGTCGATTCGTCGAAACTATATCGGGATTGGATACATTGGTTCACAAGGCTTTTTCTCAGATGCAATCACTCGCGCCCATGCCTTTTGCCGCAGCGGCGCTTGCCGGCCTCGTGATGAGTGCCGCACCGGGCGCCGCGCAGAACGACGCGCCGATAGCCGATCCTCAAGTCCCGGCGGCACAGCCAGCCGCTACACAGGTTCCGGATCAGGCCAGCGGACCGGCAAGCACCGCTCCTGCCGTTGCCAATCCGCTGGGTATCCCTGCCGATTTCACCATCTTCGGTAGCGAGAACCCGAACGAGCGCAGCGCGACTGCGATAGTGAACGGCTTCGTGATTACCGGCACCGACATCGATCAGCGTGTGCGGTTGGTCACCGCGGCATCCGAGACCGAAGTGTCCGACGAGGAATTGCAGCGATTGCGGGTGCAGGTTCTTCGCAATCTGATCGACGAAACGCTCAAGGTGCAGGCTGCGGCCGCCCTGGAAATGCCGGTCGAGCGCGCCGAGATCGAGCGGACCTATCAACAGCTCGCCGCTCAGAACTTCGGCCAGAATCCGGAACAGATGGACGTCTATCTGGAATCCATCGGATCTTCGCCCGCGGCGCTCAAGCGTCAGATCGAGGGTGAAATCGCGTGGGAGATGCTGCTGCGCCGCAACGTGACGCCGTTCATCAACGTTTCGGCCGAGGAAGTGAACGATGTTCTCGCCCGGCTGGAAGCATCCCGCGGGACGGAGGAATACCGCGTCGGCGAAATCTACATGAATGCGACGGCGGAAAACCGCGAGGCGGTATTTCAGAATCTCCAGCAGATCGTGCAGCAGCTCGAACAGGGCGGCAGTTTCGTCGCCTACGCCCGCCAGTTCTCCGAAGCGACGACGGCTGTCGTTGGCGGCGATACCGGCTTCCTGCGGCTCGAAACCCTGCCGACCGCGATGGCCGAGGCCGCACGCCAGATGCAGCCCGGCCAGCTGGTCGGACCGATCGAGATCCCCGGCGGCTTCACCATCATGTACCTGATCGACAAGCGGCAGGTCCTGACCGCCGACCCGCGTGATGCGGTACTGAGCCTAAAGCAGATTTCCGTGGCCTTCCCCGCCGGAACCGACCAGCAAGAGGCGAATGCGAAGATCGAGAAATTCGGCACCTTCGTTCAGTCGCTGCGCAGTTGCGCGGATGCCGAATCCGCCCGAGAATTGCTGGGCGCGACGGTCGTTTCCAATGACGAGATCCCGGCTCGCCAGCTGCCCGAGCAATTGCAGAACATTCTCCTCAACCTGCAGATCGGGCAAGCCACACCGCCCTTCGGCAGCGCGGAAGAGGGCGTTCGCGTCCTGATGCTGTGCGGGCGCGACGATCCCGAAGATGCGGGTGCGCCGACCTTCGATTCGGTCATGAGCACGATCGAGGAAGAGCGTATCAACAAGCGTGCCCAGCGCTATCTGCGCGATCTGCGCAACGACGCTTTCATCGAATACAATTGAGCCGTCCCGGCCCCGCTCCGGACGCGCCGCTGGCGGTTGCACTGGGCGATCCGGCGGGGATCGGCCCTGAAATCATCGTCGACGCCTACGCATCGGGGTCCGCGCTGGGTCACCCGTTCTTCGTTGTCGGCGGTCCGCAGGTCCTGCGTGCCGCCGCCGAGGCCCGGGGGATCGACGTTACGATCGTCCCGATTGGCGAGCCGGGCGAAGCGATGTTCGCCTTTTCCGCGGGATTGCCGGTCCTGGCCGGGCTCGATGCGCCTTACACGCCCGGGGCGCCCACCATCGAAGGTGCAAAACTTGCGCTGGCGTCGCTGCAATGGGCGACGAAATTCACGCTCGGCGGCGTGGCGAGTGCGCTCGTCACGGCCCCGATCGCTAAAGCCCAGCTGGCCGCGATCGGGTTCGACTATCCGGGTCAGACCGAATTCCTCGCTGATGCCTGCGCAAAGCCATATCGCGACGCGGTGATGATGCTGGCCGGACCTTCGCTTCGCACTGTCCCGTTGACGGTCCACGTCGCGCTTGCCGAAGTGCCCACGCTCCTGTCGGCCGAGTTGATCGTTCACAAGGCGCGGGTGGTTTCGGCCGCATTGACCCGCGATTTCGGGATCGCCAAGCCGCGCCTGGCTGTCGCAGGGCTCAATCCCCATGCTGGCGAAGGCGGCCAGTTCGGTGACGAGGAAGAGCGCATGATCGCGCCCGCCATCAGGGAGCTTACGGCCGCGGGGCTTGACGTTGTCGGACCCATACCGGGCGATGCATTGTTCACCCCGCGCCGGCGGCAGACCTATGACGCGGCGCTGTGCATGTATCACGACCAGGCGCTGATTCCGCTCAAGGCTCTGGAAGTCGACGATGGCGTCAACGTAACGCTCGGGCTGCCGATCGTGCGCACGTCGCCCGATCACGGAACGGCGTTCGATATTGCGGGCAATCGGTTGGCCGATCCGGGTGCGATGGCGGCGGCACTTCGCATGGCGGCGCAATGCGCCGGATTGCGCGCGGCCAACGCCGATGGCTGACCTTCCCCCGATCCGCGAAATCATTCAGCGCCATGGCCTCAGCGCATCGAAGGCACTGGGCCAGAACTTCCTGCTGGATGAACAATTGCTCGGTCGGATCGCAGCGCTGCCCGGAGACCTGGCAGGTGAACACGTGCTCGAAGTCGGCCCGGGTCCGGGCGGGCTGACTCGGGCGCTGTTGCGGGCCGGAGCGCAGGTTGCCGCGATCGAGATGGACCCTCGGTGCCTGCCCGCTCTCGCCGAACTCGGCGAGGTCTTTCCGGGGAAGCTGACGGTGATCGAAGGCGATGCGATGGCGTTGGATCATGCCGCGCTGTTTGGCGAAGCGCGGTTTCGCGTCGTCTCGAACCTGCCGTATAATGTCGGAACAGCGCTTTTCGTACGTTGGCTTTCGGGCGAGGACTGGCCTCCTCAATGGCGTTCGCTGACGCTCATGTTCCAGCGCGAGGTGGCCGACCGGATCGTCGCGAAACCCGGTACGGGTGCCTATGGGCGCCTTGCCGTGCTGGCCCAGTGGCGAGCGAGAGCGAAGCTGGCGATGAAGGTTCATCGCAGCGCCTTCACCCCGCCACCCAAGGTGATGAGCGCGGTGGTTCACGTCGAACCCTGCGAGGCTCCTGCCGGGACCTGCGCCCGGACGCTTGAACAGCTTACCGCGGCCGCTTTCGGCCAACGGCGCAAGATGCTGCGCCAGAGCCTGAAGGGCGTGCCCGGCGCGTTGGACATGCTAAGCCGGTTGGGGATCGACGAAACCCGGCGAGCTGAAACACTGAGCGTCGATGAGTTCGTTGAAGTGGCGCGCGCTCTTTAATCGAGCGATGGGTCACGCGCGAAGGTCGCGCATGATTAAAATGGAGTAAGCAAGCTTGCGAACCAGTCGGTATCGGTTGGCGTGGCATTGGCGTGATCCTGATGCAGAATTGCGCGCTCGCAGCGCGCTTCGATCACTGAAAGGAACTTATGAGCAGCCTCGATTATCGCCAGCAGGTCGCGCAATCCGATCGGAGAAGCAACGCGCGTTTCACGACCGAAATTCCGATCAAGCTTCGAACGGTTCTGGGAAACCGAGAGGGGCGGATATCGAACATTTCCGACCGCGGTGCCATGATCGAAACCGCGTCCCCTCCGCCGGAAAGGATCGCCGCCTGCCTGGTCCTTGGGGATGAAGAAATATTCTGCACCGTGGTGTGGTCCGGAGAAACCTCGTGCGGGGTCGAGTTCGATCGGCCCCTCGGCGACGCCATGCTCAACGACATCGCCGGTGAAGAAATCGTTCGACGCGGTCCGGCCGCGAATGTCGGCAAAATTCAGCCCGGGCGAAAACGTGGACGGCTGGTGTCGCGGGATTGATGAGACGAAGGCTGCATTTTCCGGCCTGTTCAGTTGATAACATAGGTGATCCGGGTCGCATAATAGGATCGCATCGGCTCGCCGTTCGTATCGAGCGCGGGGCTGAATTCGGCGTTCTCGAATTCTGTGCAGGCGGGCGATTCAAGCTTTTCGGTCGTGGTCGCCGCTGACATGAAGCATTCCTCCATCTCGCCTTGCTCGTTCACGATCAGCCGCATATGAAACATGCCCTGCTCCCCGCGGCTGAGAGCTGCGGACGAATAATGCCGCTGCACACGCCGTGCAACGAATTCCTGGTTCAGCAAATCGGGGCCGCGCGTTGCGGAAAGCAGGCCATCGACATCGAGACCCATTTGACGAACCAGATCCTGTGTGCAGGTATTCATCACCTTGAATGCCTCGTCGAGCGGCCCCGTCGCAAAGCGCACTTCCGGTCCGCGCTGTCTTAGCGCCACGAACTGGACCCGCTTTGCGAACTGCGCGTCCAATTGCTCCAGCCCGGGCGGATCGGCAGACTGGTCCTCATCATTCGCTCCCCCATCTGCGAGGCCGACGCCCTCTTCCAGATCGACGCTGGAATAGATCACCGCATCGCCGAAACCTTCAACCTCGCCCTTGAAGGGTTCGGTTTCGTGCGGTTGCTGGCCTTCGTAGAAGAAAAGCTCGGTTTCGCGGCGGCTTCTGAACTTCCGGAACGAAGGGCCGGCGACCGTCAGGCCCACCGCCTCGTTAGGGCCGTATTGCTCCAGAAAGAGGAGATGACGATCTTCTCCCTCTCCGAATGCAGCGGCAAGACGGCATTTGTTCGGAGCGAAATCGACGTTCCAGTCCGTGCTGCGTTCCAGAACAATCGGATCGTCATCGGCAAAGGCTGCGACGGGACTGGTAATCGCCACCGCGCCGGCGAAGACAAGTGAAGAACGAAGCATGCGACCCCCGAACGAGAATTGGTCCTGTCTTTTTGAACTACGCTCGTTGCGGGTTCAAGTCATCGCCAGACGCACGAAGCCTTTTGTCATTATGCTTCAGCCTTGGCGCGGGTGCGCCATTGGTGCAGCAGTGGCTCGGTATAGCCATTCGGTTGCTCCGCACCCTCGAAGATCAGGTCCTTTGCCGCGCTGAAGGCCGGGCCGTTTTCGTTACCGACAAGCGGTACG
>JGI12210J13797_10248047_pt1 | contig 10120 bp, 9 predicted proteins | sample ElkSlonscriptome_3_FD_13797 | JGI IMG/M metagenome (IMG submission 13797) | reverse complement strand
GCGTCCTGGCCGTGGATACGCTCAATATTTTCCATATTGTTCACCCCGATACAGAAGAGTGCAGCCTTCTTTTTTTTGCGGCGAATTTCGCTCATGGTGCGTTGCATGTAGGCCGAAATGGCAGAGGGTTTCAAAACGCCGGTCAACTCATCGAGCATAGAGTTTTTGCGTTTTTCTCTCCAGCCAGCGGACTTCTCTTCTGCGGGCTCAAGCGGCCCTTCAACTTTCTCTGGCGCCTCTACGACTTCAGACTCCGCATCGTCCTCTTCTTCATCAAGGTTTTCAATTTCCGGAAGGATAATAGGCTCATCTTCGGTCGTTGACTCGAGGGCTCCAACTGCAATTTCGAGCAGCTCCTTCCCACTGAGCCCGTGGCCCGGGTAGGAAGCCAATCCTGCACGGCTATCCTTAAAGTCAGCACCTAGTGCTTTGGAAATGCGCGTTAGAATTTGGACGCCGTCTTCCGGTTCGGATTCAAGCAGGAGCACGATGGTCTGATCATCAAAGAGACAGGTAACATCATCTCGTCGGGCAGCGTGCTTAACCGCCTCGGTTACCGGGGAGTTGATTCGAATGGCTCCATTCTGCATCGGAAGCCGGATCAGCGAAAGAGTAAACGATGTGCCGCGGCGGGCGCAGCCCGCGAGGTAGCGGGCCAGCTGAACGCGGAGCACATCGTGTGCGGTGGCCCCCATCTCTTCCGGACTGGTTTCCTCGGCCTGTAGAACGATATTCTGAAAGCGGTAGTAACTCGCGACTAGGGTAATCGCAATAAAGGAAATAGCAACAGCGGTTACAACCCCAAGAACACTCGTCACGGGATCCAACTGAGCCGCGATCGTAGGGATGAACAACTGCATAGGACAGAAAAAGGGCGCCCCGAACATTCGGGGCGCCATATCAAAAATCAATTAATACATCGCGAAGACTGCGCGACGGTTTTTACGCCATGCGCTTTCGTCGTGGCCCATATTATCCGGCAGTTCTTCGCCGTAGCTCTTGGTCTGAATCTTGGAGGGATCCACTCCGAGGCTGATCAAATAGTCACGGACGGCCAGCGAACGGCGCTCGCCCAGAGCCAGATTATATTCACGGCTGCCGCGCTCATCGGTGTGGCCTTCAACAATCACACCCTGCCATTTATTCTTATTCAGCAGATTGGCCACTTCCTCCACCTTACCGGCTTCTTCAGAATTAACCGTGGAGCTGTCATACGCAAAATAAACCGGATCTACGACCGACCGGTCACCGTCCGCCGGGAGGCCGTCCACATCGGCCAGCGGAACATCGCCCATCAGCGGATCGCCGTAGAGGTTATCAGAGCCATACAGGTCAGCATCATTTGCATTTTTGGAACGGCAGCCCCCACTCAAAGCCAATGAACCGGCCACAGCCAGAAATACACACATTCTCAGAAATTTACTCATCATAATCCTTCAACTCCGCTTAGAAACTTATGGGGACACGGCCGGTGAATACCAATCGCCTGACCCTGAAACCAAAGCTACAGGAGAATCTTTCAGGGTGTCAAGGAGGTAGATGGCGGAACGGTAGCCGGATGTCCGCGAACAGATGATATGACGGCCGTCCGGAGCCCAGCGCGGATCTTCGTAGTCGGCCCAGTCGGTTTCCAGCACCCGGCTGGTACGCGAGGTCGGGCTCGCCACGACAATCCGGTATTTCCCGCCCACCCGACTGCACCAGGTGATGTATCCATTCTTCCCCCAGTCCGGAGAAAGATTCTCGGTGCCAGAGGAGGATATCCGCTTCGCCCTTCCTCCGTTTTTGGAGATGATGTAGACGTGCGGTCGGCCGGAGCTGTCAGAAACATAGGCAATATGGTTCCCGTCCGGCGACCAGCAGGGACTTGCCTCATTCCCCCGCTGTGTTTTGGTTAAACGCCTGATCGGTTTTCCGCTGCGGACGCTGATGAGCCAAAGTTCCGGATTTCCACTCAGCGACAGAATAATCGCCATCGTCTTGCCGTCGGGCGAAACAGTCCCCATGGCGTTCAGGCCGGGCTGCTTCGAAACAGGCTGACCACGACCGGTCATAAATACGCACGGCGAATTTCTATATTTGTAGGAGGTGTAGGTGATATTTTTACCATCGGGCGTCCAGCGCGGGGCCACGATAATACTGCGGTCGTTGGTAATCTGACGCATCCCTTTTCCATCCGCATCGCAGATATAAAGTTCTTTACGGCCGCTCCGGGTTCCCACCATGGCAATTTTCGCTGAGGCCATGCCCCTTTTACCGGTCACCGCATAGACGATTTCATCGGCCACTTTATGGGCCAACGTGCGGTAGGCCTTGGCAGAGGCATCATACGATTTTCCCATCATACGCTGACGCGTGGCTGCTTTATAAACCTGCACGTCGGCCTTCATCTGACTGCCGGCCTGCACCTTGCCTACTACATTCAGCGCCGCTCCGCTCGACGTTACCTTAAAATATCCCGAACGGTTCAAGTCCGCCTTCAATACAGACAAAAATCCTCTGGATGCGGTATCCCCGCCCGTACGGAAAGCCGCAAGATTGATTGAAATTTTACCGCTACCTTCACGCTCCACCACAGCGCGCTGTGCAAGGGATGACGCTGCAACCATCATCGCAGAGCCTACAAAAAAACGTCTAATCATGAATCCATCTCCCACAAAATCTAATTCCTGATTCGGAACTCTACCTCAACATAATCATAAGGAAAGCCCGCAGGCGGTTTCGGCGCTGTAGAGACCGAGTTTACCGCCGCCGATACGGATGCATCGAAGGCAGAATCGCCCGAGCCCTGAATTTTGGTCCGCTTGGTAATCGTACCCCACTGCGAAATATAAATCCGATAGATGGCCGATGAGGCCGGAGAGGCATTGGGAGGTTCAGCCCACTTTGAATCAAAAAAACGCCCGATCTGAGCAATATACGCCGCATCGGCATCCGGATTTCCAACCGGCCCGGGCGCGGTTGGCAGTTTTTCATTGGACTGAACCCCTTTCAGAGCCTGGGAAATTTCTGATGGATCAACCGCCGGCTTTACCGGCTCAATTCTCTTTGCTTTCGAGGTGTCAATTTCGGAAGCTTTCTTAGGCGTCCATTTCGGCTTTTCCACTTTTTTGGGCGTAACCTTGGGTTCTTTATTCTCCACCTTCGGCTTGATTATCTTTTTCGTCGGTTCCGGAATCGGAGCGGGTTTTACCGGCTCAACCGGGGGCGGCGTCGGTTCCGGTGGCGAAGGCTCAGGCGGCTGCATCTGTTCCACTTCCTGAACGGCCACCGGCGATGCGGGTTGGCCGAATTCAATAAATGTCACAATTTCAGGTTTCGGCTTGGGCTGAAAACAACCTTTTAAGGCCGACATCCATAAAAGCACCACAAAACACCAGAAAAAGACAAACGCATGCGCGCCGTAAATCACCAAAGTTGCTTTGCGCTGAAACCGGTTCATGACCTACTGATCCGCCTCCGTAACCAGCGCCATTTTGGTGATGCTTGCATCGTGCAGAATTTTCATGATTGCCACCACGTCGCCATAGGGCAGCTTGCGGTCGGCGCGGACATAAATCGTCGTATTCGGATCATCGATGCCGATTTGCGTCATCTGGCTGAGCAGTTCGCCTTCCGAAACCGGCACATCGTCGAGATAGAGCTGTTTATCGAGGTTCAGGCTGATGGAACGCGTCTGCGACTCCTTCATATCCGCCGCTTTGCCCTTCGGCAAATTGATGGCAATGCCCTGTTCTATCAGCGGAAACGTGATGATAAACGTAATCAGCAGAATAAATGTCAGGTCCATCAGCGGCGTCATATTGATGTCGCTGATCTGATTCAAATTAACAAGACTGGTTCTTCGAGCCATGGGTCAGTTTTAAGTTTCAGGTTTTAAGTGTTAAGCATTTCCCTAATGCCTATTGCCTTTTGCCTAATGCCTTATCCTTCGATTACGTAAGTGTTCTGAATCTCGGACGTAAATTCCTGTGCAAAGTTATCCATCTGCACGGAAATCTGGCGGATATGGGACGACAGCATGTTATAGCCGACCATCGAGGGCAGTGCCACGATCAAGCCGACAATGGTCGTCAGCAGGGCGCCGGAAATACCCGGAGCCACGGCAGAAAGTGCCGCGGAGCCGGATTGCGCCATGCCGCTGAATGCATCCATCACGCCCCAGACCGTACCCAGAAGGCCAAGAAACGGAGCAGCACTGACGGCCGTTGCCAGCAGCCCCATCTGTCCTTCAAGCTTAAGGGCTTCATCGGCCACATTACGGTCAACGACGGAGCGGATGGTTTCGAGTTGGTTCAAGGTTAGGCGGCGATGCAGCTCGGAGGCGGTTTCATCCATGAGTGCGTCGTCTGGATCAATGCCCCGGGCCGCAAGTTCGTAGCCAAGCCCTTCGCAACCGGCCTGATAAATATCATTAAGCGGGGTCGCCGGATACTCTTCTTCGCGGGCGTAGAGTGCCGTGGGATTATTTTTCATCGCGCGAAAGGCGGCGAGAAACTGCTGGGTCGTGCGGCTGGCCATGCGGAGCTGAACCCCTTTGGTATACATAATCGTCCAGGCACCGGCCGAACCGATAAACAGCAGAATAACAATCGCCTTGCCCGGCAGCGTACTGTCCCAGAATGCAGAACTGACATCGGCAATCGGCATTGAAAGCAGCATTGAATCGAAAATTTCCATGGTGTAATCCATCCTCAAAAAAGCGGTTTAAAAATCGGCTTCACCTAAGATATTTCCAACCCTTGGAAAAGCAATGGAAAAACCCGCGCTAGGTCTGAAAAAGTGAAAGCCCTATGCTCGGAACACAGGGCTTTCGTTGCAATGCCCTGGAGCATCACAAGGAGGTAAGGAGAAAAAAGAGGTGGCGACCCCTACGGGACTCGAACCCGTGTTGCCAGGATGAAAACCTGGAGTCCTAGGCCACTAGACGAAGGGGTCACAGTTCGCTTAACCGAAAAAAATGGCGACCCCTACGGGACTCGAACCCGTGTTGCCAGGATGAAAACCTGGAGTCCTAGGCCACTAGACGAAGGGGTCTTCGGTAAAAACGAGCGCGTAATTTAGCAGAATGGACAAACCCCGCAATAAGAAAAATAGAGTTTTTTGCTCATGTCCTTTTCCGCCCTTCCCGCTTTACTTTAAGGGGCCACCTTGGCAACCTGCGCAACTAGTCACCCGGGGTGCCGTTCCAACATTTTGAACGTGCTGAGATTATACCCGTTGAACCTGATCCGGATCATGCCGGCGAAAGGAAGCGTGTCCGATTTTTCGGCGTTTCCGGGTTCCCGGGAACGCTTTTTTTTGTGTGGAGAAGAACTATGAAACTCACGGTAAACGGAGATGAACATATACATCAGGGCGGAGGATCCATCGATGCCCTGCTCAAGGAGCTTGGCGCCAAAAAGGAGCATACAGCCCTGATGGTAAATGGAACCGTGGTATCCTCCGAAGATTGGAACTCCACCACACTGAATGAAAACGACGAGATTGAAATGCTCGTCTTCGTCGGCGGCGGATAGGTCATTGCCGATTTTTGATTGCTGATTTCCGATTGAAATCACTTTCGTGTGTTTAGTGTATTTCGTGTTTAAAAAAGAGAATGAGATGATGAGTAAAGACATTTTAAAAGTAGGCGATCAGGAACTGGGCTCACGCCTTTTTCTGGGTACCGGAAAATTTTCCAGCACACAGGCGATGATTGATGCGGTCAAGGCTTCGGGCACGGAACTGGTAACCGTGGCGTTGCGGCGCTTTAACCGCGATCAGGCGGAAGATGATCTTTATGGACCGCTCTCCCAGCTCGAAAACGTAAAGCTGATGCCCAACACTTCGGGTGCCATGAATGCCAAAGAAGCCGTCCGCGCCGCCATGCTGGGACGCGAGCTGAGCAAAAGCCCTCTGGTAAAACTGGAAATTCACCCGAATCCGCATCACCTGCTGCCCGACCCGATCGAAACCTACGAGGCAGCCATCGAGCTGGTGAAACAGGATTTTCTGGTTCTTCCGTATATTCCCGCTGACCCGGTTTTGGCCAAACGTTTGGAAGATATCGGCTGTGCCGCCGTCATGCCGCTTGGCGCGGCCATCGGAACCGGCAAAGGCCTTTCCACGGCGGAAATGATCAAAATTATCATCCGCGACGCCAATGTACCGGTCGTTGTTGATGCTGGCCTGCGCTCGCCGTCCGAAGCCGCCTGCGCATTGGAAATGGGCTGCGATGCTGTGCTCGTTAATTCTGCCATCGCCGCCGCAGAAGATCCCGCCGCCATGGGTGCGGCTTTCAAAACCGGCGTCGAAGCCGGACGCATGGCCTACAACGCCGGCCTTATGCCAACTTCAGAAGTCGCCGTCGCCTCCAGCCCTCTAACCAGTTTCCTCTCATCCGATGACTAATCAAGGAACCACGAAACACAAAAAAGACACGAAAACAATTAAAACTGCCTTTCGTGTGTTTCGTGGTTAGACATCATGAATCCTGAATCCTTACCAACCTGGCTGAATCCCGAACCATGGCTCGATCTTGAGTTCACTGCGGCTGACATCGAACGCGCAATTGGAGCAGACACTCCGAACGAAAAAACGATGGCGGCCCTGCTTTCCCCGCTCGCGGCGGAATATCTGGAACCGATGGCGCAGCGCGCTCAGGCGATTACCCGCCGACATTTCGGGCGGACGATTTCATTGTATACCCCGCTCTACCTTTCTAATTTCTGCAACGGCGGATGTCTCTACTGCGGCATTGCGGGTGACCGGCGCGCCAAGCGTGCGGTGCTCGATGAAGCGCAACTTCGGCATGAAATGGAAGCTATTAAAAGCATGCACCTTGAGGAGTTGGTGCTCCTGACCGGCGAACGCATGCCGGAAGCGGATGTGCCCTATCTGAAGGAATGCATCGAAATTTGTGCAGAATACATTCACAACGTGAATATTGAAGTTTTTCCCATGTCAGAACCGGAATACCGCGAACTGGCCGAAGCCGGATGCACGGGTGTTACGCTGTATCAGGAAACCTATGATCAGGTCGTGTATGAAAAAATGCATCGATGGGGCGATAAGCGCGACTATTTCAGCCGCCTCAATGCCCCAGACCGCGCATTGAAGGGTGGCCTGCGCACGGTAGGCATCGGGGCCCTGCTCGGCCTGGCCGATCCAAAATTTGATATCCTGTGCGTCTATCGCCACGCCAAATATCTGCTGAAAAATTATTGGCAGGCGGGCGTCTCCATTTCTTTCCCGCGCATCAAACCGCAGCTCGGCGGATTTCAGGCCGATTTTCCGGTCGATGAAAAAATGCTGGCGCAATATATTTTTGCGCTGCGCATATGTCTGCCGGAAACCCCGCTGGTACTGTCCACCCGCGAACCGCAACGCGTCCGCGACGGCATGGCCGGGCTGGGCATTTCCAAAATGAGCGTCGCCAGCAAAACCACCGTCGGCGGTTACAGCGATGATTCCGAGGAATCTACCGAACAATTTGAGATTTCCGATGAGCGGAACATTCCCGATTTTTGCAAAATGCTCCGATCCAAAGGCCTCGAACCCGTCTTTAAAAACTGGGATTCAACCTACCGCGAACCTGCCAGCTACGAAAAAGTCTGATTCATTTTTCCACCACGACGTCGCGGAAAGTATAAAAAACTCCGAGTCTCCGTGCCCTCTAGCGTAGCGGGTGGTAACGTTATTATTTATGAGTAACGGAAATCAGACAGAATTATTGGCTCCGGCCGGCAATGCCGATGCAGCATGGGCGGCGCTGCACTATGGTGCCGATGCGGTTTTTGCCGGACTTCCCCGATTTTCTGCCCGCGCCGAGGCCGCTAACTTTTCTGCTGAAGAACTCGACGAACTGATCGGCTATGCTCACGCCCACGGACGCAAAGTCTACATCACCTTCAACACGCTGGTGCAGCAGCACGAACTGCCCGATGCACTCGAAGCGCTCGCCCTGATTCGGGACCTGAATGCCGACGGCGTGATTGTTCAGGATATGGGCTTGGCCCGAATGGCGCGGCGATTTTTCCAATCATTGGAACTCCATGCCAGCACGCAACTGGCTGTGCATAACCTCGCAGGTGCGCAGCTTCTAAAAGATGTAGGATTTTCGCGCGTCGTGCTGGCGCGCGAGCTGAGTCTTCCAGAGATTGGAAACATCACAAAAAACTGCGGCATCGAAACCGAGGTCTTCATTCATGGCGCGCTCTGCTATTCCTACAGCGGACTCTGTCTCTTTTCCTCGCACCTCAACAGTCGAAGCGGTAACCGCGGAAAATGCGCGTACTGCTGCCGCATGAAATTTGATAGCGCCGGTGAAACCGCCCTGCCCTTCTCCATGAAGGATTTAGCGGTCGGCGAACATTTCGATGAACTCCTGAAAACCGGTGTGGCCTCCCTGAAAATTGAAGGCCGCATGAAAAGCCCCCAATACGTCGGGGCCGTCACAGACTTTTACCGCAAGCGGATGGATCAGGACTTGGGTAACACCGAGCAACAGCAATTGCTTTCCGACATTCAGACCATTTTCGGCCGGCCGGCCACCGATCTCTATTTGAAAAATTCGGACCCCAACCCGATAGACCCCACCACGAACGGACACCGCGGTTCAGAAATTGGGAAAATAGAATCCGCGTTTAAAGAATACGGACAACAGTGGATTCGCTTTAAAACGAACCGGGCACTGATGAAACACGACGGCCTGAAAATTGAACTCGGTGGCAACAGAGAACCTTTCAACTTTTTCACCCGCGAAATGCGTTTTTCCAATGATCGGAAAAAACACCTGCAATTTGAGGTTACGGCCAATACCGAAATTGAAGTCCAGCTTCCGCCGGATCACCCGTTCGTTGAACCCGGTATGACCATCTACTGCTCCGCATCCCAGGAAGTCCGGCAACGCTATGGCTTCGAAGTACCGCGGCCCGGAACATATAAACAACAGAAGCCGTTTGATGCGACTGTGGAACTTTCAGCCGCTCGCATTCAACTTTCAGCTAAAGCTGATGATGCATCTGCTGAAATCCATATTGAAGAAACATTGAGCGCAGCACGACAGCCGGAAAAAACAGAAGCGGGCATTCGCCGGAGCTTTGAAAAAACCGGCAAAACAGAATGGATTCTCCAAACCTTGGAAATTGAAGACAACGGCCTCTTTGCTCCGGCCTCCATACTGAATGAAGCCCGCAGACAATTACTGGATCAACTGAGCGAAAATTTAAAACAACAGAACCAAGCCGAATATTTCCAACGACTGGAAGAACTGGTGCTTCCACCGGCAGAACCAGCAAAAGATGAATCCTGGTCGGTAAAGGTTCGGGATCTTTCTCTTCTCGATCAACTCATAAAAGATGAGCTAAATCAGTTAGAGATTATTCTGGAGGGCTCGGTTCCATCCGAGCTTTGTGTTCATCCTGTGGCTCGGATGGAACCGAGCCCTCCAAATCGATTCGCCATCCCCGTGATCCAACGAGGATCCGAATCACGCATTACGGATTACGAATCACGTTACGAAGTCGCAAACATCGGCGCACTTCAGGATTACCGGACATCCAAAGATATCACGGCCGACTGGCCACTTTACACACTAAATACCGAGGCTTCCGAGCATTGGAAGGGGCTGGGTATTTCTCAGATGGTTTTGTCGCCGGAAGATACAGGCGACAATCTAAAAGCACTGCTGGGGGTACTGGGCGACCGCGCGATCGTCCCCATTTACCAACACACACCTCTGATGATTTCGGCCACGAAACCCGCGGCCGATGAACATCTTGCCGACCGGAAAGACCGGCCAATGAAAATTGAAAAAAATGGGGATCAGTTTGTGCTGATTTTTGAACAACCTTTTTCGCTGGTGGAACACCTTGATGCATTGCGCGCAGCTGGCGCTCGGAATTTCCGGATTGATTTGACCTACGGCGTTGAGGATGCTGGAGACGCGGCTGAAATTATCCGAAAAACTAGGAAGGGACTTCCAATGCCTGGAAGTTATGACGGCAACTACGGGAAAACACTATGAATCATTTAACGCTTACGACGCCTGCTCTGCTCTTCTCAGCGATTTCGCTGATTCTGCTGGCCTACACGAATCGGTTTCTTTCCTATGCCAATGTCGTGCGGCAGCTTCATG
>JGI12210J13797_10037304_pt1 | contig 10123 bp, 6 predicted proteins | sample ElkSlonscriptome_3_FD_13797 | JGI IMG/M metagenome (IMG submission 13797) | reverse complement strand
AGCGGTGTGAGGACAACCGCCTGTTTCTACGCCTAATATTCGGTCGGTTTCTAAGGCTTGGGAACGGACTAAAAATTGGGCATCTTCTTGGGTGTAAATATCGTTGGTAACAACAGCAATTTGATAATGATCTCGCATTGACTTACACAACGCATCGAGAAGGGCGGTTTTCCCCGAACCCACTGGCCCGGCTATTCCAATTCTAAAGGCTGTCATGGTTTGTTTTTCCCTAATTTTATTGGGTATTTTTTCTGAATTATATCAATTTAAGCCCCCAGATTTGGGGGTTTGGGGGCTATGCAGTTGGAACCGACAATACTAGCTTCTAAACAAACGAGTATATTGAGTTTCATGTTGCATACTTGCTAGTCCTAAACCCCAACTACAACTGACTAAATCATCATCTTCTAAAATAAAAATTTCTTCACTGGCTTTCGTGATTTCTGGATGGAGTCTAAGCAATAACTTTTGTCCGTGAGTTTGACCTATCGGAATGAGTTTAACTCCGGCATTAATGAGATTTGTTGCCCAACTATGCAGATATCCAAGTAACGCATTTTTTTGTTCAATTTGCCAATAACCCGCCCCCAAACCAAACGCAATTGCATAATTACAAGGTTTACCAATAATTGCTGCACAGGTTTCAAGTTTAAAAATATCGGATTGAGTTGAAGACGGTTTTTGAATGCCTTCCAACTCTAGTAACAACTTAATTAAACTATTACCCATTTGCCAACTTTGTTTTCGCAATTCAGAGCTTTCTCGGACAGCACTTAACCATTGATTCCAATCAGTTAAGCCCATAAACTCATCTACAACAAAATAACGATATGCCCTTAACATGATAGCAGCTTCTATTCTAATTGATCCATATTTTATTTCTTGAATTAGCCAAGATTCTAAACTGTTTTCATCGGTAATTATTTCATGATCAATTAAAGTTTCTAAACCTTCTGAATAACTATAAGCACCCAAAGGTAAAGCAGGACTCGCCAGTTGTAAAAGATTGAGAATCAAAGTATTATTCTCCTAAATCAAAGCGAATGATGATGTCCATAGGCTCCTTTTTCGGGATAAAAGGGCGCAACTTCTGCCAGAATTTCTAAGCCCAATTTTACTAACATTGACTCTAACACAGAATCCGGTGATAATCTTAAATATGTTGAGGTAATTTCTAAAGGAACATGACGATTTCCAAGATGATAAGCGGCTCGAATTAAATCAAGTTCTGTATTAGCTTTAACGGTAATCACAGGTTCAGGTTGAGCGATAATTTTAGCAATATCTAGAGTTTCAGACTGCAATAAATCCCCGTCTTTTAACACGGTTCCTCGCGGTAAATGTAAATAGACTGTTTGACTCGATGACAACTCAATTTTTTGACGACTGCGATAACGTTGTTCGGCAGTTAACGGGATGGAAAAATAAATATTTGGGTTAGTGTTTTGTTGTAAGTATTGGGTAAAAATGATCATCTATTTTAGAACATAAATCGTTGGACTCATGGGTTGAATTTGTATCTTTTGATTTAATTATGCTATAAAGCTTGAATAAATAACCACTAAAGATGGTAACGTATACTAAGTAATCTAAACTTAGTAATCTGCCCACTCTGCGATCGCTCCTATGCCAAGCTTTTTACTCGAAGTCGGTACTGAAGAACTTCCCGCCCCCTTTGTCGAACAAGCCCTCCAACAGTGGCGACGCCTCATTCCCACGACGCTAGAGGAACAATTTCTCCAGTCGGAGTCCATCGATGTTTACGGCACCCCTCGACGGTTGGCGGTGGTGATACAGGGACTCCCACAGCAGCAAGCAGACCGTGAAGAAGAAATCAAAGGGCCACCTGCATCAGCCGCTTTTAAGAATGATCAGCCAACAAAAGCAGCAATTGGGTTTGCGAAAAAACAAGGGGTTGAACTTGAAAACCTGGAAATTCGCCCCACAGAAAAAGGGGATTTTGTATTTGTTCAAAAGAAAATTGCAGGTCGTCTAACGGCTGAGATTTTAACAGAATTAATTCCCGAATGGATTACTAAATTAGAAGGAAAACGGTTCATGCGGTGGGGAGATGGAGAGTTGAGATTTCCTCGTCCGATTCGTTGGTTAGTGGTGTTGTTGGATGACAAAATTTTACCTGTAACGTTGGTTAGTGGTTCAGACAAAGTTGATAGTAATCGCATTTCTCAAGGACATCGAGTTTTGCATCCTGAACCGATAGAAATCTCGACTGCAACTGATTATTTAAACTCTCTACGTCAAGGGTTTATTGAAGTTGACCCCGAACAGCGTAAAACAACAATTGAAGCCGAAATTAAAACGGCGGCAAAAAGCATCGGTGGAGATGCAGAAATTCCTGACGAATTGTTAGCAGAAGTGGTTAATCTAGTCGAATGGCCGACGGCAGTTGTGGGAAAATTTGAAGATGAATTTTTGAATTTACCGCCAGAAGTAATTAAAACCGTAATGGTCACTCACCAACGCTATTTCCCCGTGTTAGAAACGGCTCAATCTGCTCAATCTCCGCTCAAGTCTTATTTTATCACAATATCCAATGGAGATCCAGCTAAATCTAATATTATTGCAGCGGGAAATGAACGAGTCATTCGGGCGAGATTGGCAGATGGTCAGTTTTTCTATAAATCCGATTTAAAGCAACCCTTAGAAGCTTATTTACCCGACTTAGAAACGGTAACATTCCAGGAAAAATTAGGGTCAGTCCGAGATAAAGTTAACCGCATTTGTCAAGCGGCTGATTTGATTAGCCAACAGCTAGAAGTTAGCGAAACCGAACAGACTCAAATTCAACGGGCGGCGTTACTTTGTAAGGCAGATTTAGTTACGCAAATGGTCTATGAATTCCCGGAATTACAAGGGATTATGGGTGAAAAATATGCCCGTGAAGGAGGAGAACCGGAAGCTGTGGCTACGGCAATTTTTGAACATTATTTACCGCGTGGGGCAACGGATAGTTTACCTCAAACTTTGGTCGGTCAAGTGGTGGGTTTAGCTGATAGATTGGATACTTTAGTCAGTATTTTTGGCTTGGGTATGATTCCGTCTGGTTCTTCTGATCCCTTTGCGTTGCGTCGGGCAGCAAATGCAGTGGTTAATATTAGTTGGGAAGCCAATCTAACGATTAATTTACATCAACTTATCGAACAGTTGGCGGCTGATTTTACTCAAAACTATGACAAAGCCATTCCTGATTTGTTGTCGCAACTTTATGAATTTTTCTTACAAAGAATTAGAACACTCTTGCAAGATGAGAAAGGTATCGATTATGATTTGGTCAATGCCGTTTTAGGAGAAGATGATCCCGAATATACAGAACGAGCGTTAAAAGATTTGTTGGATGTGCGTGATCGGGCTACTTTCTTAAAGACAATTCGCCAAGATGGTAGTTTAGATCAAATCTATGAAACCGTCAACCGTTCGACTCGTTTAGCCAAACAGGGTGATTTAGAGACGGTTCAATTACAACCCAAAAAACTTGTTAATCCTAAACGGTTTGAAAAACCTTCAGAAGAAGCATTTTATCAAGCCTTGATTGCGTTAGTTCCAAAAACAGAAGCCGCCCAAACAACTCGAAATTACCGACAGTTAGTTGATGCTTTAGCGGAAATCGCCCCCACTGTTAGTACCTTTTTTGATGGGCCAGAAAGTGTATTAGTGATGGATGAAAATCCAGAGATTCAACGCAATCGTTTAAATTTGTTAGGACTGTTGCGAAATCATGCTAGAGTTTTAGCGGATTTTGGGGCAATTGTTAAGAGTTAAATCAAGTCAAAAGTATAAGACGAGGAGGGCGTTGTCTAGACAAACTCCAACTCATACATTTATCCCGAACCTCCAACAAACACGGTAAAATAGGGATTAATCTTCCAGGGAAACTATCATTTTGTCTATGCCAAACGCTCATATTATCGGCTTAGGAAAGTCTGGAAATGCAGCCGCCCGACTCTTGAAATCTCAAGGCTGGCAAGTCACCGTTACTGATGGCAATACCTCACCCAAATTGCATCAGCAACAAGAGGAATTAATCAAAGAAGGAATTAACGTTAATTTAGGTGAAAATTTTGATCCTGAGACTTCCCCGAATTTAGTTGTTGTTAGTCCGGGGGTACCGTGGGATATTCCTCCTTTAGAAATTGCCCGTGATCGAGGAATAGAAATTGTAGGAGAAATGGAACTCGCATGGCGAAATCTTAACGCCGTACCTTGGGTGGGAATTACAGGAACGAATGGAAAAACCACAACCACCGCTTTAATTGCAGCTATTTTTAAAGCCGCAGGTTTGAATGCACCCGCCTGTGGTAATATTGGAAATGCAGCTTGTGAATTAGCCCTAGAACAGCAAGAAATTAGAGCTTTAAAAATCGGTAAATCGGTAGATTGGGTAATTGCGGAAGTGAGTAGTTATCAAATCGAATCTTCCTCAACGCTTGCCCCTAAAATTGGAGTTTGGACAACTTTTACACCCGATCATTTAAACCGTCACTATACCTTAGAAAATTACTATAATATTAAAGCCAAACTACTCAACAACTCGGAAATACAAGTTATTAATGGGGATGATCCTTTCTTGCGGAAAAATGCTGCTCAACAGTGGAATAATGCTTGTTGGACAAGTGTTCAAGGAAAAGCTGAATTAATGGGCAATCCCGATTTAGGGGTTTATATTGAAAATGATTATATAGTCCAAAACCAGCAGAAAATAATTCCCTTGAAAACCTTAAAAATGGTGGGAAAACATAACCTCCAAAACCTATTAATGGCAGTAGCAACCGCCCGTTTAGCGGGGATAGAACCTCCAGCGATTGAACAGGCTATTTCTAACTTTCCAGGTGTTCCTCACCGTTTAGAAGCTGTGGGAAGTTGGCAAGACATTAATTGGATTAATGATAGTAAAGCAACAAATTATGATGCCGCACAAGTTGGTTTAGCTGCGGTAGAAGCCCCGGTTATTTTAATTGCTGGAGGTGAAGCCAAAGCCGGAGATGATACTCAATGGTTGCAAACGATTCAAGAAAAAGCCGCAGCAGTCTTGTTAATTGGGGATGCAGCCGAACATTTTTTTCAAAGACTCAAACAAGTCAATTATCAAACGGTAGAAATTGTAGAAACGATGGAAAAAGCCATTCCTAAAGCCGCAGAATTAGCGAGGCATTTCTCGGCAAAAGTCGTGTTATTGTCACCTGCTTGTGCGAGTTTTGATCAATATGAAAGCTTTGAACATCGAGGCGATCATTTTCGTCAATTGTGCTTAGAGTTAATCCGTTAATCATGAACTTTCCAATCTTCCACAGGATTTGTCCCTCACTATCTTGCTAGAATCGTCTCATCTGTGGGAAATCCCAGGGAAATGGTACTAATTGTAGACTGGGGTTTGTGATGAAATCGTCATCATTTGTGCCTTTAGGCAGGAAGCTGGCGGTCGGATTTGAACCCACAACCTTCCGATTACAAGTCGGTTACTGTCTCTGCTCTGAGGTTCTTATTAGTCGCTGCCTTTAGAGGTTGACACCCTCTGCACAGAGGTAGAATTCGCTCCAAATTCACTCCAAAAACGGCAATATAACACCAAGATGCTCAGATTTCTGGGACGGATAGTTCCGTTCTGTAACCCGCGTAGTTTTTGTAGATTATCTCAGCGCTATTACCTACCCACTTGGCGACATCCTTTGCATCTCTCCCCACATCAAGGCATAGGGTGATAAATGTGTGTCTGGTCTGATAGGGCTTTCTGTATTCAATCCCCAATTCGTCAAGTACCTTAATCCAAACTTTACGGAAGTAGCTGGTACTAAATACTTTGCCTTTGGTTGAGGTCAACACCAAACCGTTGCTCGATTGACGGGTTGACTGGATTTCTCTGAGCAGTTCTTGAACTTGGTTATTACAGGGAAACATCCGTTTGCTCTGGGTTTTGAGTCCTTTGCATTTTTCTTTTCCTCCAACAGCCGCTACTATTGCATTTCTGAATGTGATTTTGCTCAAGTCGTCTGAGATGTCATTCCAGGTCAGGCCGATCGCTTCACTCGGACGACAGCCCACATAAAAGCAGAAGGCGACGTAATGGTAATAGTGACGGTGTTGAGAGCGGGTTTTAAAAGCTTCTATGATGGCATCTCGCTCGGATTTGGTGAACGGGTTGATGTCTGTCTCCTCATCCTCAGATTTCTTGATCCGCTTTTTGGCTTTCCCTGCCATGCTTTCAAATGGTGAACGGGTGAGTTTAATTCGTTTGGATTCTATAGCCCACTTCAGGCAGGCGTTCAGTTGAACCATTAACCGTCTGCAAGCGTCGGGTTTGAGGGTTTGACTTGCCCAATCCAGCATCTTTTGAGCGTAGCCAGTGTTCTCTAGGTCTGGGTCAACGTTTGCAAAAGGCGATCGCCGGATATGGTTGAGCGCTACTAAGTAGTTACCTCTCCATGTTCCGGGCCGAACGCTTGAGCGTCTGGCTTCTATGTACTGTTGGTAGAGTTGCACCAGTGTCTCTGATGTCTTTGGCTGTTCAATTGCCACAGTTTTTTGAGGGCGATACCGTTCTAGGGTGGAGTCAAAGCGCTCGTAGATAATATCCGCTTCAATCTGTCGGGCTTTTGCTTCTGCAAGTTTTCGGTTGTCTGGGTTGTCTTGCAATCCCAAATAGAGATGTTTCCGCTTGCCTTCATACAGGAATCGGGGAAGTGATAACCTCAAAACTCCCTTGCAGGACGAAACTCCAACCCGACCTTTGCGGCGCTCGGATTGATTGCTCATAGGTTTTGTGTTGTTAAACCTTTCTCAACTGATTTTCGTAGTAAATTCCAGGCTCTTTACGGACTCCTATTTCAAGTTCAACGATGTAGGAGTGCTTTTGCTCTTGACTCAACCCGTTGTATTTCTGAATGACTCCCCAATAGCTTTTGCGATCACCTTCAGTTACAGATACCTGATCACCTGGCTTGAATTTTTGGGAACTTACTGAGTAGATGTATCCACCTCTACGACAAATCCGACCCATGTTTTCAACTCGTTTGAGCAGTACCTCTACCTCGTCTGGGTGATTGGGGAAGTGACTGAATAACTCTTTTTGGCTAACACGCTTGTTAGAAATTAAGCCTTCTCTGAGGTAATTCTTGATTTGCTCTTGGATCGGTTCGGGTGATGGGTGTGTCTCTGGGTTTTTATTTTTTTGTGGAACCTGTTCTTTTTGCGGAACGTGTGGAACGCTATCGCCAGAGTTACTACTGGGAGAGGGATTGGGTACGTTCCGCTTGGTTGTTCCGTTCCCGAAATTTGTTCCGTTATCTAGTGGAACAGCCTCGGTTAGTGGAACAGTTTTAGAGGATGGTTCCTCTGGTTTCCGGTCAACTTTGACATAGCCCCTGACCGATTTGCCCGTGTCGTCTCTAAACTTGCTACGTTTCCATGTACCTTGTCGGGCTAAAACTTTGCTGATAACTCTTGTGACCTGCTGTTGGTCTGCATATCTGGTCATCTCTACTGATTTGATTTCTCCCAGTATCCAGCGAGTTGTAACTTTATCCTTGCCTGCTACCAAGTCGGCGATTTCTTGCTCTAATGGGAGTTCATCTCTAAAGTCTTCGTTGATCTCGTTGGATTGCTTCTGCTCAGACGCAGTTAACCACCAACCTTCCCCTTGCTTATAAAGATGAACAGCAGCAGCCCAAACCTGATCGCGGTGTTCTTTGAGGTAACTAATGTCAATTTCTGGTTTGTTAACCTCAATAATATTAAATCTGCGGTTGCCTGTATCGTCCCGTAGAAAGTCGTCTCTGTTTGTGGTTCCGACAATGACAGCCCGCCTGGATATAGGTTCACATTTACGTCCGTAAGGTTCACGGATTAAATCAATTGATGTTGAGAGGAATGCCTTGATTTTTCCCACATCTTTCTTGCTGGTAATGTTTTCAAACTCGCTCCATTCACAGCCCCAGACGCGGTGCAGTTTTGCTACCTCATCTTTGTTTGAAATATCTCCTACGTTGTCACAGAAGTATTCCCGTCCGAATAAAGTTTCCCAGGTTCTTGATTTGTTAATTCCCTGGCGAGGACTGTACAAAATCGTCACGGATTCACACTTACACCCTGGCTCATAAACTCTTGCTACGGCACTGATCAGCGTCTTTTTGAAGACGGTTTGATGTATGGGTTCAGTCGCACCAAACAAGGTTTCTGCCAGGTTGTCTAAGATGTTTGTGTCTCTATATTTTTCGGCGCATTCCTCAAGGTAGTCTCTCACGGGTTCATAAGAGTTTTCCTTAGCTGTTTCTCGGATGACACCCTCAGTGTTTTTAGCTCCCAGTTCAAGACCTAAACCCCAGTATTTGACCAGTTGAATGTCTGGGAAATCTAAGTCAAAGCGTTCACCTACAACACCCATTTCTTCACAGAAAATTTCAATTTCACGGGTGCGTTCATTGAATCGTAGTTGATTGCCAATTGTTTCTCTGGCTAATTCCCGTTCCATTTCTATTTTGATTGCTTTCTTACTTTTGGCTAAGGGGTGATTTCGGGGTTGAGGAGTTTGGAGTTTAGCTGTCTTCTGTAACTGTTTAACTCGTTGATCAGGTGTCAGTTCAACCTGCTCAACCCAGTCAACAATGTCGCCTTTATCTGGCATTTCTGACCACAGCTCAACCGGGTCAATTAGATAAGTTGGAAAGTCTGCCCGTTTTCCCGCTTCAACAATTTTTTCTGCTTTCTTAGTCCCGGCATCATCGTGATCATATTCGTGAGCGACAAATGAAACTCCCGCTATCTTGAGCTTCAGCAAGTCGGCTGTCATTTGATCAACCGTCCAGTTTGAACCCTGCCAGGTGATAGCAGCTATTTGATTTTGACGGGCTGCCTCAACGCATTTCTCACCCTCTACGATTAACACCCCTTTACCCTTGCCGTAACGGATAGCCTCATCAATCCGGTAGGCATTCCAGGGCAGATCGCCCTTGCCTGGTACCATCTTGTCGTCTTCCAGATGGTACTGGTACATTTGTTTTCCGGTTCGCTGATCTCCCTCAAATGTCTCAACCCGTTTTATCTGATGTTCTGGGCCGTAAGGGTAAACGGTGATGACTTTACTCCCTTTGGTTTCGGATTGGAGAGGTTTGGGCTGTTCGGGTAGTCTTGCCAGTTCAATAGTTGGTGGTTTTGGTGGTGAACTGGGACGTGATGAGTAACCGTTGCGAGTGAAGGATGAGTCTGGACGTTCAATGACGTAGAAGTGATCACCTTCTTTATCAGTCTTAGAGGTTCTTATCCATCCAGTAGCGGGGTCAAACCCTCGTTTACAGACCGTCAAATCTCCCAAACTGTAGCACCAATCGGTTTTACCGCAGTGAGGACAGGGATTGTCTTTTGTGGCGTGTTTGAGTTGTTCAGAGGTAAACATTAGCGATTACCTCCTTTTTCTATGCGTTGTAGGTTTGCAGATTGTTTGGTAGACAGCTTGAATTCCTTGCCGTCTCTGTTGCAGATTTTCCACTGACGGTCTAAGTCGCGGATGAAGATTCTATCCCAACCCGTCAACGGTGCCTTCAGCAGTTGGTCTAGTCTCTGCCTGTACTGGCAGTTTTCGGAAAAGTCTTTACTTTGGAATCGTTCTGAGTTATTATTTTTCATGTGTTCAAGCTTTAAGAACCCCTTACGGACGAGACTCTAGTAAGGGGTTTTAGCTTGTAAACTTCGCGCAGTAGCAGGGTGTCTCTAGTCTCCTCGGCTGTGTCTCTCTGCTACCACCCTTGAACCCCCCTCACCGCTCACCTTTCGGTGCCGGCTTACCCTAACTGCCCACTGGCAAAGCAATCTTCATCAAGAGATTACCCGAGGGATTCCAAGGAAAAGCTTACAAGAAATTCCCCAATACATCAAGCATTCAGTCCAACTATGGGATTGTTTTTTTTGTGTTTTGTAACTCTTTTTATACCTCTGTGCCTCTAAACCTGACCTAAAGTCGGTTGCTGACCTACCCATTTAAAAACGTTTAGTATTGTCACCCAACTATGCACACTTGGGTTTTATCTCCACATACTTACGGTTACTGTGAGATAGGTCTATTTATCTACCGATCAATACCCATAGAGTCATATACTGGCCAATATCTGGCAATCAA
>JGI12210J13797_10689940_pt1 | contig 10125 bp, 6 predicted proteins | sample ElkSlonscriptome_3_FD_13797 | JGI IMG/M metagenome (IMG submission 13797) | reverse complement strand
CTTCGTGGCGCCGCCGCTCGTGCTCCTCGCGGATCGGTGCCGCGAGCGGCCCCTGGTCGAGGGCCCGCAGGAGGTCACGGCTGCCGCGCAGCGACAGGGGAGCGGCCCGGTGCAGGCGCGCGAGCACGTCGTCTAGCGCCCGATCGAGGGCCCCCGGCTCGCACAGCCGCACCAGCGCTCCGGCCGACCATGCCTCCTCGGCGCTGATCCGATCGCCCAGCATCAGCAGGCGCCGCACGCCGGTCGGACCGAACACCTCGCGCATGTTGCCGAGGCCCTCGGCGTGATAGACGACGCCCAGCTCCGCGGCGGGCACGGAGAAGCTCGCGTCGCGGCTGGCCACCCGCAGATCGCAGGCGCACGCCAACTCCACGCCCGCCCCGATCGCGTGACCATGGATGGCGGCCACCAGGGTCGCGTCGGCGCGGCGCAGGGCGGTGGTGGCGGTGATGAGGCTGTCGTCGGGCAGTCGCGTGGGGTCGTGATCGAGCACCTCGGCGAGCGCGGTGAGGTCGAACCCGGCGCAGAAGGCTCGCTCGCCCGCCCCCCGCAGGACCACGATGGCCCCGTGGAGCTCGGCGGCGCGCTCGGCCATCCACTGGAGGGCGCCGGGCGACACCGCGTTGCGTCGCGCCTCGTTGCACAGCCACCACGTGTGCACGCCGTCGACCTCCTCGGCGCGCAGACCGGGAGCGACCTCGCGGGCTCGCTCGGCGCTCACGGGGACTCGGCAGGGGGCTCGGCGGGGGACTCGGCAGAGGGCTCGGCGGGAGGCTCTGCGGCGGGCGAGTCGGCGGCGGCCGGAGCCCTCGACGGCGTGGGTCCGTCGGCGCGCCACCCCGCGGGAGGTGCCCCGCCCTTGGGCTTGGTGCCCGGGGCCGAGAACCACACCCCATCGCGCCGCTTCAGCTCCAGCTCGCCCTTGCGGTGAGCCTCGGCGAGGTCGTCGAGGGCCCGCGCGGCGGGAGAGTCGGGGTTCTGCATGATCTGCCGCCGGCGCGCGTAGGCCCGCTTGCGACGCATCTCCGGGGTGAGGTCCTTGGGATCGGCCGCGATGAGGGCGAGGTCCTCCTTGCTCAGCGGTGGCGGCTTGGCCGCGGCGTCCTCGGCCGGCTCGGCGGCGACTTCGGCCGGCGTGGCCTCGGCCTCGCGCGCGGCCGCCGGAGCGGGGGCACTCGAGGGCTCGGCGCTGCATGCCGCCATCGTGGCGCAGGACAGGCCCGTGGCGAGCACGAGGCGCAGGGGCCGGGACGAGACGCGGCGGACCATGGAGCGCAGCCTAGCAGATCGGGAGACGCGGCCCGCGGAGGTTCGCGCCGCGGAGGCTCGTGTCGCGGAGGCTCGTGCCGCGGAGGCTCGTGCCGCCGCGGAGGTTCACGAAGGATCGGCGGCCGACGCTGCCGCCCGGCGCCCGCGGGAGAGGGCCCGCACGAGCGAGACCGGGATCCACCCCACCATGACCACGTGCACCAGGCCCAGCAGGGGGCTGGCCGCGGCCAGCGGGAACAGCAGCTCGGCGTCGGGTCGCTCCACGCACCACACCACGGCGGTACCGTACTCGAGCATGGCGAAGCCCAGGCACACCACCAGCCACAGCTTGGCGGGGATCGAGGTGGGCAGGGCGGTGCCGCGAATGGTGACCAGGGCGAAGACCGCCAGGGCCCACCCGAGGTGGAGCAGCCCGATGGGCAGCCCGGCCCGGACGGTCTCGGGGGCAGGCGCCACGACGAGCGCGACCACGAAGGCCACGGCCAGCCACGCCGCATACTCGCCCAGCACCCGGGCCGTGGGCACCTGTCGCAAGGTGGCGGGCACGTCTCCGCCGGGGACCCGGCCCATCACCACCAGCTGCAGCGGGACGAGGATGACGGCCAGCCCGATGAAGAACACCTGGCCGAATTCTTCGACGCTGGGGACGGTGGTCATCGCCAGCACGGCGAGCACGAGCGCGGCGATGCCGGCCTCGACCCGGTTGATGGCGCCGCTGCGGTGCGTGCCGCCCAGCCAGCGCTCGATGCCCCGCAGCATGACGAGGCTCAGGATCACCGCCCCGACCGTGGCCAGCCCCATCTTCAGGTCGAGCGTGAGCACGTCGGCCCCGCGCAGCGAGGCGACCGGGTTGAAGGACTCGGCCAGCAGGTGCACCGGCCCCATGCCGGGGAGGATCGTGACCAGCCCGGCGGTGTCGTCGGTGATGTGCAGGCCCGCGCCCACGCCCAGCATGGCCAGGGGCCCCAGCAGCGCCAGCAGGCCGATGCCCACCAGCCCGGGGGCGCGCCGCTGGCCCACCGCGAGGGCGCCGAGCATCGACAGCCCCACCAGCAACGCGCCCATGGCGGTGCTGGAGGCCAAGAAGCCCAGCGCGGGCACCACCCGGCCGGCCCCGGCCGCGGTGCACAGGATGAGCAGCACGACGGGGGCGGCCACGATGACGATGGGCGCGATCGGTCCGGCGATGAGCCCCAGGGTGAGCTGCCGGGCCGTCAGCGCGGTGCCGGTGAGCGGCTGGAGGGTGTTGTCGTTGAGCTCCTGGGCCAGGCGCGTGCCCACCCACAGCGGCGCGCAGATCATCAGCAGCACCAGCCACAGCCCGCCGGCGAACAGACCGATCAGGCGCACGGCGTCGCGCATGGTGAGCGGCGAGCGGTACACCACCACCGCGGGCTCGAGCTCGGCGTCGACCACCGCGCGCAGGCGCTGGTGATCGCGGGGGGCGTACCAGTCGAAGTGCACGCTGCCGTAGCGGCCTTGGCCGTCGAGCGGGGCGAGGTCGGCCCGCTCGTCTCGCAGGCGGCGAGCCCGATGCTGTAGATCCTGGAGGCCTCGCGGGGGGATGGCGTGGGGGCTGGCCACGTGGTCGAGCAGCATCCACGCCTCCTCGGCCCGATTCCGTCGCTCCGTGGCGCGGAAGCCTCGCGCCTCGTCGGCCATCATCTGGTCGCGGTCGCGCTCGGAGTCGACGAAGACGAGGAATTCCAGGCGCTCGCGATCCCAGCGATTGCGCTCGAGATCCAGCTCCACGCGGGCGTCGTGCGCCGCGTACCCGGGCGACAGCGCCACCCACCCGCCGGTGATCACCACCAGCAGCGACAGCAGGGCGGCGGCCAGCATGGTGCGGCGCCGCCGGGGCCCCCGCAGCGCGCGGGTGACGAAGGGCCGAATGGCGATGCGGTGCTCCTGGAATCGTGGATACATGGTGGTGGGCTCCCGGTCGGGTCGGCGCGGATCAGGTTCAATTGACGCGGTCGTCGGACAGGCGGTCGTAGACGTCCTCGAGGCGGCTGCGCACCCGCCCCACGGTGACCACCCGGACCCCGGCCTTCACCAGGTCGGCCAGGACGTCGGCCATCATGGCCTCGCCCCCCTGGACCTGGATGGACAGGCAGGGCAGGCCGTCGACCGCGGCCTCGCGCTCGATGAGGGCGCGGTGGCGGGCGAGCACGGTGCGGGCCTGCTCCACGCCGTCGAGCAGCCGCAGCTCGAACACGAAGCGGCTGACCTCGTAGCGGTCGATGATGTCGGCGACCTCGCCTCCCACCACCAGCGCGCCGCGCTGCATGATGGCGACCTGATCGCACAGATCGTCGAGCTCGCGCAGGATGTGGGAGGAGATGATGACGGTGACGCCCTGCTCGCGCACCCGGCCGAGGATCCGGCGCAGGTCGTTGCGCCCCCGCGGGTCGAGACCGTCGGCCGGCTCGTCGAGGATGAGCAGCGAGGGCTCGTGCAGCAGGCAGCGGGCGATGAGCAGGCGCTGGCGCATGCCCTTCGACAGCGCGCCGGCCGGGGTGTCGGCCTTGCCCTCGAGATCGAAGGTGACCAGCATGCGCTCGATGGCCTGCTCGAGCGCGGGACCCTCCAGCCGGAAGCACTGGCCGAAGAAGCGCAGGTACTCGGCCGGGGTCATGTCCTTGTACAGCGGGTTGCCGTCGCCCAAGAACCCGATCCGGCGGCGCAGCTCGGTGGTGCGCAGCGCCTGCCCGGGGCCCGCGCTCTGGCCGTCGTAGGCGATCTCCCCGGCGCTGGGATCCATGACCGTGGCCACCATGCGCAGGGCGGTGGACTTGCCCGCCCCGTTGGGACCGATGAGCCCGAAGATGCTGCCGCTGGGGATCTGGAGGCTCAGGTCGCGGACGGCCCAGTCGTGACCGTCGTAGGTCTTCCCGAGGTGCTCGAGGTCGATTTGCATGGGACGGGCCTACCTACGCTCCAGGGGGTGATTCGATTCGGATCCGGGAACCTCGCGGAGGCGGCCGCGTGTCCCACCCATGACGAATGCTGCCAAAGCTCGGGTCGAGGCCATCGATCGAGCACACGTTGGTGGCCCCGAGCACCAAGTGATCCTACATTCGAACGCGGTGGGTTCCAACTCGTGGCCGAGAGCAGCGCGCCTGGCGGCACTCGCACTGGTCGGCGCAGCCGTGCTCGGTTGTGGCCATCGGCCGGTCGACTACGGCGGGGTGGCGGTCATGGAGGGCTCGCTGCGCCGGTCGGCCGGCGCACATGCCGCAATTCAGCGGAGCGCGGCGGCGGTGGCCATCATCGAGACCGACGTGGCGCGGGGCATGGGCTTCGTGGTCGATCCCTCCGGGTACCTCATCACCAACCGCCACGTGGTCGAGGACGCCGATCACATCGAGGGGGTGGTGTTCCCCGCCCGCGATCCCTCGCGGGTCTACGGCAGCGTGCGGGTGGTCTACATGGATCCCCTGAGAGATCTGGCGCTGCTGCACGTGCACTCCGACGAGCCGCTCACCGCCGTGCCCCTGGCCACCGACGGGGTCGAGCCGGTGTCGAGCTACCTGGCCCACTCCGACGAGGTGGTGCTGCTCGAGCGCGATCACGACGCGGTGGATGCCGAGATGAGCCCGTCGATCGAGCTGCGTCGCGGCCGGGTGTCGAGCCTCGAGGTGGTCAACCCCGCGGCGGGGCCGGGGGCGTTCGTGGGCGTCACCACCGACGTGCGCGAGGGGCAGAGCGGGGGCCCGGTGCTCGACCGCCACGGGCGAGCGGTGGGCGTGGTCACCTGGACCTGGCGCGAGCGCGGGGGCGGCTACGCGATCCCCATCGCCGACGCCACGCGCATGCTGGCCGAGCGACCGCGGCTGGAGGGGCCGCAGCTGCGCGAGCAGCGGGCCGAGCTGCGCGCCCGGCTGTTCCTCGACGCGCTCGCCCGGGGCGACGGCGAGGTGGCCCGGCGCTTCACCTCGCCCAGCCAGGCTCGCAAGCACCGCGAGGAGGCGGTGGGCGAGATCATGGGGCGGGCGCAGGAGGGCGAGGGGCTGGCCCTCATGCAGTCGTTCGTGGTGCAGCTGGAGGAGGTCGTGCATCAGGTGGCGGAGGCCGAGGACCCGGGGCTGGTGGGGCCGGGCCTGGGCGCGCTGGTGGTACGCATGGCGCAGTCGAAGCAGCGGGCCGAGCTGGGCACCGAGCTCGACGCGGGCCAGGTGCTGTCGTTCTTCCACGAGCTGGGCCAGGCGTATCTGCGGGCCCGGGTGTTCGGCGGCGAGGACAGCGAGGAGGCGCTGCGCACCGCGCTGCAGCGGCTGCGCACGATCGACGCCGCGCGTAGCTTCGCCCTGGCCGCGCTGGTCACCGAGCTCGACGGCCGCGAGGTGGTGGTGCGCTCGGTCGAGCTGCTGCCGGGGGCCTACACCCCGGGGGCGCGGGTGGAGCTGTGGGCCGCGGCCGAGGGCCAGGCTCCCGTGCCGGCGTTCGATCTGCACCTGCGGCTGGAGTGGGGCGACTGGTACGTGGCCTCGGTCGAGCGGGTCACCGCGCCCAGCTGAAGCCGAGCGGGGCGGGCCTTACGGCGCGGGTCGGGCGGGGGTAGCCTCGGGCGGTGGAGCCGCTGCGCACCTCGGTCGGTCGACATCATCCCCTGGGGGCCACCGTGGTCGACGAGGGGGTGAACTTCTCGCTGTACTCCCGCAGCGCCACGGCGGTGGAGCTGCTGCTGTTCGAGCGCTTCGATCAGCCCGCGCCCACCCAGACCATCGTGCTGGACTCGCGGCACCACCGGACCTACGGGTACTGGCACGCGCTGGTGCACGACGCGGGCGAGGGGCTCATCTACGGCTACCGGGTGCACGGGCCGTGGGCGCCCGAGCGCGGCCATCGCTTCAACCCCAACAAGCTGCTGCTCGATCCCTACGCCCGCGGGATCGTGTACCGCGACGACCGGGCCCACCTCGACGCGTGCGGCAGCCAGGACAACGTGGCCACCGCGATGAAGAGCCTGGTGGTCGACCCTGATCGCTTCGACTGGGAGGGCGTGACCCGCCCGCGCGTGGACCCGCGGGAGCGGGTGATCTACGAGATGCACGTGCGGGGCTTCACCCGGCATCCGTCGTCGGGGGTGGAGCAGCCCGGCACCTTCGCCGGGCTGGTCGAGAAGATCCCGTACCTCGTCGATCTGGGGGTGACCACGGTGGAACTGCTGCCCGTGTTCCAGTACGACGAGTTCGACATCGACTTCGTCGATCCCACCACGGGCGTGCGGCTGCACAACTACTGGGGCTACGATCCGATCGGCTTCTTCGCGCCCCACCGCGGCTACTACATCGAGCAGTGGGAGCGCATGCGCTACCTGACCGGCTTCCGCGACCTGGTGCGCGAGCTGCATCGGGCGGGCTTGGAGGTGGTGCTCGACGTGGTGTTCAACCACACCGCCGAGGGCGGCGAAGACGGCCCCACGCTGTCGTTCCGGGGCATCGAGAACTCGGTCTACTACCTCAGCGAGCCGGGCAAGCCGGGCACCTACGCCAACTACTCGGGGGTGGGCAACACGCTCAACTGCAACCACCCGGTGGTGCGCCGGCTGGTGCTCGACAGCTTGCGCTACTGGGTCGAGAAGATGCACGTCGACGGGTTCCGCTTCGATCTGGCCTCGATCCTCTCGCGCGACGAGAACGGCCGGCCCATGGAGAACCCGCCGCTGCCCTGGGAGATCGAGGCCGATCCCGGGCTGCAGGACACGCTGCTCATCGCCGAGGCCTGGGACGCGGGGGGGCTGTACCAGGTGGGGGGCTTCCCGGGGGAGCGCTGGTCGGAGTGGAACGGCAAGTTTCGCGACGACGTGCGCCGGTTCCTGCGGGGCGACGAGGGGCTCACCGGCACCATGGCCGCCCGCATGCTGGGCAGCCCCGATCTCTACGAGCCGCACGGCCGCGAGGCGTACCAGTGCATCAACTTCGTGACCTGCCACGACGGGTTCACCCTCAACGACCTGGTCAGCTACTCGCGCAAGCACAACGAGGCCAACGGCGAGGAGGGGCGCGACGGCAGCCCGCACGAGCACGCGCACAACCACGGGGTGGAGGGGCCCACCGACGACCCGGCCATCGCGGAGCTGCGCAACCGGCAGGTGAAGAACTTCATCGCCCTGCTGTTCCTGGCCCAGGGCACGCCCATGCTGCTGAGCGGCGACGAGGTGCGGCGCACCCAGGGGGGCAACAACAACGCGTACAACCAAGACAACCCCACCAGCTGGCTGGACTGGGGCCTGCTGGAGCGGCACGCCGACGTGCATCGCTTCGTGCGCTCGATGATCGCGTTTCGGCGGGCGCACCGGGGGCTGCGGCGCAGCAAGTACCTGCTGGGGGTGGAGGCGCCGCCGCGGGCCGATCCTCCCGGCTACACCCGGGTGTGCTGGCACGGCACGCGGCTGCGTCAGCCCGACTGGGGGGAGCACTCCCGCACGCTGGTCTACACGCTCACCCGGTCGGCCGACGATCAGGCGCTGCACGTGGTGATCAATGCGTTCGACCAGCCGCTGCGCTTCGAGGTGCCGCCGGCCGACGAGGGGCTGCGGTGGGTGCGGGCGATCGACACGTCCGCGGCCTCGCCCCTCGACATCGCCGATCCGGGGCAGGAGCCCGTGATGGAGGAGGGGGCGATCGAGGTGGCGGGACGCACGGTGGTGGTGCTGGTGCAGCGCTGACAGCTCGCTCCTCGGCGCCAGCACCCCGGGCACACATCTCCTGCGTTCATCCGGCGGGTCGGGCGGATCGGGTCAGACCACGCCCTGATCGACCATCGCATCGGCGACCTTGATGAAGCCCGCGATGTTGGCCCCGTCGGCGTAGTTGACCGGCGCGTCCTCGCCCTGCTCGCCGTGCTCGACGCACGCGGCGTGGATCGACGTCATGATCTGGTGCAGGCGCTCGTCGACCTCCTCACGCGACCAGCCGAGGTGGGTGGCGTTCTGCGACATCTCGAGCCCCGACGTGGCCACGCCGCCCGCGTTGGCCGCCTTGCCGGGCCCGTAGAGGATCTTCGCGTCGAGGAAGAGATCGACGGCCTCGGGCACGGTGGGCATGTTGGCGCCCTCGGTCACGCAGCGGCAGCCGTTGTCGAGCAGAGCCTTGGCGTCGTCGACCTCGATCTCGTTCTGGATGGCGCAGGGCATGGCCAGATCGCACTTCACCGACCAGGGCCGCTTGCCCTCGAGGTAGGTCGAGCCCGAGAACTCGTCGGCGTACTCGCGGATCCGACCGTCGCGATCGTTCTTCAGCTCCATGATCCACTGGAGCTTCTCCTCGTCGATCCCGTCTTCGTCGACGATCGTGCCGTCGGAGTCGCTCATGGTGACGACCTTGGCGCCCAGCGCGATGAGCTTGGCCACCGCGTGCTGGGCCACGTTGCCCGACCCCGACACGACGGCCACCTTGTCCTCCAGCTCCTCGCCGTGGTGGCGGAGCATCTCGCGGGCGAAGTAGACCACGCCGTAGCCGGTGGCCTCGGTCCGCAGCAACGAGCCGCCCCAGCCCAGGCCCTTGCCGGTGAGCACCCCGCAGAAGCGGTTGGTGAGCTTCTTGTATTGGCCGAACAGGTAGCCGATCTCGCGGCTGCCCACCCCCACGTCGCCCGCCGGCACGTCGGTCTCGGGGCCGATGTGGCGGACCAACTCGCTCATGAACGCCTGGCAGAAGCGCATGACCTCGCCGTCGCTCTTGTCCTTGGGGTCGAAATCGGCGCCGCCCTTGCCCCCGCCCAGCGGCAGGGTGGTGAGGCTGTTCTTGAGCACCTGCTCGAATGCGAGGAACTTCAGGGTGCTCAGCCCCAGGTCGGGTTGGAAGCGCAGCCCGCCCTTGTAGGGACCGATGGCGCTGCTCATCTGCACCCGGAAGCCGCGGTTGACGTGGATCTCGCCGTGGTCGTCGACCCACGGCACCCGGAACATCACCACGCGCTCGGGCTCGACCATGCGCTCGAGGATCTTGGCCTTGGCGTAGGCGGGGGTGCGCTCGATGACCGGCATGACCGATTCTGCGACTTCCTCGACCGCCTGGAGGAACTCGTCCTCGCCGGTGTTCCTGGCGCCGACGGTCTGCATGAATGCTTCGACGGAGCTGGTCATGCCGCGAGGATGGCAGCGGGGAGCCGGGGGTGCACGTCGCGGGGCCTCGCGCGGCGTCGTAGCGCCATTTTCGGCGGGGGCGTGAGCTCGGCGCCGATCGTCGAGCGTCGACCGTGGCGGGCTTGCCCCACCCGGGGTCGCGGCGAGCGGGGCCGGTGCGGCTCGTAGCGGCGTGGTGGATGGCCACGGCCGGAGCGGGTCGCCTCTCAGGTGCCGCTGCGAGGAGGCCGGCGGCGATCGGGGGCCGGGGCGTCGCCCTTGCGGATCCGCAGCAGCGTGCCCAGGGCGTCGGCGTGCTCGTACACCACCAGCCAGCCTGGGCTCGCGACGGGCGAGGTGTGCTCGTAGACCCAGCGTGCGTCGTGGGCCGAGAGGTTGATGCAGCCGTGGCTGGTGCGCCGGCCGAAGCGGTTGTGCCAGAACGTGCCGTGCAGGGCGTAGCGACCGCGGAAGTACTGCACCCAGGGCACGCCCTCCACGTGGTAGGTGTCGTCGTCGCCCGCGCGCGAGCGCATGTCGGCGAAGGCCCACTTGCTCTCGATGCGAAAGAGCCCCGTGGGGGTCGCGTGCTTCCAGTTGCCCGACGAGATCAGCGTGACGAATTCCACCGCGGAGCCGCGGCGCAGCGCGAGCACCTGCTCGTGGAGGTCGACGTCGAGCCAGGTCTGGTCGGGGCCGACGCCCGGGGGCGGGTTGGTGGGCACGAAGCGGCGGACCTGCTCGAGCGACACCCAGCCCTCGACGGGCTCGACGACCGGCACCCA
>JGI12210J13797_10787017_pt1 | contig 10130 bp, 7 predicted proteins | sample ElkSlonscriptome_3_FD_13797 | JGI IMG/M metagenome (IMG submission 13797) | reverse complement strand
TCTGGATGCGTCGTGCCAGAGCTTCCTGCTTAAGGCGGTCGGCGGGTTCCAGGGTGCCGGCGGTTTGGCGGATGACCAGGTTCGTGCCGGTTTCGAGCCGCAGGGTGGATGGGGGCAGGGACGGGGTATACGTTTCCGACAGGCCCAGGCAGTAGGCGCCGAGTTCGGTGAGCCGGAAAGCGCGCAGTCCGTCCCAACGCGACAACCATTCCAGATCGTCCGTTCCCCAGAGCCCCCTCAGATCCGGGATCGCCCCGGCCGGATGTACATAAGCCACGTCCACCATCCCCAGGGTCGCGGCGTATTCAAACAGCAGGCCCAGCAGATAGCGGTGCTGGAGAATGTTCCATCCTCCATATCCTTCGTAAGTGAGGCTCCCGTATTGCCTTTCGCAAAAATACAATCTCCAGAGATCCCGCGCCACGTCGAAGGTGAGGTCGGCGGCCTGCATAAACCGGGAAAAACCATGGGTGTCGATCCATTGGCCGACCGGGCATTCCCGCAGTGCGGATTCGATGGCTTGCCGCCGGGGTGGTTTCGCGGTCATGCGGCTGGTTTTGCCCCGCTGCCCTTTCACCGCCTCCACCCGATGGAATTCATCGTGCCGGGTGTTCGCCACCCATTTCTTCCACAGCATCCGCAGGGTTTCGTGCGGAGCGGCGGACAGGGCTTTCATACCTTTTGGAGTCAATTTGGATTTTGTCCCCCTGATATCCACCAGTCTGGCGGTGTGCAGCATCCGCGTCCAGCCCACAGGTTTGAGTGCGCCGATTTCCTGTTCCCAGGATTCCCGCCCCGGCCGGAACGCAATTTCTGGGGGATAGAAATCCCCGTTCGGCATGACTCCAAGCATCCTGTGGACTCCGGCGGCGGATGGCAGCGATGTTTTTTCACTCGCCCGCAGATCCCCGCTTTCCGCCAGCCTCAGCAGCGACCTCAGTTCCGCCACGGCCTCCGGGGAGGTTTCCCGGAGGATCAGCCCCGCCTCCTCCGGCGGACCGGGAAGCATGGGAGGGCGTGGTGCCTCCGGTTCCGGTACAAAACTTCGCAAGGACTCCACAAGGTCGGACGGCAGCCCCGGTTGCCGGGTTTGGATTGAAGGGAAAAGCAACAACTGAATCCTGGCGATATTTCGGGAGTCCTGGGTGTACCCCCAACGTTTAGTCCCCTCGGGTTTTATATAAAAATCGGGAACGCCGCCATACGTGGCCCGCACTTTCCGTGCGTTATACAGATTATCCGGATGGTAGACGGTTTCGGCCACGGCCGCCCGGTCCAGCTCCGACAACGAGTCCCAAATGCGCCGGAGACCCTCGTCGTTGTATTCGCGTTTCAGCGTGTCAATCAGGCAGCCTTTGTTCACTTTCTCCGGCTTGACACCCAAGAGCTTGAGGCGAGGGGTAAGGTCCTGGACTCTCAAGGCCCATAACAAGTCGTGCAATGAATCCATAAGCCGAGCTCTGAAGCATTTACATGGGGCTGTCAAGGCACCAACCCTCTGAGGTCCCCCGTAATTTCTACAAGAAGCGGAAGCCACCACCTTCAGACCGCCTGGATACGCAGGATTTTCGATCAAGTTGAATTCTGGTACGCCGAAGGAGTATATTGATTGGGATAAACAACTGCGCCTCTTCTGAAAAATGGAAACTGTCTTGGGAAGAAAACGACTGGAAAAGTTTGGTGTGTATGGTATATTCTTTGCTCATGATTGCCTTCAAAAATTTCTTTCATCGGAAACCTAATACGCCCCGTCAGCTTCGATTACCGAAACCTGCCGCCTTTATTTTGATTCGGGGGGCCGACGAAGAGCGTATTGATGCGGAATATGATGAAACCGGAATGCATATGAGGCGTTTGGTCGTATTTACCAAAACTCCCCCTATCCAAAAACACTGAACAGATCGCAGAGAGAGTCAAAGCGTTGAAAATTTTCTTAAAAGGTTTGCTCCTGGCGACGGTTGTGGGGATAGGTGCCCTTTTTTCGCTCTCGTATGTTTCACGGGGAGATTCGGCACCCGGACTTACGGCGGAGGGCCATTTGTTCTCATGTCCAGACCGTCCGAACTGCGTATCCAGCGAGGAGGGGGAGGTTGCCCCCCTTTCGTTTTCAGGATCCTCAAAAACGGCCTGGCAAAATGTGCGGCGCTCTATTAAAACCTTAGGCGGTTCGGTGGAGAAGGAGGAGGGGGATTATCTGGCCGCAACTTTTGAGACGCCCTTTTTTCGCTTTGTAGACGACATGGAGTTTCGAATGGTTCCAAAGAAAAAACGGATTCAAATCCGTTCCGCTTCCCGGGTGGGGTATTCGGATATGGGAACCAACCGAAAGCGGGTGGAACGGTTTCGGAAGGTTTTTAATCAAACGAGATAGATAAACGCCTGCCGCAGATTCCATCTGTTGATTTTGGTTCAGAGAAGGAAAGACTATTAGCTTGAGCGCAGATGATCTCCGGCGAGGAACTCTTTAACCGTCCGGTTCAGTCCTTCTTTTAAGTTGATTTCCGGCTTCCATCCCAGAGCGCGGATGCGTGAGTTGTCCATAAGTTTGCGGGGAGTGCCGTCGGGCATGGAGGGGTCGAGTTCAATGCGGCCTTCGTATCCCACGGCGGTTTTTATCATCTCTGCAAGGTCACGGATCGCGATATCTTCCCCGTAGCCAATATTCACGATGTCGGGCGGATCTTCGAGATCCAGAACATGCAAGATCCCATTGGCCAAATCGTCCACATGCAGGAATTCACGTTTGGGTGTGCCGGTGCCCCAGAGAATCACGGAGGGGGCCTGATCGATTCTGGCCTGGTTGAAACGGCGGATGAGGCCGGGAATGACGTGACTATGATCCGGATGATAGTTGTCGCCGGGACCGTAAAGGTTTGTGGGCATGACGCTGTGGTAGCATACGCCATATTGACTCCGGTAAAACTGGCACATTTTCAACCCGGCGATTTTGGCCAGCGCATAGCCTTCGTTGGTGGGTTCCAGCGGGCGGGTCAGCAGACAATCCTCGTTCATGGGCTGCGGAGCTTCACGCGGATAAATACAGGAGCTCCCCAAATATACAAAGCGTTCCACACCGTTTTTCCAAGCGGCGTGAATTACATTGGCGGACATGGCGAGGTTTTGGTAAATGAAATCAGCAGGAAAGGTCCGGTTGGCATGAATACCGCCAACTTTTGCCGCGCAGTGGATCACCACATCCGGTTTTACTTCGGCAAAAAAGGCTTCGACATCCGCCTGATTGCATAAATCAAGTTCGCGGTGCGTCCGGGTGACTAATTCCGCATCTCCCCGCGCTTGAAGTGCGCGGATCACACTGGACCCCACCATACCCCGGTGACCGCAAACGTATATTTTATTCATTTCAGGCTCCTCATCAGGGTCTTTCTTCGAGGTCGGCGAGGGTTTGTTGAACCGCGGCTTCCCGCCGTGCGAGATTCAGGTCGGATTCCACCATGATGCGGACCAGTTCTTTGAATTTCACTTTCGGTTCCCAGCCGAGCTGTTTTTTAGCTTTGGCGGGGTCGCCGATAAGCAGATCCACTTCGGCGGGTCGCTCATAGCGTTTGTCGTAATCGACGTATTCCTCGAAATCCAGATCCAGCAGCCCAAAGGTTTCTTCGACAAACTGTTTTACCGAGTGGGTCTCGTTGGTGGCGACTACATAATCATCGCCTTCGTCCGCCTGCATCATCATCCACATTGCCTCCACATAATCGGGAGCGTAACCCCAGTCACGTTCTGCGGAAAGATTGCCTAAGTACAGTTTATCCTGAAGACCCAGTTTAATCCGGGTGGCGGCGCGGGTGATTTTACGGGTGACGAATGTTTCGCCGCGGCGGGGAGACTCGTGATTAAACAGAATTCCGTTGGTGGCGTGCATGTTGTAAGAGTCCCGATAGTTGATGGTGAGCCAGTAGGCGTACATCTTGGCGCAACCGTAAGGACTGCGCGGATAGAAAGGGGTGGTTTCGGTTTGGGGCACTTCATGCACCTTCCCGAACATTTCGGAAGAGGAGGCCTGATAGAAACGTGCACCTTTTAAACCCACTTTGCGCATGCCTTCTAAAATACGCACGGTGCCCAGGGCGGTCACGTCGCCGGTATATTCGGGGGTGTCAAACGAAACCCGCACATGACTCTGGGCGGCCAGATGATAAATTTCCTCCGGCTGCACATCATAGAGCAGGCTGGAGATCTGCGAGGAGTCCGTGACATCGCCGTAGTGGAGGAACAATCGGGTGCCATTGATATGTGGATCCTGATACAGATGGTCGATCCGTTCTGTATTGAAAGAAGAGGCGCGGCGGATAATGCCGTGAACCTCGTACCCTTTTTCTAAAAGAAGTTCAGCCAGATACGATCCGTCCTGGCCGGTGATACCGGTAATAAGTGCTTTTTTCATAAGGTCTCCACTTTATCATACTTGCAAAGCCTCACAATACGATATAACGTAAACAAATATGTTGAAATATCGTAATCATCACGGACTTCGGGTCGCATACGGCTTTTCAGGCCGGATTCAGGATGAAATGGAAGCCTACCAGGGATTTCGTGAAGTTGCTGATGAGCAGGGCTGGCAGGTCTGGGTGTTGCATGAACAGTTTGAAATACAGTTGAGGGGGTTATTGGAAAAAGGGGTGGTGGATGCGGTGGTGGGAGATTTTATTTCCTTACGGTGGATCAAAAGTTTACCCACAGATTTGACTCGGGTTCACCGGGGAACAATCCCTTTGGGTGAAGAGGTGTGTTCGGTTACCTTGGATATGGGAAAAGGGATAGATCAGGTGAAAAGGCATTTTGATGAGATGGGGTATGAGGAGATGTATGTGTATTCTCCGAAACGCCTGGAGGGGTTGCCCTGGATTCGATCTACGGTTTCTTTGCGGGAGGTTTTGGAGAGTAAAAAACATGCCGGTATTTTTTGCGGTTCGGATTATTGGGCCAGAAAAGGAATTCAGTTGGCACGATCAATGGGGAAACCGGTACCGGAACAGTTTGGTTTTGTGGGGATAGGAGACAGTAGGCTTGACCGCTTGTTGGCGGAAATGGACATCAGTACCTTACCGGAGCCTCACCGTGAGTTAGGACAACAAGCGGCTTTATTAGTGAAAGCGCAACTGGAGGGGGCCTCCCCGCGTCAAATTCGAGTGGCGCCCCGTCAATTGATTCCGCGTCAAAGTTCTCGAAAAACGCTGCACCAGTTCAGCCTATGCGATCGTTTGACGGAATGGCTATTGCCTTTCATGGCGGATCCTCCACCCGTGGAAGAGTGGGCCCGACGTATGGGGATGTCACGCCGGTCTTTTGAAAATGCCTTTGTGCACGAAACGGGAGTGACACCTTATGTGTATTTTATGAAAATGCGAACACAGGAAGCTCAGCGTCTGCTTTCTGAAACCGAGTGGACCATCGCACGCATTGGTCAAACGATAGGCATCCCTGATCCTCCACGCTTCAGTGCCTTTTTTAAAAAAACCACGGGTCAAACCCCGAGTGCCTGGCGGCGTGGAGTTTTTTAATAGGGCGTCGGCACATCGGTGACAGGTTGGGGTTACGCGGTGGGTGGCTTGCGAAGTTGGCCGAGACCTCCGTCGATGTGAAGAATTTGACCGGTGACCCAGGACTGTTCGGGGTCGATAAGCCATGCAAGGGCGGAGGCGACGTCATCCGGTTGCCCGATCCGTCCAAGGGGATGCATTTTTTCAGAAACCTGCCGCGCGGGGGCTTTGCAGAGGGTGGCGGTGGCAGGCGTTTCCGTGAGACCGGGAGCAACTCCGTTGACCCTGATGCCTTTTGGAGCATAGGTGGCCGCAGAGGAGCGGATGAGACCTTCCACGGCTCCTTTGGCCGCAGCAATACTCTCGTGGTTCGGCAGGCCGGTTTGCACCGCCACAGAGGAGATGAGCCCGATACTGCTTCCGGATTTCATTTTTCCGCAGGCTTCTTTGAGGATAAGAAAGCTGCTGAACACATGCAGTTTCATCACTTCAGAAAATTCGACAACAGAGGTTCGGTGCACGGGTTTTAGAAACACGTTGCCTAGACAATTTACGGCGGCGGTGGGAGTGCCCCACTCGGATTCTGCAAACGCAAACGCTTCTTTGACTCCGGATTCCGTGGTGGCGTCGGCTTTAAAGGTACGGGTATTGGGTCCTGGATCCGAAATTTTTTCCGGAGTCCGGCTTACGGCCGTGAGTTGCCAGTTTTGGGATTCAAGACGTTTACGAAGTGCGGTGGCGATACCGCCGGTGGCGCCGAAGAGGAGTAGATGAGAGTTCATAGTTGATTTAATAGAGGGGTGAACGAGGGTTGGAGATGAGAAAAAATTGCGTGATGGGTTGGGACGCGGCTTGGACGCCTCATGGTTCTGGAGCGTGGTGTATTTTAGAGGAGAGGAACCGGATGTGGGTTCCGGTTGAGTATGCCTCAACTCCCCAGGGCAGGAGTGAGATGAAGAGGGAATTAAATCGTTTGATAAAGGAATGGTCTCCTTCGCTGATCGCAATCGATATGCCCGTAGCGGATGAGCCTGTGACAGGGTATCGCGAAGCGGATCGGGCAACGACCCGTGCTTTCAGCCGATTCGGATGTCCGGTTCACAGTCCAACTCCACAACGTCCCGGGGGCTGGGGGGAATTTTGTGTACAGATTTTGCATGAAAAAGGGTATAGATGTAAAACAGGTCTCCCACTAGAGGGTTTGAGCTTTGTGGAGGTGTACCCCCACACCGCGTTGTTAAAACTATTACGTCTCTCCAAGCGGTTTCCTTACAAAATCAGTCGGGCTTCCCGTTATTGGCCAGAAGGATCTCCTGCTCAGCGGAAAGAAAAAATCCTTCAACATTTTGAGATCATTCTTGAAGCTCTGGCGCAGGACCTTGAGATGAGCGATGTGGAGATGAGGGCATCCATTGATTCCTCCCTCAGGGAAATTAAACAGGTGGAAGACCACGTGGACGCCTTCATTTGTGCCTGGTCCGCACTGCAAATTCGCAAAAGACAATTTCGTCCTTTTGGAAACCCGGATGCGGCTATTTGGAATCCCATGGTGAAAGAGCTCGACCTTATGGCCCGGTCCCCTTAAGATTTTATCATGACATCATTTGACTATACCAACTCTGACGTACCGGTTGTTCTCAGTATTGCCAGCTCTGACAGTGGAGCGGGAAGTGGAATTCAGGCGGATTTTAAAACCTTTTCCGTTATGGATGTATTTGGCACTTCCGCGATTACTGCGGTGACGGCTCAAACCCCCACTGAGATCCGAGGCATTCACCCTTTGCCGGTGGATTTGGTCATGGAGCAAATTATGTCGGTGAGTGATGGTTTTCCAATCTCGGCAGCGAAAACCGGATTGTTGCCTACCCGTGAATTGGTGGAGATCGTTGCGAAAGCCGTGGAGGAATGCGGGGTCCCTATTCTGGTGGTGGATCCCCGGATGATTTCTACGGGCAACCTGCGTCTGATGGATGCAGATGCGGTCGAAGCTCTCAAAGCGAGTCTCTTACCGGTTGCGCGGGTCGTGACTCCCAATGTGCATGAAAGCGAAATTCTGGCCGGGTTCCCTATTGGAACCGTGGATGATTTACGTAAAGCCGCCCAAGTCATTTCTGAACGGTATGATATTGCGTGTGTGGCCACCGGGGGGGCGCTGCCGGGCGACACGCTGACGGACGTGCTTTGTGATGAAGGAGAAATAACCCTTTTTGAGCATAAACGCGTAAAAGCCCATCAAACGCACGGTGCGGGGTGCACGTATTCTGCGGCCCTCACGGCACTGATTGCAAAGGGACTGTTAATGACGGATGCGGTTCGTGAATCCAGGTCCCTGGTTACGCGGGCCCTAGAGCAGGCTTGGCACGTGGGGCCGCATTTCCCCTTACATTTATCTGTTCAGTAAGTATCCGTGAAGCTTCCGGGTCTTGCCGTTTGCATGTTGGCCGCCTCGGCCTTAGTGCCCTGGCTTGAATTTCCTGCCCTCGCCGCATTCTCACTTTGTGCGGGTCTCCTGTTCTTTGTGATTCCGAAGAACGGGCGAATTTACCTTCTTGTGTTTTCAGGCTGTCTGTTGTGGGTGTTTTGGAGAGGGCGGCCGGGGCCTTTGGATTTACGGCGTCACATGGAACCCGGCTCCCGCTCCATGCGTCTGCGGTTTCAGGTTCAGGGGGATGCCGATGAGATGGTGTTTCACGGTCAGGACCCCGCTCTGTGGGTACCTGTACGGGCCAAAGCCTATTATCAATCCGGTCAGTGGCAGAAATCGGTGGGGCGGATTCAAGTACGAATGCCGGCGGAAACAGCCCCCCGTTTTTTACCTGGAACGGTATGGGAAGCTACCGGAGTTTTGACCTCCAAACAGGCCAGTTATGTTGGACTTTATCGGGCTGACTGGATTTTTCGTCCGGACCCGGGGGCCTTACGCTCTGTATCGGGGGATACCGGCAGCTGGATGATGGAATCGGTTTTTCGGATGCGGGAACGGTGCTCCGCAGGAATTCAAAAGGCCTGTGAGGGGAATTCAGAAGTCTCGGCGGTTCTTCAGGCGCTACTGCTGGGGCGGCGTAATGAGTTGGACCGGGACACCTTGCAGGTATTCGTCCGAACAGGTCTGGTGCATGTTTTCGCAGTTTCAGGGCTTCATTTAGGACTGCTCTCCGCCATGCTGGCGGTGGGATGCCGGTGGTTGGGGGTCAGCCCCCGCTGGATTCCCTGTTGGGTGTTACCTTTACTGGTGTTATTTACGATCTACACGGGATTGAGAGCCAGCGCATTGCGGGCATTGATTATGATTACCTGTTTTCTCTGCAGTGCGGCTCTCTACCGTAAAGCCAATATGGGATATGCTTTTGCCCTGGCTCTGGTTGTTATTCTGGGAATTGCGCCCGCTCAAATTTATGATGTAGGATTTCAATATTCGTTTTTATTGGTGGGGGGGCTCCTCGCTTTCGGTAAAATCTGTTCGGAACAGACTCAGGAGTGGTTTGCGGCAGACCCCTGGGCTCCTCAAAGTTCTGCCCGCGAATTCCGGCATCGTCACCTCTGGCCCCGCTTACAGGGCGCGGTACTGGTCAGTCTGCTTTGTTTTGTGGTGGCCGCCCCACTGACCGCTCATGTGTTTCATCTGTTTTCTCCCATTGGCATTGTGGGAAATCTGCTGGCGGTTCCTTTGGTTTTCTGTTTGTTGGCCACCGGGTTCCCCGGATTATTTTTTGTGGGCCTTCCTGCGGGTGTTTCTGCTTTCTTTCTTTTACCCGCGCGATGGTGTGCTTCGCTTCTTTTGCAATGGGTGGACGTGTTGGAGAGGGTCCCCGGGGGAACCCAATGGGTGAAGTCTCCGCCTCTCTGGATGCTCTTTGTTTTTTATGGGGCGTTGATTTGCTGGTGGCGGTGGCCTCGGCAAAAGAATTGGGTACTCGCGGTGTTGCTGGGAGTGGGAGCGTATGCCGGAACCTCGGCCTGGCTGGATTATCGTCGACCGGAACTGGGAATTATCGATGCGGACCGCGGGCAGTCGGCCTGGCTGCGTTTGCCGGGAAAAGGAATTGTATTGGTGGATACCGGATCGGACTGGAGCGGTCGAACCGTGACCCGGATTCTGCAGGAGCAGGGGATTGACCGGATTGACTGCCTGATTCTTACTCACCCGGATCGGAATCACGTCGGAGGAACTTCACGGGTGTGTACCTGGTTGGAGCCGGAGCGTATTCTGATATCGACCGCAGACCGCGACCATCCACAGTTTGAAAACCTTCGCCCGAAACCTCAAACGATTTCGCGTGGAGAACTCGTAGATGTGGGGGGCTGGAACCTGGAGGTCCTGCATCCTGCGGAAAACCCGGAGGATGGTTCCTCCGACTCCCGAAGTCTGGTTTTACGTTTTACCCATGGATTCTCCTCAATCCTTATAATGGGTGGAGCGGGGGAGCGGGTCGAAAGAGAGCTGCTTGCCTCAGGTGATGAGCTGGAAGCCCGCTTGTTGATAGCTGGACATCCCCGCGCCGGAGATAGGGTGAATCGGGAATTTTTAGAGAAAGTGGACCCCGAGGCGGTCCTTTATTCAGGAAGGGAATTTACAGGTGTTTCTCCCGAACGATTGGCTTCCGAGTCTCGAACCGCCGAGGCGGGAGTTAG
>JGI12210J13797_10357415_pt1 | contig 10130 bp, 9 predicted proteins | sample ElkSlonscriptome_3_FD_13797 | JGI IMG/M metagenome (IMG submission 13797) | reverse complement strand
CCTCGGCCGGACCGTGCGGCATCACCAGCACCCGCTTGCCCCGGCGCGCCACCAGGGCCGCCGCGACCAGCCCGGCCACGTCCTGGCCCACGACCACCAGATCGTAGTGATTGGTCGTCAGCGCCACGGGCGGTCCGTCGGGGCGAAGGTCACCGCGGGCTCGGCCGGCGTGCGAGCCACCACCGTGCCCGCCTCGAACACCGGCTCCCCCGCCGCGGCCAGGGCCGCCCGAACATCGGTCGCCGCGTCGGAGGCCACCATCAACAGCATGCCCACCCCGCAGTTGAAGGTCAGCCGCATCTCCTCGGCGCTCACCCCCTGGGCCGCGATGGCGTCGAACACGGCGGGGCAGGGCACGGCCGAGAGATCGAGGGCCAGCCCCAGCCCCTCGGGCAGCACCCGGGGCGGGTTCTCCACCAGGCCCCCGCCCGTGATGTGGGCCGCCGCGTGCAGCGGGGCGCGGGGCAGGGCCCGCAGGGCATCGAAGGCCGCCACGTAGATCCGGGTGGGGGTGAGCAGCACCTCGCCCACCGAGGGGCTCGCCTCGCCCGAGGGCGCGTCGCTCGCCCCGCCCCCCGGCAGCGGGTCGCCCAGGGCCAGGCCCCCGTGGGCCGGGTCGAGCAGCGCCTTGCGGGCCAGGCTGTAGCCGTTGGAGTGCAGCCCCGAGGAGGGCAGGGCCAGCACCACGTCGCCCTCGCGCACCCGCTGGGGCCCCAGCGTGGCGTCGCGCTCCACCACCCCCACCGCGAACGCGGCGAGATCGTAGTGCCCCTCGGCGTACATCCCGGGCAGCTCGGCCGTCTCGCCGCCCAGCAGCGCCGCGCCGCTGAGCCGGCAGCCCTCGACCACCCCGGCCACCAGCGCCTCGATCTGGTCCGGCTTCAGGGCGCCGCACGCGATGTAGTCGAGCACGAACAGCGGCCGAGCCCCGGTGCACAGCAGGTCGTTCACGTTCATCGCCACCAGGTCGATACCGACCGTGTCGTGGCGATCCATGGCGATCGACACCAGCAGCTTGGTGCCCACCCCGTCGGCGCACGACACCAGCAGGGGCTGCTGCATGCCCTCCGGCAGGCCGATCATGCCCGCGAAGCCGCCGAGATCCCCCACCTGCTCGGGGCGGCGGGTGGTCGCGACCATGGCCTTGATCCGCCGCACCGCCTCGTTGCCCGCGGCGATGTCGACCCCGGCCTGCCGGTACGACAACCCCTCGTCCTCACGTGCCATGATGGACTCGCCCCATATCAGGGGCCGGCCCCCGCGTCCACGCCCCCGCCCGTCGCGCGGCGCGCTCTGCCCAAGCCGGTGGTTTTGGGCTAGAACCCGAGGCGAATCCATGGCGTGGTGGCGACGCAAGAAGGAAGCGCTCGAGCAGGACTCGGCCCGGTCGAAGAATTCGATGCCGAAGGGTCTGTGGTCGAAGTGCGAGTCGTGCGGTGAGATCACCTACACCGACGAGCTCATCGCGAACCTGCGGGTCTGCCCGGTGTGCCAGCACCACGCGCCCATGCCCACCGCCGAGCGGATCGCCGCCACCATCGACGAGGGCACCTGGGAGCCCCTCGACGGCGAGCTGCGCTCCGGCGATCCCTTGCAGTTCCACGACCAGCGCCCCTATCCCGAGCGGCTGGCCAAGGCCATGCGCACCGCCGGCCCCGGCGACGCGTTCCTCTCGGGCCTCGGCCAGATCGACGGCGTGCCGGTGAGCGCCGGCTTCTTCGCCTTCGAGTTCATGGGCGGCTCGATGGGCTCGGTGGTCGGCGAGAAGATCACCCGCGTGTTCGAGCGGGCCGTGGAGCGCTCGCTGCCGGCCCTGGTGTTCTCGGCCTCCGGCGGCGCGCGCATGCAGGAGGGGGTGCTGTCGCTCATGCAGATGGCCAAGACCTCCGCCGCCCGCGCCCGCCTGCGCCAGGCCAAGCTGCCCTACATCTCGGTGGTGCTGCATCCCACCACCGGCGGGGTTGCCGCGAGCTTCTCCATGCTCGGCGATCTGATCCTCTCCGAGCCCAAGGCGCTGGTCGGCTTCGCTGGGCCCCGCGTCATCCAGCAGACGATCGGCCAAGACCTGCCCAAGGGCTTCCAGCGCGCCGAGTTCCTGCTCGAGCACGGCATGATCGACCGGATCGTGCCCCGCCTCGAGATGCGCGAGCAGCTCGGCACCCTCTTGCGGCTCATGCAGGGCGCACCGCCCCGTCCGCCCGCCCCCGAGCCCGACGACGCGGCCGACGAAGAGGCCGTCGCAGTCTCTCCGTGAGCATCTCGTCGTCCTTGAGCGCTCGCCGCACGCTCGGCGTACAGCTCGGGCTGGGCTCCATCTCCGCCGTCTACGAGGCGCTGGGGCGCCCGTGCGCCAGCCGGCCCACCGTCCACGTGGTGGGCACCAATGGCAAGGGCTCCACCACCATGCTGCTCGAGCACGCCCTGCGCGGCCGAGGGCTGCGGACCGGGCTGTACACCAGCCCGCACCTGCACCGGCTGTCCGAGCGCGTGCGGGTGGACAGCCAGCCGCTGGGCGAGATCCCGCTGCGGGCCGTGCTCGACCGGGTGCTCGACGTCGAGCGCACCGTCGGCGGGCCGCGGGCGCTCACGTTCTTCGAGGTCTTGACCCTCGCCGGGCTGCTCGCGTTCGAGCAGGCCGAGGTCGACGTGGCCATCGTCGAGGCCGGGCTGGGTGGAGGCCGAGACGCCACCCGCGTGGTCTCCGCGACCGCGGTGGGGATCACCTCCATCGCCCTCGATCACGAGGCCACCATCGGGCCCACCCTCGTCGACATCGCCAAGGAGAAGGCGGGGGCGATGGCGCTCGGGGTCCCCACCATCAGCGCCCGGCAGGATCCGGTCGTCATGGAGGTGCTGCAGGCCCAGGCCACCGCGCTGGGCAGCCCCCTGCACTGGGTCGAGGCGCTCGACCACCCCCCCCGCGGGCTGCGGGGCGATCATCAGCGGACCAACGCCGCCGTGGCGCTGAGCCTGGGGCGGCGGCTGGTGCGTGACCTCGACGAGCAAGACTTCGATGGCGTCGTGCTGCCGGGGCGGCTCGAGTGCCTGTCGCGGTCGCGGGGGGAGCTTTGGCTCGACGTGGCCCACAATCCCGCCGGGATGGCCTCGGTGGCCGCTGCGATCTCCGGGGGCATCGTGCCCAACCCCCACACCGTGGTGCTCGGGTGGTACGACGACAAGGACCGCGCGGGGATGCTCGACGCCCTGCGAATGGTCAGCGCGCGGCAGTGGTGGGTCCCCCCGCGGCCTCGCCCCGAGGGCGTCGGCCCGCCGCCCCCGCTGGGCATGCGCGCCTTCACCGATGTGCGCGATCCGGGGCTTTACACCGCCCTCGACACCGAGCTCGGGGCCGGGCGCCGGGTGCTGTGCTGCGGATCCCACGGGGTGGTGGGTGCGATCCGAGCCTGGGCCCACGGCGACTCGACCGCGTCCGACGCCCAAGATCCCTGGCCCGGTCGACCATGACGCGCGCCGTCGATCCACCACGGCTGGGGCCGGAGATCGATGCGTCGCCCCGTCGCGCCGCCCGTGATCGCTGCTCGGCCGTGGAATTGCGGCTGGAGGCGGCCCGGCGGCGCGGGTGCACCGTCACCGACCTCGATCCGGAGACCGGGTTCCTCCACGAGCTGCGCCGCGACGGCCGGGCGCGGGTGCTGATGGGCGCGCTGTCGCCCCTCAACGATGCCGCCGCCAGCCGCCTCGCCGGCGACAAGTTCCACACCGCCACCACGCTGGCCACGATCGGCCTGCGCGTGCCCGAGGGCGTGCGCTGCCTGCGTCCGGGGCGCTTCGTCGACTTCGAGGCCCACACCGGGCACGCCCCGGCCCTGGATCTGGCCGCGCGCCGCGGCTTCCCCCTGGTGGTCAAGCCCAACGCCGGCAGCCGGGGGCGGGGCGTCCAGCGGGTCGAGGACGCGGCCGCGCTCCGGGCTGCCATCGATGAGATCTGGGCCGACGACTACCTCGCGCTGGTCCAGGTCCCGGCCCCTGGCATGGATCTGCGGGTGGACCTGCTGGACGGGCGATGCATCTTTGCCTACGCGCGCCGGCCGCTGGAGCTGGCCGGCGACGGGCGGCGCACGCTCGAGCAGCTGCTCCAGGCCGCCGATCCCCGGCTCACCCCCGCGTGGTGCGCCGCGATGCTACCCCACGAGCCCCAGTGGCAGCGGCTGGTCGAGCGCGAGGGCGTGGGGCTTCCGTGGGTGCCGCCCGCGGGCCACGTGGTGCGCTTCGACGGCATCATCCTCAACCTCAACCGGCTGTGCACCTTCGAGATCGTCGAGCCCCTGCCCGGGCCCTGGCTCGAGGTCGGCCAGCGGATCGGGCGGCGCATGGCCCTGCGGCACCTCGGCATCGACTTCAAGGTGCCCTCGCTCGCGGCCGATCCGTCCGAGGCGGTGATCATCGAGGTCAATGCCTCCCCGAGCCTGTCCAACATGGCCTTGGCGGGCAACTACGAGCGGGTGGTGGGCATCGAGGAGCAGATCGTGGAATCGATCCTGGCCGACGCTCCCGCTTCGTGAGCCCCGGAGCCCCCGCGGGCCGCTCAGAGATCGTGCTCTCGCAGCCAGTGGGCGGCCTCGGCCGCGATGAACAGGCTCCCGGCCACCAGCACCATCATGTCGCGCGCGCGCGACACCTCCAGCGCGTGGATCAGCGCCTGCGACACGGTGGGGAAGGGGGGCGGAGGCGCCTCGGAGGCCTGCCCGAGGTCGGGACGGACGCGCTCGACGAGCGCGATGACACGGGCCGGGTCGCCTCCGCGCTCGCGCGACCGCGTGCACACCACCTGGGCCGCCCGCTGCAGCAGGGGCGTGAGGATGGCGGGGTCGCGATCGGCCGAGACCCCGGTCAGCAGCAGCACCGGGGCCGGATCCGGGCGTGCATCGAGCCACTGGGCCACGCCATCGAGCGCGGCGGGGGTGTGTCCCACGTCGATCCACACCGGGGGCTCGTCGTGCACGCGCTCGAGGCGGCCCGGGAGGTGCACCGACTGCATGCCGCGGTGGACCGCAGCCCCCCGAGCATCGGCCGAGATCCCGGGGAGGCGGCGGCGCAGCCAGTGTTCGACCAGCACCAGGGCCACCGCGGCGTTGTCGAGCTGGTGATCGCCCGGGGCGGGGAGCGACACGTCGTCGATCACCACGTCGTCGTGGGCCAGGTGCACCCGGGGGCCCCGGGATCCGGGCCCGATCACGCGCCGCTCCACCCGTGACACGGGCAGCAGCGTCACCCCGCGCAGCCGGGCGTAGGCGTCGAGCCGACGCATCAGCTCCGGGGCCAGCGGCCCCACGACCAGCTCACCGCCCGACGGGCACAGATCGGCCTTGTCGTAGGCGATGGCCTCCTCGGTCTCGCCCAGCAGCGCGGTGTGCTCGAGATCGACCGAGACCAGCCCGCACGTGCGCCCCGGGATGGCCCGGGTGGGGTCGTAGCGGCCCCCGATCCCGGCCTCGGCCACCACCACGTCGACCTCGACCCGGGCGAAGTGGTGCATGGCGGCCAGGGTGAACGCCTCGAACGCGGAGAATTGGTCCTCGGGGTGGTCGCGGCGCTGCTCGGCGATGATGTCGAGCACCCAGCGGACCGACCGGCGGAGCTCGTCGGGGTCGATCGGCTCGCCCTGCACGCGGATCCGCTCGTGCACGCGCCACAGGTGCGGTGAGGTGTACAGGCCCACCCGCAGGCCGTGGGCCTCGAGGATCCCGGCCACGAGGGCGCAGGTGGAGCCCTTGCCGTTCGATCCGGTGACCTTGATCGCGTCCAGGCCCGCCCACCAGGCCGAGTCCACGCGCTCCAGGCCCGCGCGCATGCGGTGCAGGCCGATGCCGGCCCCAAAGCGCGGCAGGGCGAGCAGGGCGTCGATGGGATCCATGATGGCTCGGTCCATGATGCCACCAGGATGCCCGCGTTTATTTGGCATCGACCCCATCGCCTCGATATCCTGGACGGCGATGGCGTCTCGCGTTCGTGCAATCTCGCTGCTGGCCCTGGGCTTGGCCCTCGCGGCCGCGAGCGGCGACGCCCAGGCAGCGCCAGCGACCCCGCCGCCTCCCCCTCCCAAGGCTCAGCCGGCCACGCCCCCCCCGCCCCTCTCGCCCGGGGTCACGTTCCAGCCGGCCACGCCTCCGCCGCCGTCGGGCTCCACCGGCGCCACGCCTCCGCCTCCGTCGCGGGGCACGACCAGCCCCGGACAGCTCGCGCCCGTCGAGTCCGAGGAGCCGCCCCAGGATCTCTCGAACACCTGGGGCTACTCGCGGCTGAAGTCCACGCTGCAGCCCCGCTACGTTCGCTCCGAAGACCCCGCGCTCGCGGCCCCCAACCCGGTCGGGTTCTACTCGGGCGTCTCGGTGCAGGGCAACCACGTGCCGCCGTTCCCCGCCACCTCGACGACGCCGGTGGTGATGACCTGGACCGGCTTCGAGCGCGCGCCCGAGGGCTCGCGGGTGTTCTTCGAGCTGTCGGCCGCGGCCACGTACGACGTGGATCGCAAGGGCCAGACCCTCCGCATTCGCATGCGCAACACCAAGGTCAACGTGCGCAACAACATGCGCCGACTCGACCTGCGCTACTTCCAGACCCCGGTGCGCACCGTCAAGGTCAGCCGGCGGGGCCGCGACACCGTGGCCACCATCGTGCTCGAGCGCAACGCCGAGCCCACCGTGCAGATCATCGACGGCAAGGCCGGCTACTCGCTGCTGGTGGTGCAGTTCGCCGATCAGGCGGCCACCGCCACGTCGACGCCTCCACCCCCGCCGCCTCCGAGCCCGTAGCGCCGGCCCGGCCGAGCCAGACGTCCCGCGCAGGCGGGGGGATGGTGGACGGCCGGTGATCGGAGCGAGGGGCGATTGCGGGCCTACGGGGTCGGATCGACTTCGCGAAGTCGTTCGGGTCGAGTCTACGGGGTCGGATCGACTCCGCGGAGTAAGAAATGGTGGATCCACTGCCTTGGATCAACTACCCGTAGTTGATCCAAGGGCAGCGACACCCGAGATCAACTCCGGGCATTAGGAATCCGACAATGAAAAGCTCGAATTCCCAACAGTCGTGGCGTCGAGCCTTCGTGGATCATCCACACCGATCGCTCGATCCCAACCTCGCCCGCCGACCGCACCCGAAGGATCAGGCCGAGGCGACGTCGTCTTCGCCGTCGTTGCTGCGCCACAGCCCGGCGACCACCGTGCCCACCGCGACCACCGCGCCGATGATCGGCGCCCCCAGCAGGGGACCGGCCGCGGCCATGCCCAGCGCCGCGGCGGCCCAGGGATGGCGCAGGGCATCGGCGATGCGGGCGTTGCGAGCGAGCCCAGCGAGCACCACCGCGAGCTGCGCCTCCTCTTCCGGGGCCAGAGGCTTTGCTTGCAACCTTGCCGGTAAGTGCTGGTGATTCTGGAACAAGAGCCGCGTGACGATATTGTGGAGCCGGGACCGCTCGGCGTCGGTTCGGGGCTCGGAGGCCATCACGAAGGGCAGGGCCAGCGTGCGAATGCGGGGGTCGTAGACCCGGGCGCGGCTGAGGGCGGTGACCGCCTCGGCCACCAGGCCGCGGACCTGCTCGACCCGCCAGGACCGCTCGCCGTCGCCCACGTCTTCGAGGCACAGCAGGGCCATCGCCAGCGCATCAGCCGCAGCCTCGAGGTGAGGGCCGGCGGCCGTCGAGGTCTCCCCCGCATCACCGCGGTACACGTGGCGCAGGGCCAGGGTCTGGGGGAGGGCCGTCATCGGGAGTCGGTGACGAGGCGGCCTGGATCGGGAACCTCTCTTGGTAATCTAGGTGATGAACTCGGGCGCGGCCAGGGTCGAGACGCGCGTTTCGTGAGCCCTCCGAAGCACGGAACGAACGCCACCCGTACCGGAGATCACGGCCCGAAGCGGCCATGACGGCGGGGTGGGGGGAGGGTACGAGCGGAGCGACGAGGGACCCGGTCAGGGATCGTTCCGCTCGAGCGCCTTGGCCTGGTCCCAGAACCGATCCAGCGTGGGCAGGCCGGCCGCGACCGGATCGATCCCGGCCTCGTGACACCGGGCCATCACCTGGGCGAACCGGCGCTCGAACTTCGCGTTCGCGCGGCGCAGGGCGTCTTCGGCCTCGACCCCGAGCTTCTGGCCCAGGCGGACCAGCACGAACAGCAGGTCGCCGAGCTCCTCGCGCACGTGCTCGAGGTCGCCGCTGGCCTGGGCCTGCTCCAGCTCGTCGCACTCCTCGCGCACCTTGGCCAGGGCTCCGCCGATGTCCGGCCAGTCGAAGCCCACGGTGGCGGCCTTGTCCTGCAGCCGCCACGCCCGCTGCAGCGCCGGCAGCCCAGCCGGGACCCCGGCGAGCGGATCGGGCGGACCCTCGGTGCCCCGCTCGACCTGCTTGATGGCGGCCCACTGGCGCTCGACCTCTTCCGCGGTCATCGCGCGCTGTTGGGCGTCGCCGAACACGTGGGGGTGCCGGCGGATCATCTTGCTGCGGATGGCCTCGATCACCCCGTCGAGGTCGAACTGCCCCTCCCGCTGCCGCAGGGCGGAGTGGAACACCACCTGGAACAGCAGATCGCCCAGCTCGGACCGGTGGGCCGCGGGATCGTCCATCGACTCGAGCACCTCGTGGGCCTCCTCGAGCAGGTAGGGGCGCAGGCTGTCGAGGGTCTGCTCGAGATCCCAGGGGCATCCGTGCTCGGGGTCGAGCAGGCGGTCCATGAGATCGACCAGCCCGGGCATGCCGTCGCGCAGCCCCAGCGAGCGGTGGTCGGGGACGGCCCCCGGATCGAGCGGGGTGGCCTCGGGTTCGTCGCGGTCGGCCATGGCGGGGCGGCTTCTATCACACGCCCGCGGCCCGGCTCCTCCGCCCGGCCGCCGCCCGGTCCCCGCGAATCTCCGAGGCCGAGGGGTCATCGGCCCAGCGCTACCGCTCGGCCCCGCGAGGTCCCCGCGAAACTCCGCCGGGGGAGGGGGTGTTCGAGGGGGTGGACGTGGTAGGGTGGCCGCGGCTCGGACGAGCCCTCTGCTCCCGGTTTGTCGGCCCCGCACAAGCTCACGTTCGACGAGCGCGACCCGCTCCAGCTCATGCTGGCGGCGGTGATGGGTGACGATGGCGCCGGTACGAGGCTGGAGCGCGAGACGGGCACGCGCCTGCACGTGCGCGGCAACGAGGTCACCGTCGAAGGCCCCGAGGCGGAGCTGGTCACGCGGCTGCTGCGACAGCTGTACGCGCTGGCGCGCGCGGGCAACCCGGTGGAGCCCAGCGACGTGACCCGCGCGCTCGAGGTGCTGCGCCACGACACCGACGTCGAGCTGCGCGAGGTGTTCGAGGACGTCGTGCTGGTCCGGGCGTCCGACGGCAAGGGCATCATGCCGCGCAGCCTCAACCAGAAGCGCTACGTGGCCAGCATGCGGCGGCACACCCTCACCTTCGGGGTGGGGCCGGCGGGCACGGGCAAGACCTACCTGGCCGTGGCCATGGCGGCGCGCGCGCTGGTGGACCGGCAGGTGCGGCGGATCATCCTGTCGCGCCCGGCCATCGAGGCGGGCGAGCGCCTGGGGTTCCTGCCCGGCACGCTCGAGGACAAGATCAGCCCGTACCTGCGGCCGCTGTACGACGCGCTGTACGAGATGCTCACCCCCGACAAGGTGATGCGCCTGCTCGAGCAGACGGTCCTCGAGATCGCCCCGCTGGCCTACATGCGGGGGCGAACGCTGAACGACGCGTTCGTCATCCTCGACGAGGCGCAGAACACCACGCGGGAGCAGATGAAGATGTTCCTCACCCGCATCGGGGCCAACACCCGGGCGGTGGTCACCGGCGATCCGTCGCAGGTCGACCTGTCCAACGGGCAGCGCAGCGGCCTCGCCCACGCGCTCAAGCTGCTGCACGGGGTCGAGGGGATCGCGGTGTGCAGCTTCCGCAAGGGCGACGTGATGCGTCACCCGCTGGTCCAGGCGATCATCGAGGCCTACGACGACGACGATCGGCGACGGGTCGAGGGCCGACGCCGGCGCACGAGCGGGCCGGCCGAGGGCTCGTCCCCCGACCGAGGGTAGGCATGGCCGCGCTTTTCAGGTTGGCCCCGCTGTAGCCCAGGGCACGGACCCGGGAGCTTCTTTCCGTAGCATCCAGACTCGGAGGAACGGCGTTTGATAAGGTC
>JGI12210J13797_10176399_pt1 | contig 10132 bp, 4 predicted proteins | sample ElkSlonscriptome_3_FD_13797 | JGI IMG/M metagenome (IMG submission 13797) | reverse complement strand
ATCAGCAGTTAATCCTGAGTCAGGTTTAAGTAGCCAGCAAATTGCCGATTTGACTTCATTAATCAATAAACACAATAATAACATCCAACTGCTAGGTATTCGGGGGGATATACTGGGAAATCGTGGAGCTACTGCTGTTCAAGAATTAGCGGCATCTTTAAGTTTACTGGTAGCTCAATGGGATAGTCTTACCAAGCAAGGAGTACTAATAACATCGTTAGTATCGCAGACTGAGCTAGCTCTAAGTACAAGTGGGGAGTTTTACTTTGATATAGTCAAATTCAAAGCAGCGCGTATACTCGTATATTATATACTAGATGCTTACGAGTTGGCAAATACTGATCCTTATCAGATTAAAATTCGAGCTATATCTGGAACCCTGAATAAAAGTTTATACGATCCAGATGCAAATCTGCTCAGAAATACTGTAGAATCACTCGCGGCAATCGTTGGCGAGGCAAATATTATTTCTTTAAGAAGCCATGATTACCGCTACCGTCAGCCTACCGAATTTGGGTCAAGAATGGCAGCTAACAGTCAACATTTGCTTCGGTATGAGGGAGGTCTTCATGAAACTAAGAATCCTGTCGACGGCTCGTACTTTTTTGAGAAGTCTATAGACGATATGGTAAAGCAAGCTTGGCAACTATTTTTGAAAATAGAAGAGGGGGGAGGATATTACCAGTCAGGTTTAACCGATGCCACTCAGCACTTCCATCCAAATATCAGAAAGAAAGAGCAGGAATTATTGCAGCAAAAAAAAGCAGTAGTAGGAGTGACTCGCTACGTAAATGTTCAGGAAAAAATAACTAATGATCAGGCGGTTGATTATCAAAACACACCCTCACTGATGGGGCATTGGGAAAATATTCGCCGTAGAGTAGATGATCTATCAGAAGAACAAAAGCCCTCTGTGGCTATTTTAAGCCATTTAAGCACAGATAACTTAACAGTTAGAAAAGAAATAACTTTTGTTATAGATACACTAACAACATTAGGATTGCATAATATTACTGTGGAAAACTCTCTAGAAGCTATCCTGAGGAAGTGGCTACCGGATATTTTGATTTTCTGTGGAGATGACGCCTGGTACGAATCACATTTGGCTGATACCACCGATCGTAATGAAATAGCTTCAGTACTTAAAGTAGCAGTAGGCCAAATGCCGTTATTAACTGAGCTACGGCAAAAGAAAATGTTAGGTGCGGTTATACACGCTCAAGCTGATCTTGCCCCTTTGTTGAATGTAATTAAGCAAGTGATACCATGAAACCTGACTTCCGGAAATATCAAGCGAGACCCACCCGGCTGTCCCCTCGAGTCGCGGGAGAAGAATCTCCGTATTCTTCGGTATACCAGCAGTCTGATGTAGCTACGCTAAACCATTTGAATTTTGTAGCTGGAATACCACCCTATTTACGGGGGCCTTACGCTTCAATGTACGTAACTAAGCCTTGGACCATCCGACAGTACGCAGGTTTTTCTACCGCCACTGAGTCTAACGCATTTTATCGGAAGAATTTAGCAGCCGGACAACGGGGGTTATCAGTAGCTTTTGATCTACCCACCCACCGGGGCTACGATTCGGATCACCCGCGAGTGACGGGCGATGTAGGAAAAGCGGGGGTCGCCATTGATACGGTAGAAGACATGAAAGTATTATTTGATCAGATCCCGCTTGATCAGATGTCAGTCTCGATGACGATGAACGGAGCAGTGATTCCTATCATGGCGTTTTATATAGTGGCGGCAGAAGAACAAGGGGTGAAGCTGGAACAACTCAAGGGAACTATCCAGAACGATATCCTAAAGGAGTTTATGGTGCGGAACACCTACATCTATCCGCCTGAGCCTTCGTTGAAGATTATTGCTGATATTTTCACGTACACCGCGCGGTACATGCCGAAATTCAACTCGATCAGCATTAGCGGTTATCACATGCACGAAGCGGGGGCACCGGCCGATTTAGAAGTGGCGTATACCTTGGCTGATGGGTTAGAGTACGTACAAACTGGGCTGAAAGCAGGTTTGGCAATAGACGATTTTGCTCCTCGGCTATCATTCTTCTGGGGGATTGGCATGAACTTCTTCACCGAAATTGCCAAACTACGAGCCGGTCGTTTGCTGTGGGCTGAATTGATTAAGCCCTTTAATCCGCAAAACCCTAAATCAATGGCTCTGCGAACTCATTGCCAAACGTCAGGATACAGCCTCACTGAGCAGGATCCGTTCAATAATGTGGCTCGCACTTGTCTTGAAGCAATGGCCGCTGTTTTTGGCGGAACTCAATCATTACATACTAACTCCTTAGATGAAGCTATCGCGCTACCTACCGAATTTTCGGCACGAATTGCCCGAAATACTCAACTTTTTCTTCAGGAAGAGTTAACGATCACTCCGGTAATTGACCCTTGGGGTGGATCGTACTACGTAGAGTCACTGACCGGAAAGCTAGTTCAACAGGCTTTAGATCATTTAGAAGAAATTAAAAACTTGGGCGGCATGGCAAAAGCCATTGAGCAAGGAATTCCTAAACTTAGAATTGAAGAAGCGGCAGCCAAGAAACAAGCCCGAATTGATGCCAGTGAAGAAATCATTGTAGGCGTTAACCGATTCAAGGTAACAGAAGATAGTAGTGCTGGGTTTGAAGTTCGGGAAGTAGATAACCAACAGGTGCGCTCAGAGCAGCTAGAACGACTGAAAGCTGTAAAAGATGGCCGAGATAGCGAAAATGTTAAGAACGCGCTTAAAGCCCTGGAAAAAGCGGCTGAGACTGGGAATAACAATTTGTTGGAACTTGCGGTGGTTGCGGCTCGGGAGCGGGCTACTTTAGGTGAAATATCTACTGCGATGGAAAATGCTTTTGGACGGTTTCAAGCAACTTCCCAAACCGTACAGGGAGTTTATGCAAAAGAAATTGCTATGAACGAAGATTTTATCAAAGCTCGCCAACTATCCGATCAGTTTGCCAAGATGGACGGAAGGCGCCCCCGAATTTTAGTAGCTAAGATGGGGCAAGACGGACACGACCGAGGGGCTAAGGTGATTGCTACTAGTTTCGCTGACTTGGGTTTTGATGTTGATATTGGCCCATTATTCCAGACTCCCGAAGAAGTAGCTCGGCAAGCTGCTGAAAACGATGTTCACGTGATCGGAATCTCCAGTTTAGCCGGGGCCCACAAAGCCTTGATTCCCGACTTGATAGAAGAACTTAAAAAGATTGATCGTGACGATATTGGTATTATCGTTGGTGGAGTAATTCCACCCAAAGATTACGATTTTTTGTATCAGTCTGGCGTGTTGGGCGTATTTGGTCCGGGTACCGTGATTGCCCAGGCTGCTCAGGCTATTTTACGTAAGTTGATGAACGAGTTTTTCTAGTTTTAATTCAAGTGATACTTACATTAATCAATATCAACTACCACAGAATCAGCACTATAACCTGCAAAAATACCAAAACCATTTTCAATATTATTGTAAACCGGAACTACTTCTGAAAACGGGTCGCCTTCGTTGAATTCTTGTAGTTGTAATGTGCGTAAATACTCGTATTGATCGACTGATAATGTACGTAACATGACTGTCAACTGAGTAATCTTACCACCGAAAGCGCCTTCGGTAGTGAAGTTTAATGTATAGCTTCTTCCAGAAAAAATATCGTCAGTAAATAATAAAGAAGAGCCAAAGAAGCCACCGTCCCCAAAGTCAAATTCTGAACTACTAACTACGGGATCGTCTGAAATAAGAAAAGCTCTTCGGCGTTCGGTAAATATTTCGTATTCAATGGGACCGCCCGGATTAGCATCGTCAAATACTGGAAATGAGTCTCTAACGACTACGTATGATACTACTTCGTAGAAATTATCACGCTCCTCAAAATCAGTAAATGTCATTTGAAATCGGTAGGCAGTGGTGAAGGTAGGCACGCAATCACCGTTTGAGCACACCGAGCCATTCTCCCGCCGAATGCTGTCGGCTGTTAAACGAGCTATTTCAACGGTTTTTACAATCTCACTACTAGCTTCTACCGATTCAAGTCCGTCAGCATCAACTTGAATAGTATACTGTTGCCCAACCTGGGGACGATAGGGTGAAGTATATAAACCGGTACCTACGTGATTTAGCTGGGTTATCTCCTGTCCATTTTCAAAGAGTACGGCTTGAGCATCTTCTACTAACGTAAAAGACTCAGCGCGGTCAAGCACAAACTTACTTTTGCTGATACGTACTGTTACCGCACTATCGGGATTAATAAAGCCATTAACTACCAAGCGGGTAGGTTCCACCGGAAGATCAACATCTATGACCGTCTCACAGGAACCAAGTACAATTAGCGCAAAGAAATAGGCGAATAGCTGGTTACGAGTCATAGTAGTACAATTAAAATTCAAAACGATAGCTAACCGATGGTATTATGGGGAATAAGCTAAACTGTCTAAAGCGACTGGTCTCACCAAAGCCAGTGTAGTAAATAAAGAAGGGGTTCTGCCGGCTGTAGGCATTATACACTGCAAAAACCCAGGCACGTTGCCCCCAACGAGTATCTTTCCGAAACGTAACGCTGGCATCAAGCCGATGGTAGGCCGCCATTCGATAACTGTTCCGCTCACCGTAGTAGTACACCTCGCCGGGGTTGAAAGTATTTGGCGTGGGTGCTCCAAAGAATCCTTGAGAATTAGAACTTTCCTGAGCAGCGTACAGGGAGCGAGGAATAGTGATGGCATTACCGGTACCGTAGACCCAGGTAAACGAAAACTCCCGGTTCTTTTTCCATTGATGCACCACGGCAATACTAGCATCGTGGCGGCGGTCGTACTTGTAAGGAAATGCTCGACCAAAATTCAGGTTATCAAATTGGCGGTTCGTCCACGAAAGTGTGTAGCCCAACCACCCCGTGGTTTTGCCTACTTTCTTTTGAAGTAATAACTCAGTTCCATAACTCCAACCATCCCCAATTTCTACCAAGTCTTGCCAATCTTGTCCAGGAGCGGCAAAAGAAGCCCCCTCTTTATACTCAATTACATTATCCATGGTTTTGTAGTAGCCTTCTAAGCTGATCTCGTATTTGTTACTCAACGAACGAGCGGCTCCCAAAGCCACTTGGTGAGATTGCTGCGGAGGAACCAGTTCGGTGGCGGGTACCCATAAATCTGTAGGTAAGCCTACTCCTGAGTTGGTGAGTAGGTGAACGAACTGCGTCATACGAGCGTAGGAAGCTTTCAGTGAAAACTTATCGGATAATAGATAACGAGCGGCTACTCTTGGTTGTAAAGAGTAGTAAAACGCATCTCCTACGTCAAAAGCTGAAAGGTGTAGCCCTAGATTGACTTTCAAGCGGTTGCTAATCTGCCAATCGTCTTCTACGTAAGCCGCAAATTCATTAGCCCGAAAGTTTACGGAGTTAAGGGTAGTATCCAACGGAAAATCGGCGTCATCATTAAACACACTGAAAGCACCCGGATTGAAACGATGACGAATCGCATTGACTCCGTAGCGAATGTAGTGGTTAGGGGAGGGGATGAAGTCGAAGTCAAGTTTGGCCGCAAAGTCCTGAATCCCGGAAAGGTACTGCACATCGCCTTTGTTCGTGACTTTTTCTTCTTCTTGAACGTACTCAAAGGTGAAGCCACTCTCAATATTGAAGCGATACCGACTGTAGGTAAGCGTTAGGTTACTAAAAAGTTTGTTATTGAACACGTGGTTCCAGCGTAGAGCGGAAGTGATGTTTCCCCAATTTAGCCCCGCCCGAAAACTATCTTCCAATTCAATTCCTTGCTCAACGTACTCATCTTTGGATTCAGCCGAGAAGCGATCATCACCTAAGTAGGCACTCAAGTAAAGCCGATCTTTATCTGAAAAGCGGTGGTTGACTTTGGCATTCAGATCGTAGAAGTAGTAACCGCCGGTGCCGTTGACCTCGGAAGCGGCTCTAATCAGCGGTCGGGTGAGCAAATCAATGTAGGTACGTCGCCCCGATACTATAAAGGAAGTTTTTCCTTTTAAAATTGGGCCTTCCAATGTGAGTTTGGAAGCCACCAATCCAATAGATCCTTCCCCGTGAAATTCATTCATGTTTCCTTCCTTCATGCTAATATCAATCACCGAAGAAAGTCGACCACCGTAGCGAGCTGGGAACCCTCCCTTAATCAGTTGTACGTTGTTGATAGCATCGGCATTGAATACGGAGAAGAATCCAAATAAGTGAGAAGCATTATAAACGGGTACACCGTCTAACAGTATTAAATTCTGATCAGGTCCGCCACCCCGCACGTAGATGCCACTGGTTCCCTCATTGCCTGATTGTACTCCTGGCAACAGTTGTAGCGTCTTCAGTACGTCTACTTCCCCCAGAAAGGCAGGCATTGACTTAATCTGCTCAATAGGCACCGAAATAGTGCTCATTTGGGTTACCTCTTGAATCTTATCCGCTTCGGAAGCAGTGATAACGACTTCATCCAATAACGCGTTATCCTGAAGGGTAATATTGATAGTGGTATCCTGCGTAAGCACTAGCGAAACCGCTTGAGGTTGATAGCCTACATAGGAGTAGATGATAGTAGTAGAGTCGGAAGTAGCGGGTAGCGTTAGGCTATAAAAACCGTAGGTATTACTGCTGGTTCCCTGTAAGCTGGTTTTCTCAAAAGCATTAGCTCCAATAAGATTCTCTCCGCTGGCCGCATCACTAATATAGCCACTAATAGTGTAGCGGCTTGGTTCAGCAATTAACATAATCTGCCGACCGCGCTGCCGAAAAGTGGTGTGAGTCGCATCGTTAGTGACCTTTAGTAGTTCTTGAACAGTTGAATTATCATTCGGTATACTGATGGTTTGTTGCACATCTACGTAATTTCCGCTGTAAGCGAGATCGAATAAGTTCGTAGCTTCAATCTGCTTAAATAAATGTAGTACGGTAGGGGAATCTTCTTTGACGGTGATTTTTGTGCTAAGCGAGCTTTGCGAGTGGGCCTTTGGTACACCAGTGATTATCAGAAACAATGCGAGTAGAAGGATGTGTTTCATTCAATTAAGGCTTATTGTTGGTAAAAGCGCGCTTTTAAAGGAGTGTCTCAAAAAGACGGTGATGGTTGGTTTTTGGGTGTCAAAAATGATGCGAGTTAGAGTAACCTTTTACTAAATAAGCATTATTATTCCCAATGGAAGAGGTTGAATACTTGAGGCGGGTTTTTTGCTCAAAGCGCAATATTGAACGGTAGTTCTAATCCTACTATCACTCGCTTTTTGAAAGAAGAGAATATAGTTAATGCAATCCTATCTTATCCGCTATTGAAGTTAATACCAATAGTGTGGGATCCTGAAGGTTTACCTCATCCTTCTGTTCAGTCAACTGACTAAATCATTTGGTAGGAATAATGATTAGAAACATACGAAGCACGTCCGTAAAGAACTTTGCCCATATAGTACGATTTGCGGGTGTTTTGCATAAAACGAGTAATAGAAAAAGCCGTACTCCTTAGAATACGGCTTTGAGATAATATGTAAGAACTTGTCGCTTGCGAAAAAGACTTCAGAAACTTCGGCAACAAATATCAGTACCTTGCAATTTGGTTTCAAAAAACTGTAAAAGCCTTTATCACATTGCTGTGTACCTGAAAACAAATTAAGAAGCTGTTTGAGTTGTTACTTCGTGCTACAAAAACGCCTTTTGGGCTACCACGTCGTTACTTTTTCAATCCATAGCGCTGCTTTGCCTCCTCAAAAGTGCCTCGTGTCGCCTCAAAATCCGTTGTTTTCGCATCAAATAATTAACTCAAACAGCTTCTAAGACTCCTTCTCTAATTTACGAATTAAATTTAACGCTGAACCTGACTTGAACCACTCTATTTGGTTTTCATTGTAAGTATGATTCGTCTTAACCAAATCTTCCGAACCATCAGCGTGCTTAAATTTAAGGGTAATCTGTCTATCCGGAGCAAACTGATCTAAGTCTACCGTTTCAACCACGTCGTCTTCAAGCACTTTATCATAGTCTGTCGGATCATCGAAAGTAAGTGCCAGTACCCCTTGCTTTTTCAGATTAGTTTCATGAATCCGGGCAAAAGATTTCACTAGTACAATTCGTACACCTAAGTGACGAGGCTCCATGGCTGCGTGTTCACGAGATGAGCCTTCGCCGTAGTTTTCATCACCTACCACAATCTGCGGAATACCCTCGGCTTTATACGCCCGGGCAGTCGCGGGAACTTCACCGTATTCATCGGTTAGCAGGTTCTTCACTTTATTTGCTTCTTTGTTATAGGCATTGATCGCCCCAATAAAGCAGTTATTAGAGATATTATCTAAATGTCCGCGGTAACGTAACCAAGGGCCAGCCATTGAAATATGATCGGTAGTACACTTTCCGTAGGCTTTCAGTAGCAACCGCATTCCGGTAATATTATCACCGCCCCATCCGTTAAACGGAGTAAGAATCTGTAGTCGCTCCGAGTCATCGTTCACGACTACATTTATATCGCTCCCATCTTCAGCAGGAGCTTGATAACCAGCATCTTCTACTCCAAACCCATTGGGGGGTAGCTCAATACCGTGGGGTTCTTCCAACATTACTTCCTCGCCGTTTTCGTTCTTGATTGTATCAGTAAGCGGATTGAACTTCAGTGTGCCAGCAATGGCTAGAGCGGTTGTCAGTTCTGGTGAAGTGACAAACGAGTGGGTGTTTGGATTACCATCATTTCGCTTAGCAAAATTTCGGTTAAATGAAGTGACAATCGTATTTTTCTTGTCTGGATCTTTACTATGGCGCGCCCACTGACCGATACATGGCCCACAAGCATTCGCAAGTACAACGCCCCCCATTCCGTCAAAAATATCTAGCAGACCATCACGCTCAGTAGTGTAGCGTACCAACTCGGAACCAGGGGTGATGGTGAACTCTGACTTAGCAGATAACTTTTTATCAATGGCTTGCTGGGCAATAGAAGCGGCGCGGGTAATATCTTCGTACGATGAGTTGGTACACGAGCCAATCAAGCCTACTTCAATTTCTTCGGGCCAATCGTGTTCCTTCGCAGCTTCGGCTAACTTAGAAATTGGCCAGGCTAAATCCGGAGTGAACGGACCATTTACGTGTGGCTCCAGTTCAGATAGGTTGATCTCAATTACCCGGTCAAAATAAGCTTCGGGGTTATCCATTATTTCCGGATCGGCTCGTAAGTGCTCTTTTACCTTCTCGGCTTCAGCGGCAATATCGGCGCGTTCGGTAGCCTCGAGGTAATCTTTCATTTTATGAGAATAGTGGAATAGGGAAGTAGTCGCCCCAATTTCTGCTCCCATATTACAAATGGTTCCTTTACCCGTACAAGAGATTGCATCAGCCCCATCGCCAAAGTACTCAACAATGGCTCCGGTTCCGCCTTTCACCGTTAGGATTCCAGCAACTTTGAGGATAACATCTTTGGCTGATGTCCAACCGCTCAGTCGTCCGGTCAGCTTTACACCAATAAGTTTAGGCATTTTCAATTCCCAAGGCATACCAGCCATCACATCTACTGCATCGGCGCCACCCACTCCAATAGCAACCATTCCAAGGCCACCGGCATTAGGAGTATGAGAATCGGTACCGATCATCATGCCACCGGGAAATGCGTAGTTCTCTAATACAACTTGGTGAATGATTCCCGCCCCGGGTTTCCAGAATCCAATACCGTACTTGTTAGAAACGGAAGAAAGAAAATCATAAACTTCTTTATTGCTTGTAATCGCTTTCTCTAAATCTTCTTCGGCTCCTACTTCGGCCTGAATCAGGTGGTCGCAGTGAACCGTTGAAGGAACTGCGGTTTCATCTTTTCCCGCTTGCATAAATTGCAGTAAAGCCATTTGAGCTGTAGCATCTTGCATAGCTACCCGATCGGGCTTAAAGTCTACGTAAGAACCGCCTCGGTCGTAGGCTTCGGTGGGGTTGCCCTGGTAAAGGTGGCTGTATAATATTTTTTCGGCTAATGTTAGTGGGCGCCCGACGATTTTACGGGCTTGGTTTACGCGATCACCCAATTGGGCGTACACGTCTTTAATCATATCAAGATCAAATGCCATAGGGAAAGAATAGTTAAAAAGTGATTAATAGCTTATACTGCAAAAATACAGATTGTGCCGTATTATAGTACTAAAGTAACAC
>JGI12210J13797_10107571_pt1 | contig 10140 bp, 5 predicted proteins | sample ElkSlonscriptome_3_FD_13797 | JGI IMG/M metagenome (IMG submission 13797) | reverse complement strand
GACGCTGGGATTGCCCGTCATCATGACGACTCGGGAGTCCGGGTGAAGATCCCGGGCGATGTGCAGCAGCTCCAGACCGGACATCTGGGGCATGTAGAGATCCAACAGACAGATGTGGAAAGACCGACGCTTCAGAAGCGCGACGGCGTCTTCGGCACGCTCCACCGCCGTGACGTTGTATCCGAAGCCCTCGAGGAATGCCCGGCAGGTGTTTCGAAGTGTACTTTCGTCATCGACGACCAGGACGTCGACGTCCGACGGGTTGAGTTCAGGCATGCGTCGTGCAGAGGAGAGGGGAGAGCCACTCAGCGGTCCCGGGCCCGGATTTCCAATTTTCTCCTCGGGTTGGACGAAGGCAAGGAATTCCTGCCCCCAGTGTTGTGCATTCGCGACAAACTGTTGCACGCTTGCAGGACGAGTCCGATTGCGCCTTTCCAGCGGTCCGAGAGCTCGAGGGCGCTCTGGACGAGAAAAACGAAACGTTGGGATGGAGGGAACGCCCCAACTATGTTGACAGTATGGCCTGATGACCGATCGACCCCGCGCAGACTGCGGGTCCGCGTCCCGGTCCACGTCCCCAGGAGAAGTCGTCACGCATGAGCGAGAACACTCTGCCCGTCCCTTCCGGCGGCGACGCCGGACTGCCTGAGCTCGCCCCCGAGGGTGGAGCGCCGGGTCCGTACGTCAACGACTGGGAGTTGGATTACCCCGGCGAGACCGAGGGTGGCGGAGGCCTGACATTCGAGCGGATCGTCCTCGCGCTTCGGCGTTTCTGGTGGCTCATCGGTCTGTCCCTGTTGATGGGCTTGGGCTGTGGGATGTTGGCCTACCGCTTCGTGGCTCCCGTGTACCAGGCCCGAGCACAGCTCCTCGTCAGCAAGCCGGCGGATGGAGAGGCTGGACCGATCGAGGCTGCTGCGATGCTGGAGGAGGAGGCGCTGATCGACCTCCTGAAGGGTCGGCAGGTCATCGAGCCGGTCGTCATGGAGGAGAGCCTGTTCGTGAGCCATCCTTCGGGTCTCGGCGCCCTCTTCTCCACCTTGCAGCTGGATGGCAACGCGGTCTTCGGTACGTACCATCTGACCATCGTTGAAGGCGGGGAGCGTTGGATCCTCGAGAACGATGCCGGGGCGGTGGTGTCGGAGGGTGCCGTCGGGGATGGGATCGGTCGTGAGGTAGGCTTCCTGTGGAGCCCGGCACCGGAGGATCTGGACGGACTGGAGTCGGTGTCCTTCACAGTCTCGTCGCCGGCGGAGACGGCGAACTCCATCGCGTCGAACCTCCAGACCACCATCACGGGGGCCGGTAGCTTCATCAACGTCACTTATCCGAGCACGGACCCGGAGGTCGCGGCCCGGGTGCTGAACGGAGTCCTCGCCCGATTCCGGACGGTTGCTCAGTCCCTCAAGGAGGTGGAGCTCGAGAGCAACCTGTCGAGCCTCGTGGAGCAGCTCGCTCAGGCGGAGGACTCGCTGGATCGCGTCACGGAACAGTTGGAGAGCTTCCGCCTCGCCACGATTTCACAGCCCGGCGAGAGGGCCACGCCGACGCCCGGGGGCATCGAGGTCCTGCAAAACCCCCTTCGGGACGAGTTCTTCGACCTGCGTGCGCGGGCGCAGGAACTCGACCGGCAGCTCAGGGAGTTGGAGTCCATCGTCGCCACCGTGAACGCCGGGGGGGACGTGCCGATTCCGCGTCTCGAGGCGGTCGAGCGGGCCCAGTCCATCGAGTTGAGTGGGACGTTGACCCGTCTTTCCGAGATGCGCGGGGAGCTTCGGGCTCTCCTGCTTCGGTACACGGACGAGCACCCCAGCGTCCAGGAGCTGCGGGGCGATATCCGGGAGATCGAACAGGGGACGATTCCGGTCCTGATTGCCAGCGTCCAGGAGGCCCTTCGCGGCGAGCGTTCCCAGGTCGAAGACCGGATGAACCAGGCCGAAGCGCAGATGGTGGCGGTCCCGGTGAACCTGATGCGGGAGCAGCAACTCCAGCGCGAGCAGGATCGATTCACCGACCTGGTCACCACGTTGCAGACGCGCCGGACCATGGCCGAGCTCCAGTTCCAGGGATCTCTGTCGGACTTCGAAATCGTGGCCGAGGCGACGGTTCCCGTCACGCCTTCCAGCGACCAGCGCCTGCCCATGGCGGGAGTGGTCCTGGCTGGATTTCTGGGCCTTGGGCTGGTGGGGGCCATCCTCCTGGACCGCACGGACACCCGATTCCGGTATCCGGAAGATGTGACCAGCGGTATCGGGGTCGACGTCTTGGGGATGATTCCTCGTGTAGGCCGCAGCGGCTCGGAGGCCGAGGTCGAAGAGGCCTTCCGGGATCTGCGGATGCGCCTCATGTACGCGCACGGTTCGGCAGGACCCCTGATGGTGGTCTTCTCCAGCCCTGGACCCGGGGAAGGCAAGACGCTCATCGCCGCCAACCTGGCGCTGGCCTTCGCGAAGATCGGACGGAAGACCCTGGTCATCGACGCCGACACCCGGAGGGGTGACCTGCACCGCCTCCTGGGGGAGGAGCGTGGGACCGGGCTGGTGGACTACCTCGCCGGTGGTTCGGACGGGAAGATCATCCACCGCACCGAGTATCCCAACCTCTTCTTCATGGGGGCCGGGGCGAGGTTGTCCCGGGCGCCTGAGCTCCTGGCCGGGGAGCGTGTTCGACACCTCTTCTACAAGCTGCGGGAGCGCTACGACGTGATCCTCGTCGACGCTCCTCCTCTCGGCGCCGGCGCCGATGCCTTCCACCTGGCCACTCTCACCGGGAGCATGGCCCTCGTCCTCCGGGCCGGGGAGTCGGAAAAGTCCGTGGTGGAGAAGAAGCTCCAGGCCCTGTCCCACCTTCCCGTGCGGGTTCTGGGCGGCATCCTCAACGACGTGTCGTCGACGGCCCTCAAGGGGTACGGTTACTACAGCTACTACATGCCCGGGTATGAAGCGGGCGGGGAAGACGACGCCGTTGCCGAGTATGCGCCGGCCCTCGGTCCTGCGGACATGCCGGAGCTGGGGGAACGGGACGACTGATCCACCGGAGTTGATCGACTCGGTCCGGCCCAGGCGCAGATCCCCGACTGGCGCGCCGTGCTACTCGGTGTAGCGCTCGATCCGATTCTCGACGTCGCTCTGGTGCTGCGCCCGGCGAAACGCCGTCGTGGCTCGGGTCAGGAGATCCCCCGGACGGGGTGGGTCGTCGCCGGCGCTGTCCACGGCGTACAGACCGATGCAGATGGGCTCTTCGGACGCTCCCGACTCGGTGTACCCGTCCAGAACCCGCTCTGCCAGCCGCTGGGCGCCCTCGAGGTCGGTATCGGGGGCGAGGATCACGAAGTGCTGGTCTCCGAGCAGCCCCTTGGCGTCGGAGAGGCGCGTGACCCGGCTCAGGGACTCGACCATGGCGGCAATCGGGCCCTGCTCAGACGCCTCCTCCTCTGCTCTGGCCTCGGCGGCGGCCCGATCTACAGCCAGGATCTCCCTGAGGATGGATTGGGTCCGGGTGTCGTCCCGGGGCCCGACCACGACACAGGCCAGAGGCCGGAGGTATCGGCGAGCCTCGGCGGTGAGTTCGGTGAGCCTCCGCATCACGCCCTTCACGTTGTAGAAGCCGGTCTGGGCATCCAGGAGGGAGCGCTCGACGGCTTCGTCGACCTCCTGCTTGGCCCGTACCATGGCTTGAAGGCGCAGTACGAGTTCCTCGGGGTCGAGGGGTAGGCTGACGATGTCCCAGGCCCCCGCTCGAAGGATCTCCAGGCGTTGCTCCCTGGGGGGGCGCGTGGTGCACAACGCCAGAATCGGCGTGCTCCGGCCCACGGAACCCTGGCGAAGCAGGGTCTTGCAGAGTTCCCGTCCGTCGACGTCGGGGAGGTCCAGGTCGACGAAGATCAGATCCGGCCTGACCCGCTGTACGAGGTCCAGCGCCTGGCGACCTGTGTAGGCCTTCAGGACGGCGAAGCCCGCAGGACTGAGGATGCTCTCCAGGGAGCGTGCCGTCCACTCCTGGTCGTCGATGACGATTGCCAGGGGTGTCCGGGGAAGCTCGCCGGAACTTGAGTCGCTCACCGGATTCGGAGTCGGAGTTCCAACGTTCATGGGCACGAGCGCACGAGTTTGCACCTCTTTCGTATCATGGGTCAAGTTGACGCACGTTGCTGCACGATTCATGCGCGAACACCCGGAAGAGGCTCCGGGAGGCAGCCTTGCGGCGATTCGCCAGGCAACCCGGGCGCCACCGCCCTTCCGCCCCGGGGGCCGATCTCTCCTGGCCGGGGCGGAGCCGGTCCGGGATGCGGCAGCGGTGCCACGAAGCGAAGCATGGGTTCGTCGCGGAGAGAAGAGTAGATTGGAAAGATGACCCCTCTCGAACGAGTGAAAGCCCCGATGTTCAGGACCATCCTCACCGTTGCCGCCCTGGCCTTGCTGCCGATGGCGGCTGCCGCCCAGCAGGGCGCCCTCGTCCAGTCCCGACTCCTCGGTACGCGGGCCGAGTTGGAGCAGCAGCTTGCTCAGCTCGAGGGGATGGCCGCTTCCACGGCATACTCCGACCAGCTTCGTCGGCAGGCGGAGGAGGAGGCTGCGCTCCTGGCCCAGCGGCTCGAGGCTGGGGATTTCAGGATGGGGGACCGTGTGGTCCTCACGGTTCCTGGCGAGGGGTTGGTCTCCGACACCCTTCAGGTGGTCGCCGGTCCAGCCATCGTGTTCCCCGACATCGGTGTGATCGAACTGGCCGGGGTCCTCCGGGCCGAGCTTCGTGATCACCTCTCCGTCGAATTGGGCCGCTTCATCCGAGACCCGGACATCCGGCAGGCCGACGTTCTGGTGGGTATCGAGTTCGTCGGGGCCGTCGGCACCCAGGGGATCCACTACGTTCCCGCCGACGCCGCCTTCGGTGATGCCCTCCGCATCCCGGGTCTGGCGGCGAACGCCGAGGTGGAGGAGGTGGAGATCCGTCGAGGCGGCGTCACGATCTGGAGCGAGGAGCTGGTGCGAGAGGCCGTTCAGGACTTCAGGAGCCTGGACCAGTTGAGCCTTCAGGCCGGTGATGAGGTCCGCGTGCCGGAACGACAGGTCCGCAACTGGTTCACCTACCTGACCGTGACGGCGACGATCATCACCAGCATCACGATCATCGCCCGGGTGTTCTGACCAGGGGGGGCCGAGAACCGAGGGGTCGCCGAGACTCAGCGCCGGGGATCTCCGTGACCCCGAGTCCGGCTCGCTCCGGGGCGGAGGATGACCCCTTCGCGAGTGCGGCCGTCCATGACGGCCACCGCCGGCTCTTCGAAGCGGAGGTGGTAGACACACCCCTCGGACTCGACTGGGGTCTGGGCGTTCAGCCAGCCCCAGTCCACCGCTCCCTCGCCAGCCTCTGCGTTCACCGTGAAGTAGCCGACGTTCAGGGAGACGAGGTTCTGGAAGAAGTGTGTGCCCTGGGATGGGGTGACGTGGAAGTCCCGGAATCCGGCCTCGACGATCACCCGGGCGCCGGAGATGTCTTCCCACTTCACGGGGATGCCGAGCCACGAGTGGGTGGAGCCCCACCGTCCCACCCCGATCAGCCCGTAGGATCGGCCCTCGTCGGTCAGGGCCCGATTGAATCGACTGACCACCGAGGCGCACTCAGCGCTCCGGGCCCGATCGAAGCGCTCCCGGTCCACCACCAGCCAGTCGCGGAGGGGGATGCGACCGTGACCCAGCACCGAGGGGCTGTGGCAGAAGCGGGAGTCCTCGCCGTGGTCTGCGATGCGGATGTCCAGGTCCTCCCGGCTGGTGGCCAGCGGCCGGAGCTGGAGGAAACCGAGGCGGGCCGGTTCCTCCCCCTGTGCCACGGTGGCGGCAAACTCGATCTCTACCGGGAGACGTGTCCCTGCCCGGCCCAACGCCAGCAGCTCCTGGAGGATCTCGGCCAGGGGGAAGAGACCGTGCTTGAGGATCGGGGCGAAGGTGACCACCCGGGCGCCGCGCCGACCGATCCCGTCGTAGACCACGTCGTTCTCGGCGGAGTACGTCGATCCCACTGCGGCTAGAGTTCCGTCCTCCTCCGCCACCTTCAGGGGGAGGCGGACGAGGGGCCCGTCCTGGGGCCAGCCCCCTTCGGGCACCGGTGCATTCAACCGCAGCGCCCAGAACTCCCGCTGAGCCCGCTCGAGGATCTCCTGCGGTGACGCGTGTTCGAGGATGTGTCCGGGGTGGGGTGGTGAGAAGCGCAGGCACGGCTCTCCCTCCGCCACCGTCTTGCCCAGACCCAGGGCCACGGCGGCGATGCCGTCGGCGCTGGAGGCCGGAGGCGCTGGGTAGTCGTTGTGGGACCGGGCCACGCCGGCGAGGTCCGGGTAGAAATGGTCCCCGTGCCGTCGGCCCACCAGCCGCTGGATCACCACGGCCATCGCCTCCTCCTCCAACCGATACGGCGAAGCCCCCAGAAAGGAGCGGGCCCTTCGGCTGAAGGTCGATGCGTAGACTCGGCGGATTGCATTCAGGAGCTGGGCCAGGCGGACCTTTGGATCGGGATCGTCATTGGGGAGGATCCAGGTCCCGTAGATGCCGGCGAAGGGGTGGTACGGGGAGTCCTCCAGGAGGCTCGAGGAGCGAACCGCGATCGGGCCTTGGAGCACCGCCTCCATCGCCGCCAGGGAGGAGCGGACCTCATCCGGGACCGGACTCTCCAGGAAGCGCCGCGTGACCTCACCCTCGTCGTCGGCCTCCAGGGCGAACCCCCGCAGATCGCCCCGGTCCAGGAAGTCCTGGAAGACCGAAGTCCCCAGGACCACGGCGGAGGGGACCTCGATCTGAACGTCCGGGAATCGCTCGGAGAGCCGCACTTCGTCCAGGAGCCGGCTGGCGAAGGCCAGCCCCCGCCCCTTGCCGCCCAGTGAGCCATCCCCGATCTGGACGATCCCCTCCTCGGCGTCGAAGAGGTCCGGTCGAAACGGGGTGACCGTCCCACGATTCCTCTCTCGACGATACCGATCGATGGAGTCCACCAGCTCCTGGCGCAGGTGCTCCACCGAGTCGAAGTCCTCCAGCCGACGAGGCCGGAGGTGGGCTGCGAGGCCGAACTCGGCCCGAGCCCTGAGCCAGCGCGAGAAGTCGTTGCGAGCCGCGTGGAAGGCGATGCTCTCGGCGTTCACCGTCTTCAGAGCCTGCACCAGGCTCTTCAGGTCCTCGGCCCGCGCCAACTCCCGCTCGGACTCGTTGCGAAAGACGAAGTCGCCGAAGAAGAGGTCGCCGGAGAGGGCCTCCCTGAGCTGCCGGAGGAGGTCTGGCGAGCCCTTCAGGAGGAAGCCGGCGCCCAGGGCCTCGGCCTTTGCGGCATTGTCGGGGTTGCTGGACTGGAGGACGATGGGGACGTCGGGTTGGAGGCGCCGGACCGACTTGGCGAGGTTGAGCCCCGCCGAGCGCGAGAGGGCGCCGCCCTGCTTGAACTCCATGTCCGAGAAGACGCCCATGATGGACGCCTGATGGGCCTCGAAGTCCCTCATTGCCCGCTCGAAGGTGGTGGCGAGGAGGATCTTCGGACGAGCCCGGTTCCGCATGAGCCGTTGGAGACGGTTCCCCGCTTCCGCCTGCATCGCCTCCACCAGGTTGGTGACCTCGGAGTAGATCACCGGGAGGAAGGACGAGTAGAAGCGGATGTTGTCTTCGACCAGGAGGAATGCCGGGACGCCGATCCGGGTGTCCCGGTCGACGTTGAGCCGGTCCTCTACCACCTTGACGATGGCGAGGAGGATCCGGGCATCACCCTGCCAGAGGAAGACAGCCAGGATCCCGTCCTGGGGCCGGTTCTCCACGAAGCGGACCAGCTCCCGGTGTTGGTAGCCGAGGACGGCCAGGGGAACGTGAATCCCCGCCTCCCTCATGGTCGTGGCGAGCTCCGAGGCGTCCATGTCCCCGACGTGGGGGGACGAGATGATCAGGTCGATCGGGTTCGGAGGGTCGTGGAGGAGCCGAAGGGCTTCCCGCCCGGAAGACACCCGGGTCAGGTTCGGGGGGTCTCGGGGCGTCGCCTCCAGGAACTTCCCCATCACCCGTTCGTGAAGGTGCCCGTCCTCGGCGAGGATGAACGACTCGTAGAGCGACGACACGAAGAGGACGTGCCGCACCTGCTCTCGCATCAGGTCCCGGTACCCACCGGCCCGAGCGCCGTACCGCTCCGAGAAATCGAGGGAGGTCTTCACGACCTCACCATCCCGCTGCGGCCCTCAGTGCGCTGCCTCACCCACTACACCACCCCCTGGTCGATCATCGCGTCCGCGACCTTGAGGAAGCCCCCGATGTTGGCCCCGTTCACATAATTGCCCGGCGTGCCGAACTCCTCGGCCACCTGGACGCACGTGGTGTGGATGTCCTTCATGATGCGATGGAGCCGCTGGTCGACCTCTTCACGGCTCCACGAGAACCGCATGCTGTTCTGGGCCATCTCGAGGCCGGAGACGGCGACGCCGCCAGCGTTGGCGGCCTTCCCCGGTCCGTAGAGGATCCCGGCGTCCAGGAAGAGCTGGACCCCGTCGGGGGTGGTCGGCATGTTCGCGCCCTCCGAGATCAGGTAGACACCGGCGTTCAGCAGGTTCTGGGCGTCCTGGACATCGATCTCGTTCTGGGTGGCGCTGGGGAAGGCGCAATCCGCCGGGTGGCTCCAGATCGGGTCCGGTCCGTCCTGGGGAGCGGGTTGCATCTCGGTGTAGACCGCGTCCGGGAAGCGCTCCGCGTACTCCTTGATCCGGCCTCGACGCTCGTTCTTGAGCTCCATCACGAAGGCCAGCTTCTCGGCGTCGATCCCCGACTCGTCGTAGATGCACCCGCTGGAGTCCGACAGCGTCACGGGCTTGGCGCCGAGGTCGATGAGCTTCTCCGTGGTGTACTGCGCGACGTTGCCGCTGCCGGAGACCAGGCAGGTCTTGCCTTCCAACGTCTCGCCTCGCGTGGACAGCATCTCCTGGGCGAAGTAGACGGCGCCGTAGCCGGTGGCCTCGGGACGGATGAGAGAGCCTCCCCAATTCAGCCCCTTCCCGGTCAGCACTCCGGTGAACTCGTTCGCCAGCCGCTTGTACTGCCCGAAGAGGTAGCCCACCTCCCGGCCACCGACGCCGATGTCGCCGGCGGGGACGTCGGTGTTGTGGCCGATGTGGCGGAAGAGCTCGTTCATGAAGCTCTGGCAGAACCGCATCACCTCCCCCTCGCTCTTCCCCTTGGGGTCGAAGTCCGAACCCCCCTTTCCACCGCCCATGGGAAGGGTGGTGAGGGCATTCTTGAAGACCTGCTCGAAGGCAAGGAACTTCAAGATCCCCAGCGTCACGGAGGGGTGGAAGCGCAGTCCACCCTTGTACGGCCCGATGGCCGAGTTCATCTCGATCCGGAACCCTCGGTTCACCTGGACCGAGCCCTGATCATCGACCCAGGGGACCCGGAAGAGGATGACCCGCTCCGGTTCGACGATCCGCTCGAGGATACCGTACGACCGATACTCGGGCCGGCGATCGAGGACCAGCTCCAGCGATTCCACGACCTCCCGTACCGCCTGGTGGAACTCCGGCTCGGCAGGGTTCTTGGCTCGGACGTCTTCCATCAGCGCTGAAACGTAGGCGGTCATGTCGGGTCACTCGTATGGCAGGATGGGAGGGTCCTGTATCGGGCTCCGGGGTCCAGCTACGGTTTCACACGGTGGCCCTGACAGGGTGGAGGCGCCAGGGTGTGGCGACCACGTTCCGACTCCGCCGGAGTCACTCATGGGAGGCCGATGACGAATCCAGGGGGTTCCGAAGCTGCAGGGGCCGACGACGTCGGGGCCGAAGGCGTTGGGGCCGACGCCACGCGTGCCGACGCCCTCCGCGCCGACGCCATGCGTATCCTCGCCGCCGGCCTCGCCGGGGTGGATCCCACCCGCAGGGTCGCGGAGGCGCTGACCGACGATCCGGTTCTGGCGGAGTGGGGCCACGAGATCGCCGGCGGGGCCGGGTGGATGGCCCGGGATTCGGCACCGGGTACGGGGAGCCGGACCTACCTCCTCGCCGTGGGCAAGGCTGCCCTGGCCATGACTCGCGGGGCGTTGCAGGTCCTGGGTGACGCCATCGACGAGGGGCTCGTCCTGGCCCCGGGGGACGCCCCGCCGGATCCCCCGGCCTGGCTACCAGGCAGAATCCGC
>JGI12210J13797_10044404_pt1 | contig 10140 bp, 10 predicted proteins | sample ElkSlonscriptome_3_FD_13797 | JGI IMG/M metagenome (IMG submission 13797) | reverse complement strand
CATTTAAACGCTATTGGAGGCCATCATGAAACCAGTAATCACTGCCCTTGCTCTATGCTTCACTCTTGCCTGTCTTAATGCCCGCTCTGAAATGCGCACCTGGACCGATGTCCGCGGAAATACCATCGAAGCCGAACTGGTCGAAAATATGCATGGCCAGGTCACCCTTCTCCGAGCCAATGGAAACGAAGCGCAAATTTCAATCAGCAGCCTGTCAGCGGATGACCAGAAGTTTGTACTGGTGAACAGTCCCCCGAAAATTGATATCAAGGTCAACGCAATCACCAGTCGCCAAAACAAAGGCTTTTCCCCTGATAGTGCGAACGACAATGATCGCGATTTCCAAATTCAGACCACGCACAGCCAATACAAAGTCACGTTGAAAAGAAGCGGAACCATTCCCTATAAAAAACCCATACAAGCCGAGCTCTATGTCATTGGCTACAAAAAACAGGCTCAGGAATATGTCATCCTCAGCAAAACCGTAAAAAAATTCACCTATGGCGAAGGTGATAAAGCGGATGAATTTGTATTCGAGTCAAATCCGGTCACCACAAAAACCCTTCAGGGTCAAAGGGATGGAGGCACCGTCTATCACGGCAACCTCGTTGCTCTGGTCGATGATCAAGGTCACGTTTTCGATGTCAAAGGCAGTCGCTCCAAAATGGAAGAACATGCCGCGTTCATCCGAAAACAGAACGCGGGATTTTCCATCACAAAAGAAGACCTTATTTCCGCTATCAACGAAGCTCAATAATCTGGCCAGCTCAGCACTTCTTGAATCGGATTGGTGATGCGGCGCGGCAGAATAATAGTCCCCTGCCCGTCCCCACCGCCGACTGCACACCCCTGGCCCTCGACAAATTCCTTCGTGGTAACCGCCGCAGCCATCGCATCGAATAGATCGCCCGCCCCGCGTTTCCAGACATTGGAAAAATTGACGGTCAGCTGGGCAAATGGATCGTCCTTTAACATCGCATAGGTTGCCGAGGGAAATACTTCATACGTCGTGCCGATTTTTTCCAGGGTTTGGAAAAGTTCAAATCCCAGCGTCATCCACTCCGGCGCATGCTGCTTCAGCGGCGTCCACTGCGGATTCGCCAGATTGTGGGCTTTAATCGCCACCTCGCAATGCCGGCCCAGACCTTTGTCCCGGACCGTTTTTTTCCGCCACTGCTTTTTTGATCCGTTCCAATACCATTTCCGAGGTTTGGAAAGCGGTTGCCGAGGTGCATCGATTCCAACATGCAGGACATGCCCTTCTGCCCAAACTTCCAATGATTGGAAAATTTCACGCGCAGCTTTAAACCATCCGGAATCCATCATCGTCCCGGATTCATCGACCGCCATATACACACACGGCCGGCTCACCTGAACATCGATCCCGACATAAACCGGTTTCATCGGGGGGTTCTCCGGAACTGGCTGGCATATTCACGGCCCACTTCGGCACTGAGCGCCTGAAAGGCTTCCAGTTGCGGATTCTCGTCTTCCCGCCGGCTAATCATCGCCAGCTCCACCTTCACCTTTTTTGATTTCAGCGGTCGGTAGACAATCTGTCCGGGGTGAAACACAAAGAGTGATTGCGGAACAAGCGCCACCCCGAGACCTCCGGCGACATAGGCCAAGAGCGTTTGCATTTGATTGGGCGCGTACGACACATTCGGCGTGAATCCGGAATCGTGGCAGGCTTTCATGATAATGTCATAGATGCCGGGTCCATGGTGACGCGGGAACATCACAAACGGCTCTTCGGCCATTTTCCGGAGATCAATCGCCTGTTCATTTGCCATTCGATGATCGGAAGGAAGCGCAAGCAGGACCGGCTCTTCGAATAAAGTTTTCGTCAACAGACAGCTTGGTCCAACCGGAGGGCGCAACAAGCCGGCATCCAAGGTTCCCTGCTCCATGGCTTCGATCTGCTGTTGAGGTGTGAGCTCCAGCATGTCCAGATCCACAAACGGATGTTCCTGCCTAAACCGACGAATCAGCATCGGCAGGATGCTGTAGCAAGCGGACGTCACAAATCCGATCCGTAGACGACCCCGAATGCCCGCTTTGGCTTCCACGGCAATTCGCTTTGCCCGGTCGGCTTGCTGTAGCGTAAGACGCGCTTCGTCGAGAAACAGGGCGCCCGCCGGTGTCAGTTCCACTTTTCGTTTCGTCCGGTTGAAAAGCTGCACATCGAGCTCCTCTTCCAACTTTTTAATCTGCTGACTCAGCGGGGGCTGTGCCATATGCAAACGCTCCGCGGCCCGGCCGAAATGCAGCTCTTCGGCCACAGCAACAAAGTATTTCAGATGTCTCAGCTCCATGTGAGTTTTAATATCATTTCGATATTACATGTCAACAATACTTATATTTTACATATATAAAAATCGGCATACGGTTGGACCCATGAAAACGAAAGCCAATCGAAGAGCCTTTATTTCCGCCGCCGGCGCAGTGGCCGTCAGCGCGAGGGGCAAGGAGCAGAACATGAAAAATACCATTCAGATTCGCAAAGCTGCCGAGCGTGGCGTTGCAGAGCACGGCTGGCTGCATAGCCGGTTCTCATTCTCATTTGCCGGATACTTTGACCCGAAACACATGGGTTTCCGTTCCCTGCGCGTGATTAACGACGATATTATTGAACCGGCCGAAGGTTTTGGCACCCATCCGCATGAAAATATGGAAATCATCTCCTATGTCGTGGAAGGCGCGCTGGAGCACAAAGACAGCATGGGCAATGGCTCCGTGATCCGCCCTAACGATGTACAACGCATGAGTGCCGGATCGGGCGTTACGCATAGCGAATTCAATCCGCTGAAAGATCAGCCCATGCGCCTGCTGCAGATCTGGATTAAACCGGATAAAATCAATGTCGAGCCGAGTTACGAAGAGAAAACGTATACACCGGAGCATAAGACCAATACGTTAAAACTGGTGGCGTCGCCGGATGGCGAGGAAGGCTCGGTCAGCATCAATGCGGATACCAGACTCTATGCCTCCATTCTGGAGCCGGGTGCGGAACTGGTGAAGCCCGGCGATGGCTCGCGTCACGTCTGGATTCAGGTGGTCAATGGTAAATTGACGGTCGACGGCGAGGTGCTGGGAACCGGTGATGGCGCAGCCATTGAAAATGCCCACGACCTCACCTTCCAAGGATTGGAAAAATCTGAAATCCTCGTCTTTGACCTCGCATAAAAACCTAAATAGGAAAACCCCATGAAAAAAATACTGGCCTTTGCCGGGAGTAATTCGAGCAGTTCCGTCAATCGGAAACTGGTGGAGCACGCAAAATCAAAAGCGGCGGAATATGAGATTACCTTGATCGACCTGCGTGATTTTGATGCCCCGATGTTTTCCGAAGATCTGGAAAAGGCCAGCGGTGTACCGGAAAGCATTATGAAGCTGAAAGAGGTATTTACGGATCACGACGCCTTCATGATCGCATCGCCGGAACACAACGGCATGATGCCGGCATTCTTCAAAAACCTCATGGACTGGCTATCGCGCGCCGGGGGTAAAATTTTCCAGGAAAAGCCGGTGCTGCTGATGAGCACCTCTCCGGGACCGCGCGGTGGACAGACCAATCTGGCCAACATGAAAAACCTATTTCCTTACTGGGGCGCAAAAGCGGTCTTTGCTGACTTTTATCTGGGCAGCTTTTATCAGGCCTATGATGCAGAGACAGGAAATTTTACGAAACCGGAAGATGAAGCGCGCCTGAAGAAGGTCGTTGCAGACTACGAATCATTTCTTAACAATCAGTAAAAACACGGAGGCATACCCATGAGTGCAGCACTTAATATTCTCGGACGGTTTTTTCTCGTCCTGATTTTCCTGATGAGCGCGATCGGCAACAAGATCCCGAACTTTTCAGGAACCGTACAATATATGAAATCTGAAGGCGTGCCGGTTCCGGGATTGCTACTGGCAGGTGCGATCCTGTTTCTAATTGCAGGCGCGCTGAGCATCCTGGTCGGATTTAAGGCAAAAATCGGCGCGGCCCTTTTGCTGATTTTCCTGATTCTGGCCACCTACTGGTTCCACGATTTCTGGACCTTTGAGGATGCTCAGGTCAGGCAAACCCAGACCATTGCCTTCATGAAAAATCTCGCCCTAATGGGCGCCATGCTCATGATTATTGCCGGAGGTTCCGGAGCAGGTTCCCTCGACCGACGGATTTCCAGACTGGATTAAAAAGGCAGGGACTGCTGTCCTCAGCCAGCCGCCCTTAAGATTCGGCGAGGTGGGGACACCGAGCCCTACCAATTAATCTTCAAGATATTCGCAGCAATAATCTGCGTAGTCCTTGATGATTAGATCAAACTTGGAGTTGGCCGGCACTTTAAAGGAGTCTCCCGATCTAAAGGTTTTCCAATCATTGGAACCCGGAAGCTTAACCTCCATCTCACCGCCGATCATTTCCATGATCTCGGCCGGGCCGGTATCGAACGAATATTCGCCGGCCATCATAAAGCCCAGCGTCTTTTTGGAGCCGTCCTCGAAAATCACCGTCCGGCTGGTGACTTTGCCGTTAAAATAGACATTCGCTTCCCGCACAACCGTTACATTCTTAAATTCAGACATGGTGTATCCTTTCGTTGAAAAGGGCGAAAATTATCAGAACCCACCGCCCGGACTCGAACGGAATCGAACGCAGGTTCTATGAAATTTCCAAGGATTGGAATATCCTACCATCTTCGATCCAGCGTTTGCTTCTCGTGAAAGCGAATGTAGCTGGTGAAGGTGTTCAGTTCCTTTGCGCGCCAGAAAAATTCTTTCTTTAAAAACGGCGAGATCTTGGGGTCTTTGGCTAGAAATGTGAGATTGCGTGCTTTGTGCTGGCATGTGTCCACCAGCGCGGTGCAGCAGTCGCTGAAGTCTTTGCGCACACTGCGGTAGCGATCATTATTTTTTACATCAGAAGCCGCATCCTCAATGGCGGTGACCAATCCATTGCATTGTTTGAGCCAGCGCTCCACATCCAGTCCGTATTTTATGTCTTCCTTTGTTTCCTGGCGTTGCTGCGGGTCAGCCATCCATTGCTTCGCCATCTCATAAATATCGCTTCTGAACTCGTCCGTTTCGCGCAGCGTTTTTCCGTAGGTTGAATTATATTTTTTCCAGCGCGGGCTGTACCACGTGTCCCCCTCGAGCTGGTATACGGTTCGGATGGTGCTGCTGTTCCAATCATCGGAAGCATACATATAAAAATTTGCGAGCGTCGCAATGCCACAGACGGAACCGTTTTCCTTGGTCACAGGACTGCCGTAGTGATTTTCCGAAAAGCCCGACTCGACCTGAAAACGGCCGTCATAAACTTTGCCTACACGACCCGGCAGAGCATGCACACTGCCCGGCGTGGTATAATCATAAACCGAAATGGATTCGCCTGCCGTGACGGCGGAATCAATCGCCATCGAGGGTCGCTTATCGACCAGGAAACGGGCGAGGTCTCGCGTGGCGGAAAGCTCAATTTTCTTCAGCTGAACCGATTCCCCCGACAGCGTACTGATCGTAAAGCGGTCATGTCCCGAAATGAGCTGAGCATTGGTGAATACATAGGTTTTACCTTCCAGCTCCGCCACAAATCCGCCGATGCTCTTTCCGCCCAGATCGATACGAACCAGCACATCGGCACTGACGGCCGCCATGGCCCGACCCGAAAGTCCCAGCATCGCTGCTCCGCCGAGAATCTGCATGAATGATCTGCGATGCCATTTTCCCTTTTTCATAAACTTCCCTTCCCGTTCACTGCTACGCTGAATGCAATAAAACCCCATAAATCAGCACCCAGAGTAAATCTGAAACCCGGAGGCGTCAATGCGGCAAAAGGTTAACAAAGAAAAAAAGCGGTCCGATTGGGACCGCCTTTCCTTTCCAATGATTGGACGTTTTCGGGTTAGACCGAGAACTCCGTCATCTGGTCGAAGTTCAGGTATTTGTAAATATCATCCGTTTTACCTTCCAGTTTCGGGCTGACGATATCGACATATTCCTGCGGCGTGGGCAGTTCGCCTTTCAGGGCGACCACAGCGGCCAGCTCGGCAGAGCCGAGATAGACCTGCGCGTCTTTACCCATGCGGTTATTGAAGTTTCGCGTGGAGGTGGAAAAGACCACCGCGCCGTCATTTACGCGCGCCTGGTTCCCCATGCAGAGCGAACAGCCCGGCATTTCGGTACGGGCGCCGGCTGCGCTGAACTTGGAATAGTAGCCTTCCTTAGTCAGCTGCACTTCATCCATCTTGGTCGGCGGACAAATCCACAGTTTCACATTGGCAAATCCCTGACCGTCGAGCACTTCAGCGGCGGCACGAAAATGGCCAATGTTGGTCATACAGCTTCCGATAAAGACATCATCCACGTGCGCACCCTGAACATCGGACAGCTTTTTCACGTCGTCCGGATCGTTCGGACAGCAGAGCAGCGGCTCTTTGATTTCGTTCAGGTCAATTTCGATGATCTGTGCATATTCTGCATTCGCATCGGCTTCCATCAGTTCGCCGTTTTCGAGCCAGTCCTTCACGTCATCAATACGTTTCTGCAGGGTCTCGGCATCACCGTATCCGCCTTTGATCATCTCTTCCATCAGCTTGATGTTGGAATTGAGATACTCTTCGATCGGTTCGCGGTCCAGTTTGATCGAGGCCGCAGCTGCGGAACGCTCAGCCGCGGCATCGGTCAGCTCAAAGGCCTGCTCGACTTTGAGTTTCGGCAGTCCTTCCATTTCGAGAATACGACCGGCGAAAATATTTTTCTTATTCTTCTTCTCTACGGTCAGCAACCCATCCTGAATCGCCTGATACGGAATGGCATTCACAATGTCGCGCAAAGTGACGCCCGGCTGCAGTTCACCTTTAAAGCGGACCAAAACAGATTCCGGCATATCGAGCGGCATAACGCCGAGGGCCGCCGCAAAGGCCACCAGCCCGGAACCGGCCGGGAATGAAATGCCCAGCGGGAAGCGGGTGTGCGAGTCACCGCCGGTTCCAACCGCATCCGGAATCAGCAAACGGTTGAGCCAGGAGTGGATGATGCCGTCGCCGGGACGCAGGGCCACGCCGCCGCGATTCATGATGTAATCCGGAAGGGTGGCATGGGTAACGACGTCAGTCGGTTTCGGATAGGCCGCCGTGTGGCAGAACGACTGCATCACGAGGTCGGCATTAAATTTCAGACAGGCCAGCTCGGTAATTTCCCCGGCGGTCATCGGGCCGGTGGTGTCCTGCGAACCCACGGTGGTCATTTTCGGGAGGCATGAGGTGCCCGGAAGAATTCCTTCAACACCACAGGCTTTACCGACCATCTTCTGGGCCAGAGAGTAGCCCTGCCCGTCGGCCGGCTTCGGATTGTCCGGCACCACAAAGAGTCCGGATTCGTCGTTGGAACTCATGCCGAGGGCGGCGCGGGCTCTTTCGGTCAGCTGTTTGCCGATGATCAGCGGAACACGACCGCCGGCCCGGTATTCGTCCAGAATGGTATCGGGCTTGATGGGATAAGTAGTAATTTCGTTACCCTCCGCATCGGTTATCAGGCCTTTGAGCGGATATACCTTAATGATCTTGCCGGTCGTGAGCTCGCTCACGTCGGTCTGGATCGGCAACGAGCCGGAATCTTCAGCGGTGTTGAAAAAGATCGGGGCAATGGTACTGCCGATGATAAGACCGCCGCGACGCTTGTTCGGAATGCATGGAATGTCATTGCCGATATGCCAGAGCAGCGAATTGATGGCGGATTTTCGGGAAGATCCGGTGCCCACCACGTCGCCCACAAAAGTGACCGGCAAGTTGGTATCCTCTTTCAGCTTGGCAATTTCCTGCGGTCCATCGGGAAACAGGGATCCGCCCATGCAGGTGGAGTGCAGCGGAATGTCCGCGCGGGTAAAGGCATAAGCGGCCGGCGAAAAGTCGTCGGTGTTGATTTCGCCGTCCACTTTATAAATGGCCGTTTCAATTTCCTCTTCGATATCCGGCTGCGAGGTAAACCATTCACCATTCGCCCAGGATGTAATGACATCCTTTGCGATTTCGTTTCCATTATCGGCCAGCGCCTCGATGTCTTCAAAACGGTTGACAGAAAGCACCATGTTTTTCAGTGCGGCTGCGGCTGTGCCGGCCAGAGCGCCCTGCTCTTCCACTAGCTTAATCAGGCCGTCGAGGTTGTAACCTCCGACCATGGTGCCGAGCAGTTCAACGGCGCGTTCTGCAGTAATCAGCGGAGTCGATTCTTCGCCGTGGGCTACCTTAAACAGAAATTCGGCTTTCACCTGGGCCGCCGGATCCACACCGGGATTTACGCGGTCGGTAATCAGCGCAACCAGTTCTTCCTCTTTACCGGCCGGCGGATTTTTCAGCAGTTCGATCACCTGCTCGGTCTGTTCCTGACTCAACGCGAGAGGCGGAATGCCTTCGGCCGTACGTTCTTCCACATGTGCATAATACTCATCAAAAAATAGGCTCATAATACGATCATCCTTTTAACGGTTAGGGAATGCGGATGAAAATAAAGGTTCCGGCGGGGGGTGTCAATTACGCGCAAACCCTAAGGTTATCCGATAAAATCTTCACTGCGAGCGCAGCAGTATTCAATAATGCATGAAATTTCGGCCGTAGAAACGCCTCGCCAGAAAATTTGCCATTTATCGGCATGGTGATGTCCGTCGGATTGCTTGTGATACCACGAATTAAACGGATTATGCTCATTCGACCGCCAGAATAAGGCTTCGTGATTCTGATGCACCTCGCGCCACAGTTCCAGCGCCAGGCCCTCGCCGCGGGCTTCTTTTCCGACCGCAAATTTTGAGAGATAAAGTCCCGCCGGGTGCTCCTCCAAGAGAACGGCGCCGCGATAATTGCCCTCGATGTAAGCATGCGTCACATTATTCAGGAAATCGGTTTCAGCCAGTTTTTTACCAAATGCCGTCTCCAACAATTCCAAAAGACGCGCGTGATCCACCCCTTCCAATCCTTGGAAATGGTGGATCTTCGACCCTTTACGCAGGAGCGTCCCGGCGCCCTTCACCGTAAAAATCTCTTCCAGCAGCTTGAGTGGCGAGGTCACCGACAGATGCGCACCGGGCCAGCTCTCCAGCAGTTTTTTTCCAAGGGTTGGATAATCAAACTGCAGATCTTCCAACGTTTGGATGTTATCGCGATGGGTATAAAGATAAGGAATCAGTTCACCATCCGTATTTTTCAGTCCGCCGGCGGCACGGATAAAATGAACGCGTTGTGTCGCTTCTGCCAAAAATTCCGGTAACGCTTCTTCCAGCGTATACTCGGGCGCCACAAAAACCGGCACTTTTTCTGCGCGGCGCGCGTAAGCCATAAACATGGCCACCTTGCTTTCGTGGTAAAACTGAAAGGCAAAAATGGATTCCGCAGAAAGCGTTTCGCGCATTTTTTCCGCTTCCGGACCACAGAGCAGAATCGCCGGAACCAGCTCGAGACGCAGCAGAAAATGCAGATCAAAAGCCAACACCTCGGCCCCGGCCTCGATACTCCCCGCATCCGGGCAGAGCAGGGCAAAGCACGTCGTCGGGTCCGACTGAAACTTATTGAGGTAAAACTCATATTCGTCCCGCCGACCGATACTATCCAAAAAAAGCCGTATGGTTTTATTTAAAGCGATCATTGCTTCGATTAGCATCGAAACGGTCGAAAAGTTCAAGGGTTAAACGGTTCAAAAGGTTTCCATTCAACTCTTTAATCTTTCAACTCTTCTACCCGAGTTTTTTCTTCGTCATTTTCACAAGCCGCTTGAGCTTACCGCCGAGAGCAACTTTTTTGACGTGCGACATGCGGTCGACAAGAAGAATGCCGTCAAGATGATCCAATTCGTGCTGAATCGCACGCGAGAGCAGACCTCTGGCATGAATGCGTTGGGGCAACCCGTCGATATCGATATATTCCGCATCGACTTCGTACCAACGCTCTACATTGGCAAAAATATCAGGAAAACTCAGGCAGCCTTCCGGCCCCACCTGCACCGATTCTGAATGACCCACAATTTTCGGATTAATAAAAACGATCGGCATTTCAATGCCCGGATTTTCCCGTTCGCCATCTTCGCCGACATCCCCTTTCGGTGGAATATCGATCACAAACATACGTTCCGTACGACCGACCTGCTCCGCAGCCAGGCCAACGCCCT
>JGI12210J13797_10017923_pt1 | contig 10140 bp, 8 predicted proteins | sample ElkSlonscriptome_3_FD_13797 | JGI IMG/M metagenome (IMG submission 13797) | reverse complement strand
GGTCGAAGGTTCGCGAGCGCCCATCGCCCGTACTGGTCGTAGCGCTGCTTGTCCGCGTCGACGAAGACCGCGCAGAAGGGTCCCTCGGCCGCGAGCGTCTCGAGCACCTCGACCCCATCGCCGAGCCGCACCTCGACGGTGTCGCTCAGGCCGGCCGTCGCCAGGTTCGCCCGAGCGATCTCGGCGTGCTTCGGCTCGTGCTCGATGGACCAGAGCTTGCCGCCCTCCGGGAGCGCGCGCCCCATCCAGATGGCCGAGTAGCCGGCGAGCGTGCCGACCTCGACCACCTTGCGGGCGCCGATGGCCTTCAGCCAAAGGGCGAGCATCTTCCCCTCGGCCGGCCCCACCTGGATCGGCGGGATGCCGTGACGCTCATGGGCTTCGAAGGCGGCCTCGAGCGCCTCGTCGTGGGGGGTGTGGACCTTCGCCAGGTACTCGAGGGTGGCCTCGTCGGCGTAGCGGGAGCCCTTGCGTGAATCGGGGTCGGCCATCGATGGCACATATCACGGTCCGGAGGCGCCACCACTCGTTGTCGACAGCGATCTCGCGAGCAGGGCTCACTCGGGTACCATGGGCGCCGTGGATGGCCAGCCAGGGGACTTCGGGCCCTACACCCTTCTCGGGCGCATCGCCGTCGGCGGCATGGCCGAGGTCTATCGCGCGCTGGCCCCCCGGAAGGGCGCCGACGCGCGGACGGTCGTGATCAAGCGGATGCTGCCCCACATCGCGGCGGAGGCCGCGGGACTCGAGATGTTCGAGAAGGAGGCCCAGATCGGCGGCCGGGTCCACCACCCGAACGTGGTCGAGCTCCTCGGCGCCGGCGAGGTCGACAGCGCGCCCTACCTGGTCCTCGAGTACGTGCCCGGCTGCGACCTGTGGCGGCTGATGCGCTGGCTCCGGCGAGAGGGTCGCTCGCTGGGGCTGGAGCCGGCGCTGCTGATCCTGCGGGACCTGCTGCTGGGGCTCCAAGCGGTCCACGACACCGCGAGCAAGGACGGCGCGCCGCTGGCCATCGTCCATCGCGACGTCTCGCCCTCGAACGTGCTGCTCTCGGTCCATGGGGACGTGAAGCTGGGCGACTTCGGCATCGCCCGCGCGCTCTTCGTGGAGGAGCGGCCGCAGGCGTCGAACCAGGCCAAGGGCAAGCTCGGCTACCTCGCGCCCGAGCAGGTGCTGGGAAAGCCGGTGGACCAGCGGGCCGACCTCTTCGCGGCGGGCGTGGTCGGGGCCGAGCTCTTGATGGGCCGCGAGCTCTTCGCGGGCGGCAGCGAGCTGGCGATCTTGCTCGCGATCCGCGACGCGAACATCAGCCCCTTCACCCGGCTACCCATCGACCCCGAGCTGAAAGCCGCCGTCTGCGACGCCCTCGCCCGTAAGCCCGAAGAGCGATTGCCGAGCGCCACGGCGTTCGCCGAGCGCATCGCGGGCCACATCCACAGCCCCGAGAGCGCCATCCGCCGAGAGATCGCCGAGCTCGTCCGCGTCGCCTCGGGCGCCAAGGACGACCCGGAGCTGCAGCGCACCCCGGAGATCCGACACTGGGCCGCCGAGGTCCAGCCGACCCCGGTCACCGACGTCGCCGCCGCCGTGCTCGAGGCCGACGCCATGCGCCCCTCGTTCCCGCAGACCGCCGAGGTCCTCGAGCACACCTACGCCATCGAAACGATCGAGGGCGAGATCCGCGGGACCTACCGCTTCGCCGAGCTGGCGCAGGCGCTGACCACGGGCGCCCTCGGCCCGGACGACCAGGTCTCGATCGACGGGGGCCCGCCGATGCCCATTCGCGCGCACCCGGCGCTCCAGCGGCACCTGCCGATGGCCACGCTCACGCCAGTGACCATGGACGCGCGGCTGGCCCAGGAGCCGGACATTCGACGCAACTTCGCCGGCGGGGGCTTCGTCCGCGGGCTGGCCGAGACCGCCGTGGCCCACGACACCGGGCTCTGGCTCTGCGAGCAGGGCGGCTCCCGCAAGGAGGTCTACGTGGCCGATGGGGTGCCCGAGTTCGTCGGCTCCAACATCGCCGGCGAGATGCTGGGCGAGTACCTCGTCGCGCGCGGCGTGCTCTCCCGGGGGCAGCTCGACACCGCGCTCGGGCTCTTGCCCCGCTTCGACGGACGGCTCGGCGACACCCTGGTGAGCCTCCGCTACGTGGAGCCGGTCGAGCTCTTCCAGCACATCGCGGCGCAGGTCGAAGAGAAGATCCTCGACCTCTTCGCCTGGACCAGCGGCGAGGCCTCGTTCTATCGCGGCGTCCCCCCGCCCCCGAGCCGCTTTCCGCTGGGCCTCGACGTCTGGGCGCTCCTCGACCACGGCCTCGCCCATCGAATGGCCGAGGGGCTCGAGGAGGAGCGCTTCCGAAGCCACCTGCTCGACGTGCTCGAGCCGACCCCCCAACGCCCGGCTTTCGCGGCCAGCGGCGCGCTCCCGGAGATTCTCGCGGACCTGATGGATTCGCTGGCGGAGCCGCTGCCCTTGCAAGAGGTGGTCGCCACGCTCGAGGACGAGGGCGACCCGACCCGTGGGTATCGCGCGGTGCTGCTCGGGCTGCAGCTCCAGCTGGTTCGCTGGCAGCCTTGAGGAGCCCGTCGCGCCGCTGCTCTTGACGCCACGGCAGCTGACGGCATACACGCGAACCGGGGAGCGAAGGGAGCACCTGCACATGTACAAGGTCTTGGTTTCGGACAAGCTCGCGGAAGAAGGCCTCGAGGTCCTCCACCGGGGGGAAGGACTCGAGGTGGTGGTCGACACCGGGCTGTCGGAAGACGAGCTCTGCGCGGCCATCGGCGACGTCCACGGGCTGGTCATCCGAAGCGGCACCAAGGTCACGGCGAAGGTACTCGAGGCAGCCACCGAGCTGAAGGTCATCGGCCGCGCCGGCATCGGGGTGGACAACATCGACCTGGCCGCCGCCAGCAAGCAGGGCGTCGTGGTCATGAACACGCCCTTCGGCAACGCGGTCACCACCGCCGAGCACGCGCTCTCGCTCCTCGACGCGCTCTGCCGTCACATCCCCCAAGCGACCGCCTCGATGAAGGCCGGCAAGTGGGAGAAGAAGAAGTTCCAGGGCCGCGAGAAGTGGAACAAGACCCTCGGCATCGTCGGCCTCGGCAACATCGGCAAGATCGCCGCCGACCGAGCGCGCGGCCTGCACATGAACGTCATCGCCGCTGACCCGATCATCTCCAAGGAGGAGGCCAACAGCCTCGGCGTCGAGCTCGTCTCCTTCGACGAGCTTCTCCAGCGCTCGGACTTCATCAGCATCCACGCGCCGCTGGTCGACTCGACCAAGCACCTCTTCGATGAGGCGGCCTTCGGCAAGATGAAGAAGGAGGCGCTGCTCGTGAACGCGGCGCGGGGCGGCATCGTCGACGAGGTCGCGCTCGCCAAGGCGCTGAAAGAAGGCACCATCGCCGGAGCCGCGCTCGATGTCTTCGAGACCGAGCCTCCCGCCAGCGACCACCCGCTTCTCGCCCTCGACAACGCGATCCTGACGCCGCACCTCGGCGCCTCCACCCACGAAGCGCAGACCCGCGTCGGCGTACAGATCGCCGAGCAGCTCGTCGCCTACCTCAAGGACGGCAAGGTCGAGAACGGCGTGAACGTCCCCACCATGAGCGACGACGCGGCCGAGCGTGTCGGCTCCGTCGTCGGGGTCGCTCAGCGCCTCGGCGCGCTCCTCGGACAGCTCTCGGACAGCCCCCGCGAGTTCCGCGTGACCGCCAGCGGCGCCATCGCCGACCTGGTCTCACCGCTGGCACGCGAGGCGCTCGCGGCCTTCCTGGAGAAGCAGACCGGCGATCGCGTGAACCCGCTCAGCGCGCTCTACGAGGCGAAGGACAAGAACGTCGAGCTCGTCGAGGTCAGCGCCCCCGAAGACGCGCGCCCGAACATTCGGATCACCGTCAACGACTCCGACGGGATCCACACCGCCACCGGTCGGCGCAGCCGCGCCGGCGAGCTGCGGCTCGTGGGCCTCGAAGGCTACCCGATGGACGCGATGCTGAAGGGCCACGCGCTGGTCATCACCAACGACGACAAGCCCGGCGTCATCGGCGCGGTCGGCTCGGTGCTCGGAGAGGCCGGAGTGAACGTCTCTCGGCTCCAGGTGGGCCTCGACGACGAGACCGGCCGGGCCCTCATGCTCTGGAACGTGGCCGACGTGGTCCCGCCGACGGTGCTCGAAGCGATTCTCGAGCTCGAGCACATCCAGTCCGCCGTGCTCGTGACGGTCTGACCACCACGCGATGACCTTTCTACCGAGCGGGCCTCCGATGGCGCCGCCCCGCGGCATGCGGGATGTGCTCCCGGACGCGACCGAGACCCTCGCGGCGCTCACCAAGCGCCTGATGGGCACCTTCGCCGGTTTCGGCTACCGGCGGGTGACCACCCCGGCCTTCGAGTACGCCGAGGTGCTCGAGCGCGGCATGAGCAACATCGACCGGGCGGAGCAGCTGCGCTTCTTCGAGCCCGGCACCGGCGAGCTCACGCTGCTGCGCCCCGACATGACGCCTCAGATCGCCCGCATCGTCGCGACGCGGCTGGGACACCTGCCACCGCCCTTCCGGCTGGCCTACCACGGCACCGTGCTGCGCCGGCGCAAGGGTCGGGCACGGCTCGCTCGGCAGTCCACGCAGGCGGGCATCGAGCTCATCGGCATGAAGGGCAGCCGCGCCGACCGCGAGGTCATCGGCCTCGCCGCCCGGGGGCTCGTGAGCGCCGGCCTCGAGCGCTTCGTGATCGAGCTGAGCCAGGTCCGGCTCGGTCAGCAGGCGCTCGAAGCGGTCCCCGAGGCGCTTCGGGGGCGTGCCGCAGATGCGCTGGCGCGAAAGGACGTCACCCAGCTCGAGGCGGTCCTCGCCGAGGGCCGCACCGCCAAACGAACGCGGCAGCGGCTCGCGCGCCTCACCGAGCTCTACGGCGACCGGTCGATCCTCGCGCTCGCCCGCCGGCGGCTCCGGGACGAGGCCTCCCGCGCCGCCCTCGACGAGCTCAGCCGGGTCACCGACGCCCTCGAGGACGCTGGGCTCGGCGACCGGTTGGCCTTCGATCTCGGCGAGCTCCGTGGTCACGGCTACTACACGGGCGTGAGCTTCAACCTGCTGGCCGACGGCCCGGGCGAGCCCCTCGGCGGCGGCGGACGCTACGACGATCTGCTCGGCCGCTACGGCCGGCCCGCCCCCGCGACCGGCTTCGCCCTCGACGTCGGCCATCTGCAGTGGGCGCTGGAGCTCGCCGGCAGCGCCCCGGCGGTGAGTCGCCCCCCCCGATGGGCCGTGGCGGCCGGTGACCCGCTCGTCGGGCCCCTCCGCGCGGCAGGGGTCGAGGTCAGCGAGGTCGAGGGGACGCTGAAAGGCGCGCTCGACTTCGCCCGCGCCTGGGGCTACGACGGGGCCGTCGCGAAAGGCCGCTTCGAGCGGCTCGATGGAGTCACCCGCAAAGGGCACAGGCTGGACGAAGCTGCACTGGCGTTCGTCCGAGGAGAGTGAGAATGCCGGCGTTGGTCGTTGTCGGAGCGCAGTGGGGAGATGAGGGCAAGGGGAAGATCGTCGACCTGCTCTCACCGCACGCCGAGCTGGTCGTGCGCTACGCCGGCGGTGCCAACGCCGGGCACACGCTCGTGGTGCACGGCGAGAAGCTGGTGCTCCACCTGGTCCCGAGTGGGATCCTCCACGAGGGCAAGCGCTGCCTGATCGGCCAGGGCACGGTCATCGACGCCCAGACGGTGATCGACGAGATCGACGCCCTCGAGAAGCGCGGCGTGAGCACCGAGGGCCGACTCGGCATCGCCGAGCGCGCGCACGTGGTGCTGCCCCATCACAAGCTCCTCGACGGCCTCCGCGAGGCCGCGGCCGGAGACGGCAAGATCGGCACCACCAAGCGCGGTATCGGTCCGGCCTACGAAGACAAGATCGGGCGCCGCGGCATTCGGGTCGGCGACCTCTGGCGCGACGACCTCGCGGCCAAGCTCGAAGCGAACCTCGCCAACTGGGCTCCCTTCGCGAGGGCTCTCGGCGGCGAGCTGCCGAGCGTCGCCGAGCTCGAGAAGCTCGCGGCGAGCTGGGCCGAACGGCTGCAGCCCCTCGGCTGCGACGCCGCCCGTGAGACCACCGACGCGCTCGGGGCCGGCAAGAAGGTCCTGCTCGAGGGCGCTCAGGGAACGATGCTCGACATCGACCACGGCACCTACCCCTTCGTGACCAGCTCGAGCGCCATCGCCGGCGGCGCCTGCACCGGCGCCGGGGTCGGCCCCACCGCCATCGACAAGGTCGTCGGGATCACCAAGGCCTACACCACCCGCGTCGGCGGCGGCCCCTTCCCGACCGAGCTCGAGGGTCCGATCGGCGAGCAGCTCCGCAAGGCCGGCGCCGAGTTCGGCGCGACGACCGGGCGCCCGCGCCGCTGTGGTTGGCTCGACCTGCCAGCGCTGCGGATGGCCGCGCGGGTGAACGGGCTCACTTCGATCGCGCTGACCAAGCTCGACGTGCTCACCGGCATGGACGAGCTGAAGCTCTGCACCGGCTACCGGCTGGGCGGCGAGGCCCACGACGAACCGCCCTTCGATGGCTGGGAAGCGGTCGAGCCGGTCTACGAGACGATGGCCGGCTGGACCGAGGACATCACCGGCTGCAAGAGCCGGGACGCGCTCCCCGAAGCCGCGAAGAAATACATCGCACGCATCGAAGAGCTGGCCGCGTGCCCGGTCAGCATCGTGAGCGTCGGCCCGGACCGCGCAGAGACCTTCGGCCACGACGCGCCCTTCGGCTGAGCGCGAGACTCAGTCGCCGAGGTAGGCGATGGCCTCGATCTCGACCTGGACGTTCTTCGGGAGCGTCTTGACGGCGACGCACGCCCGCGCCGGCGGCTCCATGCCTTCGAAAGCCTTGGCGTAGACCTCGTTGACCGCGGCGAAGTCGCCCATGTCCGCCAGGAAGATCGAGCACTTCACGACGTCCACGAAGGAAGCGCCGGCCGCTTCGAGCACCGCTTCGAGGTTCGTCATGATCTGGGTGGCCTCGGCGACCGCCCCGCCCTCGACCAGGGCTCCGCTCGCTGGATCGATGGCGATCTGGCCCGAGCAGAAGACCCAGCCTCCGGCGACGGTGGCCTGGGAGTAAGCGCCCACGGCAGCGGGCGCGCGATCGGTAGCGATGACCTTCTTCGGCATGGCCGAACGCTACGTCGAGGCTCCGCCGCCGCCAACCCCCTCGCACGTCGACCGCACGATTCTGCTACATCTCGCGCCGTGGACCTGGTGACCTGGAACATCAACTCGGCCCGAGCCCGCGAGGACCGCCTCGTCGACTGGCTCGAGCACCACCGGCCGGACGTGATCTGCCTACAGGAGACGAAGGTGGTCGACGAGGCGTTCCCCGCCGAGCGCTGCGAGGCGCTCGGCTACCACGTCAGCCACTTCGGCCAGAAGGCCTACAACGGCGTCGCCATCCTCTCGCTCGCCGAGCCCGAGGACGTCTGGCGGGGCCTCGACGGAGATCCCGACGATGACCAATCGCGGCTCATCGGGGCGACTCTCGAAGGCGTGCAGGTGATCTGCGCCTACTTCCCGAACGGCGGCTCGCTCGACTCGGACAAGTACCCCTACAAGCTTCGTTGGATGGAGCGGCTCCGCAAGCAGCTCGACGAGCGCTTCGACCCGACCGAGAAGCTGGTGCTCTGCGGCGACTTCAACGTGGCGCCCTTCCCCGACGACGTCTCGAACCCCGACGTCTACGAGGGCGGCGTCCTCGCGAGCGACGACGTGCGCGGCGCGCTGGCGGACATCGCGGACTTCGGCCTCGTCGATGTCTTCCGTCCCTTCCACCCGACCGGCGAGGTCTGGTCGTGGTGGGACTATCGCGGCGGGAGCTTCGAGCGGGACGAAGGGCTCCGCATCGACCACGTCTTCTGCACCGCGCCGCTGGCCGAGCTCGTGACCGGCGCGATCGTCGACCGGAGCGAACGCGAGGGCAAGGGCGCCAGCGACCACGCGCCGGTGACCGTGCGCTTCGCTCAGCGAGGCCCGGTCACGCCGCTCTGGCCGCCGGCCGCGCCCGTCTGAGCCGGTGCTCCCCTGGCTCGAGCGCTGGCTCCCGGTGATCTTGCCGCTGGTCCACGTGCTGCTCTTCGCGACCATCGCCCGCAGAGTGATCCCGAAGATCCTGCCCGAGGATCGCTGGGCCTGCTGGGCAGCGGCGGTGGGCATCGGTGCCTTCGGCCTCTTCGCCGGCCACGACGCCCTCGGCCCCATCCTCGGCGGTGACGGGCGCCTCGCTTTGGGCTGGGCCTTCGGAGGCGTGCTGGCGCTCCTGGGTGCAGGGGTGAGCCTTCGCCGAACGGAAGCGTCGGGGCCTGGACGAGTGGCGACCGCGGTTCTCGCTCTCGCGATCGGCCTGCTGCCCGCGGCTGGGTGGCTGTTCGCAGAGCAAGCGACCCGCTTCGACGATGTCGATGAAGCCAACCAAGAGCGCGCGCGCTGGCGCCGACGGCTCGCCCCCAACGACGCGCGGGCCTGGCTCGCGCTCGGGATCCACGCGCGGCGCAAGGGGCAGAACGAACACGCGCTCGCGATGGCCTCCGTCGCCGAGGAGCTCGAGCCTGCCGACGACCGCTTCCACGCGCGCATCCTCGAGCTCCGCTCGGCGGTCCACGCCGCGGAGGGCGAGTGCGACGAAGCGCGCGCCCTCTTCCAACAGGCACTCGAAGCACGGGCTCGCGCCGCGATGGAGAGCCTCGACCTGGATCTGAGCCAGAGCTACCGGCTCCCGAGCGCCCTCGCCGCCGAGTGCGGCTTGACCGCGGACTGAGCCAGAGCGCCCTTGCTCGACCGTTGGGTTGATCGCCTCGATGCGCTCGCCGACCATTTCACCGACGAACCCGAGGAGACCGACCCATGACCGAGCTCGAGCTGACCGTATCCCGCACCATCCCCGCCCCCCGAAAGGCCGTCTTCGAAGCGTGGCTGGACCCCGCCACCATGGGGAAGTTCATGAGGCCCGCGGCCGACATGGCCAGCGCCCACGTCACCGTGGACCCGACGGTCGGCGGTGCCTACGAGGTGATCATGATCGCCGGCGACAAAGAGATCCCCCACCGCGGGACCTACGAAGCGATCGATCGCCACGACCGGATCGTGTTCACCTGGCTCTCCGAGTGGACCACCGAGGACAGCACCGTGACGCTCACCTTCGAACACGAAGGCGAGGGAACCAAGGTCACGCTGCACCACGTGGGCTTCCCGAACGAGGACTCCCGCGCGAGCCACGAGGGCGGCTGGGCCGAGATCCTCGAGATGTGCGAAGACGCCATCGTCTGAAGGCCATTCAGCACAGTGAAAGACGCTCACTTTGATGCGTCAGCTCACGCCATCGCCCTCGTGTGGGTGCTAGAGCGCTGACCAGGAACCGCCGCGGGCGCTTCGCGCCCTGAGCGAGCCCCCCCGGCGCCGTCCCCTCACGCTCGAAGATACTCCAGCATCTCCTCGGCCCGCGGACGCACCATGGAACCCACCCAGACCACGAATTCACCTCACGCCAGTTCCTGGTCAGCGCTCTCCCACCGGATGCCGCTTCGCTTTCTCGCCCTCGCGTCCCTCGCTCTGGCCCTCACCGGCTGCGACGGCGACCCCGTCGACCGCTGTGCACTCGTCGACTGTGCCGCGGGCGCGGTCTGCGCCCCCGCCGACGGCATGTGCCACTGCGGCGACGACGCCGGCCCGGTCTGCGGCGAGGGTGAGGTCTGTGGAGTCGAGAGCGCGTGCGTGCCCGAGCTCCCGGACCCCGTGTGCGACCCGGCCGCCGCGCCGTGGGCCGCGGGCACCCCCGCCTTCCGAGAGGTCACGGGCGAGTGGGGCCTGAGCGGTGTGGAGGGCACGCGCCTGTCGGTCACCGACATCGACGGCGACGGCTGGGCCGACCTCTTCGTTCGCCGCGGCGCCGCCAACCTCGACGCGCTCGACACCGGCGACGGCGCGCGGCGCAGCTGGCTCTTGCGCAACGACCCCGCGGGCGGCTTCGCGGATGTGACGATCGCCTCGGGGATCCTGACGCCGCGCGGCGACCTCGGCGGCAAGGGTCGGCCGGTCAGCGGCGCGGCCTTCGGCGACGTGGACAACGACGGCGACATGGACGCCTTCCTCGCGCT
>JGI12210J13797_10761619_pt1 | contig 10141 bp, 7 predicted proteins | sample ElkSlonscriptome_3_FD_13797 | JGI IMG/M metagenome (IMG submission 13797) | reverse complement strand
CGTGAGTTGTTTCTAACGCGTTGGAATCGACTCACGGATGCTCGTGGTTCAGGGTCCCCCCACCTGCGGGGCAGTGTGCCGCTGCCGGCACTGGCGCAGCCTCGCGTCGTCGGCGCGCACGTCTTCTGACGCCAGGTGCAGCGCTGGGAGAGCGTGAACGCGTCGAAGTTCTCCCGCGCCCCTGGCTCCGCATCGAAAGCAGCAGCGAGATCGTCGGGCACCACCCCGGCCTCCACGTCGTCGAGGATGCTCCAAGAGCCGTCCCACTTGGCCGCTTCGATCTTCTCCCATCCGGCCAGCGTCATGCGTCCCACGGCCACGACGGCTTCCACGTGCTCCTTGTTGATCCGCGACCACATGCTCCCGGCTTTGCGGGGACTGCGCGAACAGGGGAGCGGCGCGATCGGCGGGGGCCTGGGCGGTCAGCAGCATGGCCATCGCGTCACCCCAGGGGCGCATGATGCCCAACCATTGCTGCCAGGGGGCGCACAGCCGAGGTTCTTCGTCGTCGCTGACATCGGTCCTGCTCAACCCTCGACCTCTTCGAAGGCGGCTTTGGTGGAGCGGTGTCGTGCTTCGGCCGACCCTGCGCGGCCCGAGAGCCAGGGATAGAGGGAGGGCAGGATGAGCAAGGTGAGAATGGTGGAGGTGAGGAGGCCTCCGACCACCACCGTCGCGAGGGGGCGCTGCACCTCGGCGCCGATCCCGGTGGCGAGGGTCATGGGCACGAAACCGAGCGCGGCCACCAGGGCGGTCATCAACACCGGTCGCATGCGCTCCAGGCCGCCCACCACCGCCGCGCGCACGGGGTCGTCGTGCTGCTCCTGGTGGGTCTGGATCCGGTTCATCAAGACCACGCCGTTGAGGGTCGCGATGCCGCTCAGGGCGATGAAGCCGATGGCGGCCGAGATCGACAGCGGGAGCCCGCGCAGCGACAGCGCCACGATCCCGCCCACAGCCGCGAAGGGCACGTTGAGGAAGATGATGAGCGCCGGACGGAGCGCGCGGAAGACCCCGACCAGGATGAGGATGATGAGGACCAGCACCGCCGGGATGACGAGAGCCAGGCGCTTCTGAGCGCTCTGCAGGTTCTCGTAGCGGCCGCCCCAGCGCATGCGGTAGCCGGGCGGCATGTCGACGTTCGACATGGCCCGCTTGGCCTCCTCGACCACGGTCCCCAGGTCGGCCCCGCGCACGTTGAAGCCGATCACGATGCGGCGCTGCGCCTCGTCGTGCGAGACGAGGGCGGGCGACTCGAGTCGCACCACCTCGGCGATGCGCGATAGGGGAAGGGTGGTCATGCGCGAGGCGGGCACCGCGAAAGTCTCCAGCGCGTCGGCCTCGGGGGGGCGACCCATGCGCACCCGCAGCGGGATCCGCAGCCGCCCCTCATAGGTGGCGCCGACGTCGACGCCCGTCTCGATGGCGCGGACCACATCGAGGACTTCCTCGGCCGAGAAGGCCTGCTGAGCGCCGGCGAGCGGGCGTGGCCGCACCTCCACCAGCGACACCGAAGGAGGCGAGGAGATCCGCACGTCGACCGCGCCGTCAACGCCCTCGAGCTGGCCCTGCGCCCGCTCGGCCAGGGCGCGCAGCTGGTCGAGGTCTTCACCGAAGATGCTGAGGGCGACGTCGCTGACCTCACCGCCGAGCAGCTCGTTGAAGCGCATCTGGATCGGCTGGGTGAAGCTCGGGTCGCCCCCTGCCGCGTGCTCGTCGAGCACCCGCTGGATGTCCTCGATCAGGCCCGCGTAGTCCATGCCCTCGCGCCATTGATCACGCGGCTTCAGATCGACGAAGACGTCGGCCTGCTCGATGCCCATGATGTCGGTCGCGACGGCCGGGCTGCCGATACGCGAGGCGACCTGCGTGACCTCGGGCACGTGATCGATGAGCGCGCGCTCGAGCTCCTGGGCGCGGTCGACGGCCGAGGCGACGCTGATGTCGGGCTCGCGGGTGGTCTGGATCACGAGGTCGCCCTCCTGAAGCTGGGGCACGAACGCGGTGCCGACCTGCGAGAACAAGTAGCCGCCGACGGCGATGAGCCCGATGGCGAAGGCCAAGACCAGGGGAGGATGGCGCGCGGCGAAGCGCAGCGACGGGCGATAGACGACCTCCGCTTTGCGCACGAGCCAAGGGTCGCGCTCCGGCACGTCCCGGGGGCGCAGCGTGTAGCTCGCCATGGCCGGCACGTAGGTGAGGGCCAGAATGAGCGAGGTGCTGAGGGCGAAGACCACCGTAAGCGCCATCGGGCGGAACATCTTCCCCTCCACGCCCGAGAGCGAAAGGATCGGGACATAGACCAGCAGGATGATGAGCACCGAGTAGAACACCGGTCGCGCCACCTCCTGCGTGACGTCGGCCACCCGGGCCTTGAACGCTCCCTCTTCGGCGTCTCGCCCCAACCGGTGGAGGGCGTGGAAGACCGCCTCCACCATCACCACCCCGCCGTCGACGAGCAGGCCGAAGTCGAGCGCGCCCAGGCTCATGAGGTTGCCGGGCACCTCCAGCAGCACCATCCCCACCGTGGCGCCGAGCATCGAAAGGGGGATGATGGAGGCCACGATGAGCCCCGCCCGCAGGCTCCCGAGCATCGCGAAGAGCACGATGATCACGAGCAGACCGCCCTCGAGCAGGTTCTTGCCCACCGTCTCGAGGGTGGCCATCACCAGCTCGCTGCGGTCGTAGGCGACGTCGATGTTGACGTCTTTCGGCATCGCCGCGCGAACCTCGGGCATGCGTGCCTTCACATCGCCCACCACCTCGAGCGCGTTGGCGCCGAGCAGCATCTGCACCATCACGTAGACCGTCTCGCCGCGACCGTCGCGGGTGGCGGCCCCCAGGCGTGGGGCGGCCCCTTCGCGCACGTCGGCCACGTCGCCGATGCGGATCACGGTGCCGTCGGGCTCGCGCCGCACCACGCCCTCGGCGAGGTCTTCGGGGCCTCCCGGGCGCGCCATGCCACGCAGCAGGGTGCGCTGCTCGCCTGAGGGAAGGAACGCGCCCGCGGCGTAGCCCGTCGCGTTCGCGACCGCCTCCTTCAGCTCGGCGAGGCGCACGCCCCGCGCGGCCATGCGCTGGGGATGGCCGACCACGTCGTAGGTGCGGCGCTGTCCGCCCCAGGTGTTCACCTCCACCACGCCATCCACACTCCGGAGCAACGGTGCAATGCGCAGCTCGGCCAGCTCGAGGAGCTCGGCCGTGGTCCGATCGGGGGAGCTCAGCGAGAACTGGTAGATCTCGCCGAGGCCCCCCGTGATGGGTCCCACCGCCGGCGCCTCGACGCCTTCGGGCAGGCCGTCCCCGAGACCGGCGAGCGCTTCGGCCACGAGCTGGCGAGAGCGGTAGAGATCGGCGTCCTCCTCGAAGGTGGCGGTGACCGAGGAGATCCCGTAGCGGGAGATGCTGCGCTGGGTCTGCAGATCCGGCAGCCCGCTGAGTGCGACCTCGACTTGCCGCGTGACGAGCTGCTCGACCTCCACCGGGGTGAAGCCTGGCGCCCGCGTGAGCACGGTCACCTGCTTGCCCGTGACGTCGGGCAGGGCGTCGAAGCGAAGCTGTGTGAGGTAGTAGCCACCGGCCACCACCCCGACCACGGTCGCCACCAGCACCCACAGACGGCGCCGAACCGCCCACCCGACGATGCGCTCGATCATGGCTTCAGGCGGTCGGGTTGGGCAGCGACCTCGGTCTCGCCGCTGAGGTCGGCGCCCTGCACCAATGCGCTCGCCCCCGAGACCACGATGACCTTCACCTTCGCCGGGCGGTGCCCTTCGTCGGTACGGATGACGACGTGGTCGCCGCCCTCGTCGCGAACCACGGCCGAAGCCGGAACCTCGAAGGTCTTCGCGTCGAGCGCGAGGTGCACGACCCCGCGGGTGCCGCCGGGGAGGCGGTCGTCGTCGCCGAGCGAGAACCACATCACGATGCTGCCGTCCTCGGTGTCGACCACGCGTCCCCCCCGCGGCTGGACGGCGTGGCGCTTTCCGAGGGCGGTCTCGAAGGCGAAGCGCGCCTGTTCGGGGGGCGGCTGGAGGAAGCGGGCCTCCACGCGGCTGGCGCCGGCGCCGACGATGACCGCGAGCGGCCCGGCTGACGCCGAACGGACCTCCCCGGTGTGCGCCTCCACCTTGGTCACGGTGCCGGCGATGGGGGCGGTAAGGGTGACGACACCCTTGCGGAGCACCTGGGACAGCTCGGTCAGGGGGACGCCGCTGCCCTCTAGCAGCGCCCGGGCCTTGAGCTGGGTGGTCTCGAGCGAGGCGATCTCGGCGCTCTGCTCGAACAGCTGGGTGCCGTCGACCAGGCCCTGCTCTCGCAGCTTCTTCAGCTGCTTCTGGCGCGCACGGTGAACGCGGAGCTGCTTGCTCGTCCCCACGAAGTCGGCGGCGGCGGCGAGGATTTCGGGCGACGCCACGTCGGCGATGGGATCCCCCGCGGCCACCTCGTCGCCGGAGACGACGTGCACGCGCACGACCTTGGCCTGGAACGACAATGCCACGTTGCCCTGCGCGTCGGGCCCGCTCACCACCTTGGCCGGCGCCTGGAGCAGGGCCTCGTCCCGCGGAGGGTGCGCGCGGACCCAGCGGGTGGGGCTGCTCATGGCCCCCTCGTCTTCGGTCGCGGGGGCGGCGCCGGGAGACGGCTCCGAGGTCGCGCGGGTCGTCTCGTCGCAGCCGACCAGCGTCGCCAGCAAGCCGGCGAAGACGAACAGGCGTCTGGGAATGGACATCGCGCTACCTCGCCGCCAGCTCGGTCACGAAGATGCGCAGCGTGACGCGCGCCCAGGCGAGGCGCCGCTGCGTGTCGAGCTGTCGCTTCTGCGCATCGAGAAGATCGCGGCGGGCGCGGAGCAGGGGAAAGACCGTACTGGTCCCGGCCTCGAGCTGCTTGCGCCGAAACGCGACCAAGCGCTCCAACCGTGGAATGACCTTGGTCGTGAGGTGCGCGTTCACCTTGGCCTGGTGCTCCACCTCGTGCACGGCCTCGGTGAAGGCCCGCTCGGCCTTCAGGCGGGCCTCTTGCTGCAGCGACTGCTGCCGGACCGCCTCACCCTCTTCTTTGGCGCGGTTGCGCTGGCCGCGCTCGAAGATGGCCGGGGTGAGGGTGACGGTCCCGAAGAGCATGAAGGCGTTGGGCGACTCGCGCGCCGCGATGACGCCGACTCCGAGCCGGGTGCCGGCCATGGCCTCGGCCTCCTCGGCCCGCGCCTTGGCCGCGACCTCGCTCAGCCGGTGGACCTGCACCGACGGAAGCCGATCGAGGCGCGCGTGAAGGGTCTTCAGCTCCTTGGGCGACGGCAGCCCGCTATCCGGGAGACCTCCGACGGGACGGACGGGGCGACGCGGCGAGATCCCCATGAGCGTGGCGAGCTCGGTTCGCGTCTCGAAGATGGCGCCCTCGAGGTCGAGCTTCCGCCGCGCGACGCCGCTCTGGTAGCTCTCGGCTTCGAGCAGGTCGGGCTGGGTGCGGACCCCGGCTGACACCGCGAGCGACATGGTCTCGGACAGCTCCTTCGCGAGCTTCTGCTCCGCGCGCAGGAGCTTGGCCGCCTGCGCGAGCTGCCACAGATCGAGCCAGCGACGGGCGGTCTCGATCCGCCGCTCGAGCAGGGCCGCCTCGACTTGCTCCGCGAGCACGTCGCGCTCGCGCGCCGCGGCCTTCGCCCGCGTGGGCCCGGGCTGCGCGAGGTTGAAGCTCTGCGAGAGCGAGACCTGACCCTCCAAACCGCGATCTTCTCCCGGCGCGAGGCGGGCGCCGGGCTGCAGTTGCAGCACCGGGTTCTGGTCGAGGAGCGAGATCTCGTCGTCGGCGTCGCGGCGAAGCACGAGCTCACGCTGCCGCGCCGCCGCTTCCCCCGGCGCCTTGGACGCGAGCCGAAGCGCCTGCTGGAAGCTGACGGCGACCGGACCCGGCCGCTTCTTGCGCGCCTGCCCCCACCCCGGGCCGGCAAGAAGGACGATGGCCAGCCCCACCACGGTGCTGGCGAGGGCCCTCGATGTGATATTGATACGCGTTTTCATTAATGATGACAGGGGCTTGGAGCGATGGGTAGTTATCTCCACGCCCGGGCTGCGTTACAAGTGTCGGCACCGAGAAACGTGATGGGCCTCCCTGGGTGAGAGCGGAGCTCACAATGGCGTCGGCGCCCCCGAACGCGCCATCCTACGGATGTGATAAGTGGTGAATTCCGGGCATTTGGAGAGCTCCGACCTCACACGCGAGCGATCGCATCTCGCCGTCATCCTCGCCTTCTTCGGCCTCATGGCGGCGCTGGCCGGCGTCGATATCGTCTCCGACCTCGGTGAGGGGGCCGCGCTGTCCCACGTCTTCGCCGAGGGGCTGGTCCTCGGTGTGGGCTTCGGAGCAGTTCGACCGCTGGCAGCTGTCGCCGGCCGAGAAGGAAGTCGGTCTCTTGCTGCTGAAGGGGCTGAGCCACCGTGAGGTCGCGCAGGTGCGTTCGGTCACGGAAGCGACCGCCCGGCAACAGGCCCGGTCCGTCTACAAGAAGGCCGGTTTGTCCGGGCGGCCACGGGGCTCCGTCAGGGAAGGTCGAAGTCGAGGATGCCGATCGGGTCGCCCCCGAAGCGCTCCGCCACCTCGACGCGACCGGCGGCTTCGGCCGCGGGCAGCTCTGCGGCTTCGTCGGCGACGCGCTCCAGATCGACCTCGAGGCCGGTGAAGGTCTCGAAGCAGGTCCAGCTCGTGTCCGAGGGTTCGCAGCTCGCGGTTCCGTCTTCGCTGGACAGCTCGTACGTGCCCTCGGCCGCCAGGTAGGTGCCGGCGAAGGACACGCGGGTGTTCTTGCCCACCAGCAGCTTGGGCAGCGAGTAGCCCAGCTCGATGGTGTCTCCGCTTTGGCAGAGGCTCACGTCGCCGATGGGGTAGGCGGCGTAGGGTTCGAGCGCCGCCGGCACCGGCACCGAGTAAACGGCGCCAGCGATGTCCATGTGGGGCGGCTCTTCCTCCCCGTCGGGCACGCACACGGGCAGCGATGCCGTGTGAGGTCCGGGGCTGCCTTCATCCGCTACCGGATCGGAACAGCCGACGGTGGCGCCCACCAGGGCCAGAACCACGACGCGAAGCGACAGCATGACATGGGTCCGTAGCACAACGGGTTCATTCGCTCCCGTGGGGCTTGCAGTAGGACTGTCCGTGCTCGAACTCGCACTCCTCGCCGGCGGGACAGTCGAGGTCGTCCATGCAGCCGGTGACGCCACCGCCGACACCACCGTTGTCGTCGTCGTCGTCGCCGCCGTGGGGCTTGCAGTAGGATTGCCCGTGCTCGTGCTCGCACTCCAGACCCGCGGGGCAGTCGGCGTCCACCTGACACGAGCTCGTCTCGCCGCCGGAGCTGCTGGATCCGTCGTCGCCACCGTGGGGCTTGCAGTAGGCGTCACCGTGCTCGATCTCACATTCTTGCCCCGAAGGGCAGTCGGCGTCGACGTCGCACTGGATCGCGTCGGCGCTGCGGAAGAGGTCTTCGGGGTCGTCCTCGATGCAAGCCACGATGAGGAGGGCGGCGAGAGGGGCGAGGGGGAGGAGCTTGTTCATGATTCGTTTCCTTGGTTGGGTTTGGCGTCACGAGGTGACAGCGACATCCTGACAACCGATGCCCGCCATGGCAGAAACGGCGACTGACGAGCGTGACGCGAAAACCGGCAACCCCTGACGAGAAAGGCGAAGCGCTCGAATTTCTGCTCTTTTCGGGGCGATACGACGAGGTCGTGGAGCGGACGGCGGCGGCGCCGAGCCCCTCCGACATGCCCGAGGCCATCGGCGCTCTGGCCCTCTCAGGCCGTCTCGACGAAGCGCGCAGCGCCTTCTCTGGCTTCGTGCGGGAGAGCCCCGACGTCGAGGCGCGAACCCGAGCTCGGTTTTTTCTGGTGGCCGGCTTTTGCCACGCCGGGCAGCAGGCTCAAGCGATGCGCATGGTGCGGGCGAGCCTCGCCGACCTTCCTCACACCACCGGCCGCACCCGGTTCTGGATCTGGCAGGGGCTCGCCCTCGCGCGGTACTTCGAGGGCCGCTTCGACCGCGCACGGGCTGCGGGAAGGCGTGCGCTCAGCACGGCGATGCAGGCGTCCTTCTCCTATGCCCGCGTGCTGTCGCTCGACCTGCTGGCGCACATCCTCGCGCACCGCGGTGAGGTCCACGCCGGCCTGCGGCTGCTGAGCCAGGCGGCCTCGCTCGCCCAACGGCTCGGCTATCGCGACAACGAGGTCACGCTCCGCACGTCGGCCGTCGTGCTGGAGGCCGAGTACTTGGTGGTCGACGTCGAGACCGCGATCGAGCGTGTCGAGTCCGCGGTCGCCACGCCGGAGGTGAGCTACTTCACGCGGCGCAACGGCCTCATCGTGCTCGCGACCCTCTGCGCGGTGCGGGGGGATGCCGCGCGTGCCACCTCGGCCCTCGACGAGGCTCGGAAGATCGCCCTCCCTGGCTCTGACCGCCGGGGCAAGACCCGCTGGTTCATCGCGCGCGCACTGGCCACCGCGGTGGCGCGGGGTTCCGAGGCGGCCCGTAGCCTCTTCGAGGAGGCGCGTGCGGCGGCCGACGGTCAGCTTCCTCTCCTGGCGGAGCTCGGCTTCGTCGAGGCCTTCTTCTACGGAAGCGACGAGCTCCGGAAGCGCATGCCAGCCATCGCCAAGCAGACCCGCTTGGCCCGGGCTGAGCTCGCGGCCGACCACATCGCCGGGCGCCGCCTCCCCGACCCCGCCGCCACCGAGGATGGCTTCGCGCGCGCGCTGCTGATGGCCACCACCGGAACGACGGAGCACCGCCTGGGCCTGCTCATCGAGAAGCGCTGTCTCGGGCTGATCCCGCGGGCCATGGAGCTCGAGCCGGGGCGTCGCCTCATTCTGTTCGACGATCATCTCATCGGCGAAGAGCACGGTACGGTGGTCGCGGGGCCAGCGCCGAGCGGCCCCTCGCGTCGCGTGCTCCTGGCGCTCGGCGGGGGCTATCGGTCGCGCCCTGCGCTAGCGAACGAGGTCTGGGGGTTGGGCCGCTACGACCCCGTCCGCCACAGCGCGGTGATCAACACGGCCATGTCGCGCCTGCGCAGCGCGCTCCCGACGGCCGAGTGGGTGGTGACCGACGACGACGGCTATCACCTCGCAGCTGGTGTCGAGCTGGTCGCGCTCGGGGCCGAGGTCGTGGCTACCGAGTCCGTGCCGCCTCCCCCTGGAGAAGACGAGCCGATCGTGGAGAAGCTACGTCGCGACGGCCCCTGCAGCACGGCCGACATCGCCTCCGCCCTGAAGGTGTCTGCTTCGTCTGCGCTACGGATCCTCCGACGAATGACCGAGGACGGACGCATCGAGCGCACGGGAAGTGGCCGCGCCACGCGCTATCGCCTCGTCGACCCGTGAGGCATGCCTGGGAAAGGCTTGCTTCCGAGGCCCTGTCGCGTCGTGATCTACCGATGGACTGGCGACTCTTCGCAACCACCTTCGGCGCGGTCTTCTTGGCGGAGATGGGGGACAAGACCCAGCTCGCCACCATGTCGCTCACGGCCACGAGCCCCTCGGCCCGGTGGGTCGTGTTCGCGGCGTCCGCCCTGGCGCTGGTGGCCGCGTCCGCTCTGGCGGTGCTCGTCGGCGACGTGGTCGGTCGTTGGATCTCACCCACGCTCGTGCGGCGCCTCGCGGGGGGGATGTTCCTGGTCATCGGCCTGTGGCTGGTGCTCAGCCGGCCCGAGGTATCACCGGAGCCCGATGGTACGTCGGTCACTGAGCACCCGCCCGATGACGCGAGCTGACGAGCGTCCACGATCGTCTCGACCTCGAGCGGCAGCAAGGTCAGCTTCGCGCCGCGGCCGAGGGCGAGGAGATTCTGTACGAGAGCGGTGGCGCGGCCCTCCGCTTCGCTCAGGGCCTCGAGATCTTCGCGTTGTGCCTCGTCAAGCGCCGAGCTCCGCAGCAGCTCGATGCTGGTGCGCATCACGGTCAACATGTTGTTGAAGTCGTGCACCAGACCTGCGGCCAGGACGCGTGCGGTCTCGAGCCGACCGCGTGCGGCCTAGCGCTCGACCTCGCGCCGGCGCCCATCGAGCCGACGTGTTCTGTGAATCGCGGCCAGCCGGCGCCCTGGGCCTACGTCACCCTACATGTCGACTTCGCATAAGAGGCGATCTGTT
>JGI12210J13797_10751172_pt1 | contig 10144 bp, 7 predicted proteins | sample ElkSlonscriptome_3_FD_13797 | JGI IMG/M metagenome (IMG submission 13797) | reverse complement strand
GGCCTTTTTCTTTATCGGCTTTGAGTTTGGGTTTGGGGGTTTTCTGGGGTTTGGCGGGCGGGTCGTCGTCGGGGATTAACGATGTCTGTAAGGGCGAATGGCCATTCGCCCTTACAGCTATCCGCTCTAGGCCGAAGAGGTGAGCGGATAGTTGTAAGGGCGGTGGAGTTCCATGAGGGCTTTACCCCAGGTGTCCCACTGGTGGAACTTGGGAGAGTAGGGCAGGCGCGGAAATTCGCGGTTGAGGTTGAGTTCGTATTTGGTGCGATAGGCGGGATGGTGGAGAACGGCGTAGGTGTAGTGGAAGATGACGAGTTTGGTGATAGTGGGGTCGTTGTAGTGGGTTTGGAATTGGGTTAAGCCCCAGTCGGTCATGTTGTCGATGCGATCGCCCTTGCGACTGAGACCAAGGTCTATCGAACCTCGGTCAGAGCCGTTCCAAAAAAGAATAATGGAACTTGATTTCAAAGCCGCTGCTGCTGGCTTGAAAACGGTTCCCTGTAACTGAAACACTTGGATTTTCTGAGAATCGCGACATATATCGTGAGAACGTACACCGGCAACGGAAGGGTTGAAAGTGTAATTATCTTAATGTGACTCCCGCTGAGGCGGGCTGGGAGTCGCGATCGCCTTTCCGGCAACGAAAGGGTTGAAAGGTCAAACGTCTATCGTTATTCAAGCCCCTCTTCACTGAGTCGTAATAGTCAATTTAGTAGAGTATGGACAGGATTAACTTAAGGATGATTGGAAAGAGTCTCTTAAGAACAGGGGGGGCTGAAAGGAGCAGCTGATTTGTAAAGAGTCGGTCACTGCTTATGCTTTTTGACAGCAGCAGTGACAAAATTCAAACTCATAGTCTTTGTTGGAAAGGGAAGCTTAAGCATGATGCACAGCACACATCTTTGCTTAAGCTTCTCTTCTATTCATAAATTCGCCATTGGAACCATGCACGTTCTCAGAGCGACATCAATTTGCGAAGAGCAACGAAATTGAAATTGACGACGCCAATTTGCGAATTTTCCATGTAGACCATTAAATCTACTAAGAACGACACGAATCTGCGAATAGCGACATTTAATGTGCGAACGTACAGAAGCTGGTGACAAGACTCGAACTTGCGACCGGCTGATTACAAATCAGCTGCTCTACCAACTGAGCTACACCAGCGATTCGGATATTAATGCTATCAAAAATATGACCGAAATGGGTTCAATGTTCAAAAATTTCTTGTTTCTCTTGTGGATGGAGCGCGATCGCACCCTCAATTGACGCTGCCAAACCAGCGATTGGCTTTCTACGCCATTTGGTTTTCGATCGCCCAGCGTGCAAGCTCTGTCCGGTTGTGTAGCCCTGTTTTGCCTAACATGTTGCTGACGTGGCTCTCGATTGTTCGCTGACTAACGTTAAGTTCTTCGGCAATTTCTCGGTTCGCCATGCCGCGAGCGACAAACTGCACGACTCTCAATTCGGTAGGGGTCAGCTCAACATCAAACGGCACCTGAATTTTGTGTCCTGAGTCTGCTCCACCTTTGCTGGGTTGGTGAACCATCAAGCGCGACGCCTGATTGAGAGCGGCTTCGACTTGAGCGACCAGTTCTTCGGGTTCAAAGGGCTTGACCATGTAAACGTCTGCCCCAGTGCTGAGTCCTTTGACGCGATCTTGAATTTGGCCTTTTGCAGAGAGAAAAAGAACCGGAATCCAACTGGTTCGAGCATCTTTGCGGACGTGCTCAACCAGCGAATAGCCATCCATCTCTGGCATCATCACGTCGCAGATGATCATGTCAGGAACTTTGTTTTCGAGAATTTCAAGAGCTTCCCGTCCATTTTCCGCAGTCATCACTTCGTACCCCCGAAACTCTAGGTAATCTTTGACCAAGAGAATCAAGTTAGGGTCATCGTCGATTAGAAGGAGCTGCTTCTGATCGCTCGAACTACTTTCCTTCATGTTCTTATGCTACTCACCACGTGCGAACAAATTCAAAACTGCTGACTGTCGTAGATTCCTGATAAGCGATGTCACGATGGTTTTAGATTAACCAATACACCGATCGACCAATACAACTAACTATCCATCGCTAAGTGCACCAAGTCAGGAAATGAAGCTCAGTTGTTCATTGCTGATCTTGACTCCACACCCCAACTTACATTAGCTTCATTATCCGAACTTCGACGCGATATTGCTTCAATTTTTCATAAAGGGCGCAATGATGTCGACCGCACTCACAAATAACAGACGGAACTTTCTACTAATTTGGCAGATGATTTGTGAAATGGGTAATTTGCCTCGGGATTTTCTTCATATTTTTGCGACACAGCACCCTGATACTCCCGGTGATGAAGCCTGGGACAGACGATACACTGACAGGAGAATATGCGAAATAAAAACGAGTCATCACACACTATCGATAGCTCATGGTCAGTCAGACCGAATCTCAATTGCCCCTCCATCTCAGCATTTCAGAAAAGCTGAGGATGCAAATTTTTGAGGGTCATTATGCTCCGGGAGAGCAGCTTCCGAGCGAGCATCAACTGATGAGTCAGTTTGCAGTGAGTCGCATTACGGCGCGGCGGGCGATCGCCAATCTTGTTCATCAGGGATTGGTCAATGCCCAGCGAGGACGAGGAGTTTTTGTGAATGAGCAACAAAAAATCACGCGTTCGCTGTCTAATCCGCTCATATTTTTTGATGAAGACAGTAAGCGGCAGGGCGTACAATCATCCGTTAAAAATGTGTCGTTTGATCTGGTTGATGTGCCCGATGCAGTGCGTCAAACTCTAAGGCTGGATGCGTCGGTAGGTAAGATCTACTGTCAGCGAAAAATTATATTGGCTCATCAGCATCCGGTGGCGATCGATGTTACTTATCTGCCGCAAAATTGGGCAGAGGATCTGAAGGCCGATCTTCAAGCGAATTTGCTTTATCCCACGCTGGAACATCACGGCATTTCCGTTGAGCGCGTTGAGACTGTGATTGAATGCACTCACGCGACTCAAGAAACGGTAGAACTCCTCGACATTCCTCTCGGTTCCCCCCTTTTGGTCAATCGCTACACCACTTACAGCACTGGAGAGGAGCCGATTTTGTGTGGAGAGACCCTTTCTCGGGGCGATCGCCTTTCCTATTCTGTTGTGATGCTCAAACAGGCATCCACAACTCCTAGTCGAAAAATTTCACAAACGAGTGATTCTCAGGGTTCAGCGTCTGCGCTAGAGCTAGAGTCGGCGTTTTAGTCTACACTCCAAATGATTTGCTTTTCCAAAATCACTATCTGGATTTGTCATTTCGCGTCTGTCGTTTTCAGCTTATTTCTGATCCTTAATCTATCCGCACCAAGGAGAACTTTGACCTATGGGACTGTTTGATCAAGTCGTTGGCGCTCTAAACAACCCTAACCAGCAGGCCAGCACCGACCAGCTCAGCACTATCTTAAATGTGGCGCAGCAGCTATCCGGTGGACAAGGTTCTGGAAATGATTCAACTCAAGCGTTGATGTCTGTTGTGGGACGATATGTGCGATCTTCTTTGAAGCAGACGAGTCAAGCTCAGGGGCGATCGCAAGCAGAAGCGTTGGTCGAACGGTTTGCCGGAACGGGAGCGGATACAGCCGCGTTAGGGGCACTGTTTTCTCCTCAGCAGCAGCAACAGTTGATCGAAATGGCGGCTCAAAAAACTGGATTCAATGCTTCCACAATTCAGTCGATGCTGCCAGTCTTAGTTCCTTTGGCACTTAACTTTCTCAAAACCGGAGCCCGTACTCAAGGTGAAACAGGCGAAAATAATTCTGTATTAAATACGTTTTTGGACTCTGATGGTGACGGCGATGTTGATATGGGGGATGCGCTGTCGATGGCTGGACGGTTTCTAAACAAGTAGGCTTTGCTATCAAGGGTCTAAGAGTCGCTCAGTAGCTATAGCTTGTAGTAGGTTGTAGTCATAAACAGTACGACAAGTTTGCAACCGGAAGGAAGTTGATTAAGTCAGGCCATTGATCCGCAGATGGCGCAGATAGACGCGTTCAGCCTATTTCTACACCCTTACTATCTACACTCGGCTCCAGCATTTGCGTTCATCGGTGTGATCTGCGGACTCAATTCTGTCCTACAAACATGCAACAGATGGGTATGCTAGTTGACTGACAAAACTCTCGAAACCCTGATTCTGTCGTAGGATGGGTTAGCGTCAGCGTAACCCATCGAAACCGTCTCTGCTGTTGGGTTTCGCTTCGCTCAACACCAACCTACATCAAACTTTTGTCAGTCAATCAGGATGGGTATGCAAAGCACTTTAGACCCGTGAAAGTGTCAAACGACACAATTTCTGGGTTTGCAAACTTGTTATAACAAATTTCACAGTGTGTCGATGCATCACCGATTTTAGTGTTTGGTGATCATCAAGGAGGAGAAGACTTTGTGCGGCATTGCAGGCATCATCTATCGCGACTCCAAGCAATCCGAAAAGCTTGGAGCTGATCTAATTTCAATCATTCAACCGCTGGAAAGTCGTGGGCCTGACTCCTGTGGTGTTGCTTTTTATAGCGACAGTGCAACAGGCTCGAAACCGATTAAACTCATCGTTCGCAGTGATGAGCCACCGAGCGATCGCATTCGGTCAAGCCTTCATGACTGGCTACGTCAGGTTGCTCCAGTGCAGTCCATCGATATTGTGGCTGACAGCTACCGCATTCTCTTGAATCCGGTGGAGGATCTGCGGTTTGACCTGAAGCCGTTTATGCAATCGTTGCATCAGCGCTTTCCGATGCTTCACTTCATGAGTGCAGGCCACCAGCTCGAAATTTTCAAGGAAGTGGGTGAGGTACAAAATCTCGTCAGCAAATATAGCCTCTCTCCCTTTACGGGCAGTCATGGCATTGCCCACACCCGCATGGCGACTGAGTCAACCGTCGATTTAGATCACTGCCATCCCTTCACCTCCAGCTATGATCTGTCGATCGTTCACAATGGTCAGCTGTCCAACTACTATCGCCTTCGCTTTCAACTAGAGCGGGCAGGCATTGTGTTTGAAACCCACAACGACTCGGAGGCGATCGCCCATTATGTCTACTACCAGCTTCTACAAGGACTGACTCTAGAAGAAACCTTAGAGAAGTTTCTCACAGAGGTCGATGGAGTCTATACTTTCCTGCTTGCTACACCCGAGAAGGTAGCTCTCGTGCGAGATCAGTTTGCGGCAAAGCCAGCGGTGATTTACGAGACCGACGAGAAAGTGGCGATCGCCTCTGAATATCGGGCGTTTCTCAATATGCCAGGATTTGATCCGAGCGCCACCATTCGAGAGCCAGATGCAAGCGAGATCAATGTTTGGACTGTGGGCGCTCATCAACGTCAGCCCCAACTTTCAACCCTCGGAGCCAAATAATGACTCCAACAACAACCCGTTCTCATCCGGTTATCGACTGCGCGGAGCTAACCACCCGTGAAATCAATCAGAAGCTGAAGGCTCTGGCTTCTGAAGGTATACCGCAGGCGGACTTAGACAACCCTGCTGGACGTCACAACTTAGGGGTTGGATTAGAACAGCCGATTCATCTCGTGTTTCATGGGCCTGTGGGGTACTACTGCGGCGGCCTGTCTGATGGCTCTACAGTGGAGGTGATGGGGCCTTGCGGTTGGTCTGTGGGCGAAAACCTCATGTCGGGTCAGATCACAATTCACGGCAACGCCTCCGCCAACAGTGGAGCCTCTGCCCACGGCGGCAAGATTGCTATTCTCGGCAACTCAGGCCCCCGCACGGCCATCTCTCTCAAGGGCGCGACGGTGATTGTTGCGGGTGATGTCGGTCATAGCAGCGCATTTATGATGCAAGACGGACGCTTCATCATCTGTGGCAACGCTGGCTCAAACCTGGGAGATTCTATCTATCAGGGTGAAATCTTTGTAGGCGGCGAGATACACTCTCTCGGAGCCGATGCAAAACTGACCCCCATGACCGAGGCCGACTGGCACACCCTAGAGACTGAGCTTTCACCCTTGGGTCTCACGGCTCGCGACTACGACTTCAAAAAAATCATCTGTGCTCAAGAACTCTACCACTTCAAAGCCAAAGACTTCAGCAAATGGAAAGACGCGTACTAGACACCAGCAGCACCTACTCTCCTGAAGTCATTCAGGCGATTCAAGAACGAGCCAAACTCGGACGCTACATGATCCGGGGCTTCGGAGCCTTTCGAAATGTGCCCCGGTTTGATGATCTTGTATTTCTGACCGCATCGATGACGCGCTTTCCCTTAGAGGGCTATCGGGAACGCTGCAACACAAAAACTCTCTTGGGTACTCGCTACGCGAAGCGTCCGATCGAGTTGGACATTCCCATCACCATTGCTGGCATGAGCTTCGGGGCGCTTTCGACCAACGCCAAAATCGCTCTAGGTCGAGCCGCCTCGTGGATGGGAACATCTACCACCACAGGCGATGGCGGCATGTTTCCTCCAGAGCGAGAAGCCTCGACCAAGCTGGTGTATCAGTGTTTGCCCTCCCGCTATGGCTTCAACCCCAAAGATGTGAAACAGGCCGATGCCATCGAAGTGGTGATCGGCCAAGGGGCAAAACCCGGCGGAGGTGGCCTGTTGCTCGGTCAGAAGGTGAGCAAGGTAGTGGCCGGAATGCGAACCTTGCCAGAAGGAGTAGACCAGCGATCGCCCTGTCGTCACCCCGATTGGATTGGCCCCGACGACTTGCGCATCAAAATTGAGGAACTGCGAGAAGCGACCGATTGGGAAATTCCTATCTACGTCAAGATGGGAGCCACACGGGTCAAGGACGATATTAAACTCGCGGTGAAGGCCGGAGCCGATGTCATTGTTCTAGACGGCATGGAAGGGGGAACTGCTGCCACCCAAAATATTTTCCAAGAACACACAGGTATCCCCACGCTTCCCGCACTGGTGCAGGCCGTGGAAGCGTTGAAAGAGATAGATATGTACGGAGAAGTTCAGCTCGTGATTTCCGGCGGCATTCGCTCTGGGCCAGATGTAGCCAAAGCCCTTGCGCTGGGAGCCGACGCGGTCAGCATGGGCACACCACCGTTGATTGCCATGGGCTGCAACAAGCCCGTCTACATTGAGGACTATCAGGCATTGGGAACTGAACCTTATCACTGTCATCACTGCCATACGGGCCGCTGTCCTGTCGGTATTGCAACTCAAGACGAAGAGTTGATGGAACGCCTACCGATTGAGGAAGCCGCGACCAATGTAGCGAACTTCATTCAGGCCATGGTGATGGAGGTGCAGAGCATTGCCCGTGCTTGCGGCAACTCAGATGTCCACAACCTAGAGCGAGAAGATCTGGTCGCGCTCACTCTAGAAGCGTCTGCGATGGCGCGAGTTCCTTTAGCTGGCACAGACTTCATCTTGGGTCAGTCTCAGATATAGAACTTTCGCAGATCCGAGGTTGTGAGAGTAATACGGTTTGACTAAAGCCAGTGTCGAACGAGGGCTAGACGGGTTAGTGAAGTGTCCTTTTTGGGGCGTTGCACATTCGAAGAGTGATTTTGGTAGGAGCATCGCATGGCGATGCCCCTACAGCAGGTCATCCATGAGTTGAATCTTTCCGCATCATTCCATGCTGTGCAACGCCGTTGATGGAGAAGCCGCGCACACCGCGCGGCTTCTCCATCAATATCTGTCCTAACCTATCTGCGCATTGCTATAGAAGCTGTTTGGATATCAAAAGTCGTTGTTTGGAAAGTCCTGCGAGGTTGATTTCCGTCGCTAGTTTGATTAGGGTCAAACTGTGATTAGCCTAGAATAACAGCCTAGTCACAATTAAATACTCCATTACTTGTACAAGAGATTAACCCCTTCATGCACAATGGAGTTGAGAGGCTCATTCTGACTATTCCTAATTGATGCCGTTGAGCAGATCTAGGCTCTTTTGATGGCTTCTATGTCCGCTTGAGCTACTTATCTTCGTTCGTCTCTTCCCCCCACTCTCTGTTCATACAGCAATGGACAGTCTTCAACTCATGAGCCGAGTTTAATTAGGAAGGTAAACAATCTAAAGACACTCCCTATGAACAACCAGCCAGCTAGTCTGAAAGCTAAAAACTTTTTTATCGTAGGCATTGGAGCGTCTGCTGGAGGAGTACAAGCTCTAGAATCTTTCTTTTCTAATGTATCAGAAGATACAAATGCTGCTTTTGTGGTCGTGCAGCACCTATCTCCCACCCACAAAAGCATGATGGCTGAGATCTTGCAACGACAGACCAATATCCCGGTTCAGATGGCGGAAGATAAAATGCCACTGGAACCAGCTCACATCTATTTGCTGCCTCCCGGCAAAATCATGACGGTCGAAAACGGCTGTTTGCATTTACAAGCTCGGTCAGAAACCTCGGGAGTGGACTATTTGATTAATCGCTTTTTCAAGTCTTTGGCAGAAAACTGGGGCGAACGGACGTTTGCGATCTTGTTGTCTGGGACTGGGAAAGACGGAACTGAAGGTCTGCAATCGATTAGTCGAGTCGGAGGTGTGGCTCTGGTGCAATCGCCTGAGACGGCGCAGTTTACCAGTATGCCTACCAATGCAATTCCCTCTGGGTTAGTAGACGAAGTACTGTCGCCCAAAGATCTGGCGAAGACCGTGTTTGAACTCATCCGGCTTTCAGAGAACTTCCCCACATCTTCTCTGGAAGACAGCAATCTCATCGACTCCACACAGCTTCAGCAGATTCTAGAAATGTTGGCTGAAAATGAAGATATTGATTTTTCCCACTATAAAGTGGGTACGCTCAGTCGTCGGATTCACCATCGCTGTGCTCTAACGCGGCAGGACACGCTGGATGACTATATCCAGTTCTTAGCTGGCTCAGAAGAAGAACAAAAACTCTTACGCCAAGATTTGTTGATTGGGGCAACCGCTTTCTTTCGTGACGCTCCTGCATGGGAATTTCTCAAAGAAGAAGTCATTCCGTCGATTCTCGAAAATCTTGAGCCAAACCAGCAGTTTCGGGTCTGGGTGTCGGCTTGTGCCACAGGGGAAGAAGCCTACTCCATGGCCATTGTGATTGACGAAGTGATGCAGCGAATCGAAAAGTCAATTCAGGTCAAGATTTTTGTTACCGATTTAGATAGCAATGCTCTTGAAGCGGCAGCTCAAGGAAAATATTCTGATGCGATCGCCACTAGTGTAAGTCCAGAGCGATTAGAACGTTACTTCGAGCATCACAGCGGATATTACCAAGTCAAGCAATCGCTGCGAGAGATGCTGATCATTGCGCCCCACAATCTCACCAAAAACGCCGGATTTTCTAAGATGAATTTGGTGAGCTGTCGCAACGTGCTGATTTACATGCAGCCTCAGCTTCAGCAACAAGTGCTGCGGCTGCTCCACTTTGCTCTAGGACCCCACGGAGTTCTATTTTTAGGCAGTTCTGAAACATTGGGTGAGTTAGGCACTGAATTTGATGCCCTGAATTCTAAGTGGAAAATTTTCCGGAAAGAAAGAGAGACTTCATTTGCAACGTTTCCCCTTACTCGTCACTCGATTATTCCAACCCTTTCTGCTCGAACTCGTTCCAAGCCTGAACGCAATAAAACCAATCGCACAATGGGCGAAGCCTTTCGCTATTGCTTAGGCGAGCGAAGTATCACTTGCCTGCTGGTCGATTCAGACAATCGGCTTATGCAAGTGTTTTACAATGAAGCGCGGTTAATCGACTTTCCAGTGGGTGAAGTGGTTTTGGATGTCTTGGAAATTGTTCATTCCGATCTCCGTCTGCCACTGAGTACAGCTCTACATCGAAGCAAAACGAATAAAGAATTTGTGCTTTATTCTGGCATCAAGGTTCAGCATCAGGGCAAAGAAAAATCTGTTAGTGTGCGAGTTGGCATTGACAAGAGCCATACGACTTCCACAAACGAACAGCTAATTGTTGTCTTTGAAGTTGAGCAACCTCTTCGTGAACCAATTGTAGAAGACACGCACTTCGATGCAGGTAGCGAAGCTGCCCAACGGCTTGCTGACCTCGAGTATGAACTCAACCAAACCCGAGAAAATCTTCAAGTCACAATCGAAGAATTAGAAACGACAAATGAAGAACAGCAGGCAACCAACGAAGAACTGCTGGCATCGAATGAAGAACTGCAAAGCACCAATGAAGAACTGCAATCGGTTAACGAGG
>JGI12210J13797_10323877_pt1 | contig 10144 bp, 4 predicted proteins | sample ElkSlonscriptome_3_FD_13797 | JGI IMG/M metagenome (IMG submission 13797) | reverse complement strand
ATGAGATCCATCCGAAAGTAAAAAAGGTTTTTAAATAATTCAATTATCATACTGGTTTTTCAAAATACAACAGATAACGCATAAAAAACAAGCGGATTAAAGATTAGGATGCTTGTCAAAAATAAATTCATCAAGTCATTCCCTGTCCTTTACACATCGGAAGCCTACCGTTGCATTACGCTCAAAGCCCTGTGAGACGCGCAGCAGGTACTGCCGGTAATTCAATTCCCTGGGTCCACCCTGTACATACCACCAACTCGAGGATGGATTGAAATAACTTCCCCCTTTCATCATAATGTAGCGGTAGCTCCCATTAAAATATAAATCGTTGGTCAGTTGCCACACACTTCCTACCAGATCCATCAGTCCGTATGGATTGGCGCCTTTGGGATATTTCCCTACCGAATACAATTCGCCGTCTCCCAGGTTGGTCCGGTCGGGATCGATGCCTTCGATTTGGTAAACGGAAAGCGTACCAGTTACCGTGGTTTCGTTGCGGGTTACCGGATTTTTTTGCTGCCAGGGCCATTCATTCATTTCTGGTGTCTGTGCTGCATACTGCCATTCTACTTCGGTAGGCAGCCGTTTTCCCGCCCAGACAGCATAAGCTTTGGCATCTTCCCATGAGACATACACTACCGGGAATTGTTCCTTTCCTGCAGGCACTTCACCATCCACCCAATGTTTCAGAAAATTGACTGTATCGGATGGTTGGTAATTGCTTTTCTGTAAAAATTCCGCAAACTGGGCATTGGTAACCGGAAACTGATCCATCCAGAAGGAAGGAAGTTCAAACGTTTTACCCACCTTGTAATCAGGATAAGGAATGAATTCGTCGCCGTGCTTCTCGGTAAAGGTGAAGCTGCCAGCTGGAACTTCTACCATTCCCTGTGGTTTTTTAGCCGCTAAGGGCGTTTTTTCTACTTCGCTTTTAAGCCTGGGCATGCCGGGTTTCATGTAAATGATCCGCTCGTCCAGTAGTTGACCATCTTCAAAAGCCTGCACCACAAATTTTCCTTCATATCGACCAAAAAAATCATGGAGCCGGAACTGGTGCCTGCCTGCCGTAAATGTGACCGGTACTTTCTGATAAGATGGCAGTCCCGCCCAGATTTTAATGGTGTCCCCTCTCGTTGTATTGATGGTAACTTCATCGCTCACCCGATTTACCTGCAAGACTAACGGTAGCCGGGCTATGCAATCCACTGCACCTTCATTATTGGTACCAAGGTCAATCTGGTCGAAGGCCGAGGTGGTGGCGGTGACCATCCATTTTCCTTCTATATTTTCCGGCTCCAGTTCTTCATGATGCCATAGATCCACAAAATGGTAGTTTTGATTGGGTTCTACCTCAAAAAGAGGGCCCTGGTAACCTTCAGGAATAAGGCTGTAGATGGTGTAAATGGTTTTGTCCTCACCAGGCCACTTGTTGACCCAGATGTTTTCTTTTTGGGTATCGACCAGCGGTGTGTAAGCATCAGTTACAAAATTATAGGTGTTTTCTCGCAAGGCTCGTAAGGTTCGGCCCCAGAACTTGTATTGCTCCTCTGCCCAGGGTGGTTTCCCGGGAGCAAAAATATTCATTTCGGTACCATATCCATTGAAAAAGCTGAGGGCGTATTCCCGGCGTATCGGCTCTTTAAACAATTCTGCTACCCTGAAGATCGCAAATTCCGGTTTAAGGAATTTGTTGAGGTTAAGCATTGGAGCGTAGTAAAGTGCATTATGCACCCTCCCGGAAACGATCCCCTGCATATTTTTGGGTACTGCCATACCTTCGCTGTACATAATCACCCCTTTCCTGACTGAATCGGCCGCGTTTTGCAGTTCCTGGCTGGATTCGCCGCGTGTATCGAGCACCACCCCGTCGGCACCGGTTTGCTGGATGATCTCGGCCATACCAACCGTATGCTTCTCATCGCGGGTACTTTCATCCCAGGGATTGTAGCAGATAAAAAGTTGTGTTCCCAACTGGTTCAGTTTTTTGCGTTGCTGGTTGATGGCTTCCACGCCTCCCGGTAGATCCCGAAAGAGGTCCCATTGGTTGCGTTGGTCAATGCCCAAAGTAGGCCAGGTGGGCCAGATTCCAACAAAATCATCCCCGCCAAACCATCGCAGGTTACGACGTTCAAAATCTGTCAGGTTAAATTCCTGATCGGTATAATCGTAGTAAAAATTATCCCAGGTCATCATCAGGTGGGCGGCGTAGGTATGGCGGATCCATTGCAGGTCTTCCCGCTGGTAAAGTGAATTGTCGAAAGTGCCCGGCTCGACATCATAAAGGTATCGCTGCTGAAAGATTAGGCGTAAACCATCCTGCCACCGCTGACCCTGGTTAAGGTCGGCGTAGAAGGTGTAATCAACTTTGCCTCCCGGGTGTAGTTCTGTTTCGAATCGCCGCCGACTGCCGTTTTTCAGGCTTTCCCGGTCGCGCCGGGTAAGGGCACAAATCCCCACTTCATCAGTCAGAGCCAGGCTGGTAAATCCCAATTCCCAGGCATTGTCTGGAACGATGCAATTTACGGGCGCTTTTCCAGGTCGAAATATATGTGTCCTGGAGAGCGGGTGATCACCTTGCCCTGTAATGTAAACATGGCGTTCAGACTTTCCGAAAGGAACTACGTTAGTTAACCAAATCGTATCCTCTGAAACATTCTCAAACGATACTGTTCCTCTCAATCCGGGTGAATAGCCTGAATCTTGTTTCCATTTCAACTTGATTTTTCCCCCGACAACCTGGTTTTTAAATTGCACACCCGTCGCCTGGTAAGTTTTTTTCTGCTCCAGCCGGTTACGTGGGGCCAGGTCGAAAGAAATCAACGACACCTGGTAGGGTAACAGGTATTCATTTCCATCCCGGTCAATTAGCCGTTCAATTTCCCATTGATCGCCCGATTGCAGTTCAATTTTTTTCAGCTCCTGCCCAGAGCTGGCATTGATCAATAAAAAGAAAAAAACTATCAATAAAAAAGGTTTATGTTGTCGGTTCATCATGTTTTATTATAAAATCAAATGTTAAGTGCCTTCCCTGCGAGCCTGATCCAGGTTGAAAATCAAGGCATCGATGCCCACGAAAGCCCTGTCTTCGGTGGGGCTGCGGCCTTGGATGCGGATGGATAAGGTATTTTCTCCTTTCTTTAGTGCATGCTCCCCAAGTTGAAGTTGGTCCCGCTGCACTTCTTCTGCGTAGCCTTCAATGGTGCCGGTAAGCGGACTTCCATTCAGGAAAAGTTGGTAGTCACCATAATCAGGAGCTTTGGTATAAAATAGATCGACTGGATGGCGACCCCCGGTTTCACTGATGAAGCTTAAATCAAGCTGATCTCCTGGTTCGGCTTCCTGCCAGAAGAGTTGTTTGTTGTTGCTCAATCCCCAATCCGCCCCGTACTGGAAGCTGATCCTGCCGTTGCCCAGACTGTCAAGCACCATATTTTCGGCTTCTATTTGTCCATTGGTAGCCACCGGCGGGATAATGTCCTGTCGTTGCAGTGCTATTTTGGCTTCCACACCCGCCAAATCCTTTTCCAGCATGATTTTTCCGCCTGGTTTCAGGTAAAAAAAGGAGGTAGGTGCATAATTGATGTTGGTACTCACCCAGTGCCACATTTCCATGTCCACCCTGATGCTGTCCCGGAATGGAATTTTATCCAATGCACGCTGCCGTAGATTGACGGTATAACCGGGATTGAAATTACCACTGCCGGATGGCTGGGCGATGAAGGGATGGCTGAATTCCTCCGGCCGGCACCAGGCATACCCAAAATAATCTTCGGTTCCGGTACCTACATGGGAAGGAAAGTCTTCATCATCAACCCATATTTTTTCGTCACCTTCCCCCCACCAGGCGTAAGCAGTGTTGTATAAGGTAAGCACGTCCCCGGCATAAACTCCTTCGCCCTGCAGCCGGGTGAAAGTGATATCGAAAGGGTTGCCTTCACCCTCATTGTTTTTCATTTCACCCGTATAAAGGTCTGTATACTGGTGCCAGGAGGCGCCAAAATGAAGACTCCGCTCATCCCAGGAGTAAGGGCTATATCCAATCTTCGCATCTTCGAAAGTCACCGCGAAATCATTGTAATTATGCAGGACCAACACTGCCTCCTCCCGAAATGGCATTACCCAAAATGATTGCAGATTACCCATCGAATCTACCTGGTTGTAAAAGGTTTGAAAAGGTTTTATCTGGTATCCTGTACCGAAAAAATCTCCCAGCGGAGCCCAGACGGTACGTTCGCCATCAAACTTCATTTCCAGTACGATGCGGCGTAAAAATGCTGGTTTTACCTCCGGCGGTACTTTAAAAGCCAGGTGGCGGATTGCCTGACTCCCTGTCAAGGTTAATGAATCTTTGCTTCCGGGTTTAAGACTGGTAATGAATGGCAGCGATTGCCAACTGTCTTCTCCCACTGCTGGATCTGTAAGTTTTTGTTTCACTACCTGCAGAAGGGAATCGGATTGGTCAAGTTGAGTTTTGGAATAGGACACGACTTTGGTGCCCTCTTCATAGGTACGATAATTGATATTGTAATAAACCGCTTCCCCTTCACGAGCACCTTCACCAACTATGTTTTCGCTTTCATAGGTGATTCTGCAGTGGTCAGTATAGGGGAGGGGTAAGTAAAAATTGTGGCCTCTCCATTTGTAGTTGGTTTTGGGTGAAACTGAGGAACATAATAAAGAATTGGCGACCAATTCGCCGCTAAGCACATCGAATGCCCGACCTTCAATTACCGGATCTTCATCCCCGTCTAGGTATATCCTTAAAGTACCTTCGCCTGCGCCTTCCCCGGCAAAGGTCATCCAGAAACGAACCACTGCTCCGGGTCCTTCGGCATCATACATCACGTATTCCTTTCGGTCAAGGGACGAATCCACTGCTAAAAACATGGAGCGGTCCCAGTTGGCATACCAGCTTTGGTCTTCCGGGGTAGTGGTAGCCCGGTCGTAGCTGCTAAATTGCTTGTTAGTAAATCCCGGATCCGGGTAGCGGGTAAGTTGCTCCCGGTCGATCATTTCCTGCAAAAGACTCTCCAGGCTGATTACAGTTGCCTGTTCACATCCGTTAATTAACAACAACAAGGCAAAAACCGAAGTTAGAAATTGGTTTCTTTTCATCTTCTTTAACTTTTTAGTCCGACAGATATTTTTCGATTAAAACTTTGGCCATGATGGCATCCCAAATATAATTAGAAGGACTGTTGAGTACCGTATTGTCAGGGCTGAAGGATTCCCAATAGTTATGATTTTTGCTCAATTGCTCTTCTACTGCCAGCACCATTTTATCGGCCAGTTGATCCGCTTCTTCATCAAAGCCATATTTTTTCAGGCCGTCGTAAACCATGTAGTTCCAGAGCAGCCATACCGGGCCGTTCCATTTGCAGCAGTAGTCGACATCAGGGCTGTACCAGGGATCGTCAGCGGCTAGAGTAGGCACTCCGAATTTACGCCAAAACTTGGTGGTATCAGTGAGGTGCCGGACCAGCTTCTCAGCTCTTTCGATTGGTGCTACTTCCGCCCATAGTGGCAAAAAACCAATAATTTCCTGTCGTTTCAGGTCCCGATCCATAAAGAAGAAGGAATGATCTTTAGCATTGACGCTGTAGTAAAAGCCGGTTTCCGGGTGCCACATGCGTTCGTTGATAAGCTGCGATAGCTTGGCCGATTCTTCTTTCCACTTTTTTGCTTCAGCCGGCAAATCGAGTGCTTCTGCCATCCGGGCCAGGTAATTGATTTCATTGCAGACCATCAGGGAAAGGTCGAGGCATTCCAGTTCATCGGAAATATCCTCCTTGTCCACATCAAGGTAACGCTCTGCCGATACCTGGAATACGGCATTGTACCAATCCCGTACATTCTCAATAATGCCGTACGGGCCCCATTCGAAGGTGCCATCCTGGTCGTCGTCCCGGTTTTTAAAAAGCCATTCCACGTATTGCACCCCGCTACGATAAGCGTCTTTGAGAAATTCCTGGTCCTGGCTTACCGAATAAAGTTCCCAGTTGATCCAGCTGTAAAACGGGGCCGAAGTGGTAGGCTCGTTTTTGTGCGGGTAAGTTTGTGGTCCGCGGGGCCCGTGCCGATAGGCAATCAGGCCATCTTCTCCCTGCTGTTCCATATAAACCCGCTGCGATCCCTGCGCCGATTCAGCGTCAAGGTAAACGTATGGGATCATCGACAAAGATTCATGCAGCACCTGGTGTCCGTGACCCCAGCCCCAGAGCGGGTTGCGGGAAAAAACATAAAAGTTATGGGTGGTTTCCCCGGTCGGAGGGAGCATACTTCCTCTCACCAGGTTGAGGGCGCCTAAATAGATGGTTTTTTCGGCTGGCCGGTTAAACTCCAATCGGGGAACGCTGGCAAAAAGTTGCACATTTTGGTCCACGAATGGTTGCAGGTTGGCCTGTTTTAACTCTTCCATCTGGTTGATAACCAGCTGCAGGTCGCTTTCTTTGTCCTCTGATCCCCGGAAATACCTAACCGTTTCACTTTGCCCGGGCTGAAGCTCGATTTTCAGGTGCAGACTTACAAAGTCATAATAACCGGACTGCTTCATATTGAGTGTATCGTTGTATTTATCCTGGGCGTAGTGATCGGTTTTGATGGTATCATAGAAAGCCTCATGGGTTCCATGGTATGCTCCGTAAGAATAGACTGGTTGATTTACACTGAGCACATCATTGTAATAGTAGGGGTAAGGGGCATTTTTGTACAGGCCGCTGATCAACCGGTGGTGTGTTTCGAATCGTTCAGTAATATAGCTTTTGCTCCCTGCCTGAAAATCCTTTACCTGCAGGGAATCATTGTTTAATTCAAAAACCGGAAACAGGGTGATTTCCAGGGGCTGTTCAGATACATTTTCAATTTCCAGGTTGACCAGAGAAACGGTACTGCTGTAGACGAAAAAAGTTTCCTGTACTTCGATCCCTTGCATTGGTTGATGATTTGTGATGGCCATATCCGGAAAAGAATATTTTACCACCGGTGGCTGGTAAAATTCACCACTGTTGATCACCGCCACATCATTTACCATCCAGAGTGTGTAGATGCGGCCGCCCTTGTCATTTTCATAGTAAATTGGTTCTCCCGGTTCATAATATACCATTTTATAAGCCTTGTCGCCATAAAGCCGCGACCGGTCGATGGTGGCGGCATAGGTAGTATAAAGGGGATCATTGGCACCTGCGTCAATCCGCAGGTATTTATCTCTAACTAGCAGCGGTTGACCAGTCAGAGATTGCATTAAAAAAAGAGATAAAAAAATAATCAGGGTATGTTTCATTGGACTTTGACTAATTCGTTTTTTCATTATTTTGCACATCGAGCAACATCCGGTTGATGATGCCCGCCCAGATATAGGTTTTATGATAGCCTCCCCACTCCGTATCCGGACTGTAAAATTCCCACAGGTTATGGTTTTCCTTTAGTTGCCCGATCATATTGGCGGCTACTTTTTCTACCAATTCATTCGCTTCCTTATGGTAGCCATAATCGATCAGTCCGCGTTCGATCAGGTAGTTCCATTGAATCCAGACCGGACCATTCCAATAGCCTTTATCATTATAATAGGGGTCGTCGGCAGCCAAAGAAGGGATGCCGTATTTGCGCCAGAATTTGGCGGTATCAGTAAGATGATCTACCAGTCGCTGTGCCTGTGCCTGGTTGGCTATCCCTGCCCAGAGCGGTAGAAAGCCAATAATTTCATCTCTTTTCAGGTCATTTGCCTCTTTGAAAGTAAAATCATTGTCTTCTTTATCTACATTATAATAGAAACCATTTTCCGGGTCCCAGCAGTATTGGTTGATCAGTTTGGTTCTTTGTTGGTGATCCTGACGCCATTGTTCAGCTTCAGCATTCAGGCCAAGTTCCAACGCCATGTTTTCCAGCGCTTTGGCTTCCATCACCAGCATCGAGTTGAGGTCCACTCCTTCAAAATTGCTGGGCCACCCGACTTGATCCCAAACCGCTACCAGTGCATCCCTTACTGATTCAAGTACTGCATGCCCACCCCATTCACAAAGGCCGTCCTGGTCGCTGTCACGCGAGGAGATGTAAAAGTTATAAAATCTCTTCGATGAGGTGTACATCTCCTGCAGGAATTCCCGGTCTTGCGTAATCTGGTAAATTTCCCAATTGAGCCAGGAATACCAGGGCGCGGATGAGGTAAGCTGGTTGTCGTGTTCAATAATTTCGTCCAGGTAAGAGCCGGTGCGGTAATTGATGTACCCGTTTTCATACTGACGTTCGGCATATACGCGTTGGCTGTTCATTGCACTTTCCGGGTCGAGATAAGCATAAGCCAGCATGGTGATGCTTTCGTGAAATACCTGGCCACCGTGGCCCCAGCCCCAGACGGGTTCACGCGAGAAAACGTAGTAGTTGTAAGAACTTTTGGCTTCGGGGGGATAAAAAACCTGCCGCATCAGGTTATTGGCACTTTGAAAAAGCAGATCTTTTTCAGGATCGTTAAATTGCACCATCTTGTTGGCCGGGGCAAACAATTCCAGGTTGGCTTGCAGGTAAGGTCTTAAATCTACCTGCATCAAGGAGTTGGCAGCTTTATTTAATGACTGATCAGAAGTTTCCTGTTTATCAAAAACCCTGACCAGGCGAATTTTTTCAGACTGACCAGGCTCGATTTCAAGCTCGTTGGTAAAGGCAATGTAGCTAGCATAATCCATTATGGAAGGTTGTGTTGCTCCGTTTAAAAAAAAGTTCATGTTAGCTTGGGGCAAATTAACTACCTCACGTGAATGAATTCCTTCCCGATCAGATTGATCGATGGAGGTGATCACATAGCGGTAAAGTGAATCCTGACTGGCCGAATTATCCAGGTAACTTGTACCGGAAACGGCGGTGGCGATCCGGGTGAAATAACTTTTTTCTTCCTGGCGCCGGTAGACATGATACCGGTCACTTTTCGTTGACCGATCCCAGCTAAGGCGGTTTCCATCAGCATGAAGCTTGATACGTACATTGCTGGGTGGTACCGGTAGTTGATTTTCTTCCGGAACTAAATTACGACGGAGTGAGGTTTGCTCCGGAGGTAAATTGAGGGTTGTATCATACTGCGCCGACAGATTCTCAGGTTCGTAATAATATTTAAAGGTGTATTCGAGGTCTGGTTTTATTAAGTCGAGATTGCCCAATTCGATCCTGAAATATCCGTCATTGACTGATTGCTGGTACCGGCCCCAAATTGGAGAAGTTTCCGTGATTATTCGTTCAGGTTGAGTTGGTGACTGTACCTGTATTCTAACCCGGGGCGGATCTTCCAGGTATCTTTCTCCCTCCGGTGTGTAAGCCCGGCCGGTTACCTGGAAAAACGATTCCTGGTCTGGTGCCAGGCTGAAAGGTAACCGGGGAGATTCCTGGCCGTTGCTGTTGAAAAAATGAACATCTGATGATGGATTTAGTAGCATCAGGTTTTTAAGGCTATCGATGTGAGGCAGGTCATGGCTCTTGGTCCAGGCATCAGGATATTTCTGGTGGTGGAAAAAAGCACCGTTGGAGGTGGTTCTGAGTTGATTAAAAGTCCGGTACTGGTTATGCAGGTAGGGGACGAATTTTATCTTTTCCGCTTGATCACCTTCGTTGTGCAGCGTTAATTCTATAATTGCAGCATTCGAACTTTCCACTAGAAATACAACTTCAGCCTTAAGTTGATCGACGGGGTGAAAGGTTGTTTTTACCATGTCCGGATAAGTGTAGTTGATTACCGGAGGTTTTGCCAGATCTTGCAGGTTGGTAATCCAGCGATCGCCATACTGAAAGCCAAGCAACAGGTCACCTCCCTGGGCAGAATAAAAGCCAACAGGTTCTTCATTTTGGTAATAATGATATTCATAGCCCTGGTCGAGCAGGAAGGAAGAGCGCTCTTTAGCAGCAGCATAGGTGGCAAAAACGGGCGCATCTTTGCCGGCTTGGAGATTGGGTACCTGCAACTGGCCCCCGGGTTGGTTGCAGGCGTTGAGGAAGCATATTAATGAGGATAAATAGGTTAAAATCTTGATTTTCATGGTTTTATAAGGCGATTTTTAGCTTTGTCCCTGTAAAAATCAAACTATCCATTTAAATTATATTCATATTGGCAGGGCAATTGCCTTTTTTCTTCCTGTCAATTTGAATATCTATAACTATTTCAATT